>Ga0307471_100000079_pt1 | contig 43889 bp, 27 predicted proteins | sample atmos_gasesAM3C__2_FD_204566 | JGI IMG/M metagenome (GOLD analysis project Ga0307471, IMG submission 204566) | Hardwood forest soil microbial communities from Morgan-Monroe State Forest, Indiana, United States - atmos_gasesAM3C_515 | ecosystem: Environmental > Terrestrial > Soil > Temperate... | reverse complement strand
TATTGGCGAACCTCGCGGCGAGTGGGAACGGCCAGATTGTTGCTTCGCATCTTGGGCCGGTAAATCCGTGGCAGGCCGTTTATCGCATTGCCAGCGCAGAAGGAAGCCGTCCACAACGGCAACTTGTCCCGGCATATTCGTGTTTGGTGGAGACCACGGCAGATGGAAGCACGCCGAAGGTGGTCTTGACGACACGGTATGAAAGTGGGCAGGCGATCGTGCAGCGGCAGGAAGCAATGAAAATGGATATGAGGTCGGCTCTCGGAATGTGCAGTTCGTTTGGAAAATTGCGGGAGAGTCAGAAATCGCAAGCGAGAAAATAGGAGTGAGAGGGAACGCGGTTGGCAACGAGACTCAAATCGGCATAATGCGGAAGGCGGCATTATGCGGGGGGCTCGGTGGTGCTGGAATACGGGATGTGCTTGCCGAGGCGGGTGATCCACAATCCGCCGTGGATATCATTGACATAGATGAGACCTTTGTACGGAAAAGCGCCCCAGGCAAACGGCAGATTGGTGCGGAAGCCTTGCGGGTCTCCGGACCAGAAATGTGCGATTTCCCTGCCCTGATCGTAGAGTTCGCCGCGCAATTCGCCGGAGACGTCCACGACACGGGCTCCGCCATTGTAGTAGCCGATGTACATGACATCGTCCACGACCCAGATATTGTGCGAGCCCGCTTCGGGAACGCTGTAGGTGGCCACTTCACGGGGGTTGCTGATGTCCGAAACATCGAGGACATGGGCAATGCCGCGCACGGGGATGCGTTCGTGAGAGGCAATTTTAAACTCGGCGGGAAAAACTTCATCGCCGATGAAAAGATAATTCTTGTAGCGATAGATGGCGTGCGCTCCCGCTAACCACCCGGAGCCGTAAAGTTCATCGTAATTGAAGCGATAGTTGGAGACGAGTTGAGGATGCTCGGGGCTGCCGCCTTTGATGCCGTTGCCCACATCGAGAATCACGACACCGTCGCGCCAGTAGGCCAGATAGGCAAGCCCATCAACAACCTGAAGATCGTGGAGATAACGGGCGGCGGCTGTATACCCTCCGCCTTCCTCTTGCGGAAGGGCAATGCGCATCTGGCCGGAGCTTTCCACCTGCCAACGCGCAACCTCCTTGGGATTTTTCACATCGGCGAAATCGATGACGCGCATCGAGCCGGTGGCGTCGTCGGTGAGATAAACGTAATGAGAATTAACGTACGCGCTGTGGACTCCGCCCGTAACGGTGGCGGTGTATTCCGAAATGGTTTTGGGTTTAAGCGGGTCGGAAGTGTCCAAGAAGACGATACCATTTTTGCGATTGGAAGCACCTTCCCGGGTGATGACGCCAATTTTGCCGTCAGGGGTGACACTGACATCGTTGATGAGGCGCGCGTCAACCTTGAAGGGGTCGGCCTCTTTCGGGTGAGCGGGATCCGCAATATCAAAGATGTAAAGCTTGTCGCTGATCGAGGAAAGATAAGCGTAGTGATCCCAAATCCACTCTTCGGCAAATTGCTCGTCCTTAGGCATGGCGTGGCCGACGACATCGAGCTGGCGGGCAATGTCTCTCGGCGCAACGACAACGCTGGCCGAGGCTTGGCGATCTCCGACGGAGGCCAGCACGGTGTAAGTTCCCGGACGATAGGCGAGGAACGCGCCGTCGGGCCAGATTTGCGCGCCGGAATTCTGGACTGACCAGGTAATCTCGACGGGAATCGCAGCACCTTTTTTGTCCTTGGCGGCAAAGTGCAGGACATCGCCGGTCTTTGCGTTCGTAAAAGCGGGAGAAATGGCGAGGCCGACAACGTCATTCTTGGCGACCTGGATCGTGACTTGTCCCGCAACTCCATCGCCCGTTGCCTTGATGGTGACTTTACCGGGCTTGAGCGCGCGGACGAGGCCGGCCGCATCAACGCTGGCGATGGCGGGATTTTCCGAAGACCAGGTCAACGCAATGTCGGAGCGCGGGTCGCCATTGGCGTTGCGAGGCGTGGCGGTGAGGAGATGGCTAGCTCCTGCGGCGACAGGAGCAGCCGGCATCAAGATTTCGATACGCGCGATGTGCGGCTTGCTAACGGTGACGTGGGCGTAACCGACTTTCTTGCCGATGAGAGCGCCAACCCTGATTTCTCCTGGCTGCACGAAAGAGACTTCGCCCCCCTCACTCGCGGCAGCCGAATCGAACGGGGCAGCAAACCAGGTCTTCACCTTATCCGGAAGGATTTGCCCGGCTGCATCTTTCCCTATCGCTTTGAATTGCAACTTAGCGCCAATGGCGACAGTGGAATCCGCAGGGGTCACTTCCACGGTGGCGACCTTTGATTCTTCTTTCTTGTCCTTCGCCTCGGCTTGCGAAGAGTCCTGTGCCATCACAGAGCGTGCGGCCGGAAGGAGGCTGATAAAAACGAAAATTGACAAAACTACGAGCAACGAAAGAATGGATCGCGTGCTCATGGCTGCTCCTGTAGCGAGCTTCGGGTTGGGCTCATGTGGACGGTCGAGGCAATGCGGGGGAGTGTAGGGCAGGCTTCGGGTGGGTGTCAATGGCGGGCGGCTAAAGGTTTGATGGATCATGGGTTGACCCAGCAGGGGGCCGCAAGCCCCAATCCTTTAGGGCGGGGTAAGGCCGACCCCAATAGTTGGAAATAGTTATTGCAGACGTATAGCGTTTGTTTTGTAATGGCTCCATGGTCAAAGTAACTAAGGCTTTTCGTGTAAACGAGAAGCACATCGAAGAACTCAAGAAGATTGCTAAGAAGGAAGGCGAGACCATCAGCTTCTTAATTCAGCAAGCGATTCGAGAGTACCTCGAAAGAAGGAGGGCACAATGAAATTTCGAGTTGCCCACGAATTGGATGGAATCCGAGCCACTGACGCTCTGCTCTTGGCCAGGGCAGTTTAACTAAGAGCGGCGATTTCCCGTTGGCGTGGACGGCCCGTCAGCCCGCACCAGAGGAAATCACAGAATTGTTTAGGATTCTTCTTGAGGCAGAGTCGAACCCCAGAAAGATGGCAAGAGTCCTTATTGAGGCAATCATGCAAGCCGATAAAGAACGGCGGGGCCAGCGTTTCGAGAAGAAAATCCCGTCACGTTTTTTGTCTTGCAACAGCACTCAAAGAACGGTTTTGTGCCTAAGAAGAGTCCAAAACCAATGCAAATAGAGAAGGGATTCACGGACAACTGGGAATTGGAAGAGAAAAGCAGCTTGACATCCTCCCCCTCGTGAACGAGGGGGATTCCCTACTGAGGTTGAGCGCACTGCGCTGCCTCTTCGATGGGTTCCTGTTTCACAGCGAGGCCCCATGACCGACCGCTCCACAGGCTATTAACTGACGCACGATATTCCAATTATCTCCGGGGGCAGGGGCGCCGTTCTGGCAGTACTTCGGCGCCTCCCTTGACCACTCCGTCCTGGCTCTGTGTTTTCTGGCGTTTCTGGTTGGACGGGCGGATGAAACTTGGTCGCTCCGTCGGGAGAGATGAGCTCGAGCCCCAAAGAGCTAACGGCTTAACCAGAGACCCGGCTGGCTGCCAGGCAAGGTAGGTATAAATTTCAAAACGGTCAGGGTATGATACTGGCCTCGAAGTCCGCAAACGAGAACCCGCTGCCGGGAGGGCCTGCCAATGGCTCACCGCTTTACCATCGGTGTCGAAGAGGAATTCCAGATTATTGATCCAGAGACGCTGGAGCTGCGTTCGCACGTCGTGCAGCTGTTGTCAGCGGCCGCGCGCGGATTGGGCGACCAGGTCAAGGGGGAGATGCACCAGTCGATCGTGGAGACAGGAACGAAGATTTGCGAAAACGTGAGTGAACTGCGGCTGGAGATGCACCGCACGCGAAGCGAACTAGTGGCCGCCGCGGAAAGTACGGGGCTGCACGTGGCCGCCGCGGGGACGCACCCGTTTTCGAGCTGGATTGACCAGGTGATTTCGCCAGGCGAACGCTACCAAACCATCGTGGAAGAGATGGGGCAGCTAGCGCGGTCACTGCTGATTTTCGGGATGCACATCCACGTAGCCATGCCGGACCGGCAGACCACGATTGACATGATGAATATGGTGCGCTATTTCCTGCCACATTTGCTGGCGCTTTCGACGAGCTCGCCATTCTGGATGGGGCGCAATACCGGACTGAAATCTTTCCGGACGACGGTCTTCCGGCGCTTTCCGCGGACGGGCGTGCCAGAAACGTTTGAATCGTGGAGCGCCTACGAGAATTTCATCAACCTACTGGTAAAACTGAACTGCATTGATAACGGCAAGAAAATCTGGTGGGATGTGCGGCCGCATCCGACGTTTGGCACGTTGGAATTCCGGATGTGCGACGTGGCCACGCGCGTGGAAGAAGCCGTGGCCATCGCGGCACTGACGCAGGCAATCATTGTAAAGATTCACCGGCTGTATACCGGGAATATGGGCTGGCGGCTGTACCGGCGGGCGTTGATTGAGGAGAACAAGTGGCGAGCCGCAAGGTATGGGATTGAAGGAAAACTGATTGATTTCGGGAAAGAAACGGAAGTTCCCATGCGCGAACTGATTCCGGAGCTGCTGGAATTTGTCGACGACGTGGTGGACGATTTGGGCAGCCGCAGCGCCGTGGAATATGTGCATACGATCATGAATGAAGGCACCAGCGCGGAGCGGCAGTTGCGTGTGTACCAGCAGACGGGCGATCTGAAGGAAGTCGTGCGGCACCTGGTGATGGAAACGCGGGGGAGCACGACGGACGGGAAGTCGGCGTCCGCGAGCGTGATCCACTAGAGGAACCAGAGGTAACGAGGGAGCTGTTTTTCCAGGCGTAAGTGAAAAGCTCGCTTCGCTCGGGATGACACGGGCGCTTTCAGGGACGACATTGCCGCTTCCGCGGACGCCATGCGAAAGGCTCTGGCAGCAGGGTGGACCATGCCTTGGGGAAAGACAGGAGGAAAGCGATGACGAAGATTGGACTGTTGTGTGGGCGGGAATACAGTTTTCCTCCGGCGTTTCTGGACCGAGTGAATCAGCTGGGAAAGAAAGACGGCGTCACAGGGGAATTCGTGAAACTGGGGGGAACCCGGATGGGCGAGCCGGCCGAATACCGCGTAATTGTGGACCGGATTTCCCATGAAGTGGAGTATTACCGGGGATATTTGAAGCATGCGGTGCTGCAGGGCACGTACGTGATCAACAATCCGTTCTGGTGGACCGCGGACGACAAATTTCTCAACTACACGGTAGCGTCGAAACTCGGTATAGCGATCCCGAAGACGGTGCTCTTGCCGCAGAAGGGTTATCCCTTCGATGTGGACATCAATTCGGAATCGCTGCGAAATCTGAAGTACCCGATGGACTGGGTTGGATTGCTCGATTACGTGGGGCGTCCAGCGATCTTGAAACCATTTTCGGGCGGCGGATGGAAACACGTCTACAAAGTGAACAACGAAGAGGAATTGCTGGAGGCGTACGACAAGACCTCGCCATACTGCATGACGTTGCAGGAGTTCATCGATTTCGAGCAGTATGTGCGATGCTTCACATTCGGAAAGTCCGATATCTTGCCGGTAGCGTACGATCCGAAAGAACGCAAGTACGTAGTGGAACACCGGTATTTGACGGCGGAACTGGGCGCGCGCGTGGTGAAAGATGCACAGACGATCAACCTGGCGCTGGGCTACGAGATGAACACGATTGAGTTCGCGGTGAAGGATGGCGTCCCGTATGCCATCGATTTCCTGAATCCTGCGCCGGATTTTGAACGCGACCGGATCACGGAATTTTATTTCGAGCATGTGGTTGAGAAGATGACACGACTGGTGATTGACCGCGCCCTTCGAGGCAATGTGGCGAATACCTGGCCACGCTGGGAAGAGATGCTCGGGATGGGGGCGCCGGCCGGCTTCACTGGCGCACCGCAGGCGGCCCAGGCCGCGCTCTCCGCGCCTTCGGGAACGTCTCCGCGATGAAGTCTTCGAGAAAACCAGCAACGACGCAGAGTATTCCGGCCAAACATTGGGATGCGCTGCTGCGATCGGTGGTGAAGAAGTCTCCAGAATTCGCGAACAATTTTCTTGCCCAGGTAAAGAAGGCCAGACTCACTTTTGGAAATAGGGTGCACTGCCCGTTCCTAAGGCCATTTTTTCTGTCACCGGCAGACGAGGAGCGCGTGCGCTACGTGGCGGAAACCATTGCTGCGGTTGCCGAGCGCGTCACAGCCGCGGCTTTCACGGACAATTCCCTCTTCATTCAGTTTCATCTGAGGCCGGAGGAAGAACGGCTGGCGAGACTGCCCGCCGGGAAAGGACCGGCGAGCACGGCTTCGCGGCTGGACGCGTTTTTGCTGCCAAAATCGCTGAAATTCGCTGAGTACAACGGAGAATCGCCCGCCGGTGCAGGCTACTCGGAAACGCTTTCGGATATTTTCCGGCAATTGCCGGTGATGGATGAATTCGCAAAGAGATTCGAGCTACACAGCTACCCGCTGAGCGCAAAGCTGCTGGATGCGCTGGTGGGAACCTACGTGGAGTGGGGTGGAACCAGCAAACAGCCGCAGATCGCTATCGTGGACTGGCGGGAAGTGCCGACGTGGAGTGAATTTGAGATTTTGCAGGAGCGCTTCGAGGCCATGCGGATTCCGGTGGTGCTGGCAACCCCGCAGGAATTGGAGTTCGATGGAAAGACACTCGCAGCGCACGGAAAGAAAATTGACCTGGTGTACCGGCGAGTACTGATCAATGACATTGTGGCGAAGCCGGCGGAATGCGAAGCATTGGTCAAGGCGTACACAGCAGGCGCGGTCTGCGTGGCGAACAACTTTCGCTGCAAGATTCCCCATGTGAAGGCGTTTTTTGCCGTGCTGACGGACGCAAAGAATGCCGCGTTGTTTTCTCCGCAAGAGCGGAAAGTGATTCACGAGCACGTGCCGTGGACGCGCGTGGTGCAGGACGTGAAGACCGACTATGCGGGCAAGCCCATCGAGCTATTGAAATATGCGCGGAAGAATCAGAAAAACCTGGTGCTGAAGCCCAGCGATGAATACGGCGGGATGGGCGTGACGCTGGGCTGGGAAGTGGACGAGAAGCACTGGGAGCGCGCGATCGAGAATGCCTTGCCGGAGGGGAAAACGGCCAAGGAGCATGGCTGCTGGATCGTGCAGGAGCGCATCCCCGTGCGTCGCGAACTGTTTCCGCATATCGGCGATGGCGGCAAAGTGGAATTTCGCGACATGCTGGTGGATTTAGCGCCCTACCTGTTCCGGGGCAAGCTGGCGGGCTTTTTGACGCGGCTCAGCGCCACAGGATTAGCCAATGTGACCAGCGGCGGAGGACAGATTCCGTCCTTCCGCGTGGAGCCAAAACAGGCCGCCCGGCGTGTTTCGGCTGGGAAACGGTAGTCCTGCGCGGATATGGCATAAAAAGCAAATCAGGTAAAATAGAAAGAATGTCCTTTGGGATCGCACGAAGTGAGTTGATGCCGGGCGCGAGCAACGCCGTGAATGTTTGCCTTAGTGTGAGCGCGGGCGAGCGGGTAGCACTGATTGCCGACGAGGCCAGCCGAAGCGTTGCGGCCAGTCTGGAAAAAGCGGTGCAGGACGCGGGCGCAGAATTTTCCGGGCTGTTGCTGGAGGATTTCGGGCCGCGGCCGATGCGTGGCGCGCCGGAGGAAGTGCTGGAAGCACTGGAAAAAGCCGATGTGGGCGTGCTGTGCATGACGCCGCAACCCGGTGAATTGAGCACGCGGATGTCCATCGTGAGAGTGGTGGAGCGGCGGCAGATCCGCTACGCGCACATGATTGGCGTAACGCCGGAAATCATGCAGCAAGGCATGCGCGCGGATTACCGGCTCGTGGACCAACTGAGCGACAGGCTTCGCGAGCGCATGCTGCGAGCGGAAACATTGACGGTTAAAACCGAAGCAGGAACGTCCTTCTCGGCTCACTTCGACCGCGGCCTGGATTGGGTGAAGACGAGCGGGTTGATCAGCCCGCGCTACTGGTCGAATCTGCCCGCGGGAGAGGTGTTCACGACGCCCGCGACGGTGGATGGCAAATTTGTGTGCGACGCGACGGCAGGCGATTACTTCAACGGAAAATATGGGGACCTGCAGAAAACGCCGCTGGTGCTGGAGCTTGCCGGAGGGCGGCTGGTGCACGCCGATTGCGAACGAAAAGACTTGGAAGAAGAATTTTGGGCGTATTGCCATACGGATGAGAATAGCAACCGCGTGGGCGAGTTGGCGTTTGGGACCAACCTCGGACTATCGCGGATGATCGGGGTATTGCTGCAAGACGAAAAATTTCCCGGCGTGCACATCGCGTTTGGCGATCCCTATGGAAGCCAGACCCACGCGAACTGGAAATCGCGGACGCACGTAGACGTGCTAACGCGGAATTGCGATGTGTGGATCGATCAGGACCAGGTGATCGAAAAAGGCCACTATCAACTGGACCACCTCGGCCTCGACTAGCACCGGTACCTGCCGAAAATTGGCAATGTTGCTAAGGTACGGCAGGCGATCATCGCTGTGCATCAGGCCTGCCAGGGATTGACAACAGCTACCTTCAAATCCGAAAAGTGCGAGATATTTCTTGATGCGAAAGTAGCGTGGCGAACCAGTCCTCGAAAAAACCGCCGCCGGCGCTGGCAGGAGCCGGCTGCGGCGGATTGGCTGGAGATTGGGCGCGCGCAGCAGAGAGAGAAACCAGGAGCGAAAATGAGAAGAATCGCAAAGACCGACGCATCCGTAGACTCCTTTCCCGACCTGGCCGCCAACAACGACCAGAAGGATTCAAGAATTACGAGGCTATGACTCTATACGAGTCGATTAGAAATTTCAAAGCACTTTTATACGTATCGAGAGACGCAGTAGGGATGAAAAGCGCAGTGATCGGGGCGCACTGGCTTTCGGGACCGCGGCTAGAAGAGGCGAGAGACGTACTCGCGCGTCTGGCGCTTCCAGAAGGGCCAGTCGTGGCCGCCTTCGGGGCCCCAATTGTCTACGGAATGGCGAATGCCTTTGCTGGAGAGGACTTCAGAGAGGCGGTAGGTAGGACCGCTATTTTCCCAAGGGCCGGTGCCGGTGATGAGGTGGATATCGCAGGAAGCATACTGTTCGAGATACCAGCCGTCGGAGAGGTTCGCGAGATAGTCGACAGGATTATTGAAATAGAAATTGTTGTCGTACATGTCGTCCATGAAATTTTTCAGATCGTAGAGGCCGGACATGGCAAAGCAACGCTTGAAAACATCAGGATGTTTGAAGAGCGTATTCGCGGCGTGATAAGCGCCGAAGGAAGAGCCCATGGTGGAAATGGCCACGCGGGATTGGCAATGATCCCAGATAAAGGGCACGACTTCCTCCCGAAGGTAGGAGTCGAAGACGGATTGCACATAGCTGCGATGAAAAGGATGTGCGCCCTTGTTGTAGAAGCTGAGGCCGTTGATGGAATTTACGGTGTAAAACTTGATGCGGCCTGCGTCAATGAATTCCGCGAGAGCGCCGAGCATGCTCTGGCCTTCGAGTTCCCACTCGTCGCCCGCGCTGGTCGGAAAACCAAGCAACGGGGGACCCCAATGGCCGTAAGCGACAACGCCAAGATCAAGGCCCAGGCGGGGAGAATGCCAGCGATGGTATTCGCGTTTCATGGAAAGAACCTTTCCTGTTGCGAGAAAAGAAGTATGCCAGCGGCGGCGGCTTCTGAGCAATGAAAGTGACTTCTCCGTGGCATAAAAATGCGCTGGCTTCTCAAACCACGCTTGCGATTAATTCCGCTCGATGCTGGACCCTATCGTGTTTCTTAGCATGGTGGGGTTGCAAGGAATCGGAATGTGGGTAGGATAGAGGGCGGGCCTAGACGGACGTTGCGTGATTTTCGTCAAACCAAGCCAGGTGAGGACATGATTCAAATTGAAAATGTCAGCCGTCGCGGATTTTTGAAGGGAATCGTAGGTGCGGGCGCTTTCGTCCTGAGCGCGCGAATCGTTCCGGGGGCGTTGTTGGGCGCACCGGCAGGCGCCGGTGAGGACCCGATGACGAAAGCGGTGTTTCAACCAAACGTGTATCTGGCGATCACGACGGATGGAACGGTGTATATCGTGTGCAGCCGTTCGGAGATGGGGAGCGGGAACCGCACGGGATTGCCGCGGATTGTCGCGGATGAATTGGACGCGGACTGGTCGCGGGTGAAGGTCGAATCGGCCACGGGAAACGAAAAATACGGGGATCAGGACACGGACGGCTCGCATTCCGTGAGGAGTTTCTTTGACACATTGCGGGAATCAGGCGCGAGCGCGCGGTTGATGCTGGTGCGCGCAGCGGCGCAGACGTGGAATGTTCAGGAGAAAGAATGCGCGACGCAACTGAACATGGTGGTGCACAAGCCGAGCGGAAAGAAACTTGGTTACGGCGAACTGGCGGCTACAGCGGCTAAATTGCCCGTGCCCAAGAAAGAAGAACTGCAGCTCAAGCCCCGCAAGGACTGGCTGTATATCGGCAAACCCGCGTCCGCTTACGACCTGAAGGATATGTGCACCGGGAAGGCAGTATATGGGCAGGACACGCGAATGGAGGGGATGTTATTTGCGTCGGTGGCGCATCCGCCGGTATACGCCAGCGCGGTGAAGAGCGTGGATGATGCGGCGACGCTGAAAGTGCCGGGCGTGAAGCAGACCTCGACAATTGATGCATTCAAGCCACCAGTGGGCTATCAAGCACTAGGCGGAGTGGCGGTTCTTGCGGACAGCACCTGGGCGGCATTCCAGGGCAAGAAGAAGCTGAAAGTGGAGTGGACGAAAAGCGAGCACAGCAGCTGGAATTCGCATGCATTCCGGAATGAATTGGAAGCGACGGCACGGAAGCCCGGAAAGGTGATTCGCGAAAACGGGAATGTGGATGCGGCTTTTGCGAAGGGCGGAAAAATTGTAGAAGCGGAGTATTACACGCCGATGATGGCGCACGTTTCGATGGAGCCGCCCGCGGCGCTAGCCGTGTACAGCGACGGCAAGGTGGAAGCATGGGCGCCGACACAGAATCCGCAGGGGGCCCAAGAGGCGATCGCGGCGGCCGTGGGATTGAAGAAGGAAGACGTCACCGTGCACATGACGCTGCTGGGCGGTGGATTTGGGCGAAAGTCGTTTCCGGATTTTGCGGTGGAAGCAGCAGTGCTATCGAAAAAGACGGGCAAGCCGGTGAAAGTGGTGTGGAGCCGGGAAGACGACGTCAAGTTCGATTCGTTCCACACAGTCGCGGCAACGTATTTCAAGGCGTCGCTCGGGGCAAACGGAAAACCCGAAGCGTGGCTGCAACGGACCGTGTTTCCGCCGATAGCGTCCACATTTGATGCGAGTGCAGAGTATGCGGACACGGGGGATACGGGGTTTGGCTTTCTGGACGTGCCCTACGCGATTCCGAATCTGCGCGCGGAGAATGGCCCAGCGCCAGCACACACGCGAATCGGCTGGTTTCGTTCCGTGGCCAATGTGTATCACGCGTTTGGGATTCAATCGTTTGTCGGCGAACTGGCGCATGCGGCGGGGAAGGATCAGTTGGAGTACACGTTGTTGCTGATCGGGCCAGACCGCATTATTCCGAAAACGGAGTTGCCGAAGGATTATCCGAATTACGATTCCGACTATGAGCAATATCCCATCGATACGGCGCGCTTGCGGCGCGTCGTGCAACTGGCGGGAGAGAAGGCGGGCTGGGGAAAACAGAAACTGGGCAAGGGATTTGGAATGGGTTTGGCAGTACACCGCAGTTTTTTGACATACGTGGCCACGGTGGTGCAGGCGGAAGTGAAGGATGGCCAGGTGATTATCCATCGCGTAGACACGGCCGTGGACGCCGGAACGATCGTGAATCCTACCACCGTACGGCAGCAATTCGAGGGGGCGGCGGTGATGGGGGCGAGCGTCGCATTTTATGGAGAGATCACGGCGACAAATGGGGTGATCGACCAGTCGAATTTTGACAACTTCCCGGTCGCGCGGATGAACACCTCGCCGCGCGAGACAAACGTCTACATCGTGGAAAGTGAAGCACCGCCCGCCGGAGTGGGAGAGCCCGGTCTGCCGCCATTTTCGCCGGCGTTGTACAACGCAATTTTTGCGGCGACGGGGAAGCGGATCCGGGAGATGCCCTTGACGAAGGCGGGGTTGGCGTAGAACTGGGCGTTTACGGGATATCAGGAGTTCAGATCAGGAAGCAAGGGACCGACGGTGCTGGTTTCTTGCGCGAGGAGACCTGAAGGCGCTGCGCTTGAGTCGTGGCGCCTTTACTTTTTGCTGTAGTATGCGATGGAGCTGGGGGAGATCGTTGAGACGACTGTTCGGGTTGATGCTGTTGCTGCTTGGCGTGGCGGCCGTGCCAGGCGCGGCACAACGGCGGCCGGTGCTGCCGCAGATTGAGGAACCGCATCCTTATTATTACCGCGAATTGTATCTGCCGCAGTTGACGAGCGGCCCGAGCAGCCTGAGTTGGGGGCCGGACTCAGAGGAATTGGTGTATTCGATGGCAGGCTCGCTGTGGCGGCAGCGGCTGGGGACAATGGATACAACGCAATTGACCGACGGTCCTGGGTACGACTACGAGCCCGATTGGTCGCTGGACGGGAAGAGCGTGGTGTACGTGTCCTACCAGAAAGATGCGATGGAGTTGTGGCTGCTGGATCTGGCGACGGGAAAATCGAAGCAGTTGACTTCAGGCGGAGCGGTGAATGTGGAGCCGCGGTGGTCGCCGGACGGCACGAAGCTCATTTGGGTTTCGACACAGTACAACAAGCGATTTCACATTTTCCGGGCAGATGTGAAAAATGGCGCGCTGGAAAATGTGGTGCGCCTGACCGGGGAAACGAAGAGTTCCCTGCCCCGGTATTACTACAGCCAATACGACATGGAAATCAATCCGGTGTGGACGCGGGACGGAAAAGAAATCCTGTTTGTGTCGAACAAGGGGCACATTTACGGCACCGGCGGTTTCTGGCGAATGAAGGCGGAACCGGGAGCGGAAGCGCGGGAGATTCATTACGAGGAGACAAGCTGGAAGGCGCGGCCAGACTTTTCGCCGGATGGCTCGCGAATGGTTTACAGCTCGTATTTGGGGCGGCAGTGGCACCAGCTGTGGATGATGCCGGCCAATGGAGGAGATGCGTTTCCGATTTCCTACGGAGATTGGGACGACACGTTCGTGCGCTGGTCGCCGGATGGCAAAATGATTGCGTTCATTTCCAACGTTGATGGGACTACTGAGATATTCAGTCAGCAAATCCCGGGTGGAAGCCGTCAGAAAATCGAACCGCAAATTAGGCGCTATTTGCTCGAGCGTGTGAAGGTTAGTTTCCACGTACAAGATTCCGCGGGCAAGACGGTGCCTTGCCGAGTTTCGCTAACCAATGCGGAAGGCAGGTTTTTCGCGCCAGAGCAGGTGTGGATTTATGCCGACGACGGGTTTGACCGCCAGGAGCATCCATTCGAGGCCCATTATTTTTATTCTTTGGGAGACGGCAAACTGGGGGTTCCGCCCGGCAAAATCACCCTTGAGGTCGTGAACGGTCCAGCTCGCCATAGCGAGAGTACAATTCAAGCTGGAACAGGCCAAGAAGTGAGGATGTCGATTTCCCTGCCGACAGAGAGCAATCCTATTGGCAAAGAGTGGGTAAGCGGCGATTTGCATGTGCACATGAATTATGGCGGAAGTTACCGAAACACCCCGGTTCATCTGAGCGAACAAGCCGAGGCCGAAGGAGTGCAAATCGTCCATGATCTCATCGTGAACAAAGAGCAGAGGATTCCGGACATCAAGTACAGCGGAATTGGAATTGATAAAAGCACGAAGCCTGATGTTCTTGTTTTTCATGGGCAGGAATTCCACACGAGCTACTGGGGTCATCGTGGAATCCTTGGGCTGAAGGATCATCTGTTGTTGCCGGGATATGCAGGGTATCCGAATACAGCGGCGGCGAGTTTGTACCCGATGAACGCGGATGTGTACGACATGGCGCGCGCACAGGGGGCACTGGTCGGAGCCGTGCATCCTTTTGATGAGGTGCCGGACCCATTTGCGAAGCCCGCGCAGAAAATCACAGATGAACTGCCGGTGGATGTGGCGCTGGGAAAACTGGACTACATGGAGATCGTGGGATTCAGCGATCACAAATCGACTGCGGACGTCTGGTACAAGTTGTTGAATCTGGGATTCAGACTTCCTGCTGGGGCGGGAACCGACGCGACGGCGGACTATGCAGCGCCGATCCGGGGACAGGTGGGGTTTGATCGCGTGTATGTGTGGGCGCCGGGATGGCCAGGGCCAATTTCAACCTGGATGGAGGGACTAAAGGCAGGGCGCACCTTCGCGACGAATGGACCGTTGATTGGATTCACGCTGGGCGGACAGATGGTGGGAGGCGAGCTGAATTTTGAAGCGGGGCGAAGGGATGTACCGTTTACAGCGCAGTTGTGGTCGATTGTGCCGGTGGATCATCTGGAAGTGGTGTGCAACGGAAAAGTCGCACAGGAATTGAAGGTGGCAGGATTGCGGCGGTCGGATGTGACCGGAACGATTCCGTTGAACGAGAGCGGGTGGTGCGTGCTGCGGGCGTGGAACGAGAAGGCGGAGTACCCGGTGATGGACAAATACGCGTATGCAACAACGAGCCCCGTGTACGTGACCGTCGGCGGAAAGCGCGCATATTCGCAGAAGGATGCGGAATATTTTGTGGCATGGATCACCCGCACAATGGAAATCACCGAGAATTATCCGGACTGGAACTCAACAGAAGAAAAGCAGTACGTGATGGGGAAGCTGCGTGAAGCACGTGCTGTGTATGAAGGAATGAAATAGATTGCAGTGGCAGGCGTCCTTGTGCTCCGGGGACGTTGGAGATAAAATCCACCTGTTTTCGAATGAACTGATGTGCCTGCAGTTCGTGTGGAGAGCATGACTGCATTCTGCCTCTTGAAAGAGGGACAATCGCTCCGCCCTCGATTCCGGAAGAGCATGCGTGAGGTGGCCGGGCTGCAGCCGACAGCCGGGGACAGTAGTGTGAATTCGCCCGGAAGCAGCCGAGGAGAATTTGTGCGCCGCAGGCAGGATTTGCTGAGCCTGAAAGAGCAGGCCAGGAAGGAGGGGACATGATCGTAGGAGTGCCCCGAGAAAGTTATCCAGGGGAACGCCGCGTGGCACTGGTGCCGGCGGTGATCCCGAATCTGAAGAAGGCCGGTCTGGAGATCTTGGTGGAGGCCGGAGCCGGAAAAGGGGCCGGCTACCTGGACGCGGAGTATGCGGAGAAGGGCGCGAAACTGGTGTCGAGCCGGGCCGAAATATTCCAGACCGCCGATATCATCGTGCAGTTCTTGTGTCACGGCGCGAACGACATGACCGGAAGCGCGGACCTGCCGCTGCTGCGCAAGGGCCAGGCGTTGCTGGGGTTCTTGAGGCCGCTGGGAACGGTGAAAACGATTCAAGAGGTTGCGGAGCGCGGCGTGACGTCGTTCTCGGTAGAGTTGATGCCGCGCATCACGCGGGCACAAAGCATGGATGCGCTGTCCTCGATGGCAACGATCTGCGGGTATAAGGCGGTGGTGCTCGCCGCAGACACATTGCCGCGGATGTTTCCGATGCTGACGACGGCCGCAGGCACAATTACGCCGGCGCGCGTGCTGATTATCGGCGCGGGTGTGGCGGGATTGCAGGCGATCGCCACAGCGCGGCGATTGGGCGCGGTGCCGTCCGCATACGACATGAGGCCCGCGGCGAAAGAACAGGTGCAGAGCCTGGGCGGGCGCTTTGTGGAATTGCCGATTGAGGCGAAAGACGTGCAAGACGCCAGCGGGTACGCCAAGGCACAAGACGAAAGTTTTTATCAAAAACAACGGGAGTTGCTGGGGAAGACGGTGGCGGAAAGTGAGGTCGTGATCACCGCCGCGGTCATTCCTGGGAAGAAGTCGCCCATCCTGGTGACGAAGGACATGGTGGAGCGGATGGCGCCGGGTTCAGTGATCGTGGACCTGGCGGCGGAGCGCGGGGGAAATTGCGAACTGACGACACCGGACAAGACCACGGTCGTGCATGGGGTGACGCTTATAGGCGAATTCAACCTGGCGGCGACCGTGCCCTATCACGCGAGCCAATTGTATGCGAGGAATGTCGCGGCGTTTTTGCTGCACCTAACCAAAGAGGGAAGGTTGCAGCTGGATCTCCAGGACGAAATTATGCGCGAGACGCTGTTGACGCTCGAGGGAGAGATTGTGAACGCCCGCGTGCGGGAATTTTTCTCGCTGCCGGCGTTGCAGACAGCAGGGACAGGGGGAGGGGGGCAATGAAACTGGATCTGATGACCGGTTTGTACGTATTCATGCTGGCTGCGTTTATCGGATTTGAGGTGATCCGGAGGGTGTCCCCGCTGCTGCATACGCCGCTGATGTCACTGACGAACGCATTGGATGCGATCGCCGTGGTGGGGGCCATCATCCTGGCAGGGGAAGGCAAGAGCACGCTGGCAACAATTCTCGGAACGATTGCGATTGTGTCGGCCACGAGCAATATCGTCGGCGGCTTCATCATCACGGACCGCATGCTGAAAATGTTCAAAGCCAGCGGCCCGAGGAAGCCGTGACGCTCATGATCGCGAGCGGACACATCATCGAAATTACGTATCTGATCGCGACGGCGCTTTTCGTTTTGTCACTGAAATGGCTGAGTTCACCGGTAACCGCGCGGCACGGCGTGTGGGCTGGTGAAGCGGGGATGGCACTAGCGATTATCGGGACGCTGCTGCATCAGGGAATCGTCGATTACCGGTGGATAGCCATCGGACTGGTGCTGGGAACGATCATTGGCGTGCCGCTGGGGCGCGTAGCGATGACCGCGGTCCCGCAACGGACGGCACTGAGCCACGCCTTCGGTGCGCTTTGCGTCACGCTGGTGGGCACTTCGGAGTTTTATCTGCAAGCGCCGCACGTGCCGGCCTTTCTGATGAGCGTGCTCTCCCTGGAAGTGATTTTGGGAGCGCTGACCCTGACAGGGAGCTTGATGGCGGCGGGAAAGTTGCAGGAAGTACTGCCGCAGAGGCCCATCACCTACAAGGGGCAGAACTTCGTAAACCTGGGGCTGCTGGCGATCGCCATCGGAATCGCTGTGATGCTGGTGCAGCATCCGGAAAAGACGTATCTCTTCCCTGTGATGATCGGCATTCCGCTGGTCTTTGGCGTGATGATGATTATTCCGATTGGCGGCGCAGACATGCCGACGGTGATTTCGTTGTTGAATTCCTACGCGGGACTCTCGGCGGCGGCAATGGGTTTTGTGCTGGGAAGCAAGCTGTTGATTGTCGCGGGCGCTTTGGACGGCGCTTCGGGCTTTATTCTTTCGGTGAACATGTCGAAGGCCATGAACCGATCGTTTACGAACGTCTTGTTTGGCGCGTTCGGGCAGGAACAGAAGGCCCCGGCAGGCACCAAAGAGGCGCGGCCAGTGCGCAGCGCGTCGCCAGAAGAAGCGGCGGGAATCCTGACGGCCGCCAGCAAGGTGGTCATCGTGCCGGGCTACGGCATGGCGGTGGCACAAGCGCAACACAAAGTACGTGAACTGTATGATGCGCTGACCAAGCGCGGTGTGGACGTCAAATTCGGCATCCACCCGGTGGCCGGGCGGATGCCCGGGCACATGAACGTGCTGCTAGCCGAAGCGGATATTCCGTACGACAAACTGCTGGAGATGGATGACATCAACGGGGACTTTCCGCAGACGGACGTGGCTCTGATTATCGGAGCGAACGATGTGACCAATCCCGCGGCGCGCGAGGATAAAACCAGCCCGATCTACGGCATGCCGATTCTTGACGTGGATAAGGCACATACAGTGATGGTGATCAAGCGCAGCATGGGCGCGGGATTCGCGGGAATCGAAAATCCGCTGTATTACATGGACAAGACGCTGATGCTGTTTGGCGATGCCCGAAATTTTGTGGGGTCGATCGTACGGGAGATTTCCGGCGGGCACAATTAGGACGGGAATCTGGCCAGAAAACGAAATACACTGGCATGACCCTTCGAAGCTCCCCTCAAGGATTCGGGGCGGGCAGGGCAAGCCCTTGTAGGCGCCTCACGAGGATTCGGGGCAAGCAGCCGCCTACGGGGGTAAACCAGCGCTGCAGGGAAGAAACCCGTGAGTTAACCATGGAGTACCGTCCAATATCCAGAAAATAAATCAGATAGCTGCGTTGCAAGGGCTTAGCGTTATATACTGACGCCCGACCGTTGTTGCCCAGCGGGGGACAACCCGTGGTGGGTGTGCCCGAACCCAGCTGCCCTGATGGATGAACTGAAGCCCAAGCCCGGCAGTGGCCAAGAGAGGCCCGCAAAAGGTCCTCAGGGTACGCGTGCGCCGGTGAAGGGAGAGAGCTCAGCCAGCGGCGTACCTCTCCCGGACGCGGGTGCCACTTTCCTTGATCCGTCCGCAAAAAAACCGCCGGTGGATCCCGGCGCGACGGTGCTAAACCCCAATCTAACCTTGGATGGAGACAGCCGCACGCCCTTTGCCACGGGAGCACGTTTATATGGGAGTGCTTACCGGGACGTGATTCTGCAGCCCGGCGACTTATTCGGGGGCCGCTACGAAATCATGCTGCTTCTGGGCGAGGGAGGAATGGGATCGGTCTACAAAGCCAAGGACCGCGAAGTAGACCGTATCGTGGCGCTCAAACTAATTCGGCCAGACCTGGCCGATAACCCGTCGATTCTGGCGCGGTTCAAGCAGGAACTGCTTACCGCGCACCGAGTCACGCACAAAAACGTCATACGCATTTACGACCTGTCCGAAGCCGAAGGCGTGAAATACATCACGATGGAGTTCATCGAAGGAACCGACCTTCGGCACCTGCTCATTAATCGCGGCAAATTCCCTCCTGAACAGGCCGTGGATATCATGAGGCAAGTCTGCCTGGCGTTGGATGCGGCGCATAGCGCGGGGATCATTCACCGGGATTTGAAGCCGCAAAACATCATGCAGGACAAGAATGGCCGGATCCTGGTGATGGATTTCGGCCTGGCGCGTTCCCTGGAATCCGAGGGCATGACGCAAACCGGTGCGTTGCTGGGAACCATCGAGTACATGTCTCCCGAGCAATCCATGGGAAAGACTCTGGATCAGCGTTCCGATTTATTCGCTGTAGGGCTGATCTTTTACGAATTGTTAAGCGGCAAGACGCCTTACAAAGCGGAAACGGGGATGGCTAGCCTCTTGCGGCGCAACCAGGAACGCGCGGTACCCGTCCGCGAACTCGACCATACTATCCCTGTGGGGCTGAGCGACATTGTCAGCAAGTGCCTGGAGCGCGATTTGAATTTGCGTTACCAGAGCGCCGCGGAAATCCTCGCGGATCTGGACGCCTGGCAAGGCAAGCGACCGGTAACGGCTTCCGTGATCGCCGCGGCGCCGAGCGTGGTCATCGCGGGACACCGCGGAGTTTCATGGAAATGGATTGCGGTGGGGTGCTTGGCCGTGGCGTTGGGCGTCAGCGGTTGGGTATATCGCGGCGGGGGGAAGCCGCCAGGAGGGACGAAAACGGCTGCGGGCCCGGAAACGTCGCTGGCGATACTGCCGTTCCACAACGACACGAACGACCCCTCGATTGACTGGCTGGGGCAAAGTCTCGCGGACATGCTGAGCACAGACGTGGGGCAATCAGCGCACATGCGCACGGTTTCGCCGGACCGCCTGCACCAGATTTTCGCGGATTTGCGAATCCAACCCAACGCCAACCTGGACCCGGACACCTTGCGGAAGATTGCGGAATTCAGCAACGCGGATACCGTGGTTTGGGGGCATTATGCAAAGTACGGCAGCCAAATCCGCATCGATGCCACACTCCAGGACCTGAAACGTGACCGCCGCGCGCCGCTCAAAATCGAGGCAGCGAATGAGCAGGCGATCCCCGGGACGATAGATAAGCTCGCGGAACTCATTCGTTCCAATCTCGCTGTCTCTCCGGATGTGCTGAAGGAACTGAAAGCCAGTTCCTTCCAGCCAAGCTCAAAATCGGTGCCGGCGCTGCGGGAGTACAACCATGGCGTGCAACTACTACGCGACGGCAAGAATCTGGAGGCGGTGAAATCGCTGCAGGCTGCAATCAAGGAAGATCCAGGGTTTGCGCTGGCGTATTCGCGTCTGGCAGAGACCGACGATGCGTTGGGATACGGCGCCGAGGCGGAGAGCAATTCGCGGAAAGCTTTGCAACTCAGCCAGCAGCTGCCAGTCTCTGAAAAATATTTAATCCAAGCCATCCACGCACGGATGATGAAGGACAACAAAAAGGCCATCGAGGCCTACGAAAACCTTGCCAAGGTCATGCCCGATAATACGGACGTAGAATTTGCGTTGGGGAATCTGTACAACGGCGCCGGCGAGTATGACAAGGCTCGGACGCAACTTTCGAAAATCCTGGCGGCGGACCCGAAGAACATCAAAGCGTTATGGCAGATGGGCGTCGTCGAAATCAACAAGGACAATCCGCAGGCGGCGCTTGATCCGCTGAACAAAGGCCTGACGCTCTCTATCCAATTGGACAATCAAGAACAGCGAGCATTGATCCTGCAGGCGATTGGGATTTCCTACCGTTTGATGAACAAACCGGAAGAGGCCAAGCAAAGCATCCAGCAGTCCATGGACATCAATCGCAAGCTCAATCTTTCGCGGAATCTGGCCAACAATCTATCGGAGATGGCACTCATCGAGATGACACTGGGCAATTCCGCGGCCGCGCTCACAGATTACGGACAGGCCCTGCCACTTCTGAAAGGGATCGGAGCGAAAAAGGATTACGGAGATGTGTTGATCAATCGAGGCGGTCTCTACGTTGCACGAGGTGATTCCGAAAAGGCACTCCAAGATTACAAAGAGGGGTTGCAGATTCAGCGGGACGCGGACGACGAGAACTATCAGGCCTTGTGCCTCGGAAACATTGGATCCGTGTACCTGGGGAAAGGCGACACGGACAACGCCCTGATCTACTTCCAACAAGCCTTGCAACTTCGGCAGAAATTAAACGACCCCGAATATCTGGCCGAAACGCTGAATGGCTTGGGCGCGGTTTACACGGCGACCGGTGATTACGACAAGGCACTCACGTCTCTCATGCAGGCTTTGGACGTGTCTCGCAAAGCCAACAACGCCAAGGGAGCGGCGGCCGTCTCGGACCAGATGGGAATGATAATGCTCTACCAAGGCCGGCCCGGAGCGGCAGTGAGCGCGATGCAGGATGCGGTGAACGGCTACCGAGGCGTGAACAATAAGAGCAGCGAGATGATCGAGTCACTCAATGATCTGGCCGGGGCTTTGGCACAAGCCGGACGCGGCGATGAGTCCGGAAAGTTGCTCGACGAGGCGCAGGAATTATCGAGTGGCCTGAACAAGCAAAGCTTCCAGAGCGAACTTTTCATCAGTCGCGGCGATGTGGCTTTTTATCGCGGGGATCTGAAGGCGGCCAAGGCTGCTTACGAGCAGGCAATGCGGGCCGCAGCGGCAAGCAAGGATCGGGAAAAAGCGGTGATTGCCAAAATGGATCTGGCGCGGGTGGCGATTGCCGAGGGAAGACCCCTAGCGGCGATCAACGACCTGCGGGCAGCCATCCAGCAGGCCGACACGCTGCACATGAAATATTTTGCGTTGCGGGGTTCGGTTGATCTGGGAGAAGCGCTGATCAATACAAAGGATTATGCGCGCGCCCGCCAGGAGTTGGAGAGCGCTGTGGGCCGTAGCGAAAAACTTGGCCTGCGCCTGGAGACGGCGCGAATTCATTACCTGCTCGGCAACCTGCTCAAGCTTATAGGAAATGGCAGTGAGGCTCCCTTCCAGTATCAACAGGCCCTGCGAATTTTGGACGAAATCAAGAAAGAACCTGGCGCAGAGAAACTGCTTGAGCGGCCGGACCTGAAATCCATGCACGAACAGTCCAGCAGTACGGCACAAGCAGCGAAGAGCTAGTTTGCTGTTTCCTCGGAAATTCGCAGCTTGATTTGAATGGGTGAAATTTTCAGGCGTAAGAATTCCCTCCCACAACCAGTCCAAAGACAGCAAAACCTCTTCCTGCGTGGCAGCGTGAATCCCGCGCATCGGAGGCAGAAACGCGAAAGGCGGGAACTGTTGATCCCGCCTTTCGTCTCTGAAGCAAAGTCCGGGTGGATTCGCCGGCTATTTGATTCCGAACTGGAAACTGATGGTGGTGCCATCGTTAAGGGTAACTGTGTAGACGTAAGTAACGCCACTGGTCAGGTTCTGAGTGGAAATGCGGCGGACCCACCACTGGAAGAGGGGATTCCAGAAAAACCCAGTGTCATTGATGAAGTCATCTCCGTCGTCATCGGTGGTCAGTTTGCAAAGTCCAGACTTGGGAGTCACGGTCACGCTCTTGACGACGCCTGGCGTGCCGATGGACTTGCCCTTCGCGTCGCAGACGCGGAACCGAGCTGGCACGCTGGGACCCTTCCGGAAGACGCTGGTGCCATTTGGATTGATCGGGAAAAGGATCTGGTGCTCGGGCGCGCCCAAGCAAGTGGTTCCGGCGGGCTCGTAGGTGACGTTATAGGGCAGAGGCGGCGAGTTGCTGGCGCTGTTGCCCGCTTCATCCTTCGCATATACGGTGACCGATTTCGGTCCAACACTTGAGGTGGAAAGCGCCTGCGACACCGGGCCGACGGAAGCAGGGCCAACCGCAGGATTGCCAGAAGTTGGCAAATAGCCTGAGGGCGACGTGCCGCAGAGTTGCAGGCCTGACTGTTGACCACCATCGGCCGGCGCGGGATCTGAGCAATTGAAGGTCACCGTTGAGTTCGTGCTGTTCAGGATATACGGGCCCGGCGAGAGACTCGCGGCGAGAGTGGGCGACGTGGTGTCAACACCGAAAGCCACGAAGGGGAAGGAAGCCCAATTCACATTGGGATTTGTCGAGGCCGTAAAGTTCAAGCCTTCCGTGCTGGCGCAATCGGTTGCGAAGTGGTGGAGATCATAAGTGCCTTCAGCCAGAGTCCCCAGATTCGTTGTCGGAGGAGTGAAGGAGCCACCCGGAGTCGTGCCACCGTTCGCGTTGCACATGGGAGCGGCAAACATGGGAGTCGTGTTGCTATTGTAGATAGAAACATCGCCCGGAACCGGGGAGGTCGTGTCAGGGAGCGGGCTGGAAGCCGGAGAAAGGCCATACGTTTCGTTGTAAATCGGCTGGGCCATGAAACCGTTAGCCGGAGGGACGGTGGCGGTATAACTCGCCGGGTTGGCCGTGAAATTGACCGCGACGTTGGAATTATTCACCCAGCCATTGGAGTTCAACCCAACGATGGCGGCGATGTCCGTCGGCAGAGGCATGTTCGCTACGGAAAAGAAGAGCGAATTGGTGCCGCGAGTCGAACCTATGGGCAGTGGATCGCTGGCACCTTGGTAAGCCGACAAAGTGTTTTGCGGGCAGACGTTGCCAGCTTCGGGACCGACGAGGACGCAATTTCCAACGCTGTAGTTAGGCGCGCCGGCGGTCCAATTGTCGCTGCCCATGAGCCAGCCGGGGCCAGTTCCCTTAGGAAAAGCCGTCAGGATATTGAAGAGGGGAAGCGCGTCGGGAGAATCAAACGCCGAGGCGTACAGCAGGTTTCTCATCGTCGAACTCGGACAATTGTCTCCAGCGGGAGTGGCTCCCGGAGAACCCGCGGCGGCGCCAACGATGGTGCACTGGATTAAGAAGCCTGCGCAATCCGGCATTCCTGAAATCGGATCGATTGCACCTGTATAACGAGAGCATATCGAGGGAGCTGCGGATGTTCCAGCCACGAGGGACGAAAACGAGGTTTGTGGGACGCCGATTAGCTGGACGGCAGGAACGGCTGGTGGGAATTCGGTTCCCGACAATGCCGTCAAGTTGGCGCTGAAATTGATGTGCTGCCCTTGTATGGTGTCAAAGGAGAATTGCTGCACCAGAGAACCCGGAACATTGGGATCAATGGGATTGCCAGTAACTGTGCCGCCGGTAGCAACACCGGTAGGAGTGCAGTTGGTCGCAAGATGGAGTGTGGCGGCACCGAGCAAACCGCCTGCATCAATCAACTGGACGGTAAGCGACTGGGGGCCGCTGAAGAGCACAGGCGGATACAAAGGGGGAGCATTCTCGCCGGAGAGCGGCGGATTCATCAGGTTCAGCGGTTGGACTCCAAAGCTAGCCGGCAAGCCAACTAGATCGGGGTTAAGGCCGAGAAAGCTTGTAGCCGCACCTCCATATGCTGCCACGAAGCAATTTGAGGTGCCCACCGGAAAGCCAGTAAAGCCTCCAAAGTTGGGGTCGCCGCCGTAGCAGACATTTGAGGTTGTAACGGTGACAGGGAGTTCAACGCCGGGATGGGCGTTCACGACCTGAATCGTATTGTCCTGAAATACGTTGTTCAGTCCGTCGGGGCTCGAGGAAAGAATGGCGGTCGGAGCAGCGGGGCAGGCGAGATCGACGGTCACCGTTTTCACGGGTTGTCCCGGCCAACTGACTGGCGAGAAGAGGGAATTATTCACATTCAGCGCGCTGAAGAGTTTGATTGCTCCGTAGGCTCCATTGAGCGGCACGGTAAGGTCATCGAATCCAGAAATCGAAACGTGGAGAGTGGCCGTCTCGAGCGTGGTGGACGGGGCCAGCGAGGCCTTGAAGTGCAACGAGACTTGGCAGCTACCCGGAGCATTGATCGCACCAGTGCAAGTATTATTGTCGATGATGAAATCGCCCATATTCGCGCCGAGAACAGAAGCACCGGTAAAATTGGCCGTCGTGCCATTTCCAGTGACGCTGACAACGACAGTGTCGGGAGCGCTAACTGCGGGGACTGTGCCCGTCGGGACACCGAACGATAAGTTGCCCGGCGTCACGGTGACCGTGGGTGGAGTCTGCGCTTGAGCTGAGAGGGCACACGTAAAGAGAAAACACAAAATCAAAGCCGTGAGACCTGTTGACCAGATCTTTGAACCAAATGAATGCATGGTGCCCTCCTTCGGGCGAGCCGGGTTGCTCGAAGAAACTTGCCGTTCATTCATCGCAGAGATGGAATGACGGGTGAAAATCGGAGAACAGCCAACACCTGGAGACAGGGCGGAAAACAGCGGCCATTGTGATGTGGAGCAGAAAGTGTGTCAAGAAAATAGGCAATAAATATCGATATTTTTTGCAGGAAAAAGTTTGCGCACAATGGGAAATACTTTGCGAGAGGCCTCAGAACTGCTGGTATTGAGTTCCACTTTCCTTCGCGAGATTTTTGCGAAAGTAAGCAGATTTGCGACGCGCTCATGAGGCGAAGCTTGCAGGAGCACTTAGAAGTTTTCGTGTTGTTCCATGAAAGCTCGAGGAGCTCTGCCATGGCCTAAGGCTGTGGAAGCGAGCAGGCGAGACGCCGGTCCGTTGTAGGAATAACTGCCCCTTGAAGCACGCTGGCAAACTGGTGGAAAATGCTAAAGCGTCCCGGCGCATCTGAGGAGGTCGTGGGGTTCTAAGAATTTCCAGGTCCGTTTGAAGAATGAGAATGCCCCCACGCAAAGAAAATGCCAGCTTTTCTATGGTGGTTGTTGGGAATCGCCGCACTCGTCTTGGTTCTTTATTTCGTGCTGTTGCACAAGTACGGCGACGAGCCCGTATGGGAGGAAATTACCCCGGATGAGGCGCCCCCCCACTCCCCTATCCATTCGGTGGAGGCTGGGCAATCCGGGCAGAACAATGGTGAGCTTGAGGGGCAAGAAAATGCAAACTCGTGGAGAGGAGAACTAGGCGTGTCTACTCCTGCTGATAATATCCGTTCCAACTCTGGTAGCGATGCACGACGCAGCTCGCGCATCGACCGCGCAGTACCACTGGTCATTCTAGGCACGAATAAACTCGGCCAGTCGTTCCTCGAGGAGACGTCTGCGGTCAGCCTGAATCTGCATGGGTGCCGCTATCCCTCCCGGCACGAATACCCGATTGAATCCTGGGTCACACTCCAAGTAACGGGGACCGAAGGAAGGGCGCACGCTCCGGTAGTGCGAGCGCGAGTGCGCTCCATCCTTTCCGCACGAAACCCGCGAGAACTTTGCCAGGTTGGGGTGGAATTCGAGACGCCCGGCAATGTATGGGGAATTGATGCCCCACCCGACGATTGGCAAGGCGCGCTGGGGAGAGTTCATGCGACCACGCCAAGCGGCGCCGCGGTGGCACCGGCTCGCGAAACGGCGGAGCTTCCCGCACCTCTTCTGCAGCCGCATGCCACACCGCCAGAGAGGCGGGCCGAGGTAACGATGTTCCCGACACCGACACCTTCGCCAGTCCCGCCGGACCGTGTGCAGGAAGCCGCGCCGGGGAAACCAGAACGAGTCGTCGTAACCTCGGAACAACTGGTAAACGCCCTGCAAGGGAAATTGCAGCAAGCCGCGGACAAAGCCGTAGAGAACGCCGTAGCGAAGCATCTTGAGGATGCCCTGCGAAAGGCACTGGAAAGAATCGAAGAAGTCTGGAAAACGAATGTCCGGCAGACCGAGCAATATTCGGCCGCGCGGATCGGCGAAGTGCAAAACCGAGCGGAAGAGCAACTAGGCACCTATCGGGGCCGAGCGGAAGAAATTGCGGAGCGGTTGGAGCTGCTGATCAACAGCGCCCGGACGAATCTGTCGGAAATGCAAAAATTTGTCGAGCGTGTCACGCGCGAACTGGAACCACAGCTGAATGCGCGGTTGAATGAGTCGTATGGGCGCGCCTCGAACGAACTGGAAAATGTGGCCGCTCAAATTTCTGAGCGGCAGTTTGCAAATTTCACGGAGAGCACGCAAGCGGTGATGCGGGAGGCATTGACCCAATTAGAAGAACGCGTTGCGGGTACGCACACCCTCATCGAAGGGGCGACGAACTCGCCTGGCTATGAACAAATTGAGAGCCTGGTGAATTCCGCGAAGGAGGAGACGCAGGAGCGCTTAGAAGCGCGCTTGCTTGAAACACGCGGCCAGTGGGAAGAACAGCAGGAGCTGCAACGGAAGCGCATGGAGGAAATCGCCCAGAAACTGGAGAAATTTGCGGAAAATCCAGTGCCGGATTCCGGCCATGCGCGCACGCATGCAGAGCAGGCGGTGGGTGAACTGGAACCGCAGATTTACGCAAGGCTGGAGGAGTCCGTTGTCCGGGCCACGAAGGACTTGGAGAGCGCGGCCGAACGCAATAACACGGAAATGTTGGGCCGGATGGAGGCACGCTTGCAGCTAGCGCGCAGCGAGTGGCAGGAACAGCAGGAGCTTTTAGGAAATCGCCTGGAAGAAATCGCCCAGATCCTGGAGAAGATGGCCACCAGCCCGGCGCCGGATTTGGGCGATACGCGGAAATATGGGGAGCTGGCCGTGCGTGAACTGGAACCGCAGATTTCCGCGAAACTGGACGAATCGGTTGAACAGGCCACGAAGGACTTTGAAACGGCAGCGGCGCGCGTTGCGGACCGGCAACTGGTGCGGCTGATGGAAGAAAAGCAACGGGTGGCGCGAGAGGCCTCCCTGGAAATCGAGGCTGGGGCCACAGAAGCGCGAGCGCTATTGCAAAAAGCATCCAATGTCACGCTGGATGAATTCCGGCGGCAAGTGGAGATACAAATCGACCTCGGTCTTTCCGAAGCGACGCAGCGGATGTCCTCTTCACTGGCTTCGCTGGACGCAGAGAATCAAGCAGCTTGCGATGAGCGGCGCCGGGCGCTGGAGAATGACGTCGCGCAAGCTGCGGAACAATCCACGCAGGAGTTCCGCAGCGGGATTAAGGCGTTTCTCTACTCTTGTCTGGTGGCAGCGGTCAGCGCTGTGGATGTACACGCCCAAACCACACTGAACGGACTGGGCAATAGCCCGCTAAACCTGTCTCACGAACTGATGCCATCGCCGGAACCTACCGGAATACTAGGCGAGAAAAGCTCAGCGCCCGACGGCGACAATTCCAAGTAAGAGGATGCCAACAATCCTCGGTAGGGGGCGGACTTAGAAGTCCTTCAAGGAGTTCTTCCTCTCTCTCCTGAGCGGAACAGGACCCGAACCCGAGAATTTGGGGAAGCGATCGCTCGCTGGCATTTTGCATTCCGGCTCGTAAACCCTCCTGAAGTCAGCCAGCACAATTGACAAGGAAACATGCATTTGCCATAGTGTCAAAGCGGTTAGAAGTTATATCGCCTGCAAGGCCCTGCAAACCGTTTTTCCTCGGGCAGGAGGGAACTTGAGCGAGAGCGATGTTCTAATCCATTCGAAGGAATTGCCCCTTCAGCAGGCGGGTGAACTGATCCATCTCGCCCGCCAGGACGCAAGATGGGAGTGGATGAGCTTCTTCGTCCGACGCTTGCAGCCAGGTGATGTCTTCCGGACTTATACAGACAAGGAAGAGGCGGCCTTTGTGCTGTTGGGTGGAACCTGTGTGGCCGACTGGGGGCAAGGTAGTACAAAGATCGGCAAGCGCAAGAATGTGTTCGACGGTTTCCCGTACGTTCTCTATCTTCCCACTGAGCACAGCGTGACGTTTACAGCAGAGACGATGTGCGAGATGGCGGAATGCAGAGTGCCGTCTGAGAAGCGGTTCGAGGCAAGACTCGTCACTCCGAAAGATGTCGTGAGTAGCCTCCGCGGTGGCGGGAATGCCTCACGGCAGATCGTTGACGCGATTATGCCTGCCTTTCCGGCGGATAAATTGATGGTGATCGAGGTTTACACACCGGGCGGGAACTGGTCGAGTTACCCTCCGCACAAACACGACGTCCACAACCCTCCCACGGAGGTGGATCTCGATGAGATCTACTACTACCGGATTCGGCAGCCGGAAGGCTTCGCGTTTCAGCATCTCTATTCTTCGGACAAGTCGAGTGAGCGCACGGTAAAACCAAGAGACGGAGACGCTGTTCTGGTGCGCAGCGGTTACCACCCGGTTGTGGCCGGGCCCGGATACGATGTGTATTACCTGAATTTTCTGGCAGGCTCTTCGCGCGCGCTGGCCGTCACCGAAGATGCACAACATGTGTGGATTCGCTCGAGCTGGAAAGAAACAGATCCGCGGTTGCCTCTCGTAACCGGATAGTCGCCACGGAGAATTGCGATTGATGCGGAGCTCATCTTCCCTGCGAAGCATCGAGTCGAGAACGCGAGAAGCTGGTGCTCCGTTCGCGGACGCCCTGGGCCCGAACAGGGGCCTAGGGAGGATTCCTGATAATCGCTTAGACGGAGGGCTCGAACTGCCGCCGATAGCGGAACCTCTTTGCACCTTTTCCTGGAACGGAAAGCCGTGTGGCAATCAGTTGGGCGGGCCAGTATTATGCAGGGAGAGCGAAGCTCCATGACCCGACGCCTGACCGTGGCGCAAGCCATCATTACATTCCTGAAGAACCAATACACCGAGCGAGATGGAAAACAACAGCGCTTGATCGAGGGATGCCTGGGCATATTCGGGCATGGCAACGTCGCGGGAATCGGGCAAGCGCTGGAGCAAGATGCGGGCCTGCGATACTACCTTTTCCGGAATGAACAGGCGATGGTGCACGCGGCTTCGGCTTTTGCAAAAGCGAGCTTGCGGATGCGGACCCTGGCCTGCACGAGCTCCATCGGCCCGGGGGCGACGAACATGATCACGGGCGCGGCGACGGCCACCGTGAATCGCTTGCCCGTGCTCCTGCTGCCGGGAGATATCTTCGCGCGGCGCAATGTCGCGCCAGTGTTGCAACAATTGGAATCGCCAGCGAGCCAGGACATTTCTGTTAACGATTGCTTCAAGCCGGTCTCGAGGTATTGGGACCGGATTCAAAGGCCGGAACAATTGCTGACTTCCCTACCCGAGACCATGCGGGTGCTGACTTCTCCGGCAGACACGGGGGCCGTGACGCTCTCGCTGCCGCAAGATGTGCAGGCCGAGGCGTACGATTTTCCCCGGGAATTTTTTGAAAAAAGGGTTTGGAGCATCAGTCGAAACCGGTGCGATCAAGGGCTTTTGCATCGTGCCGTTGAGTGGATTCGCGCAGCAAAGAGGCCATTGATCGTCGCGGGCGGCGGAGTGCTGTACTCGGAAGCCTCTGACGCTCTATCAAAGTTCGCGCGCGCAAAGGGGATTCCCGTTGTGGAGACGCAAGCGGGGAAGGGCGCACTGCCATTCGACCATCCTCAGGAAGTGGGAGCCATCGGAGTAACCGGAACGCCAGGCGCGAATATTCTGGCCCACGAGGCAGACCTGGTCATCGGGATTGGCACGCGCTACAGTGATTTCACGACTGCGTCAAAGACTGCGTTCCAGAATCCCGCCGTCCGATTCATCAACATCAACGTTGCCGAGTTCGACGCCCACAAGCACGTCGCACTCCCGCTGACGGGGGATGCACGCGTCACGTTGGAAGAATTGCAGCAAGCAATCGCCGGTTACAAAGTTGAAGAAAGCTATCGCGACAGAATCACGGCGTTCCGTGCCGCTTGGGAAAAAGAAGTGGATCGCATCTACGGGATACGCAAAGAGCCCCCCATTACCCAGGGAGAAGTCATCGGAGTCGTTAACACGTTTACCGAGTCGCCGGACATTCTTGTTTGCGCCGCAGGGAGCTTGCCGGGGGACCTTCACAAGCTTTGGCGCACACGCCAGCCGGGTGGCTACCACATGGAATACGGTTATTCGTGCATGGGCTACGAGATAGCGGGCGGCCTGGGTGCAAAAATGGCGGACCCTTCCCGGGAGGTTTACGTCCTTGTAGGCGACGGGTCCTACCTGATGATGGCGCAGGAAATTGTGACTTCGCTGCAGGAAGGCTGCAAACTCAACATCGTGCTTCTCGACAATCACGGGTTTTCCAGCATTGGAGGATTAAGCCGGAGCTGCGGGAATGAAGGGATGGGGACCAACTACCGGTATCGCCGGGGAGAGAAGTACGACGGTGATTTCCTGGCCGTGGACTTTGTTTCGAACGCTGCGAGCCTGGGAGCATGGACGGTTCGCGTGCGGACGGGCGAAGAGCTCCAGGCGGCGCTTGTATCCGCCAGGAAAGAACCTCGAACGGCGGTTATTGTCGTTGAAACCTCTTACGACCAGAGAGTTCCCGGATACGAATCCTGGTGGGATGTGCCGATTGCGGAAGTTTCCGAGCGCGAGGCGGTCAAGGCTGCTCGCCAGAGATATGAGGAAGCGCGCAAGAAAGAACGGCTGTTTTTCTGAGATAAGTTTTCAAGGTTTTCTGATGGGCTGCGCAGGTCTCTCTTTTGGACTCAGGGAAGAAAGAGGTCAAGGTGGAAACAGCCACGGAGGCAGTCCAAACGGGGACGCCCGGTCAACCTCACCTTAAACGTGTACTCGGTCTGTGGGACCTGATCTACTACGGAATCATTTTGACATCGCCGATTGCAGCGGTTCCGCTGTTTGGTGAAGCGCAAGTGCTGTCCCACGGCCACACGGTAGCGACGCTGCTGCTGGCCATGGTGGCGATGTCGGTCACGGCGGTAAGTTTCGGCCGCATGGCGTACGTCTATCCTTCGGCCGGCTCCGTCTATACCTACATCAGCCGGGGACTGAATCCTCACGTCGGGTTCATCGTGGGATGGGCGATGTTTCTGGAATATCTGTTTCAACCCATCCAGAACGCGCTGTATGCAGTCCTGGCGATCCAGCGGATGACGCCGAAGATTCCTTTTGCAGTCCTGGCAGCGCTCGCTGTCGGATTTATCACCATCCTGACGGTACAGGGAATCAAGTTCACGGCGCGCACAAACGAGGTGCTGCTTGGGTTCATGGTTTTAGTAACGGTGGCATTTCTTGTGGAAGCGTTCCGCTATGTAGTGCTGCACGAGAAGTTTGCGGGACTTTTCTCGTTTCACCCGATCTATAATCCCGCGACATTCAACCTGCGGGCGCTCGCGGCCGGCACTTCTCTGGCGGCACTTGTGTTTGTCGGGTTCGACGGAGTATCCATCCTTGCCGAGGAAGTAAAAAACCCCAAACGAAATGTGTTGCTCGCTTCCGTGCTGGTGTGCGTTTTTACGGGGCTCTTCAGCGGGTTGCAAGTGTATCTGGCGCAACGAGTGTGGCCGGACTATTCCACGCTGCAAAATCCGGAGACGGCGTTTATGGACGTAGCCCGGCAGGCCAGTGGTCCGCTTTTGTTTGCCGCTTATGGAATCATGCTGCTCGTTTCCAGCATTGCCTGCGGGCTTGCCGGACATGTAGGTGCGGCGCGCCTGCTGTACAGCATGGGACGCGATGATGTGCTACCGAAAAAGATATTTGGCTATCTCAGCCCGAAGAAAAGCAACCCAGTTTACAACGTGTGGATAGTCGGGGTTCTCGCGTACATCGGGGTCTTGACGATCCCGTGGGAGCGAGCCGCGGAAATCGTCACCTTCGGGGCTCTGCTGGCGTTCATGAGCGTCAATCTTGTCGCGCTGTTGCACTTCTGGTTTTCTCCCCAAGCGAAGGGCAAGAGGAATTTCTTTGTGGATGCGTTTGTGCCGGGATTTGGCTTCCTCTTCTGTTCTACGTTGTTGGTCAGCCTGCAAACCTGGACGAAATATGCGGGCATGGTCTGGTTGGGAGGCGGGCTGGTGTACGCCGCTTACAAGACGCGCGGGTTTACGTTGCGCCCGAGGCTGTTCGATTTCAGCGAGCCGTAGATGACGCTGTGTTTAAGAAAGGTGCGGTCAATGACCCTTTCGGACTGGGGAAGAATTGCGGTCCTGGGAGCTAAGATCTTCTGATTCCCCGCGAGAGACATGCAACCCAAAACCGCAGGACTCACGGATGCGCAGTTCCGGCTGGAGCTTCCGCGTGACAGCTTTGCTGCGGTCGCCGGCAATGCGCCGAATGAGCAATTCAGCGGCTTCGATTCCCAGTTGATGCTTAGGAAGTTCCACGGTCGTCAATCGGGGTCTGAAAATACTTAGCCACGGGTAGTCATCAAAACTCACGAGGCCAAAATCCTCAGGGCAACCGAGGCCCATCTCCTCGGCAGCCTTCAGCAAGCCGATGGTCATCAAATGATTTGCGACGTAAATGCCATCGGGGCGATGAGAAAGCAGGGCGTGTCCCGCACGCGACCCTGATTCGATGCGGTAATCCCCTTCGATGACCAATTCAGAGTCGTAAGGCAGGCCTTTCGCTTCAAGGGCGTCTCGGAATCCTTGCCAGCGGGCCATGGCGTTACTGATTTTCAGCGGGCCGCTGATGAGCCCGATCCGGCGCCGGCCTGCCCGCGCCAAGTGGCAGACGGCATCGTAGGCGCCCTGATAATCGTCGGTGATGACAGCATCCTTGGTGAGCTTCGGGTAAGTGCGCATCACCAGAACAAAGGGAATATTGACTTCTTTAATCATCTGACGCAAAGAGGGCCGAAAATCTTCAGCGGCTTTGGTGAGCAAAATACCATCCACACGTTTGGAGAGCAGCAGTTCAACGGCATTTTCCTCTTTGTCGAGGTTATCGTCACTGTTGCACAAGAGCAGGTTGTAGCCGCGCTTCTGAGCGGCATCCTCGGCGCCGCGCACAACCATCGGGAAAAAAGGGTTCCCAATGTCCGGCACGATCATCCCGATGGTGTGGGTCTTCTGCTTCGCCAAGCTACGTGCAATAAGATTCGGGCGATAATTCAGTTTCCGAATGGCGGCCTCGACTCGCTCCCGCAGTTTCTTGCCAACATGGCTCTTGTTGTTGACAACGGCGGAGACGGTAAAGACAGAGACACCCGACTCCCGCGCAACGTCATAGATGCTCGCTGCCTTGGCGGGCGTCTTCCGGCCGTTTTTTCTTGAAGCTGCCATTCGTTTTGAGCCTTGCACTGGCAGAGTCCACTTCTCAGCAACAGCGTCGAATTCCGGTCTTACCTTCGGATCCGTTGGAGCAACAGGTGTCAGTATCTTATGTCAACTGGCTCCTGATTTCTTGCGGAGTCATAGAGAGCCCGCAGAATGATCATGTCCCGGTGGCCCTGCAGGCCATCCGCGGCCACGGTATCGTTGTGCTGAATCGCCTTCGCGAATGCCTCGATCTCGGGGGCAAACTCGTCAATCAGCTTGAACCTTTTTTCAAGCCAACGCCCGTTGATTTTTCCGCTCAGCCTCCTTTCTTCTTCAAAGGCAAAAGCGGGGCTCAAGCAGACCCAGCCCTTTGTTCCTTGCACATAAATGAACGAAGACATGGCCGAACTGTAAGTCGAACTGCCTTGTACAACCAATCCGCTGGCGAATTGCAGGCAGAAGGTGAGCCCTTCTTCGACCTCACGATAGCGCGTGGTGTCGTGAGTCCACACGCGTGCACTGGCCTCAACGGGGTCTTCCTCAACAAGCCAGCGGCTGGTATTCACGCAATACACGCCCAGATCCATCATCGGGCCGCCACCGGCCAGCTGCGCATCGCGGAGCCAGGCTGGCGAGGATGGGCCATGCAGTTCGCTAAACGCCGTGTGAATCACATCGATCTTTCCGAGTTTGCCGTCATGAATGAGTTTTTTCAAAAAAAGCGTGCTGGGCTCGAAATACTTTCGATAGGCCGTCATCAGCAGGACGCCATGCCGCTCGCAGGCCTCCACCATCTGAGCCGACTGCTCGACGTTGGCAGCCAACGGCTTTTCACACAACACATGTTTTCCAGCCTCGGCGGCATGCACAGTAAACTCCAGATGCTCGCCCTGCGGCGTAGCGATGTACACAGCAGCAACCTCGGGATTCGCCAGGCACGCAGCATACTCTTCATTGCTGTAGGATTTGGGAGCTTTGTAAAGCCGCGCCAGCTTGGCGGCCTTTTTTCTGTCCCTGCTGACTAGCGCGGCGAGTTTCGCCCTTTTGCACCTGGCGAAGGCAGGCAAGACGGACGATTGCGCGATGTTGCCAAGACCTATGACCGCGAACCCGACTTTGTTCTTCGCTTTCATGAAGGAAAGGTTCCCCCGAAAATCGTTGCGGGCTGTTTTCTCCCTGGAATCACGCCCACCAGCGTAAACACTGGAAAGGCACGGGACAGTTCCGAGCTAACTCTCACGGTCCGCCCGGCCGAGTTTCTGATTTCGAATGGCTTTGTGATCCAGCCCGTGGAGTTCTTCAATATTCTCAAGCACTTTATGGATGGCGTCCGCGATCGCGTCGACATCCTGCGTGGTGCCAAGGAAGTGCTGATGCGGAAACCAGATGGCCTCGTGATACGCCGCACGATCCGCTTCCGGGCAGGAATACATGCTTCGAAGATCGAGCGGTTTTTCGCGACCCCAACTAAGGGCGGGAAAATCGGCCGGGTCCACGGGGAAAAGGGAACTTTTATAAACAGGCTCGTAGAAGAGGCCGTCACAAGGAATTCCTTCCAACTGGAGGGCGGCCACAAACGAAGCCCGGGGAATCTCTTTTGCTTTATCCGAGAAATACTTGATCACATAGCCGTAGGGAGCCAACCGCGTAATCCTCGGATCGGGCTTCAGCAGACCAATGCCACGAGTATTTTGCAACTGGGCCTCGAAGTGCTTCATGTTCTTCTCGCGGACCGCCGCCTGTTGCGGGAGCCTATCGAGTTGCGGGCCAAGGACGGCCGCCTGGAACTCTCCCAAGCGGTAATTGAATCCGACGATGCGGTGATGATACTTGTCCGTGACACTGGCGCGCCCGGCATTTATGTAGCTCTGTACACGTTCCATGTATTCCAGATTGTTCGTAATGACCGCGCCGCCCTCGCCCGAGGTGATCAGTTTGCTCGTCTGGAAACTGAACGCTCCCAAATCCCCCATCGAGCCTGCTCCTTTGCCTTTCCACATGCCACCGTGGGCGTGAGCGCAGTCTTCAACGACCTTAAGATGGTGTTTCGCCGCAATTCGCAGAATCTCGTCCATATCCGCAAAGCGCATGCCCAGATGAACGGGGAGGATGGCCTTGGTCTTCGGCGTTATGGCTTTCTCGATGAGCTTTGCATCCATGCAATAGGTGTCCGGATCAATGTCGACGAAAACGGGAATCGCGTTGACCAGGAGAACAGGCCCGACTGTTCCTTCCCAGGTGTACGCCGGCGCAATCACTTCGTCTCCGGGAAGTATCCCAATCGCGCGCAGTGCGGCCTGGATGGCGACGGTGCCTGTGTTCACGCACTGACCGTACTTCGCTGTATGAAATTCGGCGAAGCGGTTGGCGAAGGCGTCCGCGTGCTTGCCGGGAAAAGGCTGCCCGCCCCATTTTGCGCTCGTGAGCACGTCTTCAAGGGCCAGCGCCTCCTCCGTCTTGGCGATAGGCCAAGTTGTGAAGGGCGTCTTTCGTACGGCCTCACCGCCGGTAATCGCGAGTTTTCCCATGCCAGCCAGCCTCCCCAGCTGAAACCTTGAAATGTCGCTTCTACAGCAAAGCAAGAAAACGCTTTTTGAAACTCAGATACTTCCTGAAACTTTTTGGGCTTGCGTGGATGCCGCTCGGTTTGTTTGGGCGCCTCTCACCCTACGTCCGGATTCGGGAGGAGATAATCGCGCACCAATCCATCCAGGTCATGGCAAGCAGTGATGAATTGCCGCAGCGTCCGGCGCGTTGGACCGAAAAAATCGAACTCATCAATGGACATCCCGCTCTCCGTGCTGGCGCGACGGAAGTCTGGAAACTTTCGCGCCAACTCATCAACAATCTGGCTTTTCACGGGCTCACCGATTCGCGGGTACACTTCGATATCGCTGGCGTTGAAGCGCATTTGCCAGGCGTAGGGCGGCGAAATGACAACCTCGCCGCCAATGAATTCGCTCCAGTGCATATGGTTTCGAAACGCCGCCGAAAGCAGCCGAATGCGATAACCGCGTTCGCGAAACAACTGATAGGTCTTCTTGAACACGGCCACGCCCGCCCACTCGAGGTAACCCGGATCGATGGCAACATTTTCTTTTTCCATCAGCACCTTCAACCAATCATCAAGCCGGCCCACCATGATCGTGCACACCGGCCCCATACTGGCAATCTCTTTGCCTTCGCGCTCCCGTCGTTGCAAACCTCGCTCGACCGCCTCTGCCACGGCGACGCACTGCGGCAGGGAGAAGCACACCGTGGCATTGATGCTGATCCCTCGATAGGTAGCTTCCTCAATCGCGGGGATTCCTGCGCGAGTGACCGGGATTTTCACGATCATGTTGGGAGCAAGCCGGCTGAATTCCTCGGCTTGCTCGACGATGGCCCGGGAATCGCGAAACAGCCGCGGATCCGTCTGGATGGAGAGCCTTCCGTTCTTGCCTGCTTGCGTTTCGTAAATCGGTTTCAACAGCGCGGCTGCTTTGACCGAGACTTCGCGAACGAGTCGCCAGGTGATCTCATCTTCACTGGCCGTAGGCAGCTCCCGGATCAACGCGTTGATGCGATCCTTCCAGGTGCTGATCTCTTTTTTCAAAACCCCCAGCACGATCACCGGATTGCAGGTCGCACCCACCGCGCCGTGCTCAATCGAGTAGCTTAACTCCTGGAGGGAAGCCGAATCGTTCCATAGGCACGTCGCCGTGGTCTGCGTCATCTTGTGCAGCGGGCTTTTGTACGCCGTGGTTGTCGCCTGAGTCATACGTTCCTCCTTGGCGGGCCGTCCGGGCCAGTCTCAGAAATCGATGCATCAAAACCGCAACGTGAGCCGTTCTGCCTCCAGAATCACGAAGACGCTGCCGATTGCTCGGGTGTGACCTTAACGGGTCTCCCGTGCCGGTGCGAATGCTCCGCCGCTACGGCGATGGCCAAAGCTTTCAAACCGTCTTCGCCTGAAACGTTCAGCGGCCGGTCATGCAGGATGTTGTGCACGAAGTCGCGGACTTCGGACAGGTAGGCATCCGCAAACCTTGTCAGAAAGTGGTCGGCGAGATTTCGGGTACCACCGGCCGCGCTTAGAAATACCGCGGGAGCCTGCTGCAACGTGCCAATCAGGATGGAGCCCTTCGAGCCAACAATCTCCGTCCGCACGTCGTAGCCATAAACGGCTTGGGCATGCGATTCGACGTTGCCAATGGCGCCTTTCTCATACTTCAAGTTGACAGAGCTGGCGACCACATCGCCGTACCGTGCGACTTCCGGGCGGATTGCCGAGGTCGTGTAGGCGTGCACTTCGCTTACCTCGTCCTGCATCAACCAGCGTGCCAGGTCAAAATCGTGAATCGTGTTGGTGTAGAAAATCATTCCGTTGACGTTGGATTCATAGGCCGCAAGCGGGGGAGCATCCTTGTCGCGTCCAATGGACTTGAACACCACAGGCACGCCAATCTCCCCGGCGGCAATGCGCTTCATGGCCGCAGCGTAGGCCGGGTCGTAACGCCGCATGAATCCGACTTGCAAACGGCGACCCGCTTTCGACACGGCTTCAATGGCAGACCGCGCATCGCCAAGAGTCAATGCCAAAGGCTTTTCGCAAAGAATGTCTTTCCCCGCGCGCGCCGAAGCCACGACTGCTTGAGCGTGAAACTTGTCCGGGGTAGCGATTAGAACTGCGGCAATCTCCTTGTTCTCCAGCATTGCGTCGAGACTGCCGTAAGAATGTTCAACCTCGAGCTCCGCCGCTACCTGCCGCGCACGTTCGGCGGCCACATCGGCTATAGCGATCAAACGTGCCTCGGGCACAAGGCGCTTCATGTTTTCGGCGTGGCGCTTGCCCATCTCTCCGACACCAAGGATGCCGACTCCCAGCTTTCTCATTCGCATCACTCCCATTCAACCGCAAGGCTTGCACTGCACTTTTGACACAAAAGTGACGCCACAGCCTGCACTATCGCGCCGCGGCAGCACCGCCCAGGGCACTCACCACCCCGCGCAGATATTTCAAGCTGGCCGCAATGCTTTGCGCCGGCGGAATCGGCGTGGCACCAAATTTTACGTCCTGCTCCACCACGGACCAGCCGGAGTAGCCGTTTTTCACGAGCGTGCGAAAGAAGGCGGGAAAGTCAATGTTACCCTGCCCGATGATGGTGAAGACTTTATGCTCGATGGCCTCTTCAAAGGTCCACTTGTTCCGCTGCACTTCTTCCAACACCCGCGTGTCGCAATCCTTGATGTGCACAAAACGCAATTTGCTTTTGTATTTCTCCGCCTCCTTTACGGAATCGCCATGGCCGTAGACGCAGTGACCGGTATCCAGACATAAGCCCACATTGGTATGCGACGTGGCGTCAAAAAAACGCTCGCACTCTTCCGGCGTTTCGACATAGGTGGCCACGTGGGGATGAAACACCAGATCCAGTCCAAATTCGTTGGCGACCTTTTCTGCATTGGCAACAATATGGCCGATGTACTTCCACTGTTCCGCGGTCAAGGTAGGGCAGCCTTGGTCATAGACGCGCCCGGAATAGGCGTTCCGTTCGGGCGATTGATCGTCCGCCATTACGAGAAAAGGAGCTTTGAGCGTCGCGAGCAAGTTGCCTACTTTGCGGATGCGTTCAATTACGGTCTTTCCCGCAGCCGGGTCGGTCATCTTTACGGGTACAAACGAAGCCAGCAGCTTCAAGTTGCGTTTTTCCAATTGCGGCTGCAGCACCTTGGAGTCGGTTGGGAAAAAACCGTAGGGGCCGAGTTCCGATCCGGTGTATCCAGCTTGCACCATTTCGTCCAACATCTTTTCGTAGGATTGCTCCCAGGAAGGTCCCGGATAGTCGAGCACACCCCAACTATCGGGTGCCGATGCAAAGTGAAATCGCTCCGTGATTGCGCTCATGGTTCTCCTCTTCTAAGGCAGGTCAACATTTTCTGCGGCGGATGATTCGTAATTACCGCCACGGCTCCAGCACCACTTTCATGGACTCCGCTTCGATCGATTTGTTCATGGCGGCCTGCACATCCCGCAAGCCAAACCGATGGGTCACGAATTCTCGTAAAGGGTAGTGCTTCATGTAGCGCGCCATTTGCCGCATGCTCGGTCCGTAGGCCGCTGGCTCTTCACCGCCCACGGCCAGAATGCGTGCGTTTTTCGCACAAAGATGGCGGTGCGGGCTCAAGGAAACCTCGCCAAGATCCGAGAAATTGCCGGCTTCGACCAGCAAGCCTCCTACGCGAAGCATTTCCAGTGCCTCCGGTACGGCTTGCGGCACGCCGGCACATTCGACGACCACGTCCGCGCCGCGGCCATGCGTGAGTTCTTTCACCACGTTCAGCCGATCCATCTTCGCTGCCTTTCCCGCGTTGATCCCGTGGTCGGCACCCAGTCGTTTTGCAAAATTCAGCCGGTAATCCGACAGGTCCACGGCGATAATTGTTCCCGCGCCGAGCATGCGCGCCTGCATCAGGAAACACATGCCGAGCGGACCGACGCCAAGGACCACAACCGTGTCGTCAAAACCAAACGATTCGCTCGGAAACGCGGACATTTGTTTGGCGCGGTCCAGCCCCACGGAAACCGCAAAAATTTCCGTCAAGACGGCGACTTCGCTGGGCAACTCATCCGGCACCCTCACCAAAAAACTTCCCGGCAGAATGTACATGTACTGAGACCATCCACCAAACAGATGCGGGGGATTCTTGGCGCTCAGGTTGTTGCCATAGTCGGTCGTGTTCTCGCAGCAGTAGTAGGGAAAATCGTGCCGGCAGTAGTAGCACTGCCCGCAGGAAACATTGGCGCCAACAACAACACGATCTCCGACACGCAACGGAATGCCCTCGAAGTCTGTGTACTGTCCGTTTCCCCCGATCACCGCAATGGTGCCGACATTTTCGTGACCCTGAATAATCGGGAATTCCAGCTTGCGGTCGCCATACTGGGTGATGTAACCCTGAAAAGTGTGCTTGTCCGTGCCACAGATGCCGGACATCTCCATCTTGACCACGACGCAACCGGGAGCAGGATCCGGCAGTGGATATTCCCTCAACTCATACTGACCGGGTTTAACCAGTGTTGCCGCGAGGACGCCTTGGCCTTGGGCCGACATAAGTGCTCTTCGAGATTCCTGAGTCCGGCCGGAGCAACCGGAAATATTCTTCAGCGAGAATGGGGGAACCGGCTGGGCCGGGCTCCCCCAAAGCATTGGTAATTCGGACGCTTCTTCTAGAAGGTCAATTTCAGACCGATCTGACCGATACGCGGATCGCGTGCGCCAGAAACTTGGCCAAAAGTTGCGGAGCTAAGAGTGGCCACATTGGTTACAGGATCAACGCTCCAGGAAGCAAGTCCGCTGGGTCCCTGGAATTGAGCATGGTTGAAGATGTTGAAGAACTGAGCCTGGAATTGCAGGTTCACACGCTCCGTAAGCATGGTGTTCTTTAAGACTGAGAAATCCCAGTTGTTAATCCCCGGCCCATGGAAGAAACGCCGGTTCGCGGTTCCTTCCAGGCCAAGTGCCACTGGTCCGAAGGATTGCGCGGAAAAGAAATTGCAGGCGCCCGGGCATGAACCTTTCCTTGGGTCCGTGATATGAACTGGACCGAGGAGATTAGGTGTGTCCACCGCCAGAATGATTGGCCCGCCAAAAGAAGTGCCAAGCAAGGACCGGTCATCCGTTTCCACGATCGTAACCGGAAGGCCGGTAGTGAAACGAGTGATCCCGCTGACTTGCCATCCATTGGTCAGCCTTTTCGGTCCCCCCAGCTTATCGAGGGGCAGATTGTAGACGTAGCTGACAACGAAATTGTTGGTGGAGTCAAAAGCAGACAACCCGCGGCTGAGTCTTGGATCAATAGGATTCATCTGTTCGCCGTAGCCGGAAGAATTGTCCAGAGCCTTGCTGAAAGTGTAGCCCAGGAGTACCTGGAGCCGTCCGCTAGTATGCCGATAGTTGACTTGCAAAGAATTGTAGGCCGAGTTGCCAATGCTCGAGAAATAGGAGTCGTTGCCAAAGGGAACGATGGCCTGTCCACTGACAAGGGTGTTGCGAAACGGTGTACTGAACGGTCCGCGTGTCCCCGCACTGATGAGTGATCCGTTTGCTGCGGTATAGATGTTGTTTTCACCGCCAGGACCGCAGGCAGGGATGCTCAAACATAGGGATGGAATCCCGGGATTCGCAGAGATCGAAGAAAGCAAGCGGTGCCCTTGCGTGCCCACATAACTGACGGTCAGCAAGTTTGAGGGAGTGATCTGCCGCTGCAGAGAGAGTTCATAATCCTCGGCATAAGGAAGCCGGTTCTTATTGTTGAAAGCCGGCGAACTGCCGATGGTGCCAAAGGCATTGTAGAAATCAATCAGATTGAAATACGCCGGATTTGTCGAGCCACCCGCGGGGTTGGTTATTGAGAAACTCTTCGGTGGAAGCGCGACCGGAAATGGATTCGAGACCAAGGCACCGGAACTACGCTGCTGGAACGGTGCTTTGAAAGTCGATTCATTCTGGCCCGTATAGTTGCCGAATGGGGCGTCCCCGATTTCGTTAAAGTCCGTGGCCCCTTCAAACGTCGTGTAGAAGAGTCCAAAACCGGCGCGAACGCTCGTGGTTCCGGGCCTTCCCAGAATCTTGCCAAGCGTGCCCTGGTGCTCGCCGAAGGAATAGGCGAGTCCGACGCGTGGAGCAAAGTTATTCCAACGGGTTGGCGCAAGAGTGCTGGGAACACCCGGGTCACCCGGAAATACCCAGCCGAGCGGCGAGCCCGGGAATACAAGGGACTGCACTCCGGGGACCAATGTTTGAATTTCGTTATATTTCTCACGCCAAGGAGAGCTTACGTCATAACGCAGACCGTAATTCAAAGTCAGATTCGACTTGATTCTCCAACTATCTTGCCCATAGAGACCAAAGTAGAAATTGCGGCCGTAAGAAGGATAAGACTGCCCTTGGACAAACTGACTCGGCGCGCCAAGAAGAAAGTCCACAAAGTCGCTCCCCGTCTCACTTGGCTGGCCGCTAAAGTTGCTGCCGAAGAAGAAGTTCCCGTTTGCGACGTTGAAGAGGTTTTCTTCCAATTGGCTGTAATGATACTGGCCGCCGAACCTGATCGTATGGGTTCCCACGACAATGCTCGTATTATTGAGAATCTGATAAATGTTCTCGGTAATCCGGTTGGGGCGGCTGGGCACACCGATCACAAAATTGTTGAAATCGGTTTCAGGAACGCCTTCGACGCTTGGTGCACCGATGGTGACTCCGGGAGCTGTCGGAGTACCCCCCGGAGCGAAGCCGAGGCTGGACAAGGTCACACCTTTTCCGCCCTGCGGCTGGTTGAATTTCGTATCCAATCGGAAATACCCAAGCCGGAATTCGTTCACCGTGGATGCATTCACCGTTTTTGTGTTTCCAATACTTACACTGTCGGTTGTGCCGGTGCCATCGACGCCAAAGCCGGGATACAAAGGAGCGTTCGAGGGCCAATAGGGATCGATTCGATTGTAAGTGTCGTAATAATAGTAGGCGGTCCATAAGCCCCAGCCGGTGTTTGCGTCGCCACGGATGCTGAACTTGTTGTCATCCAAATTGAGCTTTCCCGCGCTCGTCGAGTAGGCATTCTGTTGAGCATTATTCGCAGGCAGAATGTACTTTATGAGATTTGAGGCGATGGGCGAAAAGGCTCCCGTGGGCAATGTGGCATTGGGGAAAACGCACTGAGCGGTGGTCGTACAAGTGAGCGTGTAGTAGGGTTCGCCCGCAGTTACAGTCTGATGAGTCGTGCTCTGAAACTGCTGCGTGAGTTGCGCTGCCCAGGCGTCACCAATCACGGAGTTTCCGAGCAGGCTATTGGCGACGCTAGCCAAATTACCGCCTATCAAAGCCGCACTGGGAGCCCCTTGAATCGTATGGGTAATCGCCTGAACCACGCGATTTCCCTGATAGTCGCCGAAGAAGAAAATTTTGTCCTTCTTGATGGGGCCACCAAAGGTTCCGCCAAATTGATTTTGGTTGTAGGTCCCTCGTTTCCCCGACTCAAAAAAATTCGCTGCGTCCAAATCTGTATTTCGCAAGAACTCAAAACCACTACCGTGCCAGTTGTTGGTTCCCGACTTCGTGACCACGTTGATCTGGCCGCCACTGTAGTTCCCATATTCGGCATCGAAATTATTCGTCAGGATGCGGAACTCCGCGATCGAATCGAGATTGG
>Ga0307471_100000078_pt1 | contig 43904 bp, 39 predicted proteins | sample atmos_gasesAM3C__2_FD_204566 | JGI IMG/M metagenome (GOLD analysis project Ga0307471, IMG submission 204566) | Hardwood forest soil microbial communities from Morgan-Monroe State Forest, Indiana, United States - atmos_gasesAM3C_515 | ecosystem: Environmental > Terrestrial > Soil > Temperate... | reverse complement strand
TGGAAAGCGCCACCCGCTGGAGGTTCAAAGGCTAGCCACGAACCCCGTAGGCCCGGACGCCGCCCTCGTCTGGGTAGGCGAGCGAAGCTCGCCTCGAACGGCCTCAAAGAAATAGTGTCATCCTGAGCGACGTTACTGCTTCGCTTTGCGAAGCAGTAACGTCGTCGAAGGACCTCTAGCAGCGAGATCGACCTGACAGTGCGGTACAACCCCGAACCTTAGCTCCCCGGCTCCGAATCGAATGTAGGGGTCCTTCGACTCGCAAGATCATTCGCAAGCGAATGATCCTGCTGCGCTCAGGATGACAGAGTGTTTGATTAGCGGCGAGCAGGGCAGCTTTTGGACCGGCCTCGATCCATCAACTTACACCGTCGATTTGAGAGACAATAGAAACCAGAGGTTTGCGCAATGAAACTGGTTTCCGTTTCGCGCTGGTTGTACGTCGTGCTCATCGGTGCGCTGTTGGGCGCAGCGGTTCCCTCTTCGGCGGAGGTGTTGAAGATTGTCGTCAACGACGCCATTCACCCCATCACCGAGGAGTACATCGAGCGTGCGCTTGCACAGGCCGACCGCGACAAAGACCAGGCGTTGTTGATCGAGTTGAATACGCCTGGCGGCCTACTGGAATCAACCCGCAATATCATCGAGAAAATTCTGGCCTCGCCGGTCCCCGTAATTATTTACGTCACGCCCGGCGGCAGCCGGGCAGCGTCGGCCGGTTTCTTCATCCTTGAAAGCGCAGACGTCGCCGCCATGGCTCCCGGAACCAACACCGGCGCGGCCCATCCAGTCACACTGGGCGGCGGCAAGGTGGACGACGTCATGAAAGAAAAGCTGGAGAACGATGCCGCCGCACTGATGCGTTCCGTGGTCTCTAAGCGCGGACGCAATGTCGAAGTCGCGGAGAGTACCGTGCGCCAGTCGAAGTCCTTCACCGAGCAAGAGGCGCTCAACCAGAAGCTGATTGACTACGTGGCGCCAAGCGAACAAGACCTCCTGCTACAGATGCAAGGGAAAACCGTCAAACGCTTCGATGGAAAGACGATCACCCTCAACCTGGTAAACGAGGCCGTCCGCCCGTTTGATATGACGCTCAAGCAGCGCATCCTGGCTTTCATCATGGACCCAAACATTGCGTTCATTCTCCTGGCAATCGGAGGGCTGGCGCTGTATGCCGAGTTCAACCATCCCGGCGCGGTGGTGCCGGGGACGGTGGGAGTCGTGTTCATCCTGCTCGCGATTTTCGCGCTCAATCTTTTGCCGGTTCGTTTTGCGGCTGTGGTCCTGATCCTGGCTTCGTTCGCTCTGTTCGCACTCGAAGCCAAATTTGCGGCTCACGGCGTTCTGGCCATCGGTGGGATGGTCACCATGGTGTTGGGCGGATTATTGCTGGTCGACGCCCCCATTCCGGAAATGCGAGTGAATCTGCTGACCGCATTGGCAGTCACAATTCCGCTGGGTGGGATCACGGTGTTCCTTATGACCATTGCTCTGAAGGCGCGGGCCAACAAGGTGGTGACCGGAGCGCAGGGACTGGTAGGAGAAATTGGCATTGCACAGACGGCTCTCTCACCGCGCGGGAAAATCTTTGTTCATGGCGAAATTTGGGACGCAATGTCCGCGAGTGGCGTGCCTGCCGGGCAGTCTGTCGTGGTTCTTGGTGTGGACGGACTGCAGTTACGCGTGGAGCCGTCGCCGGCATCGCAGCGCGCCCCAGCAGCCAACACGATTTGAGCAGTTGCGTTGGCATCTCGCGAGGCACCCCCATCCTCGGGGAGATGCCGTATCCTTAACTATGTTGCGGTACAATCCGCCACAGAAGCGTTCCTGACGTTCAGGCGCGGAGGCTTGGGATGGGTCTGTCGTTTTTGGGCATTGTCACTATCGTTGTTGGCCTTTACCTCCTCAGCTCGATCAAGATCCTGGCCGAATACGAACGTGGTGTAATCTTCCGCCTGGGGCACCTGTTGCCCGAGGCGAAGGGGCCTGGGCTCATTGGTGTCTTCGCGCCTCTCGACCGCATGGTGCGGGTGTCGCTGCGGCAGGAAGCTCTGGAAGTTCCTCCCCAGGACATCATTACTCGCGACAACGTGACGCTGAAGGTGAACGCCGTCATCTTTCTCCGAGTGATTGAGCCGCGCAAGGCCGTGGTTGAAGTTTCCAACTACGTTTACCAGACTTCGCAGTTCGCGCAGACCACGCTGCGTTCCGTGCTGGGCGAACAGGAACTGGACGAACTTCTCTCCCATCGCGAAAAAATCAACCTGCGCCTGCAGAGCATTCTGGACACACATACCGCCCCGTGGGGAGTGAAGGTCACGAATGTGGAAGTCAAGCAGGTGGATATGCCGGAGTCCATGCTGCGCGCCATGGCCAAGCAGGCGGAGGCGGAGCGCGAAAAGCGTTCCAAGATCATTCACGCGGAAGGTGAATTCTCCGCTGCGCAACGGCTGGTGGATGCCGCTGCCCTGCTGGCCAAGGAGCCAGTCAGCGTGCAGCTACGGTATTTACAAACCCTGACTGAAATTGGAGTGGAGAAAAACACCACTGTGATCTTCCCAGTCCCGGTGGATTTCTTCTCCGGCATTCAGAAACTCCTGAACAAATCCGATGGAGACAAGAGCTGAGGTAGCGGTTCAGAATGCCAGGCGGGCGAGGTGGAATGAAGTATGGCGGCTTCTGAAGACACAGAGATCACGCTGGGCACAGGTAAAATGCTGGTCCTTTTTTTCGGGCTGGTAGCGCTGTGCGCCGTGTTCTTCGGGATGGGATATTCGCTGGGCAAGAGCTCCGCCAAGCCCACTGGCGATGGCCAGGCGGCATCGGGTGTGCCAAGCAGCATCCGTCCCACGGCAGTCAAGGCGGCTGAGCCTCACGCCCCCTCTGATCTGACGTTCTATAAGGCAGTCGGACAGAAAGATCCGAATGCCGAGCTCACGGAAAAACCTGCGGACGCTCCAGCGAATCCTGTTGCCAAGTCTGTTCCTGCCGAAGGCGATGCACCTCCGGACCCAACAGCGTTGGTTTCAGGCCAGAACAACTACTTCGTGCAGGTAGCGGCAGTCAGCAAACAGGAAGACGCCGACGCCCTGGTGGATGCGCTGAAGAAAAAGCAATACGCCGCCTTCGCCGCCAACGCCCCGGGGGACAAGCTATTCCATGTGCAGGTCGGGCCCTTCTCTGACATCAAGGACGCCGAGACCGCCCGCGGCCAACTGGTGAAGGATGGGTACAATCCGATTTTGAAAAAGTGATAAAGCGGACGTCAGGCCTTGGACCTCGGACCTGAAACCCTAGAATCGAATCCGTGGATGCCTTTGCCGAGGTCCGACAGCCGAGGTCCGAAGTCCGCTTCGTCACCTGCTGAATCTCTGCTCCTTCCACGGATCCCCGTACATGTGGTAGCCATTTTGTTCCCAAAATCCAGGCATGTCGTGGTCGAGAAATTCCAGGCCGCGCAACCACTTTACTGACTTCCAGGCATAGAGATGCGGAACGATCAGACGCAGCGGGTGGCCGTGCTCCGCGGTCAGGGGCTCCCTGTCGTGGTGAGTGGCGAGCAAAACTTCCGGGCGGTCGAGATCGGCCAGAGGCACATTGGCGGTGAATCCCTGTTCGGCGTGGGCCAGCACATATGCCGCTTCCGGCTTGGGACGAACGCGAGCCAGCAGTTCCTGGAAGGCCACGCCGTCCCAGCGGTTGCCGAAGCGGCTCCATCGAGTTACACAATGGAAATCGCTGGTTCGCTGGATTTTGGGCAGATCGTTGAACTCTTTCCAGCTCAGCCGGAGCGGAGAATCAACCAATCCGGTGACGCGAAGGTCCCAGGTCTGAGGGTCAAACCTCGGCACCGAACCATAGTGCAGCACAGGCCACTTGAGCGTGAGCGACTGGCCGGGAGGCAGCAGGCCCTCGCTCTTCTTCAGCTTCTCGAGTTCTTTACGATCGCTGCCCCCGAATAGCAAAATCGGACCTCGGGCGTCAGACGTCGGCACGCCGTATGCAATTGGACTACGGTTGCTCCTCAAAAGTTTCATTTCCATCAGAATCCCTTCGTCCGTGTCATCCTGCGCGGAGTCGAAGAACCCCTATAAGCTGATGAGTCCGCTGCCAGGTAGGGTTCCCTCGACTCGCCCTCAACGCGCCAGCGCGGCTCGGGCGGCGCTCGGGATGACAATTGCTATTTCTTGTTTCCCCAGGTCCACACATTGACATCTGTCGATCCATGGTTTATTGCTGGTGCCATGACAGAGCACGAAGTCGATCACATTTTCCACGCTGTGGCCGATCCTACCCGGCGGCGGATCTTGCAGGCCCTTAAGGAACAAGGCGGGTGTTCGATCGGTAAGGACGTGGGGTTGTGCGCATCCGACATTGAGCAGCGCATTCACCTGTCCCAGCCTACCATTTCGCATCATATGGCGATTTTGACCAAGGCGGGAGTAGTGGAGGCGAAGAAGCTTGGCCTCTGGGTGTGGTATCGGAGGAATGAGCCGGCGCTACGCGAGTTCGGACGCTCGCTGAGGAAAAGCCTTTGATCTTTGTGGCGCCGGCATCCTGTCTCGGGGGCATCTTGCCCCGGGGGGGCGGGCAGAGGGCCGGTGGTGACACGAGCGCGGGCGCTCGCGTCCACATCAGCCGGCTACTGCGGCTTGGGTCTTTTGCAGCAGGCGGCGGGCCTGGGAAATCAGGTCGCCGACCTCGAAGGGCTTCACCAGGTAGGGCACGTTGTTGTCGTGCAGGAAGCCGCGGATTTCGGGCTCGACTGCGCTGGAGAAAGTGAACATCAGATGTTTTTCCAGGCCTGGTCGATTTTCGGCAATCCAGCGATAAACGTCTGGCGCGTTCCATCCATTCGCCATCTTGCCATCGATAATCATGGCGTCGAACGATTCCTGCAGCAGTCTGGCCTTCACTTCGTCGCCGTGCATTAGCGTGACGACCCTGGCGCCTGCGCCGGAGAGCACATCGCGCTCGAATTCGAGAACTGCCTCTTCGTCCTCGACCAGAAGGACGCTGCCCTCGATGACCGAGGTGCGCGACGAAGCAGGTAGAGCTGTCTCAGGAGCCCCGGCACTTCCGTTGGCCGGGAGGCGGACTTCGATGACCGCCCCTCCAGCTTCAAGGTTTCGCGCGGAGATATCTCCCCCGTGTTCCTTGATAATCCCATAACAGATGCTGAGCCCGAGGCCCGTGCCCTTGCCTACGCTCTTGGTGGTATAGAAAGGATCGAAGATGCGGTTGGGCTCCTTGATGCCGGGACCGGAATCCTGAAATTCTGTGATGACGATTCCCTCTTGGGCGTATACCCGGACCTTCAAAGTCCCGACTCGGCCCGATTCCAACATGGCGTCGACGCCGTTGTTGATGATATTCAAAAACACTTGCTCGAGCTGGTGCGGGTCGGCGGTAACCGCCGGAATTGTGGACTCGATCTCGCGCTCTACCTTGATGTCGTTGACTTTCAAGTCGTAGTCGCGTAGGGCCAGGGTCTCGTCCAGTACCTTGCAAATATCGACCTGCTCTTTTTGTGGTTTGCGCTGGCGGGCAAACGACAGCAGGTTTTGCACTACGCGGTGAGTGCGCTGGGCCTGCTTGAAAAGTTTGCTGACGAAATCAGCGGCTCGCTCTCCCAGCCCTTCGCTCTCGAGCAACTGGGCATAGCCCAGGATCGCGGTCAGCGGATTGTTCAACTCATGTGCGACTCCCGCAATCAGCTGTCCGACAGCGGACATTTTTTCGCTCTGCAGCAGTTGTTCCTGGGTGTGGCGTAAGTCTTCATAGGCGCGGCAGGTTTCTTCGTAGAGCCGGACTTTCTCCACAGTGGTCGACAGTTGCCGCCCAATCGCTACCAGCAGACTCTCGTCATTGCTGCTGTATTCGCGACTCTCCCGGCTGCTGATGCCCATGATGCCGATGGGCGCGTCCTTTCCCCACAGCAACACCCATATCCACGACGCCAGACCGTCGGCACGAATGAATTCCGCGACTTGGGACGGAAGATGCGGCACATATTCTGCGGTAATCACTTCAGTGCGTGAACGGGTGACGAGCTCACCGAAGCCTTCGGTGAACTTGATTTCAGAGAGGCGGGCGCGTTCCGCGCTGCGCTGGCCCCAGCCTGCACGGCGTCGGAAAGTGCTTTCATCCAGATCGCAAAGATAGATGGAGCCGGTCTCGGCTCCGAGGAGCGAGATCACCTGGCGGAGAGTAAGATTCAGAATTTCGTCGAGATCGAACGATTGAGTGGCGATGACCGCCATGGCATTGAGCGCATTGAGTTCGCGGTTGCGGCGGCGGATTTCGTCTTCGGCGCGCTTCTTCTCGGTCATATCGAGCAGGAAGCCCTGGTAGCGCTCGATCTTTCCGGCAGCGTTGCGGGTGGCGAAACTGCTTTCCATGGCGGTGAGTAGCGTGCCGTCCTTGCGGCGCAGGGTCACTTCAAAATTCCGGACGTAGTTGTGCAGTTCCACCTCGCGCCGGAACACGTCACGTTGTTCGTGGGAAGCGTAAAGTTCGGCATCCACGTTGAGCGCCAGAAGTTCTTCGCGGCTGGTGTGCCCCAACATGCGGATAAAGGCATCGTTACAATCGAGCAGTTTGCCCTCGGGAGTGGCGACGAAGACGCCTTCCTGCATCTGCTCGAAGAGAAGGTGATATTTTTCCTCGGCGATGCGCCGGTCGGTGGTGTCGCGCACCACGTGAATCGTACCTTTCTGCTTGCTTCCCTGCTCTACATACGAGGAAGTAGAGACCATGGAGAAGCCTCCGAAGCCGGGATCAGGCCCCTCGTGGAAACCCTCTTCCGAATGTCCGCAGTAAGGGCATCCCGTCCACTGCCCCATATTGTGCGGCAGCACGCTCTCGCAAAGCTGACCTACAACGTCGGCGGGCGCCTGATGGAGGCGTTCCAACAGTGCGTGATTCGCTTTCATCACGCGGAATTCCGAGTCGTGCAACAGAACCAGGTCGTGAATGGAATCGAAGGTATTTGTCCACTGACGATGGGAACGCAAAATCTGTTCCACCAGGCGCAGGTTTTCGACCGCCAGCCCCAACTGGTGGGCTGTGGTGATCAGAAATTCCATTTCATCGGGCGAGTAGTGAAGGCGATGACGGCTACCCAGGGCCAGCGTCCCGATGACTGACTTCTTGCCCAGCACCGGCACCATGACGATATGGTGAAATCCTTCGTTCTTAAGATAGGGACGGACTGTTTCCGCCGCAGCGGACGCCTCCAGAACCACCGGTACAGTGGCGCCGAGAGTGCGCTCAAAGTCATCGTCCAGGGGAACCGAGAGTCGATCCTGAACGAAACCCTTGGAAAGCCCGATCTGCTGGGCAATGACCATGCGATCGCCTTCGAGCAAACGAAACCAGGCAGCCTTGGCGCGCATCAGCCCTTTGAGTTCCTCAAGCGCGGTGGCCATGATAGGTCCGTGATGCTGGGCCCGAGTAATGCTGGTAGTGAGCGCGTTCACCACGCCCAGGCGGCGCATATGCAACTTGTAGTCATCGAAAACCAGCAACAGCATGCTCAACCCTGCAAGCAGGCAGACCATCAAGCTGAATCCAGAGGGCAGGTGCGAGCTGATCGGATCCCAGTGAAGATGTAGCAGCAGCATGCTGACACTAAGCAGCCAGGGACCGATTTCCCAGCGCGCCCAGCGGTAGCGAATCAGGAGGAAAGATGCGGTCACCAAGACAATGCGGTAAGCCACTTCGAGCGCCACACGCAGGGTGATCGACTCCGGCCAAAACCAGACCCGGGCCACGGCAAAGGCCATTACGGTCAGCGTAATGAGCAGCAGCGGCGCCAGCAGCCCCCGGGCGTGGGTGTAGACAAAGATCGCGGCCGCGAATAAACACACGGCCAAAACGAACTCCGCCTGTGAGACTGCCGTCAGATAGGGGGGTACGGGTCCGGCAGCCCCCACAAGCGTCCAGCGGGACACAAAGTAGGCCAGCCAGCCCAACGTCCAGATCAGCAGGTAGCGTTCACGGAAGGCGCGGAAAACCAGCAGGCTGGCGGCAAGCAGCACGAGCGCCGCCGACTCCTGTGGGGTCAGACCGGGGACAGTAAGGTCCCCCAACGCAAGCCAGGTAGAGAAACTCAATAGGTTCATCGCGGCCAGGGGTGAAGCGCTCATTCCCTTAATAGCACGCTTCCCCGGAAGACCAGTGGGCTTTCCCTGTCCCTCTGGTTACTTTCGGAATCTCGGAACTACGGTAGAATTGGCCGTAGACTCTAGAAAATCATGCCAGTTGACCGCATCCTGGTTGTCGACGACGAGGAGACCATCCGCGAGATTGTGTCCTCCATGCTGACTACTGCAGGCTACAAGTGCCGGCAGGCGGCCTCTGGGATGGAAGCGCTGGCCCTGCTCGAATCCGGCGAGGAATTCGAGCTCATGCTGTCCGACCTGATGATGGCCAACCTGGACGGCATTGGCCTTCTCGAAAGAACCAAAGAACGCTTTCCCGAAATGCCGGTGGTGATGGTCACCGCGGTACACGATATCTCGGTGGCGCTGGCCGCGATCCGCAATGGCGCCTACGACTATCTGTTAAAGCCTTTCGAACGCGAACAACTGTTGGCCACCGTCCGCCGCGCGCTCGAGAATCGCCGCCTGAAGCAGGAGAACCGCGCCTATCAGACTGGGCTGGAATCGCTGGTCGCGGCCCGCACTGAACAATTGAGAAAAGCTCTGGTGGATCTCGAACGCTCTTACGACATTACGCTCGAAGCGCTGGGCGACGCTTTGGACAAAAAGGACGCGGAGACCGAGGGTCACTCCAAGCGCGTGACCGCTTTTACCATCGCGATTGCCCGCGCCATGGGATTGTCAAAAGACCAGATCGCGGTGATTGCGCGCGGCGCCTTTCTACATGACATCGGCAAGATGGCGATTCCTGATGCCATCCTGAGGAAGCCTGGAAAATTGACTCCCGACGAAATCTTGATCATGCAGGAGCACTGTTTCCACGGCTACGAAATTCTGAAAAAGATTCCATTTCTTGGTGAGGCCGCGGAGATCGTCTACGCTCACCAGGAAAAGTACGACGGCACCGGCTATCCGCGCGGGTTGAAGGGCGAAGAAATTCCACTGGGAGCGCGAATGTTCTCGGTGGCGGACACGCTGGATGCTATTACTTCTGACCGACCGTATCGTCCGGCGCAATCGCTAACTGCCGCTCGGGATGAGATCAAACTGTTTTCGGGACGGCAGTTCGATCCCGAAGTGGTCAAAGTCTTTCTTGAGATGGATCAGAGTATCTGGCCCGATCTGCGCAAAGAGGTCAATGCCCAGGTGCAACGCTTCGCTTATTCCACTTCCGCCAAGAGTTCCACGTAGATTCCCAACTATTTCCTCGGTGACATTCTTGTCTCTCTACCCGCCATCCGGGGCGTCATGCTGAGCTTGCGAAGCATCTCGCGTGGATCGCATGTGCACTTTTAAGCTGGCCTTCATACAAGCGCTCATGAGTAGCGGGAGGCAGCAATTTCGCTGCTGCTCACATCCAACCAGCTGACGGTTCCGCGGAGGTCATGCTATGACTGGGCTTCGTTCGTGGTGGCTCTGCTGTCTGGCTTTGGTTTTCGCAACCGTTCCTCTGCAGGCCGAGGAGCATGACCCCGACCACGACCAGAAGTCAGCCCCTCCCCATGCGATCGCCGATGGAACCACCTTCCTGATCCGCCTCGAGGACAAGCTCGATGTCAGTCGAGCCCAGCCGGGGAAACGCTTCAAGGCCAAACTGGAAGAAGACATGATGGGAGCCGACGAAACCATGATTCTCCACGGCGCGAGAATCAGGGGACACATAAGTGCTGTCGGCAACGGATTTCATCCTCGCCTGCTGCTCAGCTTTGACGAGATTGAAACGCAACGCGGCTGGGCTTCGTTGATGGCCACGATCACTGCCATCCCCGGAGAGCACGGCCTGACGATCGGCGACGAAGGGGAAATCGAACGGGAAGGCCAAGGCAGCCAGCGTCATGACCCCGACGCCGACGGTATAGCTTCCAGGGCTGGAACTGCAGCAGCCGTAGTGCGCACCATTTTCAGCGACCACAGGCTGCAGTTGCAAAAAGGCACGATTCTAGAAGTGCGGCTGGATCGTCCCCTGCGAGTCCCATGGCGGTAAGCCGCTTGTGTGGGGCGGGCGCCCTCGCCCGCCCCACACAAGCACAGCTGAATCTCTCTCCATCCTGTGGCATCATGTGGAGCTCGTCAGGAGAGAATCATGAAGACCGCATTTCCGTTATTGATCGCACTGCTAGCGTGCACGTCCGCTTTCAGCCAGGATCGCCCAACCGTTGCTGCCCAGCCGAACAGCGTCTTTATCGGCGCTGACGGGAAATTTGAAGCAAATCCCGATACCGCGTTGATTCAATTCAATATCTCCGCGCAGGAAGCGACTTCGCGCGAGGCCTATGATCACGCCTCCAAGTCCACCGAGCAGGTGCGGCAGATTCTGCGCTCGAATGGAATCGATCCAAAAACCGCTGAGTTCGGCTCCCTTTCGCTGCAGCCGGTGTATGACTACAAGACGCCAAAGCGGAAGCTGGTGGGATACCGCGTGAACGCTAGCGTTTCGCTGAAGCTGAAAGATTTTTTAAAGGTAGCGCCCATCGTGCAGCAACTCGCCGATGCGGACATCACAGACACTCAGTCGCTGAACTACACCTTGGAGGATATGGACGCGGCCAAGGCAAAGGCCGTGGACGATGCCTATCGGCGGGCGCATGAATCGGCAGCCGCGCTTGCCCGGAGCGCAGGCCGGACGCTGGGGGAGTTGTCTTATGCGTCGGTGGACACGTTTGATAACGTGCGTCCCATGCCCATGGTTGGCGCGATGATGAAGATGAATGTGGCGGGAGGCGCTCCCGCGCCTACAGAAGAGTTCACGCCGCAGACCGTCTCGGTGACAGCGCATGTCAATGCGCTGTTTAACCTAAAGTAAGTGATTGCTCGTGTGGGGCGGGCGCCCGCGCCGCTCTTGACTTTGGGTTTGGTCGGGTTCGGCTTGCATGACTCAAAATCAGAGTCAAAAGCGCGGGCGAGGGCGCCCGTCCCACACCGGCCGTGACTATTGTCTTGGAATGCGGCTGGCATCCAGGGGAACTTCGCGCTGGATGACCATCTCCAGGGTCGTGCCGGCATCCATTCTGACGTCGTTACCACGGGTTAGCAGTCCGATGGCAGTGCCGACCCCGCCGCCGATTCCAGCGCCAATCAGTCCACCCTTCACCCCGTTGCTGAGACCACCGACTACAGCCCCGGTTCCTGCGGCCGTGGCCACGGTCTTGGCTTTCTCACCGGTCTGACTGTCCTGGCGGATGGTGCCCTCTTCGTCTTTCATCGAAGTCTTCTCAGCCCCTGGGACATTCTCGACTGCGCCAGGCAGCACCACGGTGTATCCGCTGGGATAGATAAGCGTGCTGAAGTGCATGAGGACTTCGGCGCGGCCCTTGATCCGGCCGCCGCGTTTGACGTTGCTGATCCGGCCCTGAACATAGGTGCCGGCTGGAATCACGATGCGATCATTGATGACCACCGGAAAAGTGGTTACCGCGTACACAGCATCCCCTTCACGGGCGTTCTTGGTCGAAATAGATTGCTTGAGTGACAGCGGGACTTTGGTGCCGGAAGGGATCGAAAGCTGGTTGGCGTCCGCCGCGGAGGAATCAGGCCGCGCCGCCGAATTTGCCTGAGCCGTGGCCAAGCCACTCACCAGAAACATCACAATGATTGTGCGCATCGATGAACTCCCCAAAGCATGGGCCGACCGAGGCAGCTTGGCCCGAGTTGCCACTACCTTATCCCAGTACGATGCAGGTTGAGGATCGAAAGTTTGTCGAAATCTTTGTCTTGGTCGACTTCCTACACGCTGGCCGACCGCTGGTTTTCCCTGACGTTTCCCATGAACTGGGATTGCAGGCGCTGAGCGCAGAGCTCGCCGCAGACGTGCAGAGTGCCTTCGCGCTGGGCTATCTCGTCATCCCAGGGACAGAGGTAGAGCACCGGCCGATTGAATTCTAGGAACGAAGTCCACATCAGCCACCAGTGGTCGGTGGCGCCCTTGAGCGTCCCGCAATTGGGGCCGGCGCAGCGATACATCAGATTTACGGGTGCGGGTGGTTTGACAGCTTTCATCCTCAACTCCCCAGGGTGAACAGATCGGTCAACAGACATTCTAGCGGAAGTGAGGCACAACGGTGGCGTTACAGCTACTTGTAAATCAGGTACTTCTGGCGGACCTGGAGGAACTTTTCCAGGGGCTCGCGCCAGTCATCAGCTATCCGGCGGGGATCCTGGCCTGAGGCTATCGCATCGTACACCGACTGGTTACCCAGCAGCTCGATCATGCGGTCCATGTGATATTGCTCGGGATAGAGCTTGTGCAGCGCGGAAGCCAGCTCGATACCCAGTTCACCTGTATCGAGAGCGTTGCGCTCAACCACGAAAATGTTGACCCCTTCGCACTTCTGGCCTGAGTAGTTGCTGGTACTGGGAGTGAAGATGACGGGGACAAACCGCACGCCAGAGATACTTCTCGCGTTCAGGTATTGGGCCAGTTCCTTGCCCTTGATCCAGGGCGCACCCAGCAGTTCAAACGGAGTGTCGGTTCCGCGGCCCACTGAAACATTGGTGCCCTCGACCAGTCCCACGCCCGGGTAGAGGGTCGCTTCGGTAAGGCTGCGCATGTTGGGCGAAGGATTGATCCAGGGAAGGCCAGTTGAGTCGTACCAGTCGCCGCGCATCCATCCATCCACGGGGATGACCGTCAGTCGCGCATTGATATTGCGCTCGGTGTTGAACATTTTCGCCAGCTCGCCCATGGTCATGCCGTGACGGACCGGCACGGGAAAATAGTCTACGAAGCTTTCGTGACCAGGATCCGGGATGGCGCCCTGCACAAAGGAGCCAGTGATTGGATTTGGGCGGTCGAGGACGATCATCTCGATCCCGGCTTTGGCTGAAGCTTCCAGGAAATATCCCAGCGTAGCTTCGTACGTATAAAAGTGGCTACCGACATCATGGACATCGAACACGACCGTATCCAGAGTCTTCAGGACGTCAACGGAGGGCCGGCGCTGGGCTTCTTTGGCTCCGTAGACGCTGTAAATGGGAACGGCAGTGGCTGCATCCTTGGTATTCGCGATTTCGGTGGTGTCCAGTTCGCCCGTGACACCATGCTCGGGACTAAAGATCGCGTCCAGCGAGACGCCGGGGGCTTGGGCGAGGACGTCGATGGTGCGGCGTCCCTGCGAGTCAATGCCAGTCTGGTTGGTCAGGAGTCCGATTTTCTTTTTGCCCGTGGAGGCGCTCAGCACGTCGAAGTTGTGGGCCTCGAGCACGTCGATTCCGGTCTGCACCACTCCGTTACGCGTAGCCAGGCGGCGGGCAGCAGTCTGGGCTTCGTTGTATCCGGTAATGCTCTTCCAGCGCAGCTCGTCCTTTTCGGTGACGGTGAGTGGCAGGGCCGCGGCCACCGCGGTGGCCACCTTGGAGCGCAAAGCGACCGCGCTTCCCTTCCCCCGGGGATGGACGGCGTTGGTCAACAAAATAATGTAGGTCTGCGTCGTAGGATCGATCCACAGAGACGTGCCGGTGAACCCCGTGTGCCCAAACGATCCCACCGGAAGAAGATCGCCGCGATTGCTGGAAAATGGCGAATCGATGTCCCAGCCGAAGCCGCGCAGGACCTGCGCGGTTGGGGGCTGCTGCGGCGTGGTCATCTTCTCAACCATATCTCCGGCCAGGATCGGGCTGCCGTTCAGCAGGGCGCGAGCAAACTTTGAAAGATCGTCGGCGGTAGAGAAAACTCCGGCATGCCCAGCAACGCCACCCATGCGGCGCGCCCGTGGATCATGCACAATTCCGCGCAGCATCTTCCCCTGCTCGTCGTATTCGGTGGGAGCGATCTTGGACCGCCACGACGCAGGGGGCAAAAAGCGGGTGTGCGACATCTGCAGCGGGGCGAAGATTTTTCGGGCGCAGTATTGATCGAGCGAGGTTCCGGTCACGCGTTCCACCAGCGCACCCAGCGCGATGAAGTTAGTGTCGCTATAGAGAAATCGAGAGCCGGGCGGATACGGCGGCTTTTCGGCAAAGGCCAAGCGGAGGCCGGCGTCGCGCCCTTGCCAGGGTGGATCGAGATCGAAGTCTTCGCGCAGGCCGGAGAAGTGGGTCAACAAATTGCGGACGGTGATATCGTCTTTTCCATTCTCGGCGAATTCCGCAATGTACTTTGCCACCGGATCGTTCACTCGCACTTCGCCCTTTTGCACCAGTTGCATGACCGCTGTGGTGGTGGCCACGACTTTGGTAAGCGACGCAATGTCAAAGATAGTGTCGACCGTCATGGGCTCGCGACGCGGCTCCAGCGCGCGATTGCCGAAGGCTTTGCGGTAGATGACCTGTCCGTTGTGTCCCACCAGGAGGACCGCACCGGGAATCTGATGGTCGTGGATGGAATCAAGGACGATGGAGTCGAGGACAGCCAGGCTTGGAGTGTTGGAGCCCTTTGCTGTGGCAGCCGAGGCCAGCAGGGGAAAAAGGCTGACAACCAACACAACCGCGGCGAAGCCACGCGTCTGCAGACGGCGAGCTGTCCAAGTTGAGTGGATGCCTTGAATGTACATAAGGAGCGCAGGATGGCTCAAGAACGTCAGAGCAGGGGGTACCGTTTGTGCCACAGGTACAGAACTGCTCCTATAGCGCCACCAAGAACAAGGCTAAAGAAAACGAAACCTCTAGTGGCTTGCTCGGCGAGTAAAGCAGCAACGATGGCAATTGCGCATACCAGACCAATTCGACCCTTGGAAGAGATACGGTTATTCCTCGCCTCGGAACTCTCGCTCGGCATTTCGCCCTGGCTACTCATGGGTCGGATTCTAGTACACAAGTCTCGCAGGTAGTGACCTTTACCCGATTACGGAAGTTTGCTATAACCCGAACATCGCGCACAACATCCGTTGGTCAGAAAGCTTGTCCTCACTGAAGACTGGTAGCCAAGCCGCTCCTCACTTCCCTGCTCCTGCCCGCGAGCAGCAGGATGCGATTTTTGCCACTGCGTTTGACATCGTCCAAAAAGCCATCGCACAAGCGGCTTTTCCTGCCGCTTCCATTGCAGTTTCCTGCCAAGGGAAATTGGTCGCGCTGAAAGCGTTCGGTCGATTCACTTTCGAAACAGCCTCTCCGCCAGTAACCATCGCCACTGTCTTCGATTTGGCTTCGGTTTCGAAGGCCGTAGCCACCACCAGCATGGCGATGATTCTCTATCAGCGTGGCCTCGTCGATCTGGAAGCGCCCGTGGTCAGCATCATGCCTGAATTTGCAGGAAGCGATGCGAGGCGCGGCGAGGTAACCATGCGCATGCTTCTGGCGCACTCCTCCGGATTGCCCGCATACGAGAAGCTCTTCTTGAAAGCAAAAAGTAAAGATGAACTACTCGTGGCGGCATTTAGCACCCCGCTCACGGCCGATCCGGGGGCCAGAGCCGAATACAGCGACATCGGATTCATCATTCTTGCGCTCGCGCTGGAGCGCGTGGCCGATGAAAACCTTGACCGTTTCTGCCAGCGCGAAATATTTGGTCCGCTGGGCATGTTGCGAACCACTTTCAATCCACCGGCAGCCTGGCGCGCCTCGATTCCACCCACCGCTGGCGACCGCAGTTTTCGGAAGCGAATCATCCAGGGCGAAGTGCAGGATGAAAATGCCAGCGTGCTGGGCGGCGTTGCCGGACATGCCGGCTTGTTCGCAACGGCGGAAGATCTGGCGACTTTCGCTCACGTTCTTCTGCAAGGCGGACAGCCGCTGATTCGTCCGGAAACCCTGGCGCTCTTCACTCGCCGGGAAACGGCGCCGGCTGGTACTCCCCGGGCACTAGGCTGGGACACGCCTTCCGCGCCATCCCAGTCGGGAAAATATTTCTCTCCCCGTTCCTTTGGACATCTGGGCTATACCGGCACTTCGCTGTGGATCGATCCCGAGCGCCAGCTTTCCATCACTCTGCTCACCAACCGGACCTGGCCCGACTGCAGCAACAAAGCGATCAAGGACGTGCGCCCCGCACTTCACGACGCCGTGGTGGAAGCGCTGGAGAACGAGCGTTGAAGCGACGAGCAAGCAAGACCCGGGAGCATCTCAGCCGGCTTACCACCGAGCAGCCGAACCGGGCTTCAGCGGACCTGGATTTGAAGTCGTCGTTCGAAATAGTCACCGTCATCAACGATGAGGACGCCGTGGTGGTGGGAGCGGTGCGACGAGCTCTTCCGCAAATCGCACGCGCTGTCGGCTTGATCGCGAATGCTTTGAAACGGGGCGGCAGATTGATCTATGTAGGCGCGGGCACCAGCGGACGCATCGCCGCCCTCGACGCGGCAGAGTGTCCGCCCACGTTCAACGTCGATCCCAGGACAGTGCAGTTCATCATGGCAGGCGGCCCGACTGCCCTTGCCTCGGCGGTGGAAGCGAACGAAGATTCCCGCGAACTCGGCACGCGTGAGATGGAAAAAAGAAAGCCTGGCCGCAACGATGTGATCGTGGGAATTGCAGCCAGCGGGCGGACTCCATTTACCATCGCTGCCGTCGAGTATGCGCGGAGAAAAGGCTCACACACGATCTCCGTAACCTGCAATCGCGATACGCCGCTGCAGAAAGCAGCGCACTTAGCCATTGTGACCGAAGTGGGGCCGGAGGTCATCTCCGGATCGACCCGCATGAAAGCCGGCACGGCGCAGAAGATGGTGTTGAACATGCTTTCCAGCGGAGCCATGACCCGGCTGGGATACGTTTACGGAAACCTCATGGTGAATGTCACTCCAAGAAACTCGAAGCTGGCGGCACGAGGCGTGAGCATTTTGCAGCAGGCGGCGAGAGTGAGCGAGCAAATCGCCCGGCAGGCTCTCCGGGAGGCACGAAACAGCGTGCCCATTGGGTTGGTCATGCTGCAGGCGGAAGTGGACCGGAAAGAAGCAGAGCGGGCGCTGAAATCGGCTGGCGGACATGTGCGCCGGGCGATCGCCGCAGCACGCGACGCTCGCGCCCACACTGACCCACCGGCCCTGTCCTCTTGAGTAACAATTTCCCGCCCACGCTTTCCGTCTGTCGCCGTTACAATAGGCGGGCGTATGGACAAATTTGTAATTCGCGGCGGCAATCCGCTGTTGGGGACAATTCGCGTCAGTGGGGCCAAAAACGCTGCCCTGCCGGCCATGGCCGCCGCCCTGCTCACCGAAGAGCCTGTCATTCTGGAAAATATCCCGCAGGTGCGCGACATTGAAACCACGCGCAAACTTCTGGCTGCCATGGGTGCAGAGGTCGAACTGGGATACGGCCGGGCGCAGCATCGCACCACTATTTGCGTCCGCAATCTGACCAGCCCCGAAGCGTCGTATGAACTGGTCAAGCAGATGCGCGCCTCGTCGCTCGTCCTGGGCCCGCTGGTGGCCCGCTGCGGCCGCGCCCGTGTCTCTCTTCCCGGCGGATGCGCCATCGGCGCCCGCCCCATTGATCTCCACATCAAAGGACTGGAACGCCTCGGCGCCAAAATCACGCAGGAACATGGCTACATCGAGGCCAGCGCCGACCGTCTGATGGGCGCCGAAATACTATTCGATAGGATAACCGTCACCGGCACCGAAGACTTGCTTATGGCAGCCACGCTGGCCGAGGGCGAAACCGTGATGCAGAACTGCGCCCGCGAGCCCGAAGTTGCCGACCTGGCCGATCTGCTCAGCAAGATGGGAGCACAAATTGAAGGAGCGGGAACTTCGACCATCCGGGTGAAGGGTGTCAGTAAACTGCACGGCGCCAAGCACAGAGTCATTCCCGACCGGATTGAGGCCGCCACTTTCATCATTGCCGGGGCGATGACCGGTGGAGATCTGAACGTTGCAGCCTGCGATCCCACCCACTTGGGTGCTTTGCTCGAGAAGCTGGCCGAAGTCGGAGTCAAAACCCGTCACACCGCCGACTCCGTCCGTGTGATGGGCGACAATCCCATCAAAGCGGCCGACATTGTGACCGAAGAGTATCCTGGCTTCCCCACCGACATGCAGGCGCAGTACATGGCGCTGGCCACCCAGGCCGAGGGGACGTCGGTCATCATCGAAAACATCTTCGAAAACCGTTTTATGCACGCGCTGGAAATCATGCGCATGGGCGCGAACATCAAGGTTGAAGGACGGCGTGCTGTGGTGCGCGGCCCCTCGCCCTTGAGCGCGGCGGCGGTGCAGGCTTCCGATCTGCGGGCTTCGGCATCCCTAGTGCTGGCGGCGCTGGTGGCGGAAGGCGAGTCCATCATCGACCGCGTGTACCACATTGACCGTGGCTACGAAAATATCGAAGAAAAACTCAAAGGCGTAGGCGCGCAGATTCGCCGCATCGGAGAAATCCTGCCCAAGCGGGCGGCGGCGCCGGCCCGAATGTAGGCGCGAGCGTCCTCGCTCGTGGCTTTTGCTGAATGCAACGACCCTGCGGGTGCCCCGTCCAAGCTACGCTTGGGCGGGGTTTGGGTTTGCGCACACTCTCGAGCCAAATGAAGATGCCAGCTAGAAACCCCGCTTGGACGGGGCACCCTCTGGTGCAATGGCGCCGTCGAATCCTCGCTCACGTACAATGTTTCCCGTTCCGGAGGACGTCGATGCCATTGCGCTTTCTGTCGCGGGTCTTCGTGCTGCTGCTGGCTTCTTTCAATGTCCACGCCCAAGGTCCTGAGCTCTCGAAGGCAGTGCAAGAGTTCGTCCGTTCGAGTGCCGGGAAGGTTGTCCTCACCCACGTGCGAATCATTGACGGTACGGGCGGGCCTGCGGTCGAAGACCAGAATGTTGTGATCGAGAACGGAAAGATCTCGACTATCGATAAGGGCGCCGATGTCCCGACCGACAAGAACACCGCGGTTCTCGATCTTCACGGACGCACGGTGATTCCCGGCATCGTCGGCATGCACGATCACCTGTTTTATATCGTGCGGCCAAATCTCGACAGTCGCCGGCACTTTGACGACCCAGTCCTGGTGACGCAGATGACGTTCGCGGCGCCGCGTCTCTACCTCGCCAGCGGCGTCACCACGATGCGCACCACCGGCAGCGTTGAAACCTATGCCGACCTGAACTTGAAGCGCGACATCGATGCCGGCAAGCTTCCCGGCCCGCATCTGGATGTCACCGGCCCGTATCTTGAGGGCGCGGAGAGTTACTTCTTACAGATGCCGCACCTGACGAGTCCCGACGACGCGCGGCAGACGGTGGAGTACTGGGCCGATCGCGGCGTGACGTCGTTTAAGGCCTACATGAACATCACGCGCGCCGAGTTGAAAGCCGCGATCGATGCAGCCCACAAGCGCGGCATCAAAGTGACCGGGCACCTGTGCTCGGTAACCTACAAAGAAGCAGTCGAACTCGGCATTGATGATCTCGAGCACGGCTTCTTCGTAAATACTCAGCTTGATTCGAATAAGAAACCCGATGTTTGCAGTCAAAGCGAGGGCGATGAAACTCTCGCCCACATGGACCCGAGTACTCCCGAGGCGAAGGATCTGATCAACACCCTCATCAGTCATCACGTCGCGATCACATCGACGCTGCCGGTCTTCGAAGGGGATCTGGGTGGAGGGCGGCCGCTCTTGCGGCAGCAGGCTCTGGAAGCGATGAGCCCGCAATCGCGCGAAGACTTCTTCCTGATGCGGCAACGGCCGGCCTCGGCGCCGGCACCGAAAATAGATCCGGCGCTGCTATGGAAGCATGACTTGGAAATGGAACGCGCCTTCGTCGCTGCCGGAGGATTACTGCTCGCTGGCCCCGATCCCACCGGCCGGGGCGACGTACTTCCGGGATTTGGAGATCAGCGCGAAATTGAATTGTTGGTCGAGGCCGGATTCTCGCCCGTCGAGGCCATCAAGATTGCCACGCTGAACGGCGCTATTTATCTGGGCAGGGACAAAGAGATCGGCTCTGTCGCCGCGGGGAAGAACGCTGACCTGGTCGTGGTCAAGGGCGACCCGGCGAAGCAGATTTCGGACATCGAAAGCGTCGAAATTGTTTTCAAGGATGGGGTCGGGTATGACTCCCGAAAACTATTAGATTCGGTGAGAGGACGATACGGACAGTATTGAGCGAAGGAGCGGAATGTAGGCGCGAGCGCCCACGCTCGTGCGCTTCTCATTTCGTCCACGAGCGGTCGGTGGCCAACCTTTGTGCAAAGGTGGGGTTCAAAGCCCCCCCACCCACTTGGTATTCTGTCATCCATTCCCGCGAGCCGTCCGCCTTATCAGCTTTGGGGATTCGATTTCCTTTTTGTCCACGGTGTCAGGATGCTCTTCCTTACAATTGGGTGAAGTGCTGCCGAGCTTTGCTCGGCTAGGCGGCTGGCGCACTCGGCCCTACGTGAGTACTGGAAAGGAAAAGGCCGCGATCGCGGCCTCTCAGAGACTGCCGAGTTCTCGCTCCGCTTGGACGGGCGGGACGCCCGTCCTTCATTCATTGCAGTTTAGTGACGGCCTCCGCCGTGTCCACCGCCACCGAAACCACCACGGCCGCCCCGTCCGGGACCACCGCGTCCACGTCCCCGGCCACCGCCTCCACCGCCGGGACGACGACCCCGATCACCGCCTCGATCCGGACCACGATCTCCGCTGCGCTCCGGACCTCGGTCACTTGGACCCGCTCCGGCTACGGGGGCGTCGCGGTTGAAGTTGGGTTCGTCGTCGGCAAAGTCAGCGCCGCCTTCGATGGTCAGCGCGGGGGCATGAGTGGGTTCACCGCCGCCCTCTCCTCCACCGTTTTCCGGTGGAAGCTCGCTGCCGCCCATCTTGGCGCGCTGTTCCTTGAGGATGGCTTTGCGCGACAGACGGATGCGGTTGCCTTCGACGGCCAGTACTTTTACCAGTACCTGATCGCCTTCTTTCAGCTCATCGCGGACGTCTTTAATGCGATGCTCCGCGACTTCGCTGATGTGGAGCAGACCATCGGTGCCGGGGATGATTTCGACGAAAGCGCCGAAGTCAGCCAGGCGCGTGACTGTTCCGAGATAGGTTTTGCCGATCTCGGCTGTGGCTGTTAGGTCGCCGATGATCTGGAGGGCCTTGGCTGCCGAAGCCTCATCGTTTGAGGCTACGTTGATTTTGCCGGAATCCTCGACGTCGATCTTCACGCCGGTGCGTTCGATGATGCTGCGAATCATCTTGCCACCGGGCCCAATCACGTCGCGAATCTTGTCCACCGGAATCTGCAGGGTGTAGATACGTGGCGCGAAGGACGAAACCTTTTCGCGTGGAGCGGAGATGACCGCGTTCATTTTGTCGAGAATGTAAAGGCGTCCGCGCTGGGCTTGAGCCATCGCTTCGCGCATGATCTGCGCCGTGATGCCTCCGACCTTGATGTCCATCTGCAACGCCGTGATGCCGTCCTTGGTGCCGGCGACTTTGAAGTCCATATCGCCATAGTGGTCTTCAGCGCCGGCGATGTCGGTCAGGATGGCGTAGCTCTCGCCTTCCTTCACCAGACCCATGGCCACGCCTGCGACCGGGGACTTCAGTGGAACGCCGGCATCCATGAGCGACAACGAAGCCCCGCAAACCGTGGCCATTGACGATGAACCGTTCGATTCCAGAATGTCGGAAACGACGCGCATGGCATACGGCCAGTTGTCTTCGCCGGGCAGGACATTCGTGATGGAACGCTCCGCCAGGGCTCCGTGACCGATTTCACGCCGGCCGGCGCCTCGCAGAAATGCAACCTCTCCAACCGAGAACGGCGGAAAGTTATAGTGGAGCATGAAGCGTTTTTTTGCTTCGCCTTCGAAGACTTCAAGGCGCTGCATGTCGTCGCTGGTGCCGAGTGTCGTGGTCACCAGAGCTTGGGTTTCGCCACGAGTGAAGATGGCGGATCCGTGGGTGCGAGGCAGGACTCCAACTTCAATCCAGATATCGCGGATTTGGTCAAAAGCGCGGCCGTCGGGACGGCGCTTCTGGTTGATGACCTGCTCGCGGAAGATGCGTTCGCGAAGAGTCTCGAAGTAGGTCTTGAATTTCTTCTGCGCAGCTTCGTCTTCCGCCGGGATGGCAGCCTGTAGCCCTTTCTTGAGTTCGCGGACCAAAGTGTAGCTTTCCGCCTTGGGATACTTCTGCGTGTTGAGGCGGTCCGTCAGGTCGGCACCGACGCGATTCTTCAGGTCGTCGTAGTAGGCCTGGTCGAACTCTGGAGGGGTGACCTGGCGCTTCGGCTTCCCCGCCTTTTGTTTGAGATCGTTGATGGCGGCGCAGATCTTTTTGATTTCTGTGTGGGCGAACTCGATGGCGTCCACGACCGTCTCTTCCTTCACTTCCTTGGCGCCGGATTCGATCATCACGATGCCTTCCGAGGTGCCGACCACCATGATGTTCAGCAGGCTCTCGCGCATCTCGCTGTAAGTCGGGTTGATGACGAATGCGCCATTGACCAAACCTACCCGGACGGCGCCGATGGGGCCCTCGAACGGAATGTCGGAAATGGTGAGGGCGGCCGATGCGCCGTTGATGCCGGCGACGTCGGGGTCGTTCTCGGTATCGGCCGAGAGTACGAAGGCAATGACCTGGGTCTCGCAACGGAAGCCATCCGGGAACAAGGGGCGAACCGGGCGGTCAATCTGGCGGCTGGTGAGGATTTCCCGCTCGCTGGGACGGCCTTCGCGCTTGATGAAGCCACCGGGGATGCGTCCGCCGGCGTACGTGTATTCGCGATAATCGACGGTCAGGGGGAAGAAATCGATTCCCTCGCGGGGATCAGGGTTGGCGGTGGCGGTGGCGAGAACGACGTTGTCGCCAATACGCACAACGACCGAACCGTGCGCCTGCTTGGCTAGTTTTCCGGTCTCAAATGAGATGGTTTTACCGCCGACTAATTCAACAGATACTTCTTGTTTCATGATTCATTTCCTTTTGGCAGGAGGACACACGCGCGTTCGTTTGGAGAGGCTGCACAGTTTGAAGGGCAAGAGCCAGTAGCGTTCTGGAGGGCCGGAAACACACCGTTCGCGGCTTTTTTCCTTGTTTCGTGATGGCCGTCTGCGCAACGGCCAGATGATTCCGATGGTGGTCCGGCGAATACACCCCGAGCCGGGAACGGCCCCGCAGAAACCTACTTGCGCAGGCCCAGCTTATGCACAACCGTCTTGTAACGTTCGGAATCGTATATCTTGAGGTAGTCGAGCAGGCGGCGACGCTTGCTGACCAGCATGAGAAGACCGCGGCGCGAGCCATGGTCCTTCTGGTGCGTTTTGAAGTGATCCGTCAATTGGCCAATCCGTTCGCTAAGCAACGCGATTTGGACTTCGGGGCTGCCCGTATCGGTGGGATGCGTGCCGTACTGGTCGATGAGGGATTTCTTTTGCTCTCTGGCTAGCACTACCCTAGTGCGCTCCTGTCTTCTAGTTTCAATTTGATCGTAACGTGCACTTAAGGTAACACGCTGTAGACCGAGGTGTAAAGGATGTGGGGCGGAACAGTGGCTCGGTTTGAAACTTCCTTGTGACCCTCCGCAGGGCGTCATGCTGAGCCTGCGAAGTACCTGTCGTGGATCGGATCGGCCGCTGCGCCTAACACCGTGGCGATGCGAGCTAGATCCTTCGGGACTGAAGTCCCTCAGGATGACCAGGTGTTTGGGGAATTTGCTCGAACTGACCAGGTTCCATAAGGCGGAATACCAAAGAGTCGTGCCCAACCTGCATCTGAATTAGAATAGTGATGCCGGTAGCCATGACAATGCGATGCGTGCAATGCGGCCAGGAGAATAATCCGCAATATCGTTTCTGCGGCCTGTGCGGGGCTCCCCTTGGGGCCCCTCCGGCGGCAGTCCCGAATGTCCCGGGACGCGAAAGAGTCAGAGTCCCGGTGAGCGGACCTTCGTTTTTGGGGCTGGGCGATGAACGCTCCCGTGACCTGGACTACCTGCTGGAGGACGAACCGCCCCGGGGCCATGCACGTCTGTACCTCGCCCTGCTTCTGCTGGTCGTGAGCGCCGGTTTGCTGGCGTGGCACTGGCAGCGCGATGGTTATCCCTGGTCGGGACTCGTCTTGAAGCCTACCGTCAGTACTGCGCCGGTGAGCTCGCGCCCGGTTCCGCCCCCGGATTCTGCCGCTGCGGCGACTCCGGTTGTGCCGGTTGAGCCGACTGCCAATCCAGCGCCGCCGGAGGCGCAAGCGGCAACGCAAGCGGCAACGAGCGAAGCGGTACAACCTTCTGCAGGGGAGCCTTCCGGTGGCGGGACTGCCGCGAATCCATCCAGCGCCGCAAAACCCGGCGATCAGACTTCGGCCCCGAGCGATCTAGCTGATTCTGGAGAGACCGCGAAGGCGGCGGCCCCTGTCTCTCCGCAGACAAGCGAGCCTGAAACGGCGGAACCGGCGTCGCAGGAAACGCGTGTTGCACCTGCGGCGCCGACGCCAAAGCCGGTCAATCCCACGTCAGTGAGTCCTAGGTCGGCCACTTCCAGGCCATCCCCGGCTGTGGGACCTATGGCGGACAGCTTCGAAGACCGGCTGGTGGCCGACGGGGAAAGATACTTGTATGGCCGGGGTGTTCCGGAGGACTGTGCACGGGCCCAGAGAAATCTCCAGATCGGCGCCCGGCAGTCGAATCCCAGGGCGCAGACCTTGCTGGGGGCAATGTACGCGACCGGGCACTGCGTGAACCGCGATCTTCCCACCGCCTATCGCTGGTTCGCCAAAGCGCTGCATGGGGACCCGGGGAATTCCAGGGTGCAGCGTGATCTCGAAGTGTTGTGGAAACAGATGACGCCGGAAGAGAGACAGCTGGCTATGAAGAGCCAGTAGTGTGCCCGCTGAGCAAGAACCCTTTACCGGATTCAAACCCGGTTGTCATTTCATTGTTCTCAGTTCCCGGTTGATTTTAGTGATGGTGGGCAGCGGTCTGCGGTGAACTCATGACCAGGCGTCCGTGCTGAACGCCCTTGGTACTGATCAGGCGGTCGGCCAGCTTTTGCACCTCTTTGGATTTGCCGCGAAGGACGACGACTTCGAGACAGCTTTCGTGATCCAGGTGGGCATGCAGTGTGGAGATGATCACGTGATGGTGCTCATGCTGGAGGTCGGTGAGCTTCTCGGGCAGGAGGCGTGTGTGATGGTCGTAGATCAGAGTGACAGTGCCCACCACAAAGGCGTCGGGAGCGACCACCGCTGAGCCGACCAGGCGGTCGCGAATGAGGTCGCGGAAAGCTTCGGAGCGGTTCTCATAACCTTTTTGCGCGATGAAGCGGTCGAAGCGGCGAAGCAGTTCGGTATCGATGGCTACACCGATGCGGCTAAGATCTCCCATTTAGTGCCCTCTCTCGGCAACAGTCTACTCTCCCCGATTCGGGGCCATGGCGACGGCTTGTCCAACTACCGAAGATGCTGTTATGGTTTCGCCGCACGCCTTGGGTGGGGTAACGGAATGTGGCTTCAGGCGGATGGTACAAAGGTAAGCAAGGCCCGCGCAATCCACCGAGGGCTTGCGAGCGTACTTTTGAAAGGATGAGATAACGGCTTGTCCGGCGCTGAATTAAAGGGAGAAGCGAGCGACGTTTCGCTGGTATGGGCGATAGGCTCGGGCGACGAGAGCGCGATGGCTGCGCTCTATGACCGCTATTCCTCCCTGGTGTACGCCGTGGCCTTGCGGGTGCTGGGCGATACCGGCGCTGCCGAGGACGTCGTGCAGGAGGTGTTCATGCAGTTGTGGCGCAATTCTGCAGCGTTCGACTCGAGCCGCGGCAATCTCGGGGCGTGGTTGGGAGTGATCACCCGGAACCGCGCCATCGATGGCCTGCGCAAACGGCGCCCCGAAACTGATATTGCAGACGTCATCGTTTCCGTTGAGCCCGACATGGCAAGTGACGCAGAGCGGGCGCGTGCCATGGTAAAAGTTCGGAGCGCTTTAGGCGGCATGCCGGGAGCGCAACGAAGCGCGCTCGAGATGGCTTACTTCGAAGGGCTCACCCATACGGAAATTGCCGCCAAGACGGGAGAGCCGCTGGGCACGATCAAGACCCGGATCCGGACCGGATTGCAGGCGCTGCGAAGGGTGTTCGAAACATGAGCGCGCACGAACAATTCGCCGACGATCTCGCACTGCTGGCGCTCGGAGCGCTTCAGGGTGACGAGCGTGTCACGCTCGAGAGGCACTTGACAGAGTGCTCGTCCTGCCGCCGCGAGCTGCAGCGGTTGAGAGGGGATATGGCTTTGCTCGCACTTTCGGCGTCTGGACCGGCGCCGCCGCGACGCTCGCGTGAACGATTGTTGAAGGCCATTGCGAAGGAACCGCGAGCGCAGAAGAGTACTGAGCGACGGGCTTCGGTCTTGTGGACGTCCCTGCCTTGGCTGGCAACCGCGGCTCTGTTGTTAGTGGCGACCTTCTTCTGGCAGCAGAGCGACCGCCTGGCCCAGCGGGTGGCCCGTTTGCAAGACGAATCCGCGCAACAGCAGGCACGGCTCGAACGGGCGCGGGAGGTCGTGTCCACGCTGACCTCGACCGACGCGTTGCGTGTGACGCTGGTAGCAGCGCAGACTCCGCCGCAGCCGCAGGGGAAAGCAATCTATGTGCGAGCCCGGTCTAGTTTGATTTTCCTGGCCAGCAACATGCCGAGTTTGCCGCCGCAGAAAGCCTATGAACTGTGGCTGATTCCGACGAACGGAGCGCCCATCCCGGCCGGGGTGTTCAAACCTGATGTCCGAGGCAGCGCGACTGTGATTGAACCGCCGCTGCCCGCCGGAGTGGAAGCCAAGGCCTTTGCTATTACGGTCGAGCCGGAGCAGGGCTCGTCAACTCCGACGATGCCGATTGTGATGATGGGCGCGGGAGAATAGATCCTCTTCCCACCAAATTGAAAGGCCGCGTCATCCCGAGCTTGCGAGGGATCTGGCGTGGAGCGGATAGTACGGTGCTCGGCAACCGTAGCGACGCGCGCTAGATCCCTTTGATTCGCTCAGGCAGGCTCTTCGGGACTGAACTCCCTCAGGATGACGTCCACTTAAATTTATGTGAGGTCACGAACTCGTTGCAGTTCGGCGTTTCTTGACTAGAGGAACGACGACGAGGAAGTAGAAGGCGAAGCTGGCAGCAAACACAATGCCGGTCAGTTTGATGTTCAGCGTTATCGCGAAGCAGAGCACGGCCACCCCGAAAAGCCAAAAGATCATTTCACCGGCTATGGCCTGTCCCCAGCGGGGTTGACCTCCGCCGGAGGGGACGCGCGGCGTTAACGACGGCCAGAATCGCGGAACGGCTTTCAGGTAGGCGTGATAGGACTCGCCCTGGGTTTGCCGCAGGCCATCTTCTTCACGAAGGATCAGGCGATAGACAAACACCCACATGGAAACGACCATGAAGAGCCAGCCCAGGCGGCTGGCCATGACCCCAATTCCTGCCATCATCGGCAGATTCGCGAGGTACAAGGGATTACGAGCATAGCGATAAGGGCCGTCGGCCACCAGCGCTTCGGAATGCTGGCTGACGTCGTGAACCACCTCGGTGCGCAAATAAGCGGTCGCCCAGGTGCGAAGAAGCGCAGATAAGAAGATCAGGAGCGCGCCGCAAGCGAACATCAGACGCAGCCAGAAGTTTCCCCGGGCGCTGTCGGGATCAATCGAGGGTGCGATCCAGTGCAGCAAGCCGACCGCGAAATTCACATGATCGATCGAGCCCAAGCTGAACGCAATGAAAATGAGGGCGCCGATCACCCAGAAGCGTTGTTCGAATTCGAATTTCGTAGCGCGCATGTTGGAAGAAATCTCTTATCGAAAAGCTACTAGGATTCTTCGCTCTCCTTGAGACGTGCGATCACACCGAAATCCTCCAGCGTGGTGGTGTCGCCTTTCACGTCGCCACTGCTTGCGAGTTCACGGAGCAGGCGGCGCATGATTTTCCCGCTGCGGGTCTTGGGTAGCATATCGGTGAATCGAATGTCGTCCGGCTTAGCCATCGCGCCAATCTCTTTGGCGACCCACTTTCTCAGCTCGTCTTTCAATTCGTTGGTGGGCGTTTTTCCCTGCTCGAGCGTGACGAACGCCGAAATGGCTTGACCTTTGATTTCGTCGGGACGCGCTACGACGGCGGCTTCGGCTACCGCTTCATGCGCGACCAGCGCGGACTCCACCTCCATCGTGCTGAGACGGTGGCCAGAGACGTTGATGACGTCGTCCACCCGGCCCATGACCCAGTAGTAGCCGTCTTTGTCTTTACGGGCGCCGTCGCCGGTAAAGTACATGCCTGGAATCTGCGACCAGTACTGCTGCACATAGCGGTCGGGATCGCCGTAGATTGTGCGCAGCATCCCGGGCCACGGTTGCTTAAGCACGAGAAATCCGCCGGAGCCTTCGGGCACGGGCTTACCCTCCATGGTAACGACCTCGGGGACGACTCCGGGAAACGGGCGCGTCGCCGAACCGGGCTTCGTCGCAATCGCGCCGGGAATGGGGCTCAGCATGATGTGTCCGGTTTCAGTCTGCCACCAGGTGTCTACGATGGGACAGCGGTTGTGACCGATGAGGTCGCGATACCACATCCATGCCTCGGGATTGATGGGCTCGCCCACCGTGCCCAGCAGTCGCAGGCTGTCGAGCTTGTGTTTCTTCGGCCACTCATCACCCCACTTGGTAAACGTGCGAATTGCGGTGGGAGCGGTGTAGAAGATGCTGACCTGATGGCGGTCAATGATGCTCCAGAAGCGATCGGGCTTAGGGAAATTGGGCGCGCCTTCGTACATCAGGCAGGTGGTGCCGGTTTGCAGCGGCCCGTAAACGATGTAGCTGTGGCCGGTGACCCATCCGATGTCGGCAGAGCACCAGTAAATATCGTTTTCCTTGATATCGAAAATCCACTTCATGGTGATGTAGGTGCCGACCGAATAGCCGCCGGTAGTGTGGACGACGCCCTTCGGCTTGCCGGTCGTTCCGGAGGTGTAGAGGATGTAGAGCGGGTGTTCGGCGTCCAGCGGCTCGGCGGGGAAATCGTCGGACGCTCTCGCCATCAACTCGTGCCACCAGTGGTCGCGCCCGGATTGCATATTGATCGCTGTTCCAGTTCGTTGATAAACCACTACCTGTTTCACCGACGGGCAGGACTTCAGTGCTTCCTCGACCGCGGGAAATAGTTTGACCTCGGCGCCGCGCCGGTAGGAACCGTCCTGGGTGATGACCGCGACTGCTTGAGAGTCGTGAATGCGATCGATCAGAGCGTTTGAGGAGAATCCACCGAAGACGACGGTGTGTGGAGCGCCGATGCGGGCGCAGGCCAGCATGGCAACGGGCAATTCCGGTGTCATGCCCATGTATATGGCGACCCGATCACCTTTTTTGACGCCGAGCGATGTTAGGACGTTGGCGAACTTCTGTACTTCGCGATGGAGTTCCTGATAGGTGAGGGTGCGGACTTCGCCGGGTTCGCTCTCCCAGATCAGTGCGGCCTTATTCTTGCGGGCCGTCTGCACATGGCGGTCGAGACAGTTGTAGGAAATGTTGAGCTGACCGCCGACAAACCATTTGGCCCACGGTGCTTTCCATTCCAGGACCTTGTCCCACTTCTTGAACCAGTGCAGTTCGTTGGCGATTCCGGCCCAGAATTGTTCCGGCTGCTCGACCGACTCACGATAGATGCGCTCGTAGTCGTCCAGGCTCTTAATGTGCGCCTGCTGCCGGAAATGCTCCGGGCATTCGAATTTTCGGTCCTCGTGCAGGACGGATTCGATATTGCTGCGGGCATCGGCCGCGGGGGGCTTCTCGGGCATGCTGGTCCCTCGTATTATCGGGATTCAGGAAAGTGCATTGCAGATTCTACAAGGGCGGACGCGGAATGTCTGCCTCACGAATTTCCGGTATGGTGCAGCTTGCAAAAAGACACCCCCTTGTCATTCCGAAGCCAGGTCTATCGGCGAGGAATCTACTTGCTGCCAGCAGCGAAGCAGCAGACTCCTCCCGCCACAAATGCGGCGCTTCGAAATGACAATTCTTTGGGAATTTTGGCTCGTAGCGGACATCCACTCAGGCCGGGCAATTTGGCGGTGCGCGCCAGGTCCTTCGGAACTGAAGTCCCTCAGGACGACGGCGGGGGTTAGCCGTATCAACTGGGTAACAGGCTACATATCAAGAAATCGGTCCTGGTATTTCCTTTCAGGCACCGGACAGCTCTCGTATTTTCCGAAGACACGGTAGCGGTGACGAGCCGCTACTCCATACCCCCAGTCGCGCAATGATTTCGGAAAAAGGCGGAGTGTAACCGCGACGGCAGACCAGAAGCCTCCCAATTCGCGCAGTACGGAAATCACGGCATCGGAGCGGGCGGCGAGGCGCTTACCAAATTCGTCGACATAGTAGAGAGTGTCCAGATCATGGGGATCGAGGTCTTGGGCCTGCAGGATTCGGACGGCGTAGTCGCTCTGCAGTGAGGCGAAGCGAAACTGGGCTTGCTTATCGTGTTTGAGGACAAACCGGACCAGGCGGTTGCAAAGTCCACATACGCCGTCGTAGAGAAGAACCGGATTGACGGAATCTGCCATCGCGGGCGCGCGGATGGGACGTATCCGCTACGACCATTCTTTCGCCCTTTCAGGGCTGTGTCATCCTCGGGTTTCACCCAGGGCTTGCGGCCTGGGCTACACTCTTGCGCCGCTTCGGGGCTGCTCATTTGTTCGGCTAATGAGGTGCGTCGGGCTTTCGCTGCAGTTCGGGGACGTATTCGGCGACGCTTCCCTTCTCTAACAGGTAGTTGCCCGGGCCTTGTTTGCCAGCTACAGTACGCGCGAACTCGGCGACGAAGAAACCAGCGCCCAGAGCTTCGGTGAAAGCCCACCTTGTGGAGGCCCGCCATTCTCGAGCCAGGCCTGGGTCCTTATGCTCGACGGTTCCGATGTCGCTAGGAATCTGGATTGCGATTCGCTGCCGGGCCAGCGCAGTCGCCAGATCATTGCGCAGCGGCTTGCCATCGCCGTTGAACTGGACCAGCGGTTGCAGGCGCGAAAAAGCGTCTAGCACCTCGGGTCGGTAGTCTTTGCCTTGCAGGCGATCGCGGACGCGACGGCTGGTGAGCGGCCACCTCACCCACAAGCGGTCAGTTCCGTTCTGGTGGAGGATGCTGGATGTTTCGGGTCCGTAAAAATCAACCTTGTACGTATCGGAGATCACACCCAGCTTGCCGAAGTTGAGGTGGGCATTTCTGCTCTGCAAGGGATCGAAGGTCCAGGTGATCTCGGGGATGCGCATGGCCATTGCTCGATCGCGCTGGGCCAGCTTGAGTTTGTAGCCGAGGTCGAGGTCGCGATAGGGCTCGCACACCGCGAGCATATGGGAATGCAGGGTGATGTGTCCGGACTCCATGGCCAGGAAGCCGAAGGCGAAGCCGGCCAGCTTGGAACCATCGTAGGCGCCTACCCAGACACTACCTGCTTCCTTGGTGGCGATCATCAGGGCCAGGGGCATGACGTCGCGATCGGCCAGTCCCCATACTTCTTTTTCCACGGCTTCGGCTTGCTCCAGGTCGTCGATGCTTTGGAGATCGCGGATGATGACGTTTTTAGGGGATTCGGTCATGGCTCGTAAGGAAGTTCAATATACGCGAGGCGGAATGGTGATGCTAGCTTACAGAAAGTAGCGCCGGCATCTTGCTCGACGGATGTGCGGTAGAAGAATAGGGGTTCTTCGACTCCGCAGCTGCTGCGCTTCGCGCAGCAGCCATTGCGCTCAGGATGAGAGGGGGAATTTATCCTTGGACGCGGGTGGCTTTGCCGCTCCAGAAAGCCTCCCGCAGTTCGCGTTTCAGCATTTTCCCTGTGCCCGTTTTTGGCAGGGGGCCTTCTACAAACTTGACCAGGCGGGGCATTTTGTATTTCGCGATGCGGGGCTTGAGCGACACCAGCAATTGTTCTTCGCTGAGCAGTAGACCGGGCTTCAGAACGACAATGGCGACTGGGATTTCGCCCCATTGCGGATCAGGGGCCGAGACCACCGCGCATTCGAGGACCGCTGGATGGGCGAAGATGGCTTTCTCTACCTCGATCGAAGAAATGTTTTCGCCGCCGCTGATGATGATGTCTTTCTTGCGGTCTACGATGTAAATGTAATTCTCTTCGTCCCAGACCGCCATATCTCCGGTGCGGAGCCAGTTGTTGGTGATGGCGGCTCTGGTGGCGTCGGCCTCGCGGTAGTAGCCGTCCATCACATTGTCGCCGCGGACCACCACTTCGCCTACAGTTTCCATGTCACGGGGTACGTCTTGCATCTCCGCATCGGCCACGTGGACTTCGGTGCCGACCAGGGGCCAGCCTGCGGCTGCGAGGCGGGAGAGCCGCTCCGTCTCGTCCGCGCATACGACATTTGATTTGGTCTGGGCCGTGGTCGCAACCGGTGCGGTCTCGGTGAGGCCGTAGCCCGAACATACTTCGCAATGAAATGCTTGCTCCAGGCGAGCAATCAATTCAGGCGATGATGCAGCGCCGCCGGTGGTGATCACTCGCATGCTGGAAGTATCGAACTTGCCGAGTTCAGGGCAGTTGAGGAGCGCGTTGGCCATGGTGGGGACGAGGGTCATCGCGGTGGCCTTCTCTTCCTGGATAATGCGCAACACCGACGCCGGCTCGAAACGGCGGACCATGACCTGCTTTCCTCCCTTCATGGTGATGCTTTGCGGACGTCCCCAACCGTTGGCGTGAAACAGCGGGATGGTGTGCAGTTCGACGTCGGTGTCTTTGCAGGAAAAGGTGGAGAGTATGCCCAGGGCGTGCACGTACAGAGTGCGGTGCGAGAGCGTGACTCCCTTGGGCGTGCCGGTGCTGCCGCTGGTGTAAAAGAGTTCGGCGATTTCATTTTCATCAAACGAGAAAATGTCAGGACGAGAGATACGGTCGCGCGTCAGCAGGTCTTCCAGGTAAAAGTCTGCCTGCGAAACGGGCTGGTCAATCGCGACATAGCGCCGGATGCTGGGGCAGGTTTTGCGGAGCTCTTGAACCAGTGGGGCAAACTCGCTTTCGAAGACCAGCATAGTGGCGCCGGCGTGACAAAGAATAGTGATCAGCTCGGCGGGCTGCAGGCGCACGTTGAGCGGCATCGCGATGGCTCGAACCAGCGGCGGCCCGTAATAGCCTTCCAGAAGCTGATGGTTGTTGAAGCTGAGATAGGCAATGCGGTCACCGGGGCGGATACCCTCCGAAAGCAGGCCGGCAGCAAGGCGTTCGCAGCGCTCTCCAAATTGGGCGTAGGTAAAAGAACTAGGGCCCGAGACCACGCCTATTTTCTTTCCGTAAAGATCGACGGCGCGGTACAAGCACCGAATGGGTGTGAGCGGAACGTTCATGGCCGGATTTTCCAGACCTCTTAGGGAAGTCTTCAGAAACCTCGCTGGGCATAATACACGACGCGGCGCGACATCTCCGATGAGCTTGGAGTTGTCTTGAGCGACTTTCGTCATTTACACGGGCGGGACACCCGTGCTCCATCGTGGTTAGTCCAACAGGTCGGGTTGTTCGCGCACGATGCGGGCCCATAGAGGTTGGAATTGAAACCAGCCGGCCATGTGTGATCCGACTTGTTGTTGCGTGATGACGGCGTTTGCGGCGTCGATCTTTACCGGAGTGCCGACGGCTTCGGCCATCAGTTGTGCCTGGCAGCTTCGTTCCATCGTAATGAACCACCACGCGGCCTCGTCGACGGTGTGGCCGACGGTCAAGAGGCCGTGATTGCGCAGGATCGCCGCTTTCTTATTGCCCAGGGCTTCGGCAATGCGCTCGCCTTCGGAAGTATTGTAAACGACGCCGGTAAAGTCAGTGAACAGGGAGTGGTCATCGTAAAAGGCGCATACGTCCTGGGTGATGGGATCCAGCAAGCGCCCAAGTGACGACCAGGTTTTTCCATACAACGAATGGGCGTGCGCGGCCGCCACGATATCAGGACGGGCAGCGTGGACCCGGGAGTGAATGGCGAAAGCTGCGCCGTTGACCGGATGCTTCCCTTCCACGACCTGGCCGCGGTCGTTTACCAAAATCAAATCGGAGACGCGAATCTGTCCAAAGTGCATGCCGAAAGGATTGACCCAGAAATGATCGAGGTGCTCGGGGTCGCGGGCGGTGATGTGCCCCGCGACGCCTTCATCGAATCCGAAGCGCGAGAACAGGCGGAAGGCGCCGGCGAGGCGCTGCTTGCGGTGCTGGCGCTCCTCGGCGACAGTGGCAAATGTTGGAGGTCCGGGGATGTTGAGAGGGTTTTGCGTGGCCACGGTCATGGGTGCCTCCTGCGCTTGCCGCACAAATATAGCGCCGGGGCCGGGTGCCCGCAACGGGGGAGGGAGGCAGTTAGGAGCCTCTGCGAAAGCACCCTCGCAGTCGCGCCGCCCCGTCAGGACAGACCCAATAATGCAGCGGTAAAGCGCTGCTCGCGAGAACCCTGCTTTCGCCCAGTTGGGGCTCGATCTTGTTCTCATTCCTACCCACGGCTAGCGCCGTGGGCTACATTCAGACGCCGCCTTGCGGCTGAAATCTGGAGTCGCGAGGGTAATAACGGATTACCCACTCGGCCACGCAACACGGCTTGGGTTGGGTTTGACCCTCCTGGCTCTGCACTTCCAGGACCACTGAGAATGTGGCCTCACGGCCGTTATTCACGTCCTGCAGGGATTGCACGGTGAATCGGGCGCGGATTTTGGAACCTGCCAGGACCGGTGCCGGAAAACGGACGCGGTTCAATCCGTAGTTCACGATCATGCCGACGCCGTTTTGAATCTGCAGCGCCTGCTGTGACAGATCGCTGAGTAGCGAGAGTGTCAGGAATCCGTGCGCGATGGTTGCGCCATAGGGAGATTCGCGTTTCGCGCGAGCGGGATCGAGATGGATCCACTGGCGATCTTCGGTGGCTTCAGCGAATTTGAGAATGCGGTCCTGAGTAATTTCAAACCAATCGGTGACTTTGAATTCGCAGCCCACGAAATCTTTCAGGTCATCCAAACTCTCGAGCACCAGGGGCTGCATGGAATAGTCCTTCTGCTAAGCAGGCACTTTGGTTCTGCGAGCATCGAGCAACATGTAAGTCACGAGCGCTGTGCCCAGATTGATGCCGCGCGTATCAGTGAGGTCAGCGTTTCCGACGCAGAGAGTGGATCCGATGCGAAGAAGGCGAGCGCGTGCAAGGATGCGGCCTTTGGTGGCGGGAAGGAAATAATTGATCTTCATCTCGACCGTGGTGATCGGGCGCTTGCCTCCAAAGTGGCGGTTCAGCGCTGTGCCGACCGCCGCATCGGCCAGGGTGGCCGCGACGCCTCCGTGAGCGACTGCAAAGCTGTTGGTCAGCTCAGGGCGCAGGGCGCACTCGATGGTCACGCCGTCGCGATGGACGCGGGTGAGTTTTATTCCGAGCAGCGTAGCAAACGGGACCGTGGGTCGGAAGTCGCGAATCTGCTGCGCGGTGAGTTTGGGATGCTTCATGATGAGGAGGTTCAGGTTTCAGTTGCTAGTTCTCAGTTCTCAGCTTGGTCGCTCGAACAGGCCGGCTGCTCCCTGGCCGCCGCCTACGCACATGGTTACGACGCCGTAGCGCGATTTGCGGCGATCCATCTCGTTGGCGATCGTTCCCACCATGCGTGAGCCGGTCATGCCAAAAGGGTGGCCTATGGAAATGGATCCGCCGTTCAGGTTGAGTTTGTCCATGGGGATGCCAAGACGGTCGCGGCAATAAATTACCTGCACGGCAAAGGCCTCGTTGAGTTCCCACAGGTCGATGTCTTCCATTTTCAATCCCTGACGGCGGAGGAGTTTGGGGACGGCAAAGACTGGACCGATCCCCATTTCGTCGGGCTCGCATCCGGCGATCTGGAAGCCGCGGAAAATCAGTTTATACGGGATGCCGAGTTCGTCGGCCCGCTGCCGCGACATAAGAAGAGTGGCGGACGCTCCATCGGAGAGTTGGGACGAGTTCCCTGCCGTCACCGAACCCAGGCCACTATTGGGATCGAAGTGAGGCTTGAGCGCGAGCAATCCTTCGAGCGTGGTGTCGGGGCGATTGCACTCGTCGCGGTCGCAGCAAACTTCCTCGGTGCCGATTACGGCGCCGGTCTTTTTGTCGAGCACCGCTTTCGTGACCTTCATGGGAACGATTTCGCCGGCGAAAAAGCCTTCCTGCTGGGCGCGGGCAGTGCGCTGCTGGCTGATCAGTGAGTATTCGTCCTGGACCTGGCGGCTGATGTGGTAGCGCTTCGCCACTACCTCGGCAGTTTCTCCCATCACCATGTAGAGGCCAGGATATTCCTGCTTGACGGCGGGGCTCGGGTCGTTATCGCGAACGATCAGGCTGATGGTTTCCACTCCTCCTCCGATGGCGGCTTCGGCGCCTTCAGCCACTATCTGGTGGGCCGCCATGGCGATCGCCTGCAGCCCGGAAGAACAAAAACGATTTACCGTGATCGCCGCCGCGGAGACCGGCAGGCCGGCGTGCAACGCGGAAACGCGCGCGATATTGTGGCCTTGGACTCCGTGGGGTTGGCCGCAGCCGAGAATTACGTCTTCGATTTCCTTGGGATCGAGTTGCGGGGTCTTGTTCAGGACGTCCTTGATGCAATGGGCGGCCAGGTCTTCGGGCCGCGTCATATTGAAGGAGCCGCGAAATGATTTTGCAAGGCCGGTGCGCGAACTGGCTACTACTACCGCTTCTCTCATGTGGGTCGTTGGTCGATCGTCGTTGGTCGTTGGCCAGACATTATGGGATGGTTCAAGAGGCTATCCGGCTGCAACTTTTTGTTTGTCCAGGTCGGCGAATGTGCGTCCTTCGGCGGCCAATCGTTTCAGCAGCGGAGCAGGTTCCCAGAGTTCGCCGTGGGTGCGATGAAATTCGCTGATGTGGTCGTAAACCTTCTTTAGTCCGACGGTGTCGGCGTACCACATGGGGCCGCCGCGATAGGCTGGGAAGCCGTAGCCATTGATGTAAGTGATGTCGATGTCGACTGCACGTAATGCGTAGCCCTCTTCGACAATGCGCGCGCCTTCGTTGACCAGGGCGTAGATACAGCGATCGACGATCTCCTCTGCCGAAATCTGGCGTTGCGGGATGCCGGCTTCGGCGGACCATTTTTTGGTTAGCGCAGCCACTTCGGGGTCAGGCGACGGCTTGCGATTCTCGTCGTACTTGTACCAGCCGGCACCAGTCTTCTGGCCGAACCGGCCCATCTCGCATAGATTGTCAGCGGCGAAAGCCTGCCGGATGCCAGGTTTCTCCAAGTGTCGATATTCTTTGCGAATGCGCCAGCCTACGTCGAGGCCGGCAAGGTCGTTGGTGGCGAGTGGGCCCATCGCCATCCCGAAATCGTAGAGCGCCTGGTCGACTGCTTCTACGCTGGCGCCCTCCTCCACCAGAAAGACCGCTTCACGGACGTAGGGATGGAACATGCGATTGCCCACGAAGCCGCGGCAGTTCCCGACCAGCACACCAATCTTTCCCAGTCTCTTCGACAGTTGCATGCAGGTGGCCACGACTTCCTTGCTACTGGCTTTGCCGCGCACGATTTCGAGAAGACGCATGACGTTGGCTGGGCTGAAGAAATGTGTGCCGATGACGGATGCAGGGCGCGAGGTGGAGGACGCGATTTCGTCAATGTTCAGCGTTGAGGTATTGCTGGCCAGGATTGCGCCCGACTTGCACACCCGATCGAGTTCGCCGAAAACTTCCTTCTTGAGTGCCATGCCTTCGAAGACTGCCTCGATAACCATATCCGCCTGGGTGAAGTCGTCGTACGTGAGGGTGGGTTTGATTAGCGCGAGTCGCTCGTCGACGGCCTGCTGGGTGTAGCGTCCGCGATGCACCGACGCAGCATAGTTTTTGCGAATGTTGGTAAGTCCGCGGTCGAGAGCAGTCCGGTCGGCGTCTTTGAGAAGAACCGGAATGCCAGCGTTAGCGAACACCATGGCGATGGCACTGCCCATGGTCCCGGCCCCGACGACGGCAGCCGAATTGACCGTGATAGTGGGCGTTTCTTTCGGGATATCCAGCACCTTGGCGACTTCTCGCTCGCCGAAAAACACGTGAATGAGCGCCTTCGACTGATCGGAGTATAGGCAATCGATAAACAGCTTCGCCTCAACCTGGCAGCCCTCCTCGAAAGGCAGGGTGGAGGCGGCTTCTATGGCGTCAATGGCGGCAAGCGGGGCGATCAGGTTGCGTTGTTTCCTGCGAGCGTTGTCACGGGCAGCCGCAAAGATCGGCGCGTTCTGCTCAGGCGTCCCCAGCTTCTGATTGCGTTCGCGAGTCCTGGGGGCTGGCTTGCCTGCGATCTCACGGGCGTAAGCCACAGCGCCTTTCAGCAGATCGCCTTCGATCAACTGGTCCACGATTCCGGCCTTCAGCGCGTCTGGCGCCTTGACCGGATTGCCATCGGTGCACATCTCCACTGCCTTGCCGACACCGGCAAGCCGCGGCAGGCGTTGTGTGCCTGCGGCTCCGGGAATCAGGCCGAGTTTCACTTCCGGCTGTCCGACCTGGGCGCCCGGGGCAGCCACGCGGTAATGGCCCGACATGGCCACCTCCAAGCCGCCGCCGAACGCCGTGCCGTGAATCGCCATCACCACCGGCTTGGAGCAGTTCTCTATTTTCAGCAAGAGCGAGAGTAATCCTGGGCCGGTCTTGGCTTTGCCAGAAGTCATCTTGGTGAATTCTTTAATGTCGGCGCCGGCGATGAAAGTCCGGCCGCCTCCGATGACCAGGGCCGCCGATACGGAAGCGTCCTTACTGATCTGATCAATAGCTTCGGAAATTCCTTCCGGGACGCCTGGGCTTATGGCATTCACCGGCGGGTTGTTGATCGTGATGATAGCGATGTCGCCGTCTTTCGTGAGTTGGATGAGGTCGCTCATTTAGGTGCATTCCCTCCAAAGGGACGGTTCGATTGTAGCTGTGATCGGGGTGCCGCAACATGGGCCATGACAGAGTCCAGTCTCTGCCATTATCCTTAGCATCTTCTATGGCGAGCACGTCCTCGAACCTAGCCGCTCCAGACCGAGAGCGGCAATCCTTCTTCGCCCCCGGCATGTGGATAGTTCTGGCCATTGCTCTGGCCAAACTCCTGTTTCATTGCTACTTCAACAATCGTTACGGCTACTTCCGCGACGAGTTTGATTACATGGCCTGTGGAGATCACCTCGCCTGGGGGTACGTGGACCAGCCACCACTCATTCCCTTCTTGATCCACCTTTGCCGGGCGCTGCTGGGAGATTCGCTGCGCAGCGTGCGCTTCATCCCGGCGTTGGCGTCTTCTCTTCTGGTGGTGCAGACTGCGGTCCTCGCGCGCGAACTGGGCGGACGGCGATTCGCGCTTTTGACCAGTGCTGTGACCATCGTCGTCGCACCGCAGTACCTCTCCAACGGCAGCCTGCTGGGCACGACCTGTCTCGAACCTAATCTTTGGATGGGTTGCGCCTATTTCGCGATTCTCGCCATCAAGCGCGACGATCCTCGCAACTGGCTCTGGTTCGGCATCGTCGCGGGTCTGGGCATGCAGGAGAAGTATTCGATCGTGGTGTTCGGCGTTGGCATCGTGGCCGGGCTGCTGCTGACGGAACAACGCCGCGTTTTTGTCGACAAGTGGATCTGGCTGGGTGGGCTCGTGGCCTTACTGGTCTTCCTGCCCAATTTCCTGTGGAACGTTCACTACCACTGGCCGTTCGTCGAATTGATGCGGAACATCAAGGCAGAGGGTCGCGATGTTGTGCTGGGACCACTGCCGTACTTCTTCCAGCAGACGCTGCTGGTCCTTCCTCTGACCGCGCCCATCTGGATCACTGGCTTGATTGCGCTCTTCTTCTCGCAACGACTGAAGATCTATCGCGTGCTCGGCTGGAGCTACCTGGTCTGCTATACCGTCTTCTTCGTTCTCCATGGCAAGAATTACTACCTGGCCCCGATCTATCCCATGCTCCTGGCCGCAGGGGCGGTGACCATCGGGAGTGCAATCGACCGCCCACGCCTCACCTGGATGAAGCCGGCAATGGTGGCGCTGTTGCTCGCTGCCGCGGTCCACATCGCCCCGGTGGTTGTGCCGGTCCTGTCTCCGGACCGGTTTATCGCTTACATGAAGTATCTTCCGATGAAGTTGCCGGTGATGGAACACAGTCACGAGCGAGCAGTTTTGCCCCAGTGGTATGCCGATCAGTTTGGCTGGGAAGAGATCGTGGCCGAGACCGCGCAAGCCTGGAACCGTCTTAGTCCGGCGGAGCGCGGCGATTGCGGCATCTTCGCGCAGGATTACGGCCAGGCCGGAGCCATCGATTTTCTGGGCCGCCGCTATGGCCTGCCCGGCGCCCTCAGCGGCCACCAGACCTACTTCCTCTGGGGACCTCGAGGATATTCAGGCAATTGCATGATCGTTCTCGATGACAGCAAAGAAAAACTTGAGCAACTCTGGGAGAACGTCGAGTATGTCGGCACGTCCGTGGACAATCCCTATGCTCTGGAACGTGAGATCGATGTCTTCATCTGCAAGGGATCAAAATTTGGTACGCTCAGCCAGCTCTGGCCCACGGTGAAGCGCTGGCGCTGATCCTCCAGTTACAATAGTCGGTCGAACAAATCGAGGATCGCTCATGTCATCTTCCCGCCCGGTTGCGTCGAAACCTGTCTCCGATGAGATACCCGCTGTCCCACTGACCATTGAGGGCTACAGCGTTTTGCACCAGATGATGCGTGTCCGTTGGGCCGCCTGGCGGCAGCTGGCTACGGCGGAAAAGGCGGCCATCGCCGATGAGGCTGCGAGCGTTCTGGGCCAGATGGAGCAGAATGTCGGCGGACAGTCTGCGGTCTTTTCTTTGCTGGGGCATAAAGGCGATTTGATGCTGGTTCATTTCCGGCGATCATTCGATGAACTGAACTTGGCGGAATTGCAACTGGCGCAGCTGCGGCTCAGTGATTTTCTGGAGCCGACGACCTCCTACTTGTCGATCATCGAACTTGGCTTGTACGAATCTACGATCAAGGCTTATCGGGATTTGAAAGATCGCGGCCTGGAAGCGCACTCGGAGGAATGGAAGCGCGAAATTGCTGAATTGCTGGCGCGGCAGACTGAGGCCATGCGTCCGCGTCTGTTTCCCGAGATGCCGAAACACCGCTACGTTTCGTTTTATCCCATGGACCGGCGGCGGGGGGAGGCCAAGAACTGGTATGCTCTGCCCATTGAAGAGCGGGCGCGTCAGATGAACGAGCATGGACTGATCGGACGTCGCTACGCCGGCGAAGTGCGGCAGATTATTACCGGTTCGATCGGGTTCGACGACTGGGAGTGGGGAGTAGACCTGTTCGCGGAGGATCCGCTGGTGTTTAAGAAGTTGATCTACGAGATGCGCTTCGACGAAGTGAGTGCGGTGTACGCGTTGTTCGGGCAGTTTTATTTGGGATTGCGTGTTCAGGCGACGGGGTTGGGCGGACTTTTGAGTGGGGATCTGGCGGCGGCTGAAGTCAAGAGCTCTTGACCGCAAAGGACGCAAAGGGACACCGCAAAGTTCGCAAAGAAAACCTTTGAGGCGTGGGCATTTCTTTGCGGCCTTTGCGGTGTCCTTAGCGACCTTTGCGGTAATCTTTTGACTTACTTTGGAGAATACATGGCGACGCTTGGGCTCATCGAATACAAAGACGCCAGCCCGGAGGTCCGGGCGGTCTATGACGACATCATGGCGACCCGCAAGAGTGACTGGATCAACAATTTCTGGAAGGCGATTGCGCACGATCCGGCGACGCTGAAACGCACATGGGAAGACATCAAGCAGATCATGGCGCCAGGGGCGCTTGATCCGGTGACGAAGGAGATGGTTTACCTCGCGGTGAGCGTCAGCAATCAGTGCGGATATTGCATTGCTTCGCATACGGTGGGGGCCAGAAACAAAGGCATGACCGACGCTATGTTTAAAGAGCTCATGGCGGTGGTAGGAATGGCGAACGAAACCAACCGCCTGGTGGCGGGATACCAGGTGGAGATCGACGACCAGTTCAAGGTTTAGGAAAGCACATGGCGCATGAATTCTCTACCTCCTACTTGCGGGACTCACTCTCCCTCTTCCGTTACTACAAGAAGCTGACTGAGCGGGCCATGGAGCAGGTCACCGACGAACAGCTTTTCGCCGTTCTGGACGGCGAGATGAACTGCATCGCAATCATCGTCAAGCATCTTGTGGGCAATATGCGGTCGCGCTGGACCGACTTTCTGGTCAGCGATGGCGAAAAGCCGGACCGCAAGCGCGACACCGAGTTTGAGGACCCGTCCGCAAACAGGGCTGAGTTGATGAAAATGTGGGAGCAAGGGTGGGACTATGTATTCAACGCCCTCGAGCCGTTATCCGATGCGGATATTGAGCGCACGGTCCCGATCCGCGGAGAGCCACACTCTGTCATGCAGGCGATCAATCGACAGATCGCGCATTACGCTTATCATTGCGGACAGATTGTGTTCCTGGCGAAGCACTTGCGGGCCAGCCAATGGAAGGCGCTTACAGTGCCGCGAGGTAAGTCGGAAGATTTCAACGAGAGGGTGGCCCGGAAGGAAGTGAGCCAGGGCTAAGATCTGAGTTCACCCGCACCATTACTTTTCTAGGTACGGTTCACCCTGCAAACACTCCCGCATGGAGCGCCTCTGCGGATGAATTCGAAATTCCCCATAGCAGAGCCTCCTAAGAATGGCATCAGGGCGTAGGTACCAGCTGGCCCAACTGAGCGGTGTATCTCCGCCCATATCCTTGGCGTCAATTTTCGCTCCGGCGTCCAAAAGGATCTGAATCGTTTCCTCGGTACCGAAAGCTGCAGCGCGATGGAGGGGCGTTTCGGCCCTGGTTCGGCAATCACGCATGAAGCCGCCGGTTTCCGCTCCAGGCTTGGAAAAGCAATTGGGATTCGCGCCGTTCGACAACAGAACTCTGAGAACGCGATCATGGCCGGTCCGTTCAGTGGTGCATAGTGCATTGTGCAGCGGAGACTCTCCACTGTCAGGCAAAGCAAGATTCACGTCAGCACCCTGCTCAATGAGAAATTGACAGAGCCGCCAATGGCCATGAAAAACCGCGCCGTTAAGGCCAAAATTGTTGCCCAGCGGATCGAGCGACTCTCCACTGAGAAGAAGAAAGCGGATCGCGCTGACGTCGCCATAGTATGCGCACCACTCGATGAGTGAAACTCCGTCTCGGTCCTTCGCTTTCGCGGTGGTTCCAGAAGAAACATAGTCGAAGACAAGATCGGTGCGGCCGGCCACGATTCGTGCCAGAGTATTCTCATTCGCCATCATTGCCTCCATAGCTATTCCGTTCTGGTTTTCTTCCGCGAGGATCTGCCTTTGCCGAATCTGTGCTCATGCAGTTTCATGTCCACCTTGCGGCCCCGGAATGTTACCCCCTCGGCCTCCAACCGGAATCGCTGTTCGAAAGCGCAATCCCCGCGTAGCTTTATTGCGCCTGCGGCGCCCAGAACGCGTTGCCAGGGCAATCCCACGGCTCCGCGTAGCGCTGCCACTACCTGGCGGGCGGCGCCGGGAAACCCGGCGGCTTTCGCGACCGCGCCGTAGGTGGATACTTTGCCGCGGGGAATGCTGCGGATTGTGGCCATGATTCTTTCGCGCATGTTTGGTTTCGGGGAGGGCATGGTTTTCATGGATGTTCAGCGATTAATACGGCTTAGCCTTTAAGCCGAGCTTCGCTCGGCTGGGCAGGTGGGACACCTGCCTCTACGTGGGCCGTGGTGATTTCATAGTGCAATCCAACCTTCTCTTATCAGCCAAAGCGAGCCGGTCGAGATCAGGAGCCACAGGATTACTCCCAGCAGCAACGGGCGGTGTCCTACTTTCTTTAAGGTTACGACAGAGATGCCACTGCCGATGAGATAAAGGGTTGCCGTGAGACCGATCCTTGCCGCCCTTGACAGTACAT
>Ga0307471_100000077_pt1 | contig 44379 bp, 40 predicted proteins | sample atmos_gasesAM3C__2_FD_204566 | JGI IMG/M metagenome (GOLD analysis project Ga0307471, IMG submission 204566) | Hardwood forest soil microbial communities from Morgan-Monroe State Forest, Indiana, United States - atmos_gasesAM3C_515 | ecosystem: Environmental > Terrestrial > Soil > Temperate... | reverse complement strand
GTACCGGTGAATTTCGCTCGGAAGTAATTCCCAGCCTGGAGGTCACGGTTCAGCGCGCGGACGGAAAGAAGTGCGAGCGGTGCTGGAACTACTCGATTCACGTCGGCGAAAATCGGCGATATCCGATGATTTGCGAACGCTGCAGCGAAGCTATTGCCGAAATCGAAGGAGGCCAATCCTGATGAACGGCTTCCTTACTTTCACCCAACCCAGGTCCAGGGTCTCGTGAACCTCACCAGGCGCCTCCGCTGGCTCGGGCTCACTTTGTTTATTGTGTTTGTCGACCGCGCCACCAAGGCGTGGGTGGAGTCACGACCGGCTGATTATTTTCCTCACGCTGTCATTCCGAACATTTTTGAGATTGTTTCCTCGCGAAATCCCGGTATCGCCTTCAGCTTTCTAGCGGGATCGGGATCTTCGTTGGTGCGCGCTCTCTTGATCATCGGTACGATCGCCATCATCGGATTTGTTGCCTGGCTTTTGGTCGCCGGACAGGGCGAAAGTGCGCTTTACACCGCGGGACTTGCCTTGATTCTCGGCGGCGCCACCGGCAATCTCACGGATCGCATTCTCCACGGAGCCGTGACAGATTTCCTAGCAGTCTGGGTCCGTTTCCTCCCCTGGCACATTTTTAATCCCTGGCCGACCTTCAATGTCGCGGATTCCGCGGTAACCATCGGTGCTATCTTCATCGTTTTTGATGTATTATTCGGCAAGCAACATCCCCGTGAATCGTAAGAAGAATATCGTTTTTCTTGTCGAGGGAGGGAGTGCATGGCTGCTAGGGTGGTTGGAATCTCGCGCCGCGATTTTCTTGGCGGCTTGATTGGTGCGGCGGCAGTCAGTTCTCTTCCGGCTTCCGCCAGGTTTTTAGCAAGTCTTCCGGAAGCCCCCAATGTTTTTGTTCCTTATCAATTCCCCAAGAATTTCTTGTGGGGCACGGCAACCGCTGCCTACCAGGTCGAGGGCGCATGGAATGTGGACGGCAAAGGCGAATCCATCTGGGATCGTTTTTCCCACACAGTTGGTAAAGTGAAGGGCGGGGACACGGGCGACGTAGCCTGCGATTCCTACCATCGTTACAAGGACGATATCGCCATCGCCAAAAGCCTCAACGTGAACAGCTTCCGTCTTTCGATCTCCTGGCCGCGCATCCAGGCCGATGGCACGGGGAAACCCAATCAGAAGGGCTTGGATTATTACAAGCGCGTGGCCGACACGCTTCATCAGGCCAATATCCGCCCGCTCGTCACTCTCTATCATTGGGATTTGCCGCAAGCTCTGGAGGACAAAGGGGGCTGGCCGAATCGCGATCTGGCCGCACTCTTTGCCGATTACAGCGACATTGTGACGCGCGCTCTAGGCGATCGTGTCAAGACCTGGTGCATCTTCAATGAGCCTTGGGTGTTTACTTTCCTTGGGTATGGCCGCGGCGTTCACGCACCTGCGCGGCATGACTTTGCGGCCACGATGAGAGCGACTCACGTCGTCAACATCGCACAGGGCCAAGCTTTTCGTGCGATGAAAGCCGTCAATCCCAAATTTGAAGTGGGCACGGCGTTCAGCATGTCTTATTGCCAACCCGCCACGCCCAGCCCCGAAGATAAAGCGGCTGCGGAACGCGCGCACGCTATCGGCAACATTTGGTTTCTGCAACCCGCGCTCAAGGGCGAATACCCGAAGGCGTTCCTCGGCGAAAATCCTTACGAGCTCATGGGTGTTAAGCCCGGCGACATGGACCTTGTGAAAGCGCCGCTCGATTATCTCGGCATCAATTACTACCGCCGGCAGTTAATTTCTGCCATCCCTCCAGGACCTGGGGAAGATTTGACCGGGGTACGTAGCTTTGACGCCACGGAAGGTCCGCTCACGGATTTCGGCTGGGAAGTCTGGCCCGATGGCTTCTACGATCTGCTCATGCAAATCACGCGCGAGTACAACAAGCCCATCATCGAAGTTACCGAAAACGGTTGCTCCTATACGGATGCGCCCGATGCGCACGGTCGCGTTCCCGATCAACGCAAAATCGAATTTACGCGAGGCTATTTGAGCGCTCTGGGCCGTTCCATGAAGGATGGCGCGAATATTAGCGGCTATCACCACTGGAGCCTGCTCGACAATTTCGAATGGGCCGAGGGCTATACGCAGCGCTTCGGCATCGTGTACACCGATTTCCGCGACCAGCGGCGCATCATCAAGGATTCCGGCCACTGGTACGGCAAACTCGCTACCTCGGGCAGCCTGACCTAGCTCGAATTGCGAACCGGGAGGGCGCGCCGGACAAATCCTGCGATAGACTCTCCTTGTGACCGAAACCCAACATCTGGAAATCACTGCTGCCACGACCGACGCTGGTCAACGGCTCGATCGCGTCGTGGCTACCTATTGCCCGGAGCTCTCGCGGACGCGTGTGCAGGAACTGATCGCCGAGGGTCTGGTCCTGCTGAATGGCAAAGCCGTCAAGGATTCGCACAAAGTACACGCCAGCGACCGGATTGAGGTTGTCGCGCAACCGCGTGCTCCGCTCCATGCGGAAGCGGAATCCATCCCGCTCAACGTCCTCTACGAGGATGACGACGTCGTCGCGATCAACAAGCCCGCCGGAATGACTGTGCACGCCGGGGCAGGAAATTCACACGGGACGCTTGTTAACGCGCTCCTCGGCCGCGGTCAGTCTCTGTCGCAAACCGCTGACCCGTTGCGCCCGGGCATTGTTCACCGCCTCGACAAGGAAACCTCCGGTATTCTCCTAGTTGCTAAGAGTGACTTTGCTCACGCGCGGCTCGCCGAAGCATTTCGCGAGCGCACCATCCAAAAAACATACCTCGCCCTGGTGCAAGGTCTCCTCGAGGAAGACCGCGGCCGCATTAAGCTGGCTATCGCGCGAGACCCGAGCTGGCGCACGCGCATGACCGCCAAGCGCGCCAGCTTGCTTCCCAATTCACGCCCCGCGCGCACCGACTGGCAAGTCCTGGCCCGCATTGCTTCCGCCACGCTCCTCGAAGTCAAATTGCACACCGGCCGCACGCACCAGATTCGCGTGCATTTCTCAGCCATTCATCATCCAATCGTTGGCGACACACTCTACGGAGCGGCCGGCCAGCTCCATGCGGGTCGTACCTCGCTGCCTTCCCTTGGCCGCAATTTCCTGCACTCGGCGAAGATTGCGTTCACTCACCCGCGAACCGGCCAACTCATACAACTGACTGCGCCGCTCCCGGCGGAGTTGCACGCTTATTTGGAAAAACTTTCCGCGGCTGTAGGCGGGGATCCGCGCCGAATTGACGCTGCGCTGAAGGGCTTCTTATAATCAATACATAGATGCGAAAACTATTCCTCGTCTTTTGCTGCATCTTTGCACTGTCTCGAAGCGGCTTTGTATCCGCCCAGCAGACGAATCCTCCCAAGCCCGCGCCAACACCGCCCGCCAATCCACAGGCGCAGGAACCCGCCCAGCAAAGCGGCGCCACCGTCATCCTCAAGGTCAACCTCGTGGACGTCCTGTTTACAGTGCTCGACCGCCGCAACAAGCTCGTCCCCAATCTCGAGAAGCAGGACTTCAAGGTCTTTGATGACAACATTTCTCAAGACATCCACTTCTTCAGCAGGCAAAGCGATCTCCCGCTCCGCATTGGCATGCTCCTCGACACTTCCAATAGCATTCGCGATCGCATCAAATTCGAGCAGGATGCCGCCAATAATTTTCTATTCAGCGTGCTCCGCCGTGGCAAAGACGAAGCGTTTCTGATGACCTTTGACGACGAACCCCAGGTCATCCAGGGCTTTACGCCCGATGCCGGGGCACTCCGCGATCAGATTCTGCGCACGCGCGCGGGAGGGGGAACGGCTGTCTACGACGCCATCTATCAGGCTTGCTTGAACGAACTCAGTCATCCGCCGCGTCCTCCGGGCGACCAGCCTGACGTCGTTCGTCGCGTCATGATTCTCATTAGCGACGGTGAAGACAACCTTTCCACGCACACCCGCTCGGAAGCCATCGAAATGGCTCAGCGCACCAGTGTCGTCATCTACACGATCAGTACAAGCACGCAGTGGGTGACGCTCGACGATCCTGGCAAGGAAAAATCCGGCAACCGCAAGTACCATCTGACGGATGGCGACAAGATCCTGAAGGATCTCGCGGAAGAAACAGGCGGCCGCGCCTTCTTCCCTTACCATGTTGACGACCTCGATCAGTCTTTCCAGGACATAGGCGAGGAACTGCGCAATCAGTACTCTCTTGCCTACAATCCCTCGAATCACGCCTATGATGGCCGCTATCACAAAATCAAAATTGAAGTGCCCGACCACAAGGGCTACCAGGTTCGTGCGCGGCGCGGCTATTACGCACGTGCCGCCGAGGAGGCGGCCAAGCCTGCTGGCTCGGTCAAGTAAGGATGGGCGAATTCGAGTGGCTCAACTTGGGTTGAGCCTCGTGTGATGAGTCTGCGGGTCAGGTTTTGTGGCGCAAGATGTTTTGTTATTTCCCGGTATCGTGCAACAGCACGGCGTCGGACTCAATCTCACCATGTTCCACGCAAATTTGCTTTCCATCCTGTGAAAACTCGACGCGAAGGATGCGATCCTTGGTGAAGTGTGTCAGTGGATGGAACGTCCCGCCGTCCAGCGGCTGAACCCAGAGGTTATCCACGCCCTTTTCTCGCACGGTGTAAACCACGCCCTTGCCATCCGGCACGAAAATGAGAGGACCGGGCAAGGCCCGCTGGTCAATATCGTGAAAGGTCATTTGATGCGTGTCGGTTGAATCCAGCCGCAGCATCAATCTGTGGTCGAGCTCTCTCACTTCGAGAGACACGACTTGTTTGCCGTCCGGGGAGAGCCCAAACACAGCCACGGCGTTTTGGGCCACGGTTTCCGGCGATCCGCCCTCCATGGACACGCGTTTAACATGGCGATTGTCGCCGTTATCGATGTAATAGACCCACGAGCCGTCTTGGTTGCACGCGGGTTCCTGCTCGTTCTGTCCCGTGGTCAGCTGTTTCTGATCCGTTCCGTCGAGGTTGGCGCGCCACAGATTGGCGGAAGCCACATTCGGGCGACCTACCTGGCGAAACACGATGTACCGTCCGCCGCCGCAGACCGTCACCTGGTCCGGGATGTGTTTTGAGTCGGAAATCACCGTGGTTTCCTCACCGCTGGTTCTCACCAATTTAATATTTCCTGATTGCGGCACAATCAGTCGTCCGTCCGGCATCCAGTTCCATCTCCACACGGGCAATTGGGAAGCCAGGGGCACCAGGTGCAACTGGTCCGGCTCGGTTGCCGGAGCTACACCCAATTCGAATCGCACTCGCCCCTGAATTGCGGCCAATGTCTTCCCATCGTTGGCGACGCTCTGCCCGCTGTAATTGTTCGTGTCCGAAGTGAGCGCGCGATACTCTCCCGCGGGATAACTGAGGATTCCGAGCTGTCGCTGCATGTGGCCGGCTTCGATTTCGCTGGAGCTGGTAATCAGGCTGCTTGCATCAGGCAACCAGGCCGCAGCATAGAAAATCCGGTCGGCCGTGATGCCGATCTGCTGCTCTTTCCCGCTGACAACGTCAACCGAGACATAAGCGCCAAGCGCATCTTTCGTGGGTTGCACGATAGGAATAATGATCGATTTGCCGTCGGGCGACCACGCGGGCACGTAACTATCGCTCACCAGTGTTCGATTGCGGAAAATCGGGCGTTCGATGGTGCCATCGCTCTTCGCCATCAACAAGTCCCATGTCGGGGAACTGTGCAATTCGCGCAAGAAGGCAAAGTGCTGGCCATCGGGAGAAAAGGCAATTGGGCTATCGACGTCCTTGACCAGTACCCTCGGGTTTCCGCCCAGCACTGGCGCACTATAGAGTTGTGAATACCCTTCTTCTGATTCGTCCCGCCTTACAAAGTAGATGTAGTTTCCATCGGGAGAGAACGTCAAGCCCTCGTAGCGGGTAGCGGCGGGCTCCACTACGATCTTGTTGCTGCCCGTCGGAATGTGCCGCAGCCACAGGGATTGCAGGCCTTTCTCATCCAGCGCTTGCAACAAATACTTTCCATCCGGGGAGATGGCCGCTTGCGATACGTGCCCGTTGTTCGAGACATTCTCGATGGTGAACTTCTCGAACGGCAAATGCTTTGGGGAGCGGAGAAAGGAGAACGCCCCGTAGGCCGCGGCCGCCACCACAATAAGCACGGCGCCCAGAATCAGCCCGGTCCCAACCTTGTTTCTCTGTGCGGCTTCTGCCAGAACCGCCCCGCTGGAGGCCTTCGCCGTTGTTCCGGGAGGCTTCCCGGTCGAACCGGCGATGCTGCCCGTCGTACCGCTCGCCACTACACCCGGATCGGAACTTGGCCGCGTGGGCTCCAACTCTCTTTGCAGCCTTTTCAGGTCGCTGCGTACTTCCGCCGCGATCTGGTAGCGCAGTTCTCTGTCCTTATCGAGCAGCTTGTTCAGGATACGTTCGAATTCCGCGGGCACGCCGATATTTAACTGCACGGGCGAGACGGGTGCGCTATGCAGAATATTTCCGAAGATTACGGCCGTGGTCGAACCGGGGAAGGGAAGTTTTCCCGTTGCCATCTGGTAGAGCACAGAGCCCAGGGAAAACAAATCGGTTCGCGCATCCAACGTTTCGCCCCGCGCTTGCTCCGGCGACATATACGCCACCGTACCTACGGTCATGCCGGGACTGGTTTCAAAAGCCGTCTCGCTGTCAACGACCGTTTCGCCTTCGAGACTCCTCTCGGCTTCCAGCAATTTCGCCAGGCCAAAATCGAGGATCTTGGTCGCGCCGCGCTCCGTCAGATAGATATTTCCCGGCTTGATATCACGGTGCACAATCCCTTTTTTGTGGGCGGCATCCAGTGCGTCGGCCAGCTCAATCCCGATTCCCACACAGCGCGAAATCGGCAGGGGATTGTTGGCCAATGCCTTGTCGAGCGGTTCGCCCTCCAGCAGTTCCATGGCGATAAACGTGCGCCCTTCATGTTCCTCGATTGCGTAGATGGTGCAAATCCCCGGATGATTCAGCGCCGAGGAGGCTCGCGCTTCCCGCAAGAATCGTTCCATCGCGCTCTGATCGCGATGCCCGCCTTCGTGCAGGAATTTCAGGGCCACCCGGCGACCCAACTTCGTGTCCTCGGCCTCATACACCAAGCCCATACCGCCGCTGCCCAGTTGCCGGAGGACGCGATAGTGACCGATTGTTTCGTTGATCATCGAACTTGTGTTGCCGCACTACGCCCGTGCTCAGCGATACTAGCCAAGCGCCTTTCTGTGGTCAATCTGTAGTTATGGATTGTAACGATTCGGCGCTACGCCTGAACCTGCCGAAAGTGCCAGGCCCGCCCGCTTCGGAGATTCTTTTGGCAATGTAACCTGGGTCTCGGTGATGAGCGCGTTCATCCGCGCGGTGCGTAATAGCCCTTCCTCGCCAGCACCTTTAAGTCGTGGTCTTTCGTTTCCACCTTGATCTTGCGGAATTTCCCGTCTTTCGCCGTATTTGTCGGGTAGTAGCCCAGCGTGTACTGGCTGCGCAGTTCTTCGGAAATTTGGTCGAAGGCTTCCTCGAGGTGCTTTTCGGAATTCACGATGATCATTCGCCCGCCCGTCTCTTCCGCCAGGTGATGCGCCACTCCCGTGTTGCCGCCACCATACATCCGATCAGCCACCAAGAGAACGTGAATCACTGTGTCGGTGCGCTGGGCCGCTTCGATGGCTTCTTCCAGCTTCACCTTGCTGCCTTCATCCTGCGCGTCGGTCACGATCACGATGGCTTTCCGCCCCGCTTCGCCGTTGAGTTTGTCGTTGCAGGCCAGATAAATCGCGTCGTAGAGAGCCGTTCCCGTGATCTGTTGCGAACCACCAATCGGTCCCGGATTGCCCGCGATCATTCCGCCCCCCGGAACATTAATGCGCGCCTTGTTAACTGCTCGATCCAGCTGGCCGCGGTCATCCGTGAAGTCCGAGAGCAGGTCCACGTCGGAGTCAAAGGAGATGATCATGGCCTCATCGCCCTTGCGCAAAACGCGATGCAGAAAGCGGCTGCCTGCCTCTTGAATCGATCCCAGCATGCGCTGCTCGCTCCCAGAAGTGTCCAGCAAGAGCCCCAGGGTGATGGGCAGCGACACCTCCTTATTGAAGAAGGCAATCTTTTGCTCCTGGCCGTCTTCGGTCACCTTGAAATCGGGCTCGGTCAAAGTTGTAACGATGCGCTTGTTTTTGTCGCGCACCGTGGCGAACAGGTTGACCAAGGTCACTTCAGACTTGATCACCGGCCCTTGCCCCTGGCTCTGTGCCTGGGTCTGCAGCAAAGCCGGCACGGCCAAGGTCAACGCCAAGCTTCCGGCCGCTCCACAGCAAATCGCCCGTTTCCAGACTTGGCTCTTCTTTTTTCCGATTTTCAACGTTTCTCGGTATCCTTAACTGGAGTGTTCACCCGGCTTGCGGAGGCCACTACTTCATTTTTACACAGGATTCCACGCCGGTGATTGCTGCTTCTATACGATGCAACCAGCCTATCCGCGGGATGCGTCGTACAATGCCATAAGGGCGTGCGTTCTGAAATTCGCCCGGGAAAGTTTGGCCTGATCAACATGAAAAGTCCACGAAAAAGCTTCTTTCTTGGGGTCGCACAAGCCCTGATTCTGTCCACACCGCTCGCCTTGGCACAAGACCCGGCTCCTTCGCCCGGCAACGCGCCGGCGAGCGCTCCCGCGCAGACCGAAAAACAAGCGCCCCAGACGCAATCCCAGGCCACGATTCGGGTTACCGTTGAGCGCGTCGTAGTGCCTGTGACCGTCAAAGACAAGAAGGGCAACCTGGTCTTCGATCTGAAGAAGGATGAATTCCGCATTTTTGAGGGCAGCGTTGAGCAACAAATCAAATCCTTCTCCGCCGAGGCAGTCCCCGTCTCGATGATCGTTTTAATCGATAACGACCTGAAGCAGAAGGATGCCAGCCAGGTGGAGCCCAGCCTGGTCTCCATTGTCGGAGGGATGAGCACGAGCGACGAGGCCTTTATCTGCCGCTTCGACCAGTTTTTCTATCCCGGCAAGGGCTTCACCAAGGATCAGGACAACCTCCTGACCCAACTCCGGCGCACCACCATCGCTGGCGCCACCACACCATCGGTTGCTCCTCCCGGGGGACCCTTCAGCGGCCCTTCCATTAACAATTTCCCTGCGCCCGGCGCGCCGGACAATTCACAATCCACGCTGATTTTGAAAGGGCAGCCGACTAAAGCAATCGATGACGCGGTCTTTGCCGCCGCGATGCTCCTTAAGGATCGCAGTAGCGAGAAGCGCCGCAAGATCATCCTGCTCATCTCCGACGGGCAAAACGGCGCCAAATTCAACAATCACAAGTACGATGAAGTCCGCGATGAACTGCTCCGCCAAGGCATCGCCGTGTATAGCGTTGCCGTCGGCAGCGCCTATTTCAATCGCAAATTAAGTCGCCTCGAGGAATACCCTCACGATACCGGCGGGGATGTCTTTTACGGCGCCAAGAGCGAGACGTTTGATAATTTCTATTCTGCAATCACGGAAGAAGCCCGCAATCAGTACACCCTTACCTTTGAACCCAGAGGCGACAATAACCTCGATTACCATCCCATCGAAGTGCGCGTCCGCCGCGAAGGCTTGACCATCCTTGCCCGCAAAGGCTATTACGGCGGCACTTTCGCCAACGAGACTTCCAAGTAGTTTTTCGCGGATTATTCGGCCGCGCCATTCAGCGCTTCTTCATGCGCCGGGCAGAGGGGCTTAAAGGCGCAGGTTCGGCAGGCAAATCCCGGATTCGGTGGAAATTCTCCGGCGCGAATGTCGTCGGCGGTCTCTTTGACGATCCCTTCGGCTTCGCCGAGTTGCTTGGCGTCCCGCGTCGTGACCTGCCGCTGACCGTTCTGCAAGTAGTGAAACACGAGCCGCACCGGATTCCACTCGAAAATCTCTTTCGCCGCCAGAGCGTAGATGCTCAGTTGCAGATCCTTCCGGGCGTCCGCATCTTTTTTTGGTTTGCCCGTCTTGTAATCCACAATCTCGACATCATTGCGGCCCAGGCTGTTCACCTGGTCCATCCGCCCGGTCAGAATCACATTATTCGCCAGCGGTAGTTCGAATCCTTTTTCCTGTTCCAGCACCTTCGGCGACTCTTCCAGCATGGCCGCATGAAACGCTCTCAATTGCTCCAGTCCGTCTTTCTTGTATTCCGCTTCCTGGTATTCGTCCTCGTAACCAGCGCTCGACCATTCGGTATGGTAGATTCGCTGCACTTCCTCAAACGGCAGCATCACACCTTTTTTCACCTGTTCGAGGAAGCGCTTTAGGGTCGTGTGAATCACTCTCCCAAAGCTCAATGTTGCCCGCGGCCCTTCTTTCAGCGACCACAAGTAGCTAAACGCATACTGCTGCGGGCATCTTCTGTATTTCTCGACCGCCGAACTGCTCAGCTTCAGCGGTTCTGGCGAAGGCGGATGAAACTCCTCCGCCCACCTGGCAATCCTCGAATAAATCTTGGGCCGCTCCGGTGCCGCGGGAAATAGCTCTCGTGCATCGGACTCAGGTTGTGCACCCTTCTCTTTCTCCTCTTTCTTTATCTTCGGCGCCATTTGTTTCACATCTCGACGCTTTATCGCCGGGTCCATTACGATATCCTCAACAAAAACCGGCACCTTGGCCTTCTTCTCCGTCAACGTTGTGATCGTCAAACGGTCTTCTGCGCGCGTCAACGCCACGTAGAACAGCCGCCGCTCCTCCTGAATGTGAAAATCGCCCTCGGGCAGCTCCTCTTTCATCAAACGGTCCGGGAATTCGAATAGCGGCGAACGGTTCCTGGCGGGAAACGCATTTTGGTTTACGCGCAGCAGAAAGACGTGGGGAAACTCCAGCCCCTTTGCCCCATGCACGGTCATCAATTGCACGGCATCGCCTGGCACGTCGTCTTCGAGGCTCAGTGTCCCCCCGGCTTGTTCGAAATAGTCCAGATACTCGAGGAATTCCGGCAAGCTGCGCGACTCGCTCTTCGCTTCCCAGTCCTCCACAAATTCCCCGAGCCGGTTCACGTACTTGCGGTCCTGCCTCGAGGCGCGCTGCGGCACCTCCAGCCATTCCACCAGCTCCCCCAGAATTTCGCGCGTTGTGCACCGCCGCAGCGTTTTCCTCTGTTCGCCCAAATATTCAAGGAGCAGCGGAAGCGCCGTGTGTGAAGGGTCAAACGGCAATTGCGATTGTGGCGATTGCAGCAGGTCATACAGTGCTGTCCCGCGCTTCTTGCCTGCGCGTTCTGCCATCCGCACCAGATCTTCCGCCGTCAGATGCCACGCCGGGGCGGAAAGCACGCGCGCACAGGCAATATCGTCGTAAGGCATCGCGATCAAGCGGAGATACGCCAACACATCCCGCACCAGCGGATGCTCAAGAATGGACAGCTTGCTGATCACAAAGGGAATCTTCCGGCGGGACAATTCTTCGACCAGGTGATCGCGATGCGCGTGTTGCCGGTACAGCACGGCAAACCGTTTCCAGGGCAGTCCCGCACCGTGCAGCCGCTCCAATTCGTCCGCAACCCACGAGGCTTCTCCTTCAGCCTCCTGCAATTCGACGATTCGCACTTTTTCGCCTTCGGATTTGTTTGGTTGTAGCACCTTCTTCGGAAATTCCGCGCTTACTTCGTTTTGCCCGATTACCTGCGTGGCCACGCGCAGAATATTCGGTGTCGATCGGTAATTCTCCGTCAGCGCCACACGGTAGGGAGTTGAATCCTGCCCCTCCTGCCATTCCGCGAATCGCTGTAAAAACAATTTGAAGCTGCCGAAGGATGCCCCGCGAAAGCGATAGATGGCCTGATCGTTGTCGCCCACCACTACAATGCTGCGGGATTCCCCGCTCAGCAGGTGCAGCAGTTCCAATTGGGCAATGTTTGTGTCCTGAAATTCATCCACCAGAATGTGCTGGAAGCGCTCCTGCAGTTGCCGCCGTCTGTGGGTGTTACGCTTCAGCAGAGCCACGGCTTCGGTGATCAGGCCGTTCAGCGCCACCGCGCGCTTTTCGCGCAAAATCTCTTCACTTGCCCGGTAGGCCCGGGCTATCTCCTGCTGCAGCGCCACCTGCTCAGAGCGCTCCTTGTAGGTGTCTTGGTCGAGACTGTCCTTATGCGCTTCCAATTCCGCGGCTAGTAGGTCGGCGTAGCCCTGGTAGTCTTCGCTGGAAACCAGTTCATCCTGACAACGCGAAAAAAACTGGATGAAATCGCTCAAAAACTGCCCTGGTTCAGCCAGCCTGCGGTATTTCTCCAGTTTTAGGCGCGCCAGATTGCGTCGGAGCAGGATCCAGTGGTCGACCTGCTCGAGAGGCAAGCGGTTTGGGTCCACCTCTTTCAGTAACGTCTCGCAAAAGGAATGGAACGTTGCCAGCACCACATCCTTGCCGCGTTCGCCCGCCGCCTTCACCACCCGCGCCTTCATCTCGCCCGCAGCTTTTTTGGTGAACGTCAGCGCCAGGATGTTTTCACCCAGCAGGGAAGCGTCGGATTCCAGCAGATGCCGGATCCGTTCCGTGATGACGCGCGTCTTCCCCGTGCCGGCGCCCGCAATCACCAGTAATGGTCCGTCGCCGTGCGTGATCGCGCGATACTGCGCGTCATTCGGCTTCAGCCCGCCGTCTTCTCGCGGCTCCATTTCAAACAGTGTCTTCGTCATCGTTGCGAGGCCTGGCCCGACGCGACTCTGGCGTTGAACTCCGCTGATTTCTTGCGCGGCACAGTGAGTGCCGTCCATTTCCCGGCTTCAGCGGCATAATGCTTGGCGATGAACGCAATCTGCCCCAAGTGGTAGCAGTAGTGCGCGATCTGCCGGTTCATGGCCTGCATCACGGAATGAGGCTCCGTGCGAATCGTCACCGTGCGCGTCAAGTCCGCATCCGTCAACGCCTCCAACGCATCGAAGAGGTACTTCCAGCCGGTTTCCCACATCGCCAGCAGCTCGGCGCGTGTTTTCGGAGGCGCCTCGAATTCCGAATCGCGGTTGCGGTCCGGCTTCTCGCCATCCGTGGTCAGGAAATTCGCCCAGCGCGACTTCATATTCCCGGCCAGATGCTTCACCACAATGGCGATGGAATTTGACTCGTTATCGAGAACGGCAAACAGCCCTTCGTCGGGGCATTGTTCGATCGCGCGCTCCGCGAGTTTCTTGTAGTAACGGAAAAGATCAATCGAGTCTTTCACATAAGAGGTCGTCAGTTGGTGTGTCATAGTGTCATTCTGTCCTCTCTCCTCCGTCTGTCAACCATGCAAGGTCCGGCTCCCCAAAGAACTCCACAAACCTGGGTAACCCAGGGGGCGGAGTCCAGCAACCAAGCTAACAAAAAAGGGCGGAGAGGTAGTCGCCGGTGCGGGCGAGGTAAGGATACCACTTGACATTCGCTTTTTCTTCTCCTATGATTCCTCCGCCTCGACACCACCTTTCACAAGGAGATCATCATGACCATTGGACAATCCATCCTCCCCGAATTCGACCAGGAAATGGCTGGCACTCGCAAGACTCTTGAGCGCGTGCCCGACCAGCATTGGAATTGGAAGCCGCACGACAAGTCCGGTACGGTTGGCTGGCTTGCCAGCCACATCGCTACCATGCCGAGCTGGACCACGGTGACGCTCCAGACCGAGCAGCTTGATTATGCTCCCGTGGACGGACCCGGCTACCAGCCGCCGAAAATCGAGAATCGCCAGCAGCTTCTCGCTGAATTCGATAAGGGAGTTAAGGAAGCACGCGGGGCGCTCGCCAACGCCAGCGATGCGGAGATGCTGAAGGACTGGACCTTGCTGGCCGGGGGCCAGACCATTTTTACCATGCCGCGGATAGCGTGTCTTCGTGGCATGGTCTTCAATCACATCATTCACCATCGCGCCCAATTGACCGTGTACTATCGCCTGCTTGGGATTCCCGTGCCCGGTCTCTATGGCCCCAGCGCCGACGAAACTCAGCCAAGTTCCGCAGGTGCTGCTGCCAGTTAATCCAGTTTCTCGATCTCGGGGGCGGAGCACCCTTCGCCCCCATTCCTCCTCCTTCGGCTGGCTCTCTCCCATCGCTGTATAATGAACTGTGTCATCTCCCGGAGGTAGCTTCATGGAAACTCCAGTGATCCTCTCCGCAGTTCGCACACCCATCGGAAAATTCCAGGGCGGTTTATCGGGCTTCAGCGCACCCGAGCTCGGCGGCAAGATTGTCGCGGAAGCTATTCGCCGCGCTGGCGTCGAACCCCCACAAGTGGATGAAGCGATTCTCGGCAATGTCGTGCAGGCTGGCCTCGGGCAGAATCCGGCTCGGCAAGCGGCGTTGAAAGGCGGCTGCGACCCGCGCGTCGCGGCGATGACCATCAACAAAGTCTGCGGCTCGGGTTTGAAGGCCGTGGCCCTTGCAGCGCAGGCCGTGCGACTTGGCGAAAGCGAAATCATCGTCGCTGGTGGAATGGAGTCCATGTCCAATTGCCCCTACCTGTTGCCGCAAGCACGCACCGGCTATCGCATCGGTGATCAGAAGGTTGTTGACTCCATGATCTGGGACGGTCTGTGGGACGCGTACGAAAATTTTCACATGGGCAATACGGGCGAGCTCGTGGCTGAAAAATACGGCATTACGCGCGGAGAGCAGGACAAGTTTGCTTTCGAAAGTCACCAGAAAGCCGTCCGCGCACGCAAATCCTGCTTCTTCGAGTCGCAAATCCTCCCTGTCGAAGTGCCCCAGAAAAAAGGCGATTCGTTGGTGATCAAGTACGATGAATCGCCGCGCGAGGATACCACGCTCGAAGCACTGGCGAAGTTGAAGCCGGCGTTCAAAAAAGATGGCACTGTCACCGCTGGGAACGCTCCCGGCACCAACGATGGCGCAGCCGCGTTGGTGGTGACCAGCGAACGCAACGCTGCGCGGCTCGGTAAGCAGCCTCTGGCTCGCATTGTCGCGCAAGCCGTCAGCGGCGTTGAGCCCAAGTGGGTCATGATGGCGCCTGTCGAGGCGGTCGAAAAATTGCTAGCCAAAACTGGTTGGGACCGCGAAAAGGACGTTGACCTCGTGGAATTGAATGAAGCCTTTTCCGTCGCCGCCATCGCCGTAACACGCCAGCTAAAACTGAATCCCGAAAAAGTAAACGTGAACGGCGGCGCGGTCGCTCTCGGTCATCCCATCGGTGCGTCTGGCGCACGCATCCTCGTCACACTGCTTTATGAACTCCAGCGCCGCAACTTGAAGCGTGGTGTCGCCGCTCTCTGTCTCGGCGGCGGTAATGCCGTGGCCCTCGCGGTCGAGCGCCTGTAGCGGCCGCCTTCGGGTGGCCCACTCCGCTGTTCAAGATTGCCGAACCAGCCGCAGACAGTTGTTTCATGACCAATCGTTTCGCGAAAGCATAGGGTTCATCGGTGGTCGGAATCGTCCTTAAGCGGATTGGCCGGGTGCCGTTTCGGTGTTGGCGATACTGTCACGAGTTCTCGGGGCTGCAAGGTCGGTGGCGCAGTACGGGCAGAATTTATCCGTGTCACTCACTTCGCGCTGGCACTGAGGGCAGGCGGGATGCAAGTTGTATTTGCAGTTAGGGCAGAAGTTGAACCGCGCGGAAACGCTTGCCGCGCATTGCGGGCAAGTGAATGGCAGGGGCTCGCGCACCAGCAGATAAATAATCAGCCCGATAAGGAGATAAGCGGGTGAAAGGATGAGGACCAGCAGGGTCCAAAGGCCGGCGTTCATGCCGCGGCGCTTGGCATCCCGATAGACGTAGCCCAGCATGAACAGCCACGCCGCTAGAAATATGGCCATCAGCAGGATGACTCCTGCGAGGGCGAGAGACGAGAGGAATGCGTGGCCTTGCAGTTCGGGCGGGAATGATTCTTGTCCCGTCTGCATCATCTGCAGGTTCACCGGAATGCCGATTGCGAGGGCGATCACCGTCAAAGTTACACAAGTCCACACCAGCCATCGCGGAATGAGCCGCAACTCTTCGCGAAAAGTGGTCCGCTCGCGCTTCCGGCGAAAGCGGATCATTCGAAGCCGTTCATTGAATGCGTCTGACATTTTCTGCTCTCCAGTTACTCCGAACTACAACTTTTGCGGGTTCAAGCTTTCCCCGCCGAACCAAGCGCCCGGTGATGCAGCACAACGCCTACGGCAACGAGTGCCGGAATGGTCCACCAGAGAATAAAGCCCAGTTCAAGTGCCAGCTTCGGCACGCCGAATTGACTGCCGAGCCACGCGAATCCACGCCACACCAGCGGGGCGCTGATCACACCGAGAATCCAGCTGAAGCCTGTGATTACCCACAGAAGCATTCCCCTGTCGGAGGTTTGCGCGGTTTCCTGAGCCCGCAGGCGAACGCGCAATTGCGTTCGCACCGCAAGATCGCGCGGCATAACTATCGGCACGGTGCGCAGTGCTTGCAACAGGTCCCCCGTCGAGGCCGCTTCCCGCGCACACTCTGAGCATTCATGGAGATGGGCGGTGAGCCAGGTCTGATCCGCGGCCGAGATGCCTTCCACGAGCGACGCGGCCAGCAAGCTTTGTGCGCGAATATGAAGGTTCTCGCTCATGCGATTCCTTTCTGTCGGATTCCCGTATTGGAGCCAATAGGCAATACGGATTTCAAGGCCGCCAAACCGCGATACAGGCGCGACTTCACTGTGGAAATCGGCGTAGCCAGCACCGCAGCGATCTCCTCCAGTGCCAACTCTTCGTTAAAACGCAGCAGCAGCACTTCGCGATAATAAGCCGGTATCTTCAGGAGGGAGAGTTGCACAGCGCGCTCGTTCTCGCGCGTAACCAGCAGTTGCAGCGCCGAGGCAGCGCGCTCGTCAGGCGGTTCGAACGATTGATTCGATTCCGGATCGCCGAGTTCTTCGAGGCTGGCGAATTTCTTGCGCCGCGAGGCGTCAATCACCAGATGGCGCGCGATGGCGAAGAGCCAGGACTCGAACTTGGACTTGGCATTGTACTGCTCGCCCCGTTCGAGCACACGAATCCAGGTTTCCTGAAAGAAATCCTCGGCAAGTGCGGGGTTGCCGGTAAGGAAAAGGAGATAACGGAACAGGCGGTGCTGGTATTGCTCGATGAGGCGATCGAGCACGTCAGGGTCGCGGCGGCGCAGGCCAAGGGCGATTGTTTGGGAGTCGTCGGTCATCACTCCGGTGAAGAACAGCGGCCGCTGCAAAGCAGCCAGGATTTGGGTGTGCGTGCCCATACTACCTTGGTTACGAGCGAAGGGGTGGAAAAGACGCAGGGAGCTGTGCTGGGCCAAAGTCATTGGTAATACAGGGGATAAGAGCAAACTAGTCGAAAAGCAATTCACCGGGCAGGGTGGCCAGGTGTAGACTGCAACCACGATGTACTGCCCGAACTGCAAAGCGGAGTACCGGCCAGGATTCACGCGTTGCGCAGACTGCGATGTGGAACTGGTTGGGGAGTTGCCCGAGACTGCGATCGAATTACGCCCCACGCAACAGCCTGGTGACCCGAATGAGGATCCCTTCTGTTCTTTCTGGAAGGGCGAAGATCCGCGCGTGCACGCAGAAATGTGCAGCGTTCTGGATGAAGCGGGAATTCCGCACAATACGGTCTTCCGTCGCGATCATCTTTTCAATTTGAGCAATTTTCCGGCTTTTGAAGTCGGCGTCCCGTTTTCCCTGTACGAGAAAGCGGAGTTGGCAGTGAAAGAGGCTTTTGGAACGGATGATATCGAGGATGTCGGGACGCAAGAACTGCGGGATCTGTTGGAGGACCGTTCCAATCGGATTCGGAAGCTGCCGGAGACCTTGACTCCTGCCGAGGATGAAAATATTCCCGGCCCTCCCAACGCGGGTGAGGAGAATGAGTGGTTTGCCGAGGACGCTACGGTGAGAGTCTGGCGCACAGACCAAGGCGAACCGAGCGGTTTTCTGGTTGCGGCGCTGCACGAAAATGGAATTCGCTGCCGGGTCGAGAACAGCGGCAACAGCGCGGAATTATTTGTTCTGCCGGAGGATGGAACTCGCGCTCGCGAAATTGTTCGCGAAGTAGTGGAAGGGAAACCACCAGTTTGAGCCGCTTAATGAAGCTGGACGTCCTATTAATTTACGGCGCCTCAGTGTAGATTGGTCTTCCGTTTCCTCCACCGCGGAGGCTTCCATGAAGCAAGCTGCGGTTGGTTTTCGAGTGCATTCTGGCTGGACCGCACTTGTGGCTGTGTCTCTCGATCAGGGTGCGCCCTTTGTTCTGGCCCGCCAGCGCGTTCACTTGGTTGAGACTTTCAGCTACAAATTCCGGCAGCCGTATCACACCGCCGAAAAAATGTCCCTCGAGAAGGCTCAAGAATTTGTCTCGGAAGCGGTCTCGGAAGCGCGGCGGCTGGCCTATCAAGCCCTGCGCGCCATCCGATCAGATTTGGACAAGGAGGGCTACGAACTGAATCGATGCGGGCTCTTGCTTGCCTCGGGGAAGGCGCTGCCGAGTCTAGACAAGATCGTGCAGTCTCATGCCCTGATCCACACGGCGGAGGGAGAGCTCTTTCGCGAAGCTGTTCGCCATTCGTGCGCGCGTTGTGACGTGCAGTTGCTGTGCCGCAAGGAGCGCGACATCCTCGACCTTGGCGTGGAATCACTTGGTGCACCTCGCGATAAACTGCTGAGGCAGTTGACCGAGTTGGGCCGCGCCGTGGGTTCTCCCTGGACGCAAGATGAAAAGTTCGCGGCGCTTGCAGCCTGGCTCGCTTTGGCGGATTTTCGCGAGAATTCCTGACGAACTGCTGAAAAAGGGGTTCGCGTCGTCATTCCGCTTGCTCTGAGCGGCGCAGAGAGCGAAAGCGAGTCAAAGAGGGATTCCTCGTCGCTACGCTCCTCGGAATGACGGCGCGTGATTTTTTCAGCGGCCGGCTAAGAAGAAAGAATGCGCCGACTGGTGCTAGACGCAGGTGACATAGAGGCTTTGGCGCTCGACCCGCCTGCTTGACCGGTCATTCCCTCTCGTGTTTCCTTTAATCTCGGTTGCGACTTGCTTGGAGGTTTTGTGACAGTCGATTCGATCAAGACGGTGGCGGTGCTCGGCGCGGGCACCATGGGGAATGGCATCGCGCACGTTTTTGCACGTGCCGGCTATGGCGTGATTTTGCGAGACGTCGAAGAGCGTTTCTTGCAACGCGGCTTGGACACGATTGGCAAGAATCTCGACCGCGAAGTGAAAAAAGGGAAGCTGACGGAAGCGGAAAAACCGGGCGTGCTGGCTCGACTCAAGCCGGTAACTGATTTTGCGGCCATCGCGGCAGCGGATTTCGTGGTCGAGGCGGTCCCGGAAAAAATCGAAATCAAGCGCGCGGTCCTGACCGAAGCCGACAGGCTGCTGAGGCCGGAAGTGATCTTGACGAGCAATACTTCGTCGATTTCCGTGACTACGCTGGCGGCCATGACCAGCCGCCCGGAGCGGTTTGTCGGCATGCACTTTATGAACCCGGTGCCGGTCATGGTGCTGGTCGAAGTGATCCGGGCGCTGCAAACCAGCGATGCGTCTTTCGCCGCCACCATGGAGCTGGCCAAAAAGCTCGGCAAAACCCCGGTGGCCGTAAACGATGCCCCGGGATTTGTGTCCAACCGCGTGCTCATGCCGCTGATCAATGAAGCGGCGTACACCGTTATGGAAGGCGTAGCCACGGCCGAGGCCGTCGACGAGGTGATGAAGCTGGGCATGAATCACCCGATGGGGCCGCTGGAGTTGGCTGATTTCATTGGCTTGGATGTATGCGTGGATATTATGCATGTGCTACTCGATGGCCTGGGCGATGCGAAGTATCGAGCCTGTCCGCTGCTGAAGAAGTATGTGGCGGCGGGCTGGCTGGGGCGCAAGAGTGGCCGCGGGTTTTACAGTTACAGCACGCGATGAGAAGCGAAACGATCGGAGAGCGTAGAAAAATGGTTTGTGGAGAATCAACCGCGATTGGCTCCGCACTGTACTCTTCTCGAACTCAAGTCAAACGACCCCCATGATGTGATGCACGGCGGTATTTGGATCGCGGCTGTGACATCGCTGGGTAGCATCTGCTTCTGGAATAAAGGGGATGTTACCTCGATGATGGTGCACAAGGTCACGGGGAGGGAGAGAATTCTGGATGATCGGTTCCGAGCACCAGAAGGGGGAGTGGAGGGATTACTGGAGCGCTCTTTTGAGCACCCTCCTAGCGAACATTAAGCGAAAATAGTGTTTGCTTTTTGTTCGCCATTGAGGTAGCGTGGTGCCTGCACGTTTTCAACAGGTGCCCCATGTCCCAAACGCGATTCGCTGTTTTAAGCTATATCGAGCATGAGAGACTCACTTTTGACCTGCTCGAGATTCGCACCCGCGGGCGATACCTGACGCGGCTACGCGCGCTGAGCCCAGAAGAGCGGTCAGAGTGGGACCGGCGGGAGCGGTCAGCGTGGAGCATGGTGCAACCGTTGAAGAGGTGCGGTGCAGCGACAGGGAGGAAAGGGTAGCGTTCGTGGATACGAAGTGGTAATATTTCATTATCGTAAAGTATCCCGCGAAGCCAAAGCGTTTTCCCGCGCCGGCTTCCAGAGAAGCGCTCCCGATAGTCCTGAAGCAGGTTTCCTAATTTCCTCGACCGAGGTGTGAGATGACAGACGAGAAGTCAAAATTACTGGAAGCGGCGATATCGCAAATCGAAAAGTCCTATGGCAAGGGCTCGATCATGCGGTTGGGCAGCAAGGATGTGCTGGTGCCAGTGCATGTGATTCCTTCGGGATGCTTGTCGCTGGACGCGGCGCTGGGCGTCGGCGGATTCCCGCGCGGGCGCGTGATTGAAGTTTACGGGCCAGAATCGGGCGGCAAGACAACGCTGACGCTGCATGTCATTGCCGAGGCACAGAAATTGGGCGGGCAGGCAGCTTTCATCGACGCGGAGCACGCGCTCGATCCGTCCTACGCGCGGAAGTTGGGCGTGGATGTGGACAATCTGCTTGTGTCGCAGCCGGACAATGGCGAGCAAGCGCTGGAAATCGCGGAGACACTGATCCGTTCGGGCGGCGTAGATGTGGTGGTGGTGGACTCCGTGGCGGCGCTGGTGCCAAAGGCGGAGTTGGAAGGAGAAATGGGCGACCCGCAGATGGGTTTGCAGGCGCGGCTGATGTCGCAGGCACTACGCAAGCTCACTGCTATCGTGTCGAAGTCGAAAACTTGTCTGATTTTCATTAACCAGATCCGCGAAAAGATTGGCGTGATGTTTGGCAACCCGGAAACGACAACGGGCGGACGCGCACTGAAATTTTATGCCTCGATGCGCGTGGATATTCGCCGCATTCAGGCCATCAAGGAAGGCGATCGGGTGGTGGGTTCGCGGACGCGCGCCAAGGTGGTGAAGAACAAGGTGGCCGCACCGTTCCGTGAGGCGGAGTTCGACATTGTCTATGGCGAGGGGATTTCCCGCGAAGGCGACTTAATTGATCTTGGCGTGGAGAAGGGCTTCATCGAAAAGTCTGGCACCTGGCTGAGTTTTGGCGGCGAGCGCATGGGTCAGGGCCGCGAGAATGCCCGGACCTTCCTGAAAGAAAATAAGGACATTCGCGATAAGCTGGAAAACGGTCTGCGCAAGAAACTGGAGATTCCCGGCCCAGGGCCAACTGCGGTACCCACGACGGGACAAAACGGCAACGCTAATGCCGGCAGCGAAAAAGCGCCACTGAAAGCCGCCGCAGCGGTTGGCGGGGATGCGAAAGCGCGCCCGTCGCGTTAAATTCGGGGACAAAATTCTCAGATGGAGAAACAGGCGGGGATGCGGGAGCAACGGAGCAACCTCGCCTATTTCTTTTTGTCGAGACGAGTTTCAAAGTGCGACAAGTAGTTTGTGCCCGAAAGGCAGGAATTTCCTGGTTTTCCTTCTCTGGGCTACTAGGACAGTCTCGAACTGACCAGCGGGTCAGGCATTCAAAATAAAGCACATAGTCTCGTACTGGGCCACATTAGCTATTGTAAGTACCAGGGCAAGCTGCGTACACTACGTTTCAGTGTGCGAGTGCCATAGAGCTTGCAGTTGAGGATATGGCCGCATCGCAGCTGTAAGTGGTTTATTTTGAGGTCCAGGGCGACTGGCGTTTCAAATGCTGACATTGAGCGCGAGTTGACCTGTAGGGAGAGTTCGGGTAAAGTTCACCCCTCACCTCTCGGAAGTACTGGATATCGAAAATAATTTGGGGTTAAAGGCTTGATCATCAAAGAATGCGCGAAAATCGTTTCTGTGGCAACGCTGATTGCAACTTTGGCCATACCACTTCCGGCGGCGGAACCCGCAGCCAAGCCGATTGAAAGTTCGAAGTCCAAGTCGAAGGCCAAATCGCGCTCACACTCGAAAAAGCTGGCGCATTACCACGGCGTGCCGACCTATGCGGATTCCGTAAGTTCCGATGACCCCTCTTTTGATGATCCCATTGTGCGGCAAGCCATTGTTGAAGGTCTGGGACGCTACAACGGCTCAGTCGTGGCTGTGGATCCCAACACCGGCCGCATTCTGGCGGTCGTAAATCAGAAGATTGCCTTCAGTGATGGCTACATTCCTTGCTCGACCATCAAGCCAACTATTGCGATTGCGGCGCTGGAAGAAAATGTGATCACCAGCGACACCATGCTGAAAGTTGGCCGCCGCAAATACATGAATTTGACGGAAGCGCTGGCGCATTCCAACAACGTGTTTTTCGAGGAACTCGGCCGGCGCATGGGCTTTGACACCGTTTCGAAATATGGCCGGCTGCTCGGCCTCGGCGAACTCTCTGGCTACAATCTCCCGGATGAACATCCCGGTTCGTTCCCGACTGTACCGCCTGCCTTTGGCGGCGTGGCCCGAATGTCCAGTTTCGGCGAAGGAATCCAGATTACACCGCTGCAATTAGCCGCACTGGCGGCGGCTTTCGCGAATGGCGGTACGCTCTATTACCTGCAATATCCGCACACCCAGGAAGAAGTGGATAGTTTTCAGCCGCGCGTGAAGCGCGACTTGAATATCGCTAATGTGCTGCCGGAAGTCCGGGAAGGGATGCTGGCGGCGGTGCTCTATGGCACGGGACGCTTGAGCTATGACGCGGGCGGTGACGAAACGCCGCTGGGCAAGACGGGAACGTGTGATGACCACACCACACCTTCGCGGATCGGCTGGTTTGTGAGTTATGCCGACGAAACGCATCCGAAAATTGCTCTCGCTGTGCTGTTGCGCGGGAATACTCGCCGCGTGAAAGGTCCCACGGCCGCGCAAGTGGCAGGTCACATCTACCGGAAACTGCGGGAACAGAATTATTTTGCGGACGGCGCTAAGGGAACTGCAGCGCAGACACTCACGTCTGGAAGGTAATACCCCGGAAAATTGTTGGAATCGGCGACTCTTCTCGTGCGTACTTGTGTCTAAAGATAACCGCGGAAGGGACGCGGCTTAACCTGCACGCTGATGACGGGCTCGCGCAACTGCCGCGCAGAATCGAAGCAAGTATCACAGAGCTCGAGGCAGAGCTGATCCTCGCCCTTGGCGAGAAAACTCCGGTGGCATTCGTGGCAGGTCGAATACGCCGGGCGTTCCCGAAGTTCGTGGGCGTGGATTTCAGGATGGACTTCCAAGGCAATCATAATCACTCCCCAGGGAAATAGGGGCAAGCGAGTTACCACGGTTTTGCACTCGCAGAAGTTGAAGATAAAAGACTTAGCTCTGTTGTTGGCCCGATGTATGAATGAATTCCTGCAAGAGAGTGTGAAAAAGTCCCGGTTGCAAGGTTTAAGCGGACACGAGTTGTTTTCGCGGGGCGAAAATGCGCCGAGGGAATGGGAGACTCCGCGAGGCTGTGCGGAGACGCCACGGATCCCAAGAATCAGTAAATGATGGGCAGCTTGGTGAAGTCCGCTTCACTGTCTTCCGTCACTCGGAGGATGAGCAAGGTCCGGTCATCGTGGGGAGGGCGACCGGTCCCGGCATGCTCATCTGTGGCTTTTACGATCCTTTGGGCGATCGTGTACCCGGGATCGGTAGCCGCGACTTCCGCGAGCAAGCCCTTCAGACGATCCGAGCCGAACTCCTCCAGCTCTGCATTCGTCGATTCATGGATCCCGTCGGAAGCGAAGACCACCACATCGCCCGGCACCAGCGTGAGAGTCGTCTCCTCATATTCGATGTCGGGGAGCAAACCAAGAGGGATGCCTGCGATGTCAATTTCTGTTACTTGGCCCTCATGAATCAGCAGCGGCAGCGTGCCACCCGCATTAGCGATGCTCAACTCCCGCAGTGCAGCATCATAGACCGCAAAATGCATGGCGATGAAGCGGGCATCAAGGCGCGCAGCCAGGAGCCGGTCGTTGAGCAGCCTAAGCATCTCGGACGGAGAAGCCGAACGATCGACAACAAGTTCACGAAGTATGCCGATGGCCAGCGAGCCATAGAGAGCGGCGGCGGTGCCTTTGCCGGATACGTCGCCGATGGCGATGGCCAGGCGTCCCATGCCGAAAGGAAGCAAGTCGTAGAAATCCCCGCCCAATTCGCGCGCCGGCACGTACGCCGTCGCCAGGTCCAAGCCCGGCACCTCCCGCGCTCCCGTGGGAAGCAACTGGCGCTGAATTTCCCTGGCCGTTTCGAGATCGTTCTGCAGGCGCATCTGATTTTCGCGCGACTCTTCGAAGAGGCGCGCATTTTCCAGGGCCACTGCCACGTAGGACCCCAGAATATTCAAGAGGCGCTCGTGTTCGGTGGTAAAGGCGTGAGGCTCCGTGCTTTCAAGATCGAGCACGCCAATCAAGCGTTCCTGGCGGAGCAGCGGAACGACCAGTTCGGACCGGACTTCCACTTCATTCCCGCACTGAAGATACCGTGAGTCCAGACGCACATCATCAACTCGGATCGTCCGGCGCTCGGCCGCCGCCGCCCCCGTAATGCCCTGGTGCAGCGGCATCTGCAGCCGGGAAGGAATGGCATCCTGGTAGCGCATGGAGAAAACACTTTCGAGGAGCTGGGCCGATTCGTTCCATAACATGACGGTGAAGACCTGGTAGTCCACCAGTTTTTTGACGCGTTCGGCGATGCGGCGCAACAATTCTGCGCGATCCAGGATCGACGTAATCTCGTGGCTCAAGTCATACAGCAGAGAGAGTGTCTGCGCCTGCGCCGGCTCCTTGACGAATACGGTGGCCGAAGCGGGATCAGCGTCCCCCAGCAGAGAAAATGGAGTGCGATTGTCGGTCTGATCCATGACAAGGATTCTAACGTCTTTCGGTTAGATGTGCTGCAAAGAAGATGGGTTCATTTACGGCAGAAATAGCAGGCCATTTTGTATTGCTTGCCAAGAACGGTGGCGCGCAAGCTGGCAAAAAGTTGGCTGGCAAACCAGGGCAAATGGATGCTTCCGAGGACCGTGGTTAAATGCCGAGGAGTCTTTTGATTTTTCGGGGAGGCAGTTCTCCAATTCAATTGCGGCGAAGCTTCAGGAACAAGTAGATGCCCACGACACTGCTCAGTACGAGAATGAGCGAACTCGGCTCTGGCGTGGCCACGGGTGGTGGTCCGGGACTCGGGGGATAGCTATTTCCGGTGCAGCAAATAGGGGCGACCGGAACTGGATAGAATCCAGCGCTCGACGGTGGCGAGCTTGGAGGCGGAACTGCTCCGTAAGACAAAATTATGGAAGGCTCGGGGTCGTCCATCCAGGTGGGCGGAGTGGAGTATGGGTCGGTGTCGAGAATGGGGCGTGGCTGCACAACCGGAGAGCGCAAAACTTGCTCTGGAGGCTCGCGGGGAGAAATTGGCAAAACTGGAAAATTCGAAATCCGATTGCCGCAACGGGTCCGGACCAAATGTGTGCCGTCGGTGAGGAGTGTTTCGCCCGCGTGCAGTGTTACCTTTTTGCTGGTCCAATAAATGTGGTTGCCCAATCGGTACGAGACGAACACCTGACGTTCCTTCGCAAGTCGGACGACGTGTGCGGACTTTGGATTGAACCCGGAATAATGAGCCGCAGCGACCGAATCCCGATGCAGTGCGGCTTGAAGTTCCTGCCCGCTCGCCACTCCATAAGGAATCACGGAGTAGGGATAGAGAGGCCGTCTTGCATTGGGAGCAGGACCTTTCGAGGTCAGTAATAGAGCGAGGTAGTCAGGAGCAGCCGAATCCGTGAGCGACTCATACCGTTCAGGAGAGCTTTGTGAGGATGTAGGAGACGCAGCCCAGCGCCAAAAAAAGCACACTACGGTAAGAACTACTAGGAATACTATAACTGCTTTGCGTGCTTGGAATTTTTCTTCTGGTTTTTTTCGTGCGGTTGACCGAGGATCCCGTGTTTCAACCATGCCCTGGAGGGTGGTCCTCCATGAACTCTGTTACTCCGTAATACTCACGAGCAAGTCCCGTGCCAGTCAGATGGGAAGTGGACTCAACAGTTTTGCAGGAAATACGCTGGTTTAGACGTGTTCGTGTAGTTCGACGTCAAGGAGAACTGCCTGGAAGTTCCCCTAAGAGAAAGAACTGTTCACAGTGGGCTTGGGGGAAATGCGAGAGTGTCCCGCTTTGGCACACTCCCTCTTTGACCCCCCTCAACCGCTATTTCACTTCCCAAATGTCGCCGGCGCGAAGGAGCTTGGTCAGATCCCCAGCGCCTTTCTTGGCAATCACTTCGTTGACTTGGTCGTTGATGACGTCTTCGTACCGAGGAAGGTCATCCCAAGCCCGGAATATTCCAATGGGCGAGGGGAACCCCGGGCGATGTTCCATATGGGAGAGGAGAAACGCGTAGGAAGGGCGCGGGTGATGAGCATCGTGGACGACGAGGTCGGACTCGGAGATGCCGTTGCCCAGGGGCACAACCTCGATATCTCCATCCGCTTTGCGGCGTATGCCCTTGTCGCGATTTTTACCGAACACAAGCGGCTTGCCATGCTCGAGTTGGAGCACGTGTTCACTTCGCGCCTCCTTCTCCGTGAGGCCGTTCCAGGCACCATCGTTGAAGATGTTGCAGTTCTGAAGAATTTCCACGAAGGCAGAGCCCTTGTGCGCGGCCGCGGCCTTCAGCGTGTCCTTGAGATGAGCCTGGAAGACATCCACGGAGCGCGCTACGAAAGTGGACTCGGCGCCAATGGCGAGGGAGACCGGATTGAAGGGGCGATCGGGAGAGCCGAAGGGTGTGGACTTGGTGACCTTGTGAAATTCCGAGGTCGGTGAATATTGCCCCTTGGTGAGCCCGTAAATACGATTGTTGAAGAGCAGGACTTTGATCCCCACGTTGCGGCGCAACATGTGAATGGTGTGGTTGCCGCCAATAGCGAGCGCATCGCCATCGCCCGTAGCCACCCAAACTTCCAGTTCGGGATGGGCGATCTTGATGCCGGAGGCCACGGCAGGCGCGCGGCCGTGAATCGAATGGAACCCGTAGGTGTTCATGTAATAAGGGAACCGGCTGGAGCAGCCGATGCCGGAAACAACGACGAAATTCTCGCGGGCGATCCCAAGTTCCGGGAAAACGGATTGCACGGCTGAGAGAATCGCGTAATCGCCGCAGCCCGGGCACCAGCGCACGTCCTGGTCGGTCTGAAAGTCTTTTTTGGTAAGCGGCGGAAGAGCAGTTGTGGTCATTTCTCGTCTCCTAGAGTCCCAGCATTTCCTCGATCTTCTGATCGAGTTCGGCTTGCTTAAACGGGCGGCCTTGAATTTTGTTCAGGCCGACAGCGTCCACAAGGAATTTGGCGCGCAAGACCCAGAGGAGCTGGCCCATATTGAGTTCGGGGACAAGGACCTTCCTGTAGCGCTTAAGAATATCGCCCACATTGGCAGGAAGCGGGTTGAGGTTGCGCAAGTGCAGGTGGCCAATTCTGCGGCCCATGGCACGCTGCGCCTTCAAGGACTGAGTGATGGATCCATACGTTGAACCCCAGGAGACGATGAGCAAATCTCCTTCAGGATCACCGCTGGGCATGACATTGGGGATGTCCTGCACGATGGCATCAATTTTCGCCGCGCGGATGCGCACCATGTTCTCGTGATTCAGCGGCTCATAGTTCACATTGCCCGTGACATCCTGCTTTTCCAGTCCGCCGATGCGGTGTTCCAGCCCCGGCGTGCCGGGAATAGCCCAGGGCCGCGCCAGGGTTTCCGGGTTGCGCTTGTAAGGTTGAAAGCCTTCGGGAGATTTTGCGAACTGGACCGGAATTCCCGGAATGTCCTCGATGGAAGGAATCCGCCAGGGCTCCGCGCCGTTGGCCAAATAGCCGTCGGAGAGAATGATCACCGGCACCATATATTTCAGGGCGATCCGGCTGGCTTCCACGGCAATCCAGAAGCAATCCGCGGGCGTCGAAGCGGCGAGCACGGGAATGGGCGCTTCGGAATTGCGACCAAACAAAGCTTGTAGCAGGTCGGCTTGTTCCGTTTTAGTTGGCAAGCCCGTGGAAGGTCCCCCGCGCTGGATGTCGCAAATGACCAGCGGGATTTCCGTCATAACGGCCAGACCAAGAGCTTCCGTTTTGAGAGCCATGCCCGGTCCGGAAGTGGTGGTAATCGCCAGCAGCCCAGAATACGAGGCGCCGATAGAAGAAGTGATGGCAGCAATTTCGTCTTCGGCTTGGAATGTGAGTACCCCGAAGTCCTTATACTGAGAGAGTTCATGAAGGATGTCGGAAGCAGGCGTGATGGGATAGCTGCCAAGGAAAAGTTTCAAACCTGCTTTCTTCGCCGCCGTGACAAAACCGAGCGCCAGGGCCTGATTGCCGCTCAGATTGCGATACAGCCCGGGGCTCAACTGCGCTGGTGGAATTTCGTAGCTGGTCTGAAACGCTTCCGTGGCTTCGCAGTAGGAATAGCCGGCCTGCATGGCCAGCCTATTGGCTTCAGCGAGCAACGGCTTTTTCTTGAACTTGTCTTCAATCCAGCGGACCGTGGGGTCCATGGAACGGTTGTAGAGCCAGTAGCACATGCCCAAAGCAAAGAAGTTCTTGCAACGATCCGCGGACTTGGCATCCAGTCCCAAGTGCTGGAGGGAAGAACGCGTCAGCCTTTGAAGCTCAACGGGGAAGACGCGGAACTTGTCGAGCGAATGGTCCTCGAGAGGATTCGTGGTCAGATGCGCCTTGCGCAGGTCGCCGTCCTTGAAGCTATCAACGTTGACGATGAGGATGCCATTGGCCTTCAAATCATTCACATTTACTTTCAAAGCGGCTGGGTTCATGGCGATGAGAACGTCAACAGCGTCCCCTGGCGTATGAACTTCACCCGATGAAAAATTCAGCTGGAAACCGCTAACCCCTGGTACCGTGCCCGCAGGAGCTCGGATCTCCGCGGGATAATCGGGAAACGTAGCAATATCGTTTCCATAGAGGGCGACCGTGTTCGTGAACTGGCTGCCCGTAATCTGCATGCCATCGCCAGAATCTCCGGCGAAACGAATCACTGCTTGCTCAATTACTTCACGCTTTGTTTTGCCCGCAGGAACTTCCGTGAGTGTGGACATCTCGGTGCTTGACCCCCCGTCGAACTGTCTCCTCCACCGTGGGCGAGGAGTTCGGCTTTCTGAGACTGGGCGGTACGGTAAACGGCTAGCGGGAGCGAGCGCCGGACCGCCAGGAACTGGCTTCTAAAGAATACCACAGAGGTGAAGGTGCCGCCGGTGCGACAGCTTGTGTATCCCAATGAATCAAGTCAGAGGCGAAGGCGGAGGACCGTTCTGGTCTTCGAACTGCCGAACGACGCCCTTAAGGCGGAAGAAAAAGAGCCACCAGAGGCTGACCGGAAGAGCGAGAATGACCAGGGAGACGGCCATAATTTGCCGGAAAGATTCGGACTCACTCACGAAATGCTCCGGAATCGCGAAAGTTTCGTACGGCCGCAGTGCAATCACGGCAAGGCTGAAGACTGCAGCGAGGCTAGCCCACAGCAGGGCGGCGCGACGAGCCCACGCTCGCAATCGAAACAACCCGATTCCGGTGCCCAAACTCAGCACGGCGAGCAGCGGGGGCACCAGGGTCACAAGAAGGAAAACGACCGTGTGTGTTTGGTAGACATGCTTGCCAGAAGCATCAGCGGGCAGATTTAACAACTGAAGAAAAAACGGTCCCCAAGCCAGCACAACGGCGACACTTCCCAGCACAGCGAGGGTAGCGGCGGCGGTAACTCCAGCGGAGCGGATTTTCGGGGGCATCGGGACCTGTCCTCATGACAACACAGTGTGAAAAAGGGGAACAAGGTGAGATGGAGGACAGGGTTTCCAAAACGGCACTTGACGTTCGCTTTCTTTTCGCCTAGAGTGTCCTTGGTGGCTGTGCGGTTCTTGCTGGCGTGCCACAACCCGCAGCTCTCATGTTCCTGCTCGGATGCCCGAATCTTCGCGCGGAGGCTTTCATGGCACTGACAAAGCGGCAAAAAGAAGTGCTCGATTATCTGGTCTCGTTTGAAACCAAGCACGGTTATGCGCCCAGCTTTGAAGAAATTGGCCGCGGCTTGAAACTCACTTCGCTTGCCACCGTACACAAACACATCAGCACTCTAGAGAAAAAAGGTTTTATCCGCCGCGGCTACAATCAGAGCCGCTCGATTGAAATTGTGCAATTGCCTAAGCCCGTCAAGGAGCAAGTGCTCGAACGCCGCATTCAAGAACTGCCGCTGGTCGGTCGCATCGCGGCAGGCCGTCCGCTGGAAGCCGTCGAGGAACGCGAGACGATCTCACTCGGCGATTTTGCGCGAGGCGGAAATTCTTTTGTACTCCAGGTAAAGGGCAGTTCCATGATTGAAGATCACATCATGGACGGTGATTTTGTGGTCTGTGAGCAGACTCAAGTGGCCAATGCAGGAGACATTGTTGTAGCGTTGGTCAGCGGAGAGGAAGCTACTCTGAAGCGCTTCTACCGTGAAGGATCCGGAAAAGTCCGGCTGCAGCCTGCCAACTCCGAAATGGCTCCGATCTTCGTGCCGGCAGCAGACGTAAGAATTCAAGGACGGGTGATCGGCGTTCTGCGCAAATACTAAGCTTTTCTTGCCTCGAAGTTCCCCAAGGTATTGTAAACTTTCCGCTCCCGCGTGGGGCGCCCTCCATCCCCAGCCCTTCGCGGGAAGGACGCCCCCTTGCCTCAGTCCTCAGAAAGCGTAGTTGTACTGGCCGTCGATGCGTTAACGCAGCAGACGCTCGCGACGCTGCTTGGCGGGGCGGGCTACAGTGTGAGCGTGCCGGGTTCGCTCGAGGAAGCCATTGCCATTCTTCGGCGTGGCGATTCAGACGCTCTTATCCTCAGTGGCCTGTCTCCCGTTGAATATGAAGCTGCCCTCACCCAAAGCAAGGCGTCCCTGCTTGGCACTCAGATGCGCATCCTTATTCTGACCCGCGAGGAGGGTTCCCAGCGCGTGCTCCTTCTCGACCTGGGCGCCGATGACGTCATGACTATCCCCTGGGACGACAAGGAGCTGCTGGCACGCGTGCGCGCGCAGTTCCGGCGAAAACGGGAGGTGGACGCGTGGGAAACCAAGGCGCGGATTGCGGAGGAAAGCCGGGAGATCGCGCAGACTGCCTTTCAGGCTCTTGCAGTAACGGAGAAAATGACGCGGGATGCGTTTTCGCTTGAGCGCATTTTGCGCATCGGTGTCCTCTCGTTGCTCGGCCTGGCCATAGTTATCGCCGGGATTTTCTTTTTGTATTCGCGCCGCGCTGAAAAAGAAACCAAGCGCGCCTACGGCGTTATAGCGCAACTCGAGAAAAGCTTTCTGACCGAAGAACAACTTCTCGATTCGGCGAGGCGATTGCGTGAAGACGCTTCCAACGCCGACATCTTGCAGCAGAAAGAGGTATTGCTGAAGCAGAAAGAGCAGCTTGCGCAGAAAATTTCTCAGCCGGACGGGAGCGATGTCACAGAATTGAAGCGCAAGCTGGAAGAAACCACGAGCCGGCTGAACAAGATCGAAGGTGAGTCCCAGGCAGCCGAAGGCATCATCCGATCCTATGCGCCCAGTGTGTGTCTTCTGCATATTTCTGTGGCCTTCAACGAGAGCGCATCCGGGCGGCGCCTGCGCTATGGCGGGATCAACAGCGATGGGGCGCCGCTCAAGGATAGCGACGGAAATCCCGTCTACACGGTTGAAGGCCGCGGCCCCGAGGTGCGCGTTGATTTTTTCGGCACCGGATTTATCGCCGGAGAAGGCAAGATCCTCACGAATCATCACGTAGTCCAGCCCTGGTGGCAGAATGATGAATTGGCCAACGCCATTCAGCAGGGGCTGGAACCCGTGATCAGCGAAATGACGGCCTATTTCCCGGGCGCGCCAACCGGTATCCCCGTCGGCATTTCCCAGATTTCTCAAGATGCCGACCTCGCCGTAATCCACGGTGATCTGTCCGAGCTAAGGCGCCCGAGCCTGAAACTCAATCCCGGGAAGGATGCGGCCATCAGTGGCGAATCTCTCATCAGCGTCGGCTATGCGACGGGCCTGGATGCGATCCTTGCGCGAGCCGGCGACGAAATCGTGCAGCAGATCGTCAAGACGACCGGCGGAGACCCCAAAATGGTGCTCGCGGAACTAGCCAAGCGCAAACTGATCCGGCCGCTGGTGACTCAAGGCCACGTCGGCGACGTTTTGCCGGACAAGATCGTCTATGATGCCCAGACCACCTCGGGAGGGTCCGGCGGGCCGCTCCTGATTCGCGACGGCGAAGTGATCGGCGTAACGTTTGCCATCGTCCGCGGCTTTGGCGGATCCAACTTCGGGGTTCCTATTCGTTACGCCACGCCTCTCCTGAAGCGCTAGAATTCTGATGGTGCGTACCATTCGGTGTGGGAATTTCGTATTCTTTTGCAGTGCGTGCCCTTTCCAATCGCCGTCAAGCATCGAGCATTCTATTTTTTTGGCGGAATGCCCTGCCCGTTCTGCTATCGCTTCTCTTGGCTTGCCCTTCTCATTTACTGGCCTACGCCGTCCTTTCTCACCAGGCCATCATCGACGCCGCCTGGGAAACGAATCTCAAGCCGCTGCTAAAAAAACGCTATCCCAAGGCGACCGAGGAGGAATTGAGTGGGGCGCAAGCCTACGCCTACGGCGGCGCCATCATTCAGGACATGGGCTATTACCCGTATGGAAGCCCGTTTTTCAGCGACTTGACCCATTATGTGCGCAGCGGCGATTTCATTCAGGCCATGCTTCGAGACGCAAGCGATCTGAATGAATATACGTTCGCGCTGGGGGCGCTAGCGCACTATGCCGCGGACAACGATGGACATCGCCTGGCCACAAACCTTGCGGTTCCGATGCTCTATCCCGACTTAAGAAAGAAGTTTGGGGATCAGGTGACTTATGAAGACAATCCCCTGGCGCACATCAAAACCGAATTTGGTTTTGACGTGCTGCAAGTTGCGCGTGGACGTTATGCCCCGGAGAGTTACCACGATTTCATCGGGTTTGAAGTTTCCAGGTCTCTGTTAGACCGCGCCTTCCACGAGACTTATGGCCTGCAGGTAAGCGCGGTCCTGTCGGACGAGGACAAGGCGCTAACTTCCTACCGCCGCGACGTGAGCAAGTTAATCCCGCGGGCAACGCGGATCGCCTGGAGCCTCAAGGAAGACGAAATCAAGAGCGACATCCCCGATATGACCCGTCGCAAATTTCTCTACAATCTCTCGCGCTCCAATTTCGATAAAGAATGGGGAAAAGCCTATGAGCATCCTTCTGCTTCCGACCGGTTCCTCGCCTTTCTCTACCAAATCATTCCCAAGTTCGGGCCATTGCGCGTACTGCAGTTTAAGAATCCGACGCCAGAGGCAGAGCATCTCTTCGAAGCAAGTTTCAACGCTACCCTCGATCGCTATCGACTGCTGCTCACGGAGGAAGGAGAGGGCAAATTGCGCCTCCAGAACGAAAATTTTGATACGGGGGAGCAAGCCGGGCCAGGAAAGTACCGGCTGAACGACGAGACTCAGGCCAAGTTGCTGCACAAGCTTGCGGAAGGGAAGTTCAACGCCATAAACCCGAAAATTCGCAGGGAACTTCTGCATTTCTTCTCTTCCCCGGATGCTCCTTATGCCATGAAGGACAACGCGAAAGCCTGGGCACAGGTTCAGCAAGACCTCGCAGCCTTGCGCAGAGTACCGGAAGTCCCTGAAGCAACGGATACTAGCGATGGCTCCAACTGAGCAGATCTGAAGTGGAGCGGGAAAAGCATTCCTACACGTCTACGTCGGTGCTCCCGCGGCGGGACTCATCAGCGGCATCGCTGCGCAGCTTAAGCACAACGTCGAACGAGGTGCTAAACTGCTTACTCTGGAAGCCATGAAGATGCAATCGAACATCTATGCGACGATTCCCGGGCGGATCACCAGGCTTCTCGTGACTCCGGGGCAGCACGTGGAAGCAAGGGATCTGCTGGTCACGATCGCTCCGTGAGCGCACCAACCCTCATCAAACATGAGCAGTTCCCGTCGCGCTTTTTGCGCAACCAGCGCGACCTGATAGTCTATTTGCCGCCGGGTTATGAGCAGCAGTCCGACCGCCGCTATCCCGTTCTCTATCTTCACGACGGCCAGAATCTCTTCGATGGAGCTACGTCCTTTATTCCGGGAATGGATTGGCACGTCGGGCAAACCGCCGACCAATACATCAGCGAAAGCTTGATCGAACCGCTCATGATCATCGGCATCTACAACACCGGGAAACAGCGACTTGGTGAGTACACACCAACGCGCGCCCCCAAACTTGGTGGGGGACGCGCCAACCGCTACGCAAAGTTCCTGCTCGAAGAGGTTCGGCCATTTATCTCGAGTAACTATCGTGTGCAAGGCGGACCCGAAAATACGGGCATTGGCGGCTCATCGCTGGGCGGTCTCGTGTCCCTCTATTTGGGGCTCCGTCTGCCTCATGTTTTTGGCAAGATCGCCGCGCTTTCGCCCTCGGTCTGGTGGAATGAACGGGTCATTTTGCGCTTCGCCGACGCGGCAACCGCCGATCCCATGCCACGCATATGGCTGGACGTGGGTACTCGCGAAGGCCGCCGAACCGTCGAGGACGTGGAGCGCTTCCGCGACATCCTTCTGGCTAAAGGGTGGCGCCTCGACACCGATCTCCACTATCAACGCGTGGAAGACGCCGAACACAACGAAGCTGCCTGGGCCCGGCGCGTTGGGCCGTTTCTGCAATTCCTTTTTCCCGCCGGACAAAGACGAGTATAATCCGCGCAGTTCCGTGAGGCTTTTGCATGATTGCGTCGAGGCCCATCGCCATCCTTTGCTTGACTTCTTACGAAAAAGGCCAGGAATTCTTGCGCACCTGCAAGAATCTCGGTTGCACCGTGTATTTGCTCACCGTCGAAAAGCTTCGTCACGCGGATTGGCCGCACGAAGCGATCGACGAAATTTTCTTCATGCCGCCAGAATTGGCCGTTCACGACCTGCTTCATGCGGTTAGCTACGCGGCGCGCACGCGGCACATTGACCGCGTCGTCGCGCTGGATGAGTTCGATATGGAGAATGTTGCGGCGATCCGTGAGCACTTGCGTTTGCCGGGCGTCGGGCTGACCACCATCCGCTACTTTCGCGACAAATTGGCGATGCGTCTGCAAGCGCGCGAAGCTGGCGTGCTTGTTCCGGAGTTTGTTCACCTACTGAACTACGACGATGTGAAGGAATTCATGGGCCATGTGGCCGGACCCTGGCTGCTCAAGCCCCGTGCCCAGGCCTCCGGCATCGGCATGAAGAAAATTCATTCAGCCGAGGAATTGTGGCCGTGGCTGGAACAGCTGGGTGACAAACAATCCGAGTATTTACTGGAACAATTCATTCCCGGCAGTGTCTATCACGTCGATAGCGTGGTCTCCGAGCGCACGGCACTCTTTGCTGAAGCGCATGCCTACGGAGCGCCGCCGTTCGACACTTCGCACCAGGGAGGCGTGTTCACGACACGCACGCTGCCGCGAGATTCTGCGGAAACAGCGGCCCTTCGGGAGCTCAATCAGAAATTGATTGCAAGCCTTGGATTGGTCCGCGGCGTGACTCACGCGGAATTCCTGAAAGCTCACGCCGACAAGCGTTTCTACTTCCTGGAAATTGCCGCACGCGTCGGCGGCGCCTACATTTCCAATGTTGTTGAAGCGGCCACGGGCATCAACTTGTGGCGCGAATGGGCGCGCTTGGACGTCGCGGCGGGAAAGCAGCCTTACCAGTTGCCGCCGCCGCGCGAAGACTATGCCGGTGTCATTCTTTCGTTGGCTCGGCAGGAGCATCCGGATACTTCTGCGTATACAGATCCGGAAATCGTGTATCGCGTCTCGAAATATCATCACGCCGGATTCATTCTTAAATCCGAGTCGCCGCGGAGCGTTGAAACGCTGTTGGCTTCCTACACCGAGCGCTTTGCCACGGATTTCCTGGCGAAGCAGCCGGTCCCCGATAAGCCCACGTCGTGACGGCTCAAAAGGTGCCCGTAACCGATCGGAGCGCGCGTAAGAACGCAATGCGTGCGATTCGCTTGGTGTCCCTGGTACAGCTTCTGGCCTGTTCCTCAGTCTAGTTACTTTAAGGCACGTAGCCGCGATAGTGTGTTTGCGGTGTGCCTTCCCGCGGACTATCGTTTGTTTACCCCAAGGCGGAAATCTGCGTTGGGTGTGTTGTCCCTTGGGAGGAACGATGTGGAGTAATAAAAAACCGGAAACGCTTCAAACCGCGCAACCGGAGCCGAAAAATTTGACAGTCAATCCGCCGCCGAGAACTTCTGCGGCAACTTGGGAGGGAACTACCGCCATGAGTACTGATGCAATGCGTCCGATGGGTGCAACCGCGGATCGCGCTACGGCGCGACTCGGGCCAAGCCTGCACGTGAAGGGAGAAATCTCCGGGAACGAAGACCTGGTGATCGAGGGATCGGTCGAGGGTCTCGTGCAGCTCGACGAGCGCAAACTGACCGTTGGCGCGACGGCGAAAGTGACCGCGGATATTATCGCGCGGGAAGTGGTGGTCTATGGCAGCGTGAAGGGAAATCTGCGCGCCAAGGACCGCATCGAGATTAAGAAGGATGGCTCCGTCAATGGCGACCTGACGACGGCGCGCATCATGATTGAAGACGGTGCCTACTTCAAGGGCTCCATCGAGATCGACAAGTCCGGCGAAAAGGAATCGGGCGGGAGTTCGTTCTCCCGGTCGGCCGTACCGGCTACGGCCGGCGCCGCGCCGAAGACCATCTAAGCAAGGCAACGATTCGCGGAGTTTCTTTCCAGAGACGGCGTCCCATTGTGTTTGGGGCGCCGTTCCCGTTTGATCCGAAACCTCTCTTCTGTATTCATAGATTGATAAGTCCATAATAGATAGTTATCGTATCCGTATTTCTCCTCTCTTGGCGGTGCCGTACCTTCATTGCCGTTGTTCTGCAGGATTCGGGAGTCAAACCATGTGCGGAGACGCCCAACGCCTCTTGGGGATTGCTATTGCCCTTGTTGTCTCCACGTGCGTTGTAGTGGGAGGCGGCGGTACGAGCCAGCAACCGCCCGCGCAGCCAGACTTCGGCCTGTCGCTTTCTGTATCTTCGGTAACCCTGACGCAAGGCAGTTCCAATATTTCATTCACAGTTCCCGTCACCCCGAAAATGGCTTTTCCGGGGCTGTTCAAGTGACCCTATCAGGTCTGCCAGCCGGCACGAGCAGCGTGCCCCCAAGCCCGTGCGCGGCAGTGGCTTTCAGTCCGGTACGAAGGCCGCGGTTTCCTTTAAAGACATGAACACGCTCCTCTTCACCGCACCAGCCCTTTCGCCCGGCGCACAGTTCGCTCTCGCCAATCCGGATGGTGAATCGGTATCTCTCGACGCGGCCTTCCTCGCGCAATGAATCTTTTCCTAACCTTTGCGCTTTTTTGTTCATCAAACGAATGCGCCCATCCTTGGCTGCTACTTCTTCCAATGTCCGGGCGACTACTCTTGACGGGTAAAGGAGCTATGCACACTCGAAAACTTGGGAATTCCGATATGCAGATTACGCCCACAGGTTTCGGCGCTTGGGCGATAGGTGGTAGTGGCTGGGAGTATGCCTGGGGTCCCCAGGAAGACGCAGACTCCATCGCCGCGATTCACCGCGCACTGGAACTCGGCGTCAATTGGTTTGACACCGCGGCGGCGTACGGCGTGGGGCACTCGGAGGAGATCGTCGCGCGAGCGCTGAAGACATGGCATGGAAAACGGCCCTACGTCTTCACCAAGTGTGTATTGCGTTGGGATGACCAAGGCAAAATTACTATGAATTTCTCCCCCGATTCTATCCGCAGAGAGTGTGAAGACAGCCTGCGCCGCCTGCAGGTCGAGAGCATTGACCTCTATCAGGTGCACTGGCCACCCGCAGACAACGGACCCAGCCTCGAGGAAGCCTGGCAAACACTGGCGGCGCTTCAAAAGGAAGGCAAGGTTCGCTGGATCGGCGTGTCAAACTTTGATGTGCCGCAACTCCAGCGCGCCCAGAAAATCGCGCCGGTCACTTCTCTTCAGCCACCTTATTCCATTCTGCGGTGCCAGATTGAAGAATCGATTCTTCCCTTTTGCGAGAAGCAGGGAATTGGCGTGATGGTCTACTCCCCGATGTTTTCCGGTATGCTGACGGGGGCCATGACGCGCGAACGCGCAGCCGCTCTGCCTCCCGATGATTTCCGCAGCCGCAATCCGGAATTCCAGGAGCCGAAGCTTTCTCGAAATCTGGCGTTGGTCGAAAAACTAAAGGAAATTGGCGCTCGTCACGGCCGCACGCCGGGCGAAGTGGCCATCGCCTGGACTCTGCGGCACCCCGCCGTAACCGGAGCAATCGTCGGTGCCCGGAGCGCGAAGCAGGTCGAAGGAGTGCTGCGCGCCGGTGAGTTCCGCTTGAATCCACAGGAGGTCGCGGAAATCGATTCATTCTCCAGCGGGATTGCCAAAGCCAAAGCGGCGCTTTAACGTAGACTTCGAGCAGAATATTTCCTCAAGAGGCTCCCATGAATCTTGGACTGCAGGGTAAAACTGCCGTCGTGAGCGGCTCGACCGCAGGGATTGGCTTTGCGATCGCTTCCGCACTCGCCGAGGAAGGTGCGAGCATAATTATTAATGGGCGCACTAAAGCCCGGGTCGCTCCGGCCATCGACGAGCTTCGAAAACGCACAAGTCAGGCCGACCTGCGAGGCGTCGCCGCCGATCTGGGAAATTCCGTGGGCGTAGCCGGCTTTCTTAAAGAAGTCCCCGAAGCTGACATTCTCGTGAACAATCTTGGCATTTTCGAGCCTAAAGCCTTTCTCGAAATTCCGGATTCGGATTGGCTGCGCTTTTTCGCGGTGAACGTCCTAAGTGGCATCCGTCTAACTCGTCATTTTCTTCCAGGCATGCTCCGCAAGAATTGGGGAAGGGTCATTTTCATCTCCAGCGAATCGGCGCAACAGATCCCCGCGGAGATGATTCATTACGGCATGACCAAGACCGCTCAGGTGGCTGTTGCGCGGGGCATCGCCGAATCGGTCGCAGGCACGAGAGTGACCGTGAACTCCGTGCTTGTTGGCCCGACCGCTTCGGAGGGAGTCGGCGATTTCGTGCAAGCGATGGCTCGCCAGCAGAAAACCACACCGGCGGAAATCGAGAAGCAATTTTTCTCCAGCGTTCGCCCGTCCTCGCTTCTGAAGCGATTCGAAACCCCCGAAGAAGTTGCCGCCGTGGTTGCCTTTCTTGCGAGCGAAAAAGCCGGGGTCATTAACGGCTCGGCTGTACGTGCCGACGGCGGCGTAGTTCGAACTATTTTCTGAGGCTGTACCGCTTAAGCCCGCAAGCGATCGGCCCGCCAGTTTTGCACCAATCGTTTGACGGCCTTTCCTTCGGTAAGTTTATCGGTCAGGACTCTACGCGCCAGCCCTGGGAGTTCGGCATCACTCGCAAATCGCAAGGCCACGAGTTGTCTGCAAGTAAACTCCCCAATGCGGGGTTTCAAGTCGTCGGGCAAGAGTTTCTCGAACCGCGTGCGCTCTTCCAGTCGGATGACGCGATCCTGCACTGAGAGCGCGAATATCCGCGCATAGAACGCCAGCATGACGAGAGCTGCAACTGTCAGCAAGGTAATCAATCCATCCCACGACAATCCGTCATGGACCAGCCGGAAGATCGACCGTCCCAAATTGATGGTCAACAGGGGCAACACGAACCAGTGATACAAAGGCACCCACCTTACGTGGTTTCCGAAATTTTGCTCGCTCATTGGAATTTCCCCTTTGTCAGCCCCGTATTTTAGCAAACCTGCCCTTGGGGTCAGTTACCAAGCCGCCGCACTCCGCACATTCCGCTCACTTTTTACCACACATCGGCGCAAACTCCCTAAGTGCCCCGCGTATTTGCGGGTTCGTCGGGAGGATGTCATGTCCAGTCGTAGTCTTGCCAGAATCATGTACGGATCAAGCGATGAGATGCGCAAATTCGACGCGCAACCCGGCAGCGTCACATCGCTGAGCAGCGCAACGCCGCTGGCCCCGACGTCTTTGCACGAATTACTCCGCAAAGCCTGGGAAGCACTCTCCCGGAAATCCTAAAGTTGTTGCGTGCAAACTCGCGAGTTTGGCTCCACTCATTCTCCCGCAAAAGGTTTCGCACTTCTCTAATTCGGCTTCAATTCATTCTTGAACGTCTTTCCATCCTTCATCACGAATTTCACTTTGCCCAGTTCTCTAACGTCCTTCAGCGGATCACCACTCACGGCGATGATGTCCGCATAAGCGCCCGCGGCGATCACGCCGAGTTTCCCCTTGCTGTCCAACATTTCCGCCGCACGCGAAGTGGCCGACTGAATCACTTCCATCGGGGGCATTCCGAGATCCGCCATTCGATTGAACTCCTGCGCGATCGGTTCCTGCCACGGGATGCCACCCATATCCGTGCCAAACACGATTTTCAAATTTGCCTTCATGGCCTTCCGGAAAGAGATTTCGTGTGTGCTGGTTCGCGCCCGGTCGCGTTTTCCCTCCAAGGTGTTTTCCGGCGCCCAGTCCAGGTAGTACACGGAAATGGTTGGGCAATACCAGGTTCCTTGCTTTGCCATCTGCTCGATCTGCGCATCCGTGATTTCTAACCCGTGCTCGATGGAGTCACAGCCGCCATCGAGAGCGCGCTGCAGGCCAATCCCGTTGTACGCGTGGCACGCCACTTTCTTGCCCCAGCCGTGCACCTCCTGGACGATCGCCTGCAATTCCTCAACGGTCAGCGTGGGCTGCGATACCAGGTTGCCCTCCTTATCCACCCACGACCGGTGGGTCATATACACTTTGATCCAGTCGGCGCCGTGCTCCAGTTGTTCCCGTGCCGCTTTGCGCGCTTCCACCGGCCCGTCGACAATCTGCACGCCCCTGGGCATCTGCAATTCCGGCGCATAGCCTTCCAAACCATAACCTCCCGTCGTCGAAATTCCGCGCGTCGAAGCAAAAATGCGCGGGCCCGGAATCGTTCCTTCTTCAATGGCCTGTTTGATCCCCACGTCGCCGTAGCCGGCACCCTCTGTCTCCACATCCCGAATGGTTGTAAATCCCTGTTCCAGCGCACGTCGCGCCGCATACGTTGCTCGCGCGGCTCGCAGCGCGATTCCTGCGTTCAATATGTTTGCGTCGTAGCCGCCCTTCGCGGGATCTTCTCCCCAAAGGAAAATATGAGTGTGCGAATCGATCAGCCCTGGCAGCAAGGTAGCTCCGGAGAGATCGATGACCTGAGCCTCTGCGGGAACGGAAGAATTTCCGTCTGTCACTTTTTCGATTCGTGCGCCGCGCACGAAAATTAATTGGTTCTTCTTTGCCGCATTGGCCTGTCCGTCGATCAGGGCACCAGCGCGAATCACGACCAGCTTAGGTGCCACAGTAGCTTGCGTTTGGGCTAGTGCCGAGCCCGCAAGCACGATCACACCCCACGCCACTAAAATCAACTCTCGCATTTTTGTCTCCTTGAGGCGTTCAGAAGAAGTGTGTGAATCAAGTTCCCAACAGATTCGCCTGGATTCGCCTGTATTCGTGTTCCTCTGCCCACAAGCTTAGCGGTATGGCCGCAAGATCGTCGACAAGCGGAACCGCGTTGCCTTCTTTGGTGAGATCAACCGTACGTAAAAAGTGTCTGCAGGTCTCGCAGGCCTCGGTGCGGATGTGGGGAAATTCTTCTGCTACATAGAAGGGCAGCTTCTCTTCTCTCTCTTCTCCACACGACGCGCAGAAGATCCGTCGAAATTCCCATTCCTGAGAACAGAAGGAACATTGCAGGAAGCGCTTTCCGCCGTCTCCTTCGGGCCGCAGCACTCCCAGCAGGGGAAGGGAATTGCAGCGCGGGCAGCGGCAGGTGGTCATCGGCAGATTCGGCGGCAGCATCGCTCCGACGATAAACTCCGCGTAAGGCTGCAAGAAGGCCCGCCCGATGAATTCGCTCAAAGAGTCTGCTCGTTCCTCCTGCAGTCCATCTTTCCAAAACCCTTGCAGCGTCGAAGCCCATTCACGCTCGCCACTACTCCGCAATGACTTCGCTTTGGCAGCCAAGGGTCCCGGGGCTCGCGATTCAATCAGTGACAGAAACTCCTCAAATGGATGGAGCAGAAGAGCCAAATGAAGCTCGGAACCTAAGATCCCGTTTGCAGGCGCAATGGGCCGCTTGCCCCATTCTTTCGGCAATCGTTCGTAGAATTCTTTTTGAAAAGCGGCAACCGCCCGATAGAAAGTGAGGATCTCTCGCGCAAAAGAAAACCGGCTGGCCAGCAGCTCGGCGCGCTCAATCCGCGCGCGATAATTCACTTTCCCCGCGGCGAGAAGAGTCATTTCCGCGCTTCGGACTCTCCGACAATCTCTTTGTACCAGCCAGGATGATAACGCTTAGCGAAAGCCATGGAAACGTCGCCGCGTATCACCGAGCCAAACGCGCCGCGCTCCGCAAAGACGCCCATGTAAATGTGAATCATGAAATTCCCGATCGTAATTAAGGCCGCAATAGGATGCACGATTACGGCGGTGTACCGTAGCCATCGCAGATTCCAGGGAATGGATTCCGTGAACCAGAGGACCATTCCGGAAAGGAGCAGGAGCAATCCACCCAGAAAGAAACTCCAGAAGAGCATTTTCTGCCCGGCGTTATACCGGCCTGCTGGCGGCATTTTGTCGTCTTCATTCCGGATATAATGCTGCAGCGACTTCCACCACTCGTGGTCTACCTGTTCAAAGCGCATCTGCTTTGACCACATCATGTACATGTAAATCACCGAACCCGTGAAGACTAGTCCCATCCACGGGTGCAGCATACGCGAAATCTGTCCGCCGCCCAAAACAATCGCAAGCCAAAAGCACCACGGCGACCAGAAAGCAAGGCCCGTGAGCATCAGATAAATGTAGGAACCCGCGGCCAGCCAATGTATCAACCGTTCCCGCAGCGTGTACCGCAGCACGTGTCCATGCGGCACGATCTGTTCTGGATGCGTCATTGCTTTTCTCCCGCCGGGTTGATGTCCACATCCTCGCGCGCTTTCGGTCCGTACCGCAGGAAGTGCACGAATAGTCCAACCAGCCCGCCGACCAAAGCCAAATTGCCGAGCCACTTCAGCGGATGCTTCCACAATTTCACACTCAGCGGAATGTTCGGGTTGCTCGGTAAGCCGCCATAGAGTTCCGGTTTGGTCGCATCATGCAGCACGTAAATCACGCCTGTCCCGCCAATACCGGGTGGGTCATACACGCCCGCCTGCGCGAAACCGTACTGCTCACGCAATTGCTTCGCGCGGCGATCGGCGAGATCCTTCATATCGTCCTTGGTCCCAAAATGCAGGCAGCCCGTAGGACAAGACTTGATGCACGCCGGCTCCAGGCCTTCACTTACGCGGTCGGCGCACAGCGAGCACTTGTACACGCGCTTGGTCACCGAATTGAGTTTGGGAATGTTGAACGGGCACCCCGTGATGCAGTAACCGCACCCGATGCAATTGGCCTGCTGGAAATCCACGATTCCATTCGCATACTGCACGATCGCGCCATCGGCGGGGCAAGCCTCCAGGCACCCCGGTTCCGCACAGTGCATGCACTGGTGTTTGCGCATCAACCACTGCAGAGTGCCGTCTTCTCTCTCATGTTCGTTGAAGAGGATGAGGTTCCAGTAATTCCACCGCGTCTCCGGCATGGTCTGGTAAGTGTTGTCGAACACCGTCGGCGAGAAGGGCATGTCGTTCCATTCAACGCACGCTACCTCACAAGCTTTGCAACCGATGCAAGTCGTTGTGTCCACCAACTTGCAGACCAGGGGCTCGCGTTGGGTGTCCTCACCGGGAATGCTTCCCGCATGGCCGGAAATTTTTTGGATGCGTAGTGTCGCTTGGCTCATCGCAGCTCTCCCTACGCCTTCTCAACTTTCACGAGGAAGCCTTTAAATTCGGGCGTGTACGCATTGGGATCCACAACAGTCGGAGTAACGACATTTGCCAGAATCTTCGAC
>Ga0307471_100000076_pt1 | contig 44386 bp, 26 predicted proteins | sample atmos_gasesAM3C__2_FD_204566 | JGI IMG/M metagenome (GOLD analysis project Ga0307471, IMG submission 204566) | Hardwood forest soil microbial communities from Morgan-Monroe State Forest, Indiana, United States - atmos_gasesAM3C_515 | ecosystem: Environmental > Terrestrial > Soil > Temperate... | reverse complement strand
ATCAACGTGCTTCTTGCTTGGATTGCAGGAGGAGCGATATGCAAAACACAGGTGCACACATTCAAGGTGATAGGCGCCTCGAAGCGCCCCATAATGAGAGCGCAGCTCGCGAAATGGAGGAGCTTCTGTCAAACCGCCTGCCGTATTTTCACAGTGTCGCTTATCGGTTTCTGGGCGATGCCGCTGACGCCGAAGATGCGGTGCAGGATGCCTTCTTTACCGCCTACAAGCACCTGAATCAATTCAGAGGGGACTCGCCGCTGTCAACGTGGTTAGCGACGATTGTCTGCAATTGTGCGCGGATGCAAATGCGCCGACGACCACGCCAGGTGATCATCTCTTTGGATGAACCGATGGGGATACAGCAGGAATTCGCCCTCGCGGAACAATTAGCCTGTAAAGGACCGAGCCCTGAAGATGAGTGTCGACGTTCAGAAATGAAGAGGCTCTTGGCGCGGGCAGCCGAGGAACTCACGCCTGCTTTGCGCAGAACACTTCACCTACGGGATGTGCAGGGCTTATCGATCCGCGAAACGGCAAAGATTCTGAGAGTAACGAGTGGAACGGTGAAGTCGCAGTTGTCACGGGCGCGAGCCAGGATGAGCCGGATATTGTCGCAGCGATGTCGAACGCGCCGCAGGCAGCAATCAGCCTCTCCTCGTAATGTGACCGCGTGATTGGGTAGTCAAATGTGGTTTCGGGCTTTTTTGTGAGTGAAACTCCATTCGATGGAAACGCGTTGCTGATTCATGGGCCGACTCCAAGCCCGCGTTTCTCTCCGCACAGAAGCTCCCTTTCCTATCCGACGGTTTTGCCGTCAGCGCTTCCGCCAGTCCCCATCGTAAGCTTCACGTTTGCTCCTCCTCACACGGTTTCTCTCGGATACCGGATTGAATTCCGCGTCGGCCTCCGATCTTGGACCTAATACATTGCCCGGAGGTACATCACGCCCGCTTCATTGCAGTGAGTTTGCCATGGAAAAAACGCTTCGCAGATCGACTGCGTGTCGCGGTCATCTTTTGCGTTTGCGACGGCATAAGAGGGCAGAGGATCACGTCACCACCCCGGGCACAGGAACTCCTATCCGGATGGATAGCAGTCAGCTGGCTCCTCAGATACGGCTTTCAGGGCAAGGCGCAGCCGTCTCCCCAACGTACTCAGCAGCTGGTGCGCACCCAATCGCTCCATCTTGCTGAAAAGAATGGCCTCGATTCGCTTGGTCGAGCTACCCAGACAAGTTATCGCATCCGAGTAGCGCCCTGCCAGCAACGGCGTTCTGGCTTGGCACAGTGGTTGCTTCTAGCCAAGGTGGGTTCTGCAGCGCAACCGAAAGGAGACAAGACAATGGCAAAACTCGTAATCATCGCCAGCAATGATCAGCCGGAGCGCGAAGTCAACTTTCCCGAGACGTGGCGCCTCCACAAGGAAAATAACACGATTGAAGTCCACGTCAGGCACGACGGACTCAAGCGGCCTTTTGTGTGCGACAAGTCTACTGCGTGAGGTCGACGGAGAATGTTATGGAGTGTGACCGCTTTCGTCCCCACATGCTGCTCTATGGACTTCGGTGTGCAGCCGGCACAATTGATATCAAGGCGGGGCTCGGCGTACGTGCCGGAGTTGCTCGACAAACTGATACCACCGAGGCTCAGCTCCGACCCTCCGTCGAAGGAAGCCCCGGCACTTGGAACCGGGCGGCGGATTTTCCATTTGGAATGCACCGTTCAAGCTCGCCAGCGCCAGATGGTGAGTGCACGGTCTACCTACATCCCGCCAGCTTTTTGCGGCTCGCGCGACACCAGCGCCCGAAGGTTCAGGTTGCGGATTAAACGGTGGAGGTAATTCGGATGCACGCCGAGCTGCTTGGCTGCTTCCGTGATCATTCCGCTGCTGCGCTCGACCGCCTCCACGATCATCTGCTTCTTTAGCGCATTGATCGCTTGGTGATATTTCGATCCCACAGCGGTCTCCGGCTGACCCTCCAATAGTGTCTCGGGCAAATCCTCCGGAACAATTCTGTCTCCTACTCCCAGCACTACCGCCCGTTCGATCGCATTTTCTAGTTCCCGGATATTTCCTGGCCAGGAATAGTTCATCAGAGCTGCCCGTGCCGAAGGCGAGATGCCCCTGATCGACCGCTTGCATTTTTTGGAATGCTCCGCGGCAAAATACATCGCCAAGAGTGGGATGTCTTCCGGATGCTTGCGCAAAGGGGGCATATTGATGGAGACGACATTGAGCCGGTAAAACAGATCCTGTCGGAACAAGCCGTTTTTCATCGCCTGTTCTAGATCTCGGTTGGTGGCCGCCACGAAACGGACATCAACCTTGATAGTTCGGGTGCTGCCGACGCGTTCGAACGCTCGTGTCTGCAGTGCGCGCAGTAGCTTCACCTGCAGGGCTAATGGCATTTCGCCCACCTCATCAAGGAACAACGTCCCTGTGTTGGCCACTTCCATTCGGCCCATCTTCATGGCCGTCGCGCCGGTGAAGGCGCCCCGTTCATGGCCGAACACCTCACTCTCCAAAAGGGTTTCGGTGATGGCCGCGCAATTCAGCGCCACGAACGGCCGATCCTTCCGAGGACTGTTGCGATGTATCGCCCGGGCTACCAGTTCCTTGCCCGTGCCACTCTCACCCCGAATGAGCACAGTGGCATCGCTCTTCGCCACGCGCGCGATGAATTCCGTCACCGATGCCATGGCTGCACTTTCGCCAACCATCGGGTGGTCCAATTCGATGTCGGTTCGCAGACAGAGATTCTCATGTTCAAGAGATTGCCGATGCATGGCGTTCTCAAGCGCCACGGCGAAGATGCTGGCTACAGCCGTAACAAACCGTACGTACTTTTCCTCCAAGGGCAAATTCGGGCGCACAAGATAGAGCGCACCGATCGTATCTTTCGTCCCCGAAAGTTTGACGCAGGTTACGAACTGCTCGTTCGCTGATTGCGCACAGGCGGTTTCGGGTTCGTTCACCACATCGGCGCCTTCCCACAAAGCGCGATTCACTATTTTCCAGTTCACCTCTCCAGACTCACCTTTCCGCCCGTCGCGGTGCCAACTCGTGGCCCGTCCAGGGCTGTCGTAAGAGGCTAGTACGACCGAACCGCGCTCAGCCGGTATGACTTCGAAGAGCACATCTAGCAGTTCCCGTTGTAGCAGGTCGACTTTCCCAATGGTGTTGATGCGACTAATCCTCAACAGCGCATCCAGATCTGGCATGACGACGCCCAGATCCGGCATTGTGGCGGCGCCAGCTCGCTCGGAACTGGACGGTCGCCGCGGTTCCGCCCAGGACAATATCAACGTACTTCCGTCGCGAGGGATTTCAGGCTCACTCGGCGGCGTCATTGTCTCGTCTGGTTCCAGCAGGAACACAAGTTCCGTATACCCCAGGCGAATCCTGTCCCCGTGCTGCAAAACCTTATTGTGTATCGGAATGCCATTCACGAAGGTGCCGTTGCTGCTGTCGAAATCGATGACTCGGTAGATGTCGCCCTCTGCCTGGATGGCACAGTGCTTGCGAGAAACAGACTCCTCACTCAGGCACACTGCACTAGCGGGATCGCGGCCTATGGTCGTCTCCGCGTCCTTCAGATGCGTGATCGTACCTTTTTTGGCGCCGACCACAACGGCAATTCTTGGATCCATGGTTTGCTCCCTCCCCAGGCTCAACACGATGAATCGCGGACACAAAGTCGTTCATTGGTCCTTTAATTGTGAATCGATTGCGTGAATACACGCGTCGAAAAACTCTTTCGCGAAAGATCGGCGAAAATCGCGACGCGCCCGGATGCTCTCCGAACGATTCTCGCCACGTTATCCATTTCTGGTCACGTACCTTCACCAGAAACCGAAGTTTTTCAACAACTACACCCGAACTCACCTTCTTCCTGACCGAGAGAGTATGCCACACAACCCGTGTTGTTCCTCCATGTAGCACAAAGTGTGCGCCGTTCTCGGTTGGTCCCCAGTAATGTCAGTTCACATTTGTCACGTCACTCATACCGACTTTGCTGGCCGCCCCCGCACGCCAATTGTTGGTAGCACCAAACCGATGCAGCTCGCAGATTAAGAACGTAACGGCCGTCCGATGAATGACATGCGGGGCTCACCAATAGGCCGTGCGGCGCTCAGGAATTGATACTCCTGCCTGCCAGGAGACCGGAGCCGCGCATCTCCTGAAACCTCGAACATTAAGGCGAGAGGCTCGTTCGGAAGATTGACGCGCCAAGGTCATTTAGCAATCAATAGCTTCCGGGGACCTGAGCGCAAACTTGATCGCAGTACGCTTCAGTGCCAAAATCCTACACGTCTGCGGATGTATTTAGATAAAATGGCGAGCGACTTTGCTTGGACAAGCCAAGTCAAGCCTACGATACGGCACAGGACGGTGGAGATCTTATGTCCGCATGGGCCGACTACTCTGCGACCGATACACATAAAGAACACACAGGGGTATCGTGTTTAGGCGGGGATTTGGTCGCTCGCATTGTAATAGATGGTTTATTAAAGCTCAGGCCGGCTTTCTTGGAAGATCCAACGCTTCGACCTGTTGCCGGACGAGTATTGGTAGTCTCCTCGGAAGCGGCGCTGGCTGAAAACTGGGCGAATTTACCGCTGGGCGCGATGCGGATCATCGCTCTCAGCGAAGCGTGTTACATGGATCCGCGGTTGGATGCCACTGTATTCGCCTACTTACCGCCGTCCACACCGATTCCACTTGTGGGGCGGATGATCGAGAGCGCCCTGTGTGACATTCGTCGCGAGAATCTTCATCATCAATCCACGGAACAATTGAGGATCGCGTCCGCTGAAATTGACGAGTTGAACCATATCGGTGTGGCGCTGTCGGCAGAGCACGAAATCCCCAAGCTGCTGGAGATGATTCTGGCTAAGGCGCGCCAAATGACTGCTGCCGACGCCGGTTCGATCTATTTTGTAGAAGCCGAGCAAGACGGCTTCTGGTCTTGCTCGCCGAAGTCACACCCGGCGATTACCGGTTCGATTCAGGAACGTGAAATTGACTGGCCGAAGCCGAATGTCACTTCACGCCCGCCGGCGTTAAGATTTCTGTGGGCACAAAACGACACCGTTTCCTTTCCTTTCGAGCAAACAAAGGTGGAGATCAGCAATGCCTCCATCGCTGGTCACGTTGCGTTGACGGGGGAGAGTGTTCAACTGGAAGACGCGTACGACGTTCCTCCTGGACTCCCCTATACGATCAATCACGATTTTGACGCAAAGCTGGGCTACCGGACCAAGTCGATTTTGGCGGTGCCCATGTGCAACGACAAGGGCGAAGTAGTCGGTGTATTACAACTGATCAACTCGAAACGCAATCCTGGCGCCAAACTGACGTCCGACGCTGCCGCGGCCGCGCAGGTGGTTCCATTCACACTGCATCATCGAAAATTGCTCCTATCGCTGGCAAGCCAAGCGGCTGTGGCACTTCAGAACAGCCGGCTGCTAGCCTCCATCGAGAATTTATTTGAAGGCTTTGTGCACGCTTCGGTGGTAGCCATTGAACAGCGCGACCCCGCAACCTGCGGGCACTCTGCCCGGGTAGCGCGGCTGACGCTGGCTCTAGCCGAGGCAGTCAACCGGACCACAACAGGACCGCTCGCCCACATTCATTTCACGCCCACTCAAAAAAAAGAGCTACGCTATGCTGCCCTGCTGCACGATTTCGGCAAAGTCGGCGTTCGCGAAGACATACTGCTGAAGAAGGAGAAGCTCTATCCTGCCCAGCTGGAGCTGCTGCGCCATCGGTTCTTGTTTGCCAAGCGAAGTTCCGAGACTGAGTTGCTGCGAGCGAAACTGGAGCTTTTGCTGGCCCGCGGAGAGCATGCCTACAATCAGGCGACGCAGCAAGCCGACGTCCGCTTTCAGAAATACTGCACCGAACTCGATGCGCTCTGGGACTACGTACTGCAATGCAATCTGCCTTCGGGAACTCCGGAAACTGTGAGTCCCCGTCTGGCAGAGGCCGCAGCGCGTACTTATGCCGATCTGAACGGCATTTCCAAACCGTTGATTACCGACGAAGAAATCCGCCTGCTCTCGATTCCTCAAGGCTCGCTGGACCCGCTCGAGCGCGCTCAAATGGAGGACCACGTAACGTATACGGTGCGCTTTCTCAGCCAGATACCGTGGACGCCGGAGATCCGTGGTGTCATTCCTATAGCCGGCGCTCATCACGAAAAGCTGAACGGCTCTGGCTACCCGCACCGACTCGCCGCGGACAATATTTCCGTGCAGACACGCATGCTGACTATCGTCGACATCTTCGACGGGATAACCGCCTCGGACCGTCCCTACAAAAAGGCCTTCAGTCCACAGGAGGCCCTTGCTATCTTGCGTGCCGAGGTGGCCACTGGCGCCATCGATCCGGACCTATTCGAACTCTTCGCAGATCTGGTGCGTCAAGGTGTACATAAGGCCGAGCCGCAACAGCCGGATTCGGCCTTAGCTGACAAGCAAGCAGTCAGCTAGCTATTCCGCAGCTCTCGCCGCTGCGCACCGGCGGAAATTAAGTGCCACCTTTTTAGTGGAAGGGCAGGAGCGGGAGCGGCCACAAGGCCGCTCCCGCCGTTTAGGTAGGGTACTAGGCAGGATGAGAGGCAGGACTCATAGCTGGGAGCCAGCTGCAGATTGTTGGAACAGCGTTGTTTCGATCGCTGACATAGCCAGTGGCGTCGACCGTCCGGCGTTCACGTTTGCGAATCCATTCCGGACGTCGAAGTTGCGTCGGCGCAGTTGAAAAGAAATTCTGCAGCGTCTGCAACATCCCCGCGATACTCGCAATTCCGCAAATCACGTTCATAAATCGCCTATGGGAGCCGGCGCTGCTGGTCGGCGCCTGCTATCGCATCTGACTGAGGCAAGTCTATTGCCAGACGGAAAGGTGTGTGCGCGTCTGCGAACGTATTGAGGGGTATTGATCTAGAAAGCTTGGCCCGGCGAGCGAGTTTAGCCAGTCAAGCCGATCTGCTAACTTTCGGCGTAGAGGCTCTATCCGGATGGATAGTAGAACCCGCCGCATCTGCAAGCTGTTTTTCCCTGAGCAGTCTTAGGCTGACGTGCGTTCATAAAGCCAACAGCGTAGCGGGTTTATCGCGTTCGCCGAACGGGCAGGAAATTGCTATCAGCACAAAGCCGGGTGCAGGGCGTATGCTGTGATCGAGACAACGTTCGTGAATTCCCGAATTGTGTCTCGGGTGTTCGGCGAATTTCACAGGCGCACCCCGAGTTTGAACTGGAGCCGGATCTCAGTTTCACCGCCAGGCCCTTCTGTCATGAAAGCGGATGCTCCCAAGAAGATAAATAAGTACGAAGTTGTGGATCTCATCGGTAAAGGGGGAATGGGTGCGGTCTACAAGGCGGTAGACCGCGCTCTGAGCAGGTTGGTAGCGATTAAGGTAGTGACCGGAGCGGCCGAGAACAGCGAGCTGAAGCGTTTCTACCGTGAAGCCCAGTTCACCGCCAGCCTTCGCCACCCCAACATTGTCGTCGTTCACGATCTGGGCGACTTCGAGGGCAGGCCATACCTTGTGATGGAGTACCTCGATGGACAGAGTCTGGAGTCGATGCTGCCAACAAAAACGATTACTATGCTGCAAAAGATCAGCTACGTCAGGCAGATCTGTAGCGGTCTGGAATATGCCCACTCACGCCAGCCGAGCATTATCCATCGGGATATCAAGCCAGCCAACATCGTAGTCCTTGCGGACGGAACCGTGAAGATTGTCGATTTCGGCATGGCCCGGTTGGTGCATTCCCGCCACACCCGTGCAGGCCAGCTCATCGGCACGCTCCACTACATGTCCCCGGAACAGATCAAAGGCATGGACCTGGACGCACGCAGCGATATCTTCTCCACCGGCGTGGTCCTTTACCAGTTGCTGACGTCGAAACTTCCCTTCGCGGGCGGTGGAATCGCGCAGACGCTGAAACAGATCGTCGGCAGTCCTGCTCCTCCTCTGAGTCAGTTCATTCAGGGGTATTCCCCCGCCCTCGACCACATCATCGCGCGTGCGCTCGCTAAGGAACGGGACGAGCGTTATCCATCGGCGAGCGAGTTCTCCTTCGATTTGCTGGAAGTCGAAGAACACCTCAAGAGCAGTCTCTTCGGCGAACACATCAGTCGGGGAGAGCGACTGCTACGCGAAGGCCAGTTGGACCGCGCCAGGCAGGAACTGCGCAATGTGCTACAAATCGACCGCGAGCACGTGCGTGCTAATCAACTCATGCGTCAGGTGGTGCAGGCAATCGCCAAGAAAAAGGGCCGCCAGGAAGAAGCAATCCGGCTAGATAACAATCCAGAGCCGCGGGCCGTTCGCGATCAGGCGATTGCAGCGCGTGCTCGCATGGAAAAGCTCAGTGATGTGCTGAGCCGCGCCGAGCGAGCGTACTCCGCCGGGGACTTGGAAGGCGCGAGCCGCGCGGTGGATGAGGCCTTTGAGCTGGACCCAGACGCCGCACGCGCCAAGTCGCTCAATGTTCAGATTGCTCATAAAGTTGCCAAACACGAGCAGGAACGCCGGGTGCAGGAACTGCTCGCGCTTGCGCGCCGACATATTTCCGCACGCAAATTCGCGGATGCGCTCGAAGCTGTGAAGAAGGCCGAGAGTCTGAACCCCGCAGCTTCAGGCATCCGGGATCTAATGGTCTTGGCTGCCTCTGGCCACGAGCAGGAGCAAGATCGACGAGCGGTGAAAAAAGCCGCGGATGAGATTCTTGCCGCGCTCGACGGGTCAGATCCTTCTCTCGCATGCAAGCTGGCACAAGCCGCGGTCCAGCAATTTCCTAACGAAGGCGAGCTGTCGCAATTGAAGGCGCGGGCGCAGCAGCAGGTTGCCCATCAAGCGTGGGTAGCCCAACAAGTAGCTAGCACCCATGCCCTGCTGGCAGCAGGTAGGAACACGGATGCGCTGGCCATGGCGGACGCGGCATGCCGGAGGGCTCCCGGAGAGGGCGAACTGGAGTCGCTGATGGTGATCGTCCGGGCGCTCATCCAGCGCGAAGAGACAGAGCGCCGCAGAGCCGAAATTAAGGCGAAGGCCGAAGACGCCTTGAAACGTAAGAACTACGCCGAAGCAGTTCAACTTCTCGAAGCAGCCAAATCGGAGATGAAGAGCAGTGATTTCGATGAATTGCTGCGGTTGGCGAGGGAGGAAGAGACTCGTTTCGAGTGGCAGCAGAAAGTTGATGCCGCCGCAGCCCAAGCACAGCGGTTGATCGACAGCAGCGAGTATGCCCGGGCCGCCGAATTCCTGGACTCCGCCGCGCGAGAATTGTCCAGCGAGGACTTGCGCATTCTCGCCGCCAGCGCCCGACGACAATGGGGAGATTATCGGCAAGAATTGGACGAATTGATTGCGAAGGCTAACCACTTATTGAAGGAAGGCAGACCGGCCGAGGCTGCCGCTTGTCTGGAGATCAAGGCTGCCAGCTTCGGCCGAGAGCCTAGCTTCCAATCCCGTCTGGAGCGAGCTCGGCAACAGCAACAGAAAGCAGCCGCGATCGCCAAGGCAGCCATGGCTATCAGGGTCTTGTTGTCGTCAGGCAACTGGAACGAGGCCCGGCTTCAGCTCACTGCAGCGCGCCACGACTTGGACGACGCTGCAGAATTGCGGGAACTGGAAGCGGATATCGATAGGCAGGAAGCCCACGCGATTGACAAGAAGATGGCGGCGACGCTGCGTGAAGTGGAAGACCTGATTCTCTCGATCGGTACGCAGGCACTGGCAAGTTTGCAGTCTGTTGACGATCTTCTCGACAAAGCCCCGCCTGGCTTGCGGAAGCACCATGAAGAGCTGAAGATTGCGGTCAATGCGTTGTTGGAAGAAGTCAAACTGGAGCAGATGCGCTGTGCGAGAGGCGCGGAAACTGGCCCATCCTAAGCCAGAGCTTTCCATCCCTGGTTCGTGGAGGTCCGAGCTAAAGACGTCAGGCGAGAACAGGCCGGGCCCATCCGACCCCAGAATTGAATCGGTACAGGATTCCACGACCCGTTTTTGCCCATCGACGCGAGCCCGGATGCCCCAAGTTTCCCTCCGTACGCACGTCACCGATTTCTGCTGATCCTCTCTCCACGAAAACTTCCGCTGATTCCGGTGCAGCATGCAGGACAGCCGTGCCGTGGCCAGTTGTAGCCGCGCGCAGCGGGCTGTCGCTTTTCCTCCCCGTTCGCGACAGCAGGCACTCTCCATCTCGGTTGTTCCCCAGGAGTAAGCGATCGGTTATGCGCGGCCTATCTTCGTGGATAGATCGACCAGGCCTTAGCCGCAAATATCCCAGCCCTTGACTCCAGCGCTCGGTTTGTACGTGCCTGAGCAGATTGAGGATAAGCGACATCCACAGTCTAGTGGAGGAACTCTGGCAAGCTGGCAACGCCCGTGCTTTTCTGATGGCTGCAGAGAAAAAGCTTGCGGAGCTAAGACAATGTCCATCGCTGCCGTTCTAGTAAGGAAACCCGCTTCAGCCCCAACCGTACTCAACCCCAGCAGCCCCGGGCTTTCAGCGCTCCTCATTGTGGCAGGGGACATTTTGGGATTCGCGCTGCTGCTGGGAGCATTTTGGGCCAATCCCTATGTCTCCCGATATCCTCGGCCCAATGGGTTCTTGCAGTATTGGCCACTCCTGCCGCTGTTTCTCATGCTCTATTGGTTCTTCGATGTATATCCAGGAGTCAGTATCAGCCCGGTAGATGAGATCAGGCGCATCTCGCTGGCAAATGCCGGCGCCTTCAGTTTTCTATCGGTGGCACTCGGATTGAACCGAGCACCCCTGAGGTCTCATTTATTTTGCCTGGCCGCTTTTGTCGGCGCATGCGTGGTGATACCCACCACTCGAGGCATAACCAGGCGAATCGGCGCTCGATGCGGTTGGTGGGGCTATCCGATCGTGTTGTTTGGGGACGGAGACCAATCGCTTTCGGTGCTGCGCAAGCTCAAGGCTGATCCGCGCCTTGGCTTGCACCCCATCGCGATCGTTGCCGATCGCAGTTCCCACGAGCAACTGGAAGAGGTTCCAGTCTGCGACTTCGAGGCGCTGGACGGGATGGCGTTCAGGGGCATAAAGCACGCCGTTGTGGTCGCTCCGGACTTCTCCCAGTCGGAATTTGTCAAAGTACTCGAACGCGCAGGTGAAGCTTTCCCTCATCTGATCGTGATTCCCGACACCGATTTCCTGGGAAGCGTGGGGGCCTATTCGCAAGATCGGATGGGGGTACGCGGGCTTCAAGTCCGAAACAATTTGCTCCTCGCGGGTTCTCGCATCGCGAAGCGAGCCATCGACTTGGTTTTTTGTTTGGCTTTGTTGCCGCTAGCGCTTCCCTTGATGGCGGTGATCGCGATTCTGGTCGCAGTGGAATCGGGGTTCCCCGTGTTCTACTCCCAGAAGAGATTAGGACAGGACGGGCGCACCTTTCATCTCTGGAAGTTCCGAACGATGGTGCGGAACGCCGCCGAAGTTCTGGAACGCTCGCTGGCAAACAGCCCCGAACTGAAAAAAGAGTGGGCGGAAAACCAAAAACTTCGAAACGACCCGCGCATCACGCGAATTGGGAAGGCGCTCAGAAAGGCAAGCTTGGATGAGTTGCCCCAGCTCTGGAACATCGTCAAGGGGGAGATGAGTCTGGTTGGTCCGCGCCCCATCGTGCACGACGAAATAGCCAAGTACAAAGACGCGTACCCCCTATATACCAAGACAATTCCGGGCTTGACTGGACTCTGGCAGGTATCCGGACGCAATCACACGACCTATGCCGAACGGATTACCTACGACTCTTACTATGTCCGCAACTGGTCCTTCTGGATGGACATTTACTTGCTCGCCAGGACAGTAACTGTTGTGCTGACCGGCGATGGCGCTTATTAGGTAAATGCAAAACTCTCCGAGAAAAGGTGACTTCATGCACGCTCGAATTTTATTAGCGTTTTGGCTCAGCCTGGCGCCTCTTGGGGCGGCCGCTCAGTCCGAGCCCAACCAGCCCGCGCCGTCAAGCGATTCTAGCCAAAGTTCGCAGGTATGGGCGACCAACCTGGGCGATGAACCGGTGGGTACGGGAGACCTCGTCTACATCACCGTTACCGGCTCTCCCGAATTCACGCGTAGCTATCGTGTCTCGAACGACGGGGATATATCGATACCGCTGGTCCCTAAGCCCATATCTGTTATCGGACTGGCGCCTGCCGCCATCGCGCATGCGGTGTCCGATGCCTTGGTCCGCGACCGCATTCTGGTAGCGCCCATCGTGTCGGCATCGGTTCTCGAATACAAGAGTCGCCAAGTCACAGTGGCGGGAGCTGTAAACACTCCGGTCATCATCCAGGCAACTGGCAATCTCAAGTTGCTGGATGCCATCGCGCGCGCTCACGGGATTGCTCCCGACGCTGGAGCTGAGGTCATAGTCTCGAGTCTCGACAAAACTACAGGGAATAAAAACTCGACTTCGATCGCGATCAAGGACTTGCTCTCCGGGGAAGACCGAAACCTGAATATTGCCCTGCATGGTGGCGAAGAAGTCCGCGTTCCCGAGGCTGCCAAACTGTTTGTTACAGGCAACGTAAAATTGCCGGGCCTCTACCGAATCAATGACGCGGAAGGCTCGTCCGTACTTAGGGCGCTGGCTCTGTCGCAAGGCACTCTCCCCGATTGCACGAAACAGGCCTATGTCTATCGCATGGTTGCAGAAGCCAACCAGCGCCAGGAAATCGTGATCCCGCTACAAGACATACTGCGCAGGAAAGCAGCTGACGTTCCGCTACAGGCCAACGATATTCTCTATGTTCCGGCAAGCCGCGGGCCTCATTTTGCTTCAATTCTCAAGGGCATGGCCGGCCTGAGCCAAGTGGCCCTCACACACGGAATGGTCCCATAACTGCAATGAGTCCTAAGGGCAAGGAGGAAATCATGGTCTGCACGGAATCAAATGATGAGTTGGTCCACGGTAAGAAAGCTATGAATGAAGAGAAAGCTTGCTCCGAAGTTCCCGAGATGAATTTGGAAGGTCTCACTCAAATCATTCCTCCAAGGCGGCGATTGAGGTCCGTGTCGACGGGCGAGGCGCGGCGCAAACTGCGCACGGAAGCCAGGCTGGTGATTATTGCCGGCCCCAACAAGGGCGCGATTGTCTGGCTAGACGAAGAAGAGATCTTGATCGGCCGCGAAGCAAAATGTGAGGTCTCTTTAATAGACGAAGCGGTCTCCCGCAAGCAATGCGCCGTGAAGGCCGACAAGGGCTCGTTCCTGATCACGGATTTCAATAGCCGAAACGGTAGTTTCGTGAATGGAGTCCCGGTACACGAGAAGGTCTTGCAACACGGAGACAAGATTCGTGTTGGCGCCACCGAACTTGTGTTTCTGGAGAACGACGAACCGCCGACCCCGACCCCCGTAGAGGACAAGATTCTAGAACTACCCAGTCGCATCCCGTATGCCGCATCGACGGAGTTGGCGCTGGAAGCCAACATCCCGAATAAGATTTCTCCCTGCCCTTCCCCGAAACCAGCTCTCCCTCAGATTCCCGTGCCAGGGGCTCTTGGATTGATGGACATGAGCCCTATCGACGGCAGCGCGTCTCTGTCAAAACTCGTCAAGATCATACGCCGGCAGCGATGGAAACTGCTGGCATTCGTTGCGGTTGCTATCCTCGCGGCTGTTGGCGTTCAGGTTATTGTGCCAAAGGTTTACGAAGGCACAGCTCTGGTCAAAGTCGAGCGTCACACCGCGGGCGGCGTGGTGGGCCAAGAGGCATCTCAGGTTTCGTCCGTCGACGATATGGACCAGGTGATCGCGACCGAGATCGAGTTGGCTCTATCGGATCCGGTCCTCCGACCGGTAGCTGAACGGTACAAGCTGCTGCCGGCGAAATCGAACAACCGTAGCAGCGCCTCGCAGCAGAACGGCCCAGCGCCAATCCGGTTGGATGCTCTTAAAGTGACCCGTTCGCCCAGCTCGTATCTGATTCGCATCTCTTATCGCGCCCACGACCCGAAACTTGCCGCCGATGTGGCCAATGCCGTGGCGCAGTCCTTGTCCGAACATGCCAACGATACAGGAAAAAGCTCGTATGAAAAGCTCTCCGCACTCGTTGCCCAGGATATGTCCGACTTGCGCTCGAAGATGCAAGCCTCGGCCCAGCAGTTGGCCGAGTATGAAAAAGAACTGAACATGGTAGATCCGGAGCAAAGGGTCACTATCGTGAGTGCTCGCCTAGGCCAGCTCAACACGGATCTTACGGCGGCCCAGGATGAGCGGATCCGTCGCGAAGCCATCCTGGCGCAGGTTGACAACTCTAACACCCTCGCTTCCGCCCAGGCAGCCCAGGCGGCGGCGCAAGATCCAATGCTGAGCGAAGCCCTGCAGCGTCTGAATGTGACGCGTCAGCAGTTCACTTCGGTGCGTTCCTACTATGCCGAGGGTCATCCGGAATACGTGAAGGCACAAAAACAAGTGCAGGAAGTGGAGGCCCAAGTCAACGAACTCAGAGCACGGGCCAAAGAGCGAGCGGCGGCGGACTACCAGCAGGCACTGGGACGAGAGAAGCGCCTGTTCAGCGTCCTCCAACAGACCAAGGCAGAAGCGGACAGTCTGAAAGCCCGCACTTACCAGTATGAACAGCTGAAGGGCGAAGCGGTCAACGACAAGAAGATCTACGATGACTTGGCGGCGCGAACAAGGCTGGCCGGCATCAACCAGCAGTTCCAGAACGCCACGGTGCTGCTCGCCGTGCAGGCACTGCCGGCGCGCGAGCCTGTTTTTCCGAAACTGTTAATTAACCTGCCCGTCGCGGTAATTCTGTCCGGCATTCTGGGTATTCTCTTTGCGGTTTTTGCCGGTCTATTGGACAACAGCTTTGCCGATGGGGAAGAGGTGGCAAGTCAACTTCGCGTCGACGTGCTTGCCGAAATACCGCACGCCAAAGGTCTGCTAGGTATCTCCGCCAAAAAGGGCCTTGCAGAGGATTCTGCTTTCTCGGCTAAGCTGAATGCAGCCTATACAGAGGCGATTCGGAACCTGCGCGCCGCGCTCAACGGTGTGAGCAGCTATCGACCGATACGAAGCCTCGTGATCACGAGCGCGGTGCCAGGCGAAGGCACCTCGACCACCGCGGCACAGTTGGCGCTGGCCTATGCGAAAACGGGAAAGAGGGTGCTGTTAGTAGATGCCAACTTCAGCCACCCAACCCTCGATCCTAATTTGCTGGTGTGTTCAACTCGCAGGAAATTTAAGGTCGACAGCCGCGTTGGTTTTACCGATGTTCTCAAGGGCAAAGCAGCTTGCGCCGACGCAATCATCCAGTTGGCGCAGCCAGGGTTATCTCTGATGCCTGCTGGGCGGATGTCGCGAACCGCCGCCGATCTCATCGGTACGAGAGCGTCTGCGGTAATGGCCAAACTCTGCCTGGATTTCGATTTGGTCCTAGTGGATGCGCCTCCGGTTCTTGCCGCCTCGGAAGCGCAAGAATTAGCCGGAGTAGCCGACGGTGTAGTGCTTTTGACCAGGGCCGCCGAAACTGGCGCGAAACAGGTGTCGGATGCCATCTGGGCTCTGTCTCGCGCACGTGCCAATGTCGTTGGTCTGGTATTGAACCAGGTCAAGTCTAATGACGTCGCGGATGCTCGCGCTTCGTACCACCTGGAAGCGATCAACTCGAACGACTCGATCATATTGCCTCGCTTAAACGCCTGAGGACTCGCATGGAATATTTAAAGAAACTTTCTCGGTACGCCTCCGGCTCCGCGGCTCTGCTGGTCATATCACTGGCGACCGGCGGCATCTTTAAGTTGTCGGCCTTTGCTCGAGAAGCGTTCATCGCGGCGAAGTTCGGTCTTTCGGCAGTTACCGACGCCTACTTTGGACTCCAGCAGTTTCCCCTCGCGCTCGCGAGCTTCATGTTTGGAGCTTTTTCGCTGGCTTTTACGCCCGCCTACGAAAGCGCACAGCGGCGGCGTTCTGGCATTGTCGAATGGCTGCCGGGCCTGCTGTTCTATGGCTGTGTGCTCGGCGCCGTTTTGACGCTGCTCATGGTGGTCTTTGCTCCTTGCCTCTTACAACTGATTCACAGCACCGATACGAGGGAGGTTCGCAGCACGGTTGTTCTTCTCGGCGCTTGCTATCTTCCAATCATTTGGATCGGCATCTGGAAAGGGATCTGTTCCGCTCGTGGACACAACTTGTGGGCGACGAGCCTGCCCGGACTCCCATATCTGATTATGACTGTCGTGCTGGTTGGTAGTTACGCGATAGGGCGGCTCAGCAACCTCAGCTTGCCTGTATCCCTCACCGCAGGTTTTGCGCTGGTCGGATTGTACTCACTTGTTCGCATTGGGAGATCGCAGCAATTGCTCCGAGGGGGCTCTCCCGTAGTTGCGGTTTGGAAGGCCCCGGAGTGCCGTCATTTTCTGCGGCAGCTCGCGGCCTCGGCGGTGGAGAATGCCGGCTTTATTGCCAATCAGTCCCTATTGCTATACTTCCTGGCCCGCCTTGGCACAGGCGTCATCTCTGCTAACAACTGCGCGATGCGAATCGGGATGCTCGGCTACAGCCTGCTTTCGATGCCGCTGACTTCCTTGGTACAGGGGCGTCTCTGTTCAGCGGAGGACAAGGAACGGCCAACCGTGTTCCGGCGCTGGCTAATGGTCCATGCCACGCTGCAGTTATTGTTCGCAGTCACGGTTTGTGCGTTCCGATTTCCTCTCCTGCGGATCGTATACATGCATGGAAAATTCGGTGGGACGGAATTGGCCGAAGTGGCCCACATCTTGCCGGCATGGATTGGCTATTGTGTGGTCATGTCCCTTAGTGAACTGTCGGCGAGCTACCTGTTCATACGCGCGATGGGCGTCCACTACATGCGAATTCGGCTCTGCGCTTACCTTGCGGCGAATCTCCTCCGCTTCGCCGTTACTGGCACAGCCAGTGCCGCCACCCTGATCTGGTGCTCGGTAATCATCGAGGCTCTCGTTCTAGCGCTGAACTTGCGCACCTGCTTGGCTGAATCTAAACCCCGGCTGGCCGTTTCGACTGCTATGGCAGCAGTCCCGGCGTCCTAATTAGACAACTGACAACTATATGCGGCTATGAACGCAAAAAACTGAGCACGCCGTTAAGCGTGTTCCCACCTCTAGCCGGGCAACTCGCATGATCTGGAATAAGGTCAATGATCAGCAGAGATACGCTATCTCTTGAGCAACGAACCTAAGTAGGTAAGTAACAAACGTGGGCCATTAAATAGCGTTCCGATTTCGTAGGTCAAAAGGAACAACGATGCAGCAAATAACCCGGAGTGCTTATTGCATTCTCTGTACAGCTGTTTGGACCAATGCCTCACGGTCGGAATCAGGGCAACATACGCGACTAAGATACCCAGCACAAAGCCCGCCAGAATGTCGCTTGGCCAGTGATAGCCCATATAAATTCTGGGGAAGAAGGTAACCAACACGACATAGGCAAACACCGCGGCGCCCGCGCGCCTGCTTCGAAAAAATAAACCCATCGCCAGAGCGGTGAAGAGAGCGGCGTGGTCGCTCGGAAAGGAACTCCAGCGAATGAATTGGTCGGCATCCACATGGTATGGCCACTGGAAATGCAGGCCTGGATCGAAGAATGGCCGCTCTCGGTATGGGAGCAAACGTGCAAGGGCCCGAGCCACCACCATCGCCGGGACTACCAGTATCAAAACCGTCAGAAGGGTGGCGCGCGCCTCGACCTCGTTTGGCTCTGTCTCGTGTTTGGCATGTTCAAACAAAAAATACCAGTACACCGTGACAATGGCGACGCCCTTGAGAAATTCTGAGCCACTGACATGGTAGACGGCTGAGTCGAACCAAGGCCAACGCCCGACGAACTGATTGATCCAATGCATCAAGGCGAAGTCAAGATGCATAGCTCTTCCCTCGTGACCACATCTGAAATTTACTCGGCCCCCCACTGCACCGGTTCCCGGCTTTGGAAAAGCGGGCTCACTGCGACCTGGTTTATTTGAGCCTACACTCACTAAGCGGCGACACAGATGTTCCACACGGCATCGCTGCCAAGCGGTTGGCGTCGCATTCGAACTTCCAGACGCCATCCACTGAAATTGGGACCGTCAGGTTGCCACCAGCCCTCAGAACTCCCACCAATCCCAGAATCGGCAACCCAAGAAGAAGACGTAGGCAATGATGAAGTTCCGATTGGTGAGAAGGTGACCGGAATCCCGTTGTTGGCCTCAAAAAACGACAGCGATTGTATACCCATCTCGTCTGTCCGCAACTTTGAGAAGCAATTTTTCATCTGCAGTGCGGGCAACGGTCTGCGATCCGCACCAGCATCGCTCCGAACCGCCGCCGGTTCAGATGGCTTTCCGCCAGGAAAAGCCGGTAGCGTGGCTTGCGCTTGTTCGAGCTGCCACCCCATCGTGGTGACATCGCCGCCCCCCGATTTGTGCAATTGGAGTGTAGCTCCTGACCAATCGTAGCACTCGGGCCTTTCCACGCATGTCTTCCTATCCAGGTAACCTAGCAGGCCGCCGTGCTCTAAATTCACACTATATACGGTTGCAGATGACAGTGAAATCTTTGAGCACGATGGCGTTTGCCGGCATAATGTCGCGATGAACTACTCCGCGCTGATGAGCGTAGCCGAGAGCGTTGCAGATCTGGATGACTACGTTCAGCTTCTGTTCTAAGGAGATTGATCGACTGTGGGATATAACTGTGGGATATAAGGGAGCCCAGGTCTTCACCCTTCAAAAACTCCATCACCAGATAGGGGTTGCCGTCATAGGGGTTGCCGTCTTAATCGCCGAGGTCGTAGATCGTGACGATATTCGGATGCTGCAATTTGCCCACACATTGGGCTTCACGATAGAATCGCTTCAAGAGCTTGGGGTCATCGGCAAACCCTACTGTCATTATCTTAATGGCGACTTAATGGCGACCAGGCGTCCGATTCCGGGATCAATGGCCTTATAGACCACTCCTATACCTCCCCGGCCGACTATATCCAGGACTTCGTACTTGCCAGTTTCTTGGGTTTGCTTGTGGCCATTCGAAACCAGATTCCTAGCCTGGCTTCCGGCGGGTCGGCAAGTCTCGCCCGCTGCCGCCTCTGCCCGGGCGTTAATGCTTGGTACGTTAGCACGGAAGCACAGGTCAGGGATACGCCTCTTCGGTCAACCGCTAATGCGGGATGACAAATCACAGCGACTCGCGGCCTCTTGAGCCAACAACTACACGCCAATTCAAATTTGTTGGGCGGCCAGAGGTGGTTGCAGCCGCGACCACGGCGGGAAAGACAGTTTGTCAATGTCACCGAGCTGCTTGAGGAAAGCGCTGCGGACTTCCTCGCCATCAACCCGGATGGCTCGTCACGGCCGGAAAAATATCCCCTTCGGGGAGAAGAAGTCACATTTGGTAGGACCAAAGGCACCTATACCTTCAACGGCGATCGGCTGATGAGCCGGTCCCATGCACGCGTCTACCAACGCGGCGAGGACTTTTTCCTGGAAGACCTTTCCAGTCGGAACGGAACATTCGTCATGGTTCGAGGTAAAGCTCCGGTGGCGTTCGGCGCCCCGGTTCTTGTGGGCAAAGAAATGTTTCGGATTGTCCCCTCACCGCACCCCGTCTCCTAGCTCTTTCATTGGAATTCGGAAACCGTCCATCAGTGGACGAGCGTATGGTTGGTGGCCGAATTCTATGCTAATGTATGAGCACCTTTAGTGTTGGCGTTGAGCCGGAACGCCAATACCTCGGCTCAACTGAGCCGATTCCCCTCAGTTCAAAGTGACCGCAATGCCCAACACGGCTCCGAAACAACTGGGCAAGTACGAAATACTCGAGGTCGTCGGTCGAGGCGGCATGGGTGTCGTCTATAAAGCTGTTGATCCGGAAATCGGACGACTCGTCGGCATCAAAATGATGACCAGTGCAGTCATCAATGATCCAGTGCTGCTCAAGCGCTTCTACCGCGAGGCGCAATCGGTGGGCAAGCTTCGGCACCCGAATATTGTGACCATCTATGACCTCGGAATCCAAGAGGCCATGCCTTATCTCGTCATGGAGTTCCTCGAAGGCGAGAGCCTGGATGTGGCCCTACGGTCCGGTCGTGCGCTGCTATTGGAAGAAAAGCTGAGCATAGTGATCCAGGTTTGCAATGCTCTGGCATATGCACACGAGCAGAGCATCGTTCATCGCGACATTAAGCCCGGGAATGTAATGTTGCTGAAGGATGGCACCGTCAAACTGGTGGATTTCGGAATTGCTCGCATCGGAGCGGAGTATGTACCGCGCACCGGCCAACTTATGGGAAGTATCCAGTACATGTCCCCGGAGCAAGTCCACGGAACTCATGTTGATCTCAGAACGGACATCTTTTCGACGGGGGTATTGCTCTACCAAATGCTGACCCACATCCTTCCGTTTGAAGGCAAGGACACGGGCGCCACGCTGCTCAAGATCGTGCACGACCCTCCGCCTCCTCTAGGCAGGTTTTTGAAAGATTATCCGCCGGAGTTGGATGGCATCCTGCAACGGGTATTGGCGAAGCAGCCTGGCGAGCGTTATCAGACCGCGACCGAACTGGCTTTCGACCTTTCCCACGTCGAGGAGCGTCTGAAGCGCAAGCGCATCTCGGTGTTCTTGGAAAGCGTGGAAAGGTCCGTTGCCGATGGGCAATGGGACAAGAGCAGAGAGCAGTTGCTGCAGTTGCTGAAAGTCGACAGGCAGAATGTGCGAGCCAGCGAATTGCTGCGCGAAGTGCAACAGCAGATCCAGAAGCAGGAGCGTGCCGAGCGTATACGAGACTTGCAGGCGCAGGCTGAACAGGCCACTGCCAGGAACGCGCTAGAAGAGGCGTTGCGCTACCTGAGCGTCGCGGTGAAACTTGATGAAGGCAATGCGCGGTTGCGCGAATCGTACGATGCAATTCAGGAGCGAAAACAACGTGCCGACAGGGTGGCGGAATTGCTAGCACGCGCCAAGTCATCGTTCGACACCGAAGATCTCGAAAATGCGCTTGCCAGCGCGAAACAAGCTCTGACGGTGGATGCTGAAAACCCTGAAGCCAAAAAGTTGCACGCTGCCATTAGCAACGAATTGACCGAACGGGAAAAGTTGAAACAGGTACATGCCCAACTGGAAGAGGCCAGAAAGCAGATCTCCACTCGCCATTTTACGGCCGCCCTTGACCTACTGCGACAGGCGGAGCGGATCGATCCCGAAGCGCCGGGCGTCAACGAATTGGTTGCACTGGCTTCCGCCGGGCAACAGCAGGAACGACGACGCAAAGATTTGGAGCAATTCAGCAGCGAAATTGGAGAGGCGCTCAACCGCAATGATTACACCCAAGCTTGCGCCAAAGCTGCGGAGGCACTCGAAAAATTTCCCAACGATCGCGGGCTCCTTAAGTTGAAAGCCCTGGCCGACAAAGAACGCGAGAACGCCGAGAGGCGGACCTATGTTGAAAGGCAAGTCTCATTGGCACGGCGGCTGTTAGAGGAAAAGAAATCTGTCGAGGCCCTCGCGCCCTTGCAGGAGGCGCTTGCCAAGTACCCAGATGAGTTCGTTTTGCAATCGATGTACTCGCTATTTACGGAATATCTGGAGCGTGACCGCACCGAGCAATTCAAGGCGAAAATCACTCAGCAGGCCAAAGATGCGATTCGGCGACGAGCCTACAAAGAGGCCATCGAGATCCTGGAAACGGCGAAAAGCCAGACTTCCTTCGGCGACTTTGACGACCTCCTCCATTTTTGCCAAGAGGAGGCCGCAACCCACGTCATACGGCAGAAAATCGATGCCACGGCCGACGAGGCCCAACGCCTCATGTCGCTAGGCGAGCACCGCCAAACCATCGAATTACTCGAGGCGACCCTCAAGGAAGTCGACGACCAAGAACTGCGCATCATTCTGGACAATGCCCGCCGTCACGTGCAGCAGTTCAATGCCGATCTTCAGGAAGCAATCGCCACGGCCCGCCGGTTGCTGGCTGTACAGCGTTATAACGAGGCTGTGAGGTTTGTCGACAGTCACGCTGGCCGCTTTGGCAAGACACCCGAATTCTCCCAGCTCACTCAGGATGTACATCGCGAACAACGTCGCGTGATGGCGTTTTCGTCGGCCAAAGAACATGCGCGAGGGGAATTAGCCAATTCCGATTTCAAAGCGGCTCGGGCTGCGCTCGACAAGTACCGCGAGGAATTCAACGACAACGATGTAGACACGCAACTGCTGGAGCGTGAGATCGAGACGAGAGAATTAGAATCCGCCACCGGCACGGTGGCGCGAGCACTGAAAGATTGCCGAGTGCTGCTTCAGGTGGGCTGCTACAAAGCCGTTCACGATATCCTCAGACGAGTGTCCGCCGCAGCGGCCCTCGTGCCTGCCGAGATGAAGCGCGACTACGACTTCGCCCGCACCAGCGCTATTGCGGGCATCACTCGTCAACGCAACGGGATCGAGCGAATGGAGCGAATTAAAGAACGGATGGCTCACGCTGCGAACGAAGCTACCGTGAGCGAGGAGGAATGGGAGACTGCGGGCTCGCCCTTGCTGAATGAAGATCCCCTACAGCAAACTCAGGTCGCCAGTATCACAGACCTCGAGAATGTTCTTGGGGAAATAACTCTCATTGCCAAACATTATCCCGGGGATCACAAGATCTTGTCGGCGGTCGGCATTGTTAGACAAAAGCTCACCATTCAAATTGCAGCATTACGACGTGGAGACACAGCTCAAAAGCTTGCAGAGCCGAACCAGCCGGAGGCGGCGCTAGAGCAGCCAGGCAGCGTGAGACTGAGCTCTGCTGAAAAAACCGTCGTTCGAGACATTGAGGTGGGCAAAGAGGAAAAGATCAGTCGGCCGCAATCTGCCGAGAAGGTAGGGGTAACAGCCGAGAGTCACCGGATGGCGCCGAGTGTCTCACCTTCCGGCAACACTCTGGGGACTGCTAAAAGAGAGCCGATTTCGATCGAGGACGACACAGTCGTCCCCCCGCCGGAAGAAGTATCAAATAGCCGATCTCGCGAACAAAAGCATTCAGCACCTGCTCGGGCTTTCGAAGGGGCGATCAAGAGCGCGCGCTCTGTGGCAAGATGGCCAATAAACATTCCGGCAGCGGTCGTGGCCGCGATCTTGCTGATCTTGCTCATATACATGATCTGGCGGGCCACACATAAAATCCCCCCTGGTATTGCAAATAGATCAATTCCGTTCGCTGAAAGGTGTGGTTACCCATCAAAGACGCCGGTCAGAGATGGGTTACCCCGCGTTGCGCTCGCCAGCTCCGCCCACCTCGACTAAGTGTCGAGAATCCGACCATGGCGACCAGGTCCTGCACGCCAACTTTCCCGCTAATCAAGCACGATCCGTCCGCCGCAACCTGCCCATATTTCTCGGCCAGATGATGCAAGGCCGCGAGCAGGCGGTAAGGGACCTCGCGCGACGAGAGCTCCAACATCTCGGTGCTGGTCTTGCGTACACGCTCGCAGAGCGCCTGCAGCACCTTCCACAGCACTTCGGGACGGGTGGCAACGAAATTACGGAAGTCTCGGTGCGAAATCGAGGCTAACTCGGTGGCTCGCAGGTGGTGACCGTCGCCGAGCGGGGGTGCCCATCGAGCATAGCGAACTCCCCGAAGATCTCTCCCCGGCCCGAGGATATCCAGAATCTTCTCACGTCCGCCCTCGGAGGCTTGGGTTACTTTAACCGAGTCCCGCGAGCAGCATATACAGAGAGTCGGAGGGATCCCCTTGGAAGAACACCGCAGCGTCGGCCCCATACGTCCTAGCGGAGATGATTTTTGTCAGTTCTTCAATATCGACTTTATTCAGTCTGGAGAAAATGGAAATCCTGGCAGTCGCGCTGAGTTCCCGCAGCAAGTCGACCCGCTCCGCGCTGGTCGGATTGAAGACGAAGTAGGGCCCGCCTCTGGAGCCGAACTCGACGCGATCGTTAAATTTCAGCTTGTGGCGCTGGACCTTTTCGCTGTTGACGAAAGTGCCCGAACTGCTGCCCACGTCCACAAGCACGAAGCCGGCGCCTTCGGCCTTGATTTCGGCGTGATCACGCGAGACTCGGGCGGCCGTGATCACGAGATCTCGACCTGGCCTGCGCCCAATAGTGAAGGGGAGGTGATCCAGAGGAACTCTGTGCTGCCCCGTGCCATGCGCGAAGACTATTTCCGTGAGTTAACCTCGGGACGCACCGATTGTCGTAGTAGCGGGTGGGACCGACATGGTGGCCTCCTCGAATCGTAGTCGCAAAGAATAGCATCATTTTCCCCGCACCACCCACACGTCAGCGTACTCGCAAACCCGAGTTAACCGCTCTCGGGCCAGAGCCACGGCATGAGTGCCCGGCCAATAGTCAAAAAAGTTGCCGACCACCATAATTCTACTGAGGGGGTAGATACGTAAAGCAGCTTAGAGACGTATTCAGTTGCGAGCATGTCTGGTTCGTAGCACAATACTCGGCGATCCCAAGTCGATGTAGCCCTGAGGTAGCTTCGGCAGTCCGGGGAGATCCAGCGTTTCTTCTAGAAACAGGTTCACAGGGCGCGAGTTGTCCTCTTAGAGCTTGTCGAAGGGAATATGCTCAATTTTGTCCGGGTTGCTTGACAGGATCGCGGCCCGCCATGGCCCCGAAAGAACCGGCGAAGATCGGTAAGTACGACGTGGTCGATGTCATCGGCCGCGGGGGGATGGGTGTCGTTTACGAAGCGACCGATCCTTTTCTCAACCGCCGGGTTGCCATCAAAATGATGACCGTCGGGTTTGCTGACAAGCCCGACCTGCTAAAGCGTTTCTTCCGTGAGGCCCAGTCCACCGGCAGCCTGCAGCATCCCAATATTGTCACCGTCTTCGAACTGGGGGACCACGCCGGAAATCCTTATCTGGTCATGGAGTTTCTGGAGGGCGAGAGTCTCGATGCGATCATTTCTTCCCGCCGGCAACTCAGTATCCTCGAAAAAATCCAAGCCATTATTGGCGTCTGCCACGGTTTAAGCCACGCGCACCGCCGCGGCATTGTGCATCGCGATATCAAGCCGGCCAACATCATGGTTTCAAAAGAGGGCACGGTCAAGATCGTAGATTTCGGTATCGCCCACATTGGCGCTGCAAAAGAAACCAGAACCGGACAAATCATGGGCAGCGTGAGCTACATGGCGCCCGAGCAGGTCAATGGCAGTCCGGTCGATGCGCGGACCGATCTCTTCTCTACTGGGGTTGTGCTGTACGAGTTGTTCAGCTACAACCACCCCTTCGACGGCGAGAACATGGCGGCTACCCTGATGAAGATCATCCATGCCACGCCGCCGCCTCTCAGAAACTTTGTCTCAGACGTGCCGCCAGAGCTCGAGACGATCATCTTTAAGGCACTGGCGAAGAATCGCGAGGAACGTTATCACTCAGCCGACGATCTTGCGCTTGATCTCAGCCAACTACAAGGGAAACTGAAACAGGAAATCATCGGCAAACACTTGCAGGAGGTCACAGTTCTGCTGGAAAAAGCCGATCTTCTCAAGGCTAGAGACGAGCTGCTGCTGGCCTTGCAAGTGGACAGACAGAACACCGAGGCAAATCTTCTCCTCCGAGAAGTGCAGCAACGTATCCAAAAAGCAGAGATTAAGGACCAAGTGCAGCAACTCCGACAGCAGGCGGAAGAAGACTTTGCTCTCAAGCAATTCGAACCCGCCTTGCGATGTTTGGAACGCGCCACGGGCTTGGATTCAACCAATGTCGAACTGAAACAGCTGCGCGAATCCATCGAGGCCGCGTGGTCCAAAGAGCTGGAGTTACAAGAGAGACTGAAACAGGCGGAATGGGCACACCAGGCCGGGGACCTGGATACCGCCAAGCAAGCGGTGGAGGAAGCCTTGCAGATAGCACCTGAAGAGGTTCGGGTGACGACTCTGTACGGCACCATCCAACACGACTTGGAGGAGCGCGCACGTCAGCGGCAGTTGGAAAATTATCTAGATCAGGCGGGGCGAGAGATTGCAGCTCGAAAATTTACCTCAGCCCTCGAGAAATTGAAATTAGCCGCTTTGCTTGACCCCAGCGCTCCCCAGGTCAAAGCGTTGATCGAATCGGCCACGCTGGGCCGCCAGCAGGAACAGCGCCGCCGCGATCTAGAGATAATTACCCACCAAATCGAGGAGGCGCTGAACCGGGATGACTACGTCGCCGCCTGCCAAAAAGCAGACCAGGGCTTACAGCGTTTCCCGGAAGAACGGACCCTCTCGAAGCTCAAGTCTTTAGCTGAAAAGCAGCGCCAGCTCGCAGAACGTAAGCAATTCGTTGACGAGCAGCTGAACTACGCCCGCACGCTGGTGGAGCAGGGCCGGAACGAGGAACTCCTCAGCGTTCTGCAATCTGCCGTGGAAAAAACCGGCCCCGAGCCCCGGCTCCAGTCTTTGCTCCTCATCGTGCGCGAGAACGTCGAGCACGAGCGCAGCGAACGCCGCAAGGCAGAGTATCTGCAGAAGGCGAAGGATGCGCTTAGCCGGAAATCGTACGATGAGGCCATTCAGACCCTGCAATCGGCCCACGCCGAGCTGAAAGATTCGACCGAGATTGCGGACCTTCTGCATTTTGCAAAGGATGAAGCGCTTGCCGAAAAGCGTCGTCTGATCGTGGAGGCTGCTGCACAAGAAGCAAACAAGCTTATTGCCGAGCAGGAATACGACCAAGCCATCAAGCTGCTAGAAGCGACCCTGCAAGAGGCTCCGGATGAAGAATTGGGCCTCATCCTGGTCGAGGTTCGACGAGGTTCTCTCGAGTACCAGAAAAAGCTGGAGACAACGTTGGCCGCAGTGGAAAAGCTCCTGCAGAGTTATAAGGCTGGCGAGGCGCTCAGGCTTCTGGAGGCCCACTTCTCTCTCTTGGCGCGCAGTGCCCCTTTTCAATCCCTACTGAAAACAGCCCGTTCTGAAGCTGAACGCCTGCGCAAGATCGACGACGTGATGAACCGGGCGACCCAGGCGCTGGAGAAAAATGGCTACGCCACTGCGCTCGAACTGCTTGAGGAAGGCCGTCGCCAGCACGGACTGACGCCGAAGCTGGAACAACTGCTCGCCGAGGTCAGCAAGAAGCAATCCGAAGCCGCCAGCAAGATCGTTCAGAAAGCTTTGGGCGACGCGCAAATTCTGATTAGCGCGGGCCAATTCGAGGCCGCACTCGAGAAGCTAGCCCTGACGTCTGATTTCATCCGGCTGGTGTCCGCGGAACTCAAGTCCGAGTACGAGAGTCTTCGACAGCAGGCATCCGAAGATCTCGTCGGCCAACGAGTTGCTCAGTTCGAACAGCACCTGGCTGATGGAAAGTTCACACTGGCGGAGAGTGCACTGCGCCAAACCTTGGTCCTGTTTCCCGACAACCGGGATTTGAGGCGCCTGGAAACGGTGTTGCGGGAAGAGGGAAATCGCAGATTAGAAGCACAACGAGCACTCACCGAAGGGCAGACACTTCTCAGACAGGCGAACTGGAAACGAGGCGGAAAGCTCCTGAAGAACGCTTTCGCTATGGCCGAACGCGCCCCTGGCGTCCGGGAGCAAGTGCTCGCCAGCTTGCTGGAGGCAGCGGAGGCAGCGGTTGAAAAGGACTGGCTTGCTGCCGAAGTTCTCCTTCACCAATTGACCGAGTTGCAACCGAGCTATGTGCAGCCGGTTGACTTGCAAGAACAGATTGCCAAGCGGAAACGCCAGGAGCTTGTAGACGGATGCCTGGGAGATGTCAAGCGGGTGCAGGCCGCCGGCGATCTGCAAGCAGCGCTTGGCGAGATCGAACGCAGCCTTTCTTCTTATGCCGACGAGCCACGGCTTTTAGACCTGCGTAAACAGATCCGGGAGCAGCTTCGGCAGGAAGAAGAAAGCAAGCTCCTCGAGCGTGCCCGCCTCGAACAGGAAGCGTTCGTGCGAGACGTCACCCAACGCTCGCAGACCGAACCCGGGTTGGACCGCCGTATCCAGATCCTGGAAGAGAGTCTGGTGCGCTACCCGCAGGAACCAAGGCTTCAGCATCAGCTGAGCCAGGCCCGCGACTTGTCCGCAAAAGTGACGGCTATCGTCAACGAAGCGCGTGCCCTGGAGGAGACGAAAAAATACCAGGAAGCCACCGAACGATGGAACATGGTCCGGGGCATCTATCCTCAGCGCCCAGACCTGGACCGCGAACTGGGGCGTGTTGCCAAGCTGGCTGAACAAGCGCGCGCTGCCGAAAGATCGGAATGGATCCGCAGCACCCAAGCTGCCCTCACGGCTGCCGATTACGATCGGGTGGCTGACCTGCTCAGCCAGGGCAAGACGAAATTCCCCGGCGCCCCCGAAGTGTCTGAGTGTGCAAAGAAACTTCAAGAGGGAGTCAAACTTAGAGAGAAAGCAAAGAAGATTATTGCGGACGGCCGTGCGGCCCTGGGAAAGAAGAAGTGGGAAAAGGGCGCCGGTTACCTAACGCGCGCCCGCGATGCTGCAGTCAACGATCCGGTGGTGCAAGAACTCGTAATAAGTGAACTTTTGGAGGGATGTGAAGCTGCAGTTGATGTGGACTGCCCGTCCGCCGAAATGCTTCTGGCACGAGTCGCCGAAATCCAGCCGAACTCTCCCCTCCTTTCGCCGCTGAAAGCGCGCATCGAAAGCCAGAAACGAGAGCAGACGATCGAGCAGCACATGACAGCCGCGGTACGTGCACAATCGAGCGGCGATTTGCAGGGCGCCCTGGGCCATTTAAATCAGGGGCTCGCCGTCTATCCCAATGAACCGCGACTATTACAAGTCAAGGGCGATCTTGAGACCCGTCTGCGACAGCGTGAGACCGAGCAAGAAGCCCAGCGAAGAGAGGAAAAGGAACGCGCACGCAAGGCAGAAGTGGAGCAACAGCGACTCGCCAAGCAGAAACGTAAGGAGGAGTTGGAACGAGAGCGGGCGAAGGCAGCCGAGGAGAAGGAGAAACTGGCGCGGGTCCGCGAAGCTGAGGAAAAAGCAGAGCAGGAACGTATACGGCAGCGAGAAGCGGAGCAACAGCGTCAGCAAGAACTGCGGCAGGCGGAAGAACAAAAAGCCCGAGAGAAGGCGGAGAAGAAACGTCAGCAAGAAGAACAAAAGCTCGCGGACAAGGCGCGCCGTCGCATAGATGCGTCAAAGCAAGCCGAGGGTGGCAAAACGGTCGTTGTAATGCCTACCGCGAACACCCGGGTGCTCGTAGCAGCTGGGGGGGCGGTTCTGGTAGCGGTCGTCGCAGCCATCGTGTGGAGGCTAATCCCTGGAGCTGTGCCCGTGGAGATCACGAGCACTCCTCTCGGGGCAACGGTCAAAATTATATCGACGGGCCAGGAATGTGTGACTCCCTACTGCAGCATCAAGCTGCGGCCGGGCAACCACGAATTGGAGCTCTCCCATTCAGGCTACATAAAGCAGACAAAGACCATCTCTGTACAAGCCAAAGGTCCCAATACATTTCCGATAGAACTGCGCGAGCTGCCTTCGTTCGCGACCGGGAAGCCGCCTTCGACCCCAGCCCCCTCGACCACCACCCCTGTCCCGCCGTCGATTACGACGCCTCCGCCTGTCCCAATGGCCAGTATGAGAATCCGCGGCTGGAACCCGACCGCGAAACTGTACCTCGATGACAGGTTGCTCGGCACCATAGGGACACACGGGTCTTTCTCGTCCATAACCCCCGGCGAGCACACAATCAAAGTAGTGGACAAAAGAGGCCAATCGGATACAATGCAAAAGACTTTCGCGCCTGGCGAGCGCGCGGATCTGAAGAAACAGGATTTCCCTCAGGTCCAACCCTCACTTCCCCCCACGCCCCAGCCGCAGCCTCCGCCTCCGAACGCGGAGGAGGGTGATTGGCGGCAGACCGCCGACTCTGGGAGCATTGACAAGCTGGAGCAGTTCCGGGCCCGGTATCCAAACAGCAAGCACTTAGGGGAAATAGAAGCAAACCTCGACAAGTTGTACTGGGATAAGGCGACGGGCCCAGGTACGGGCGCCGCGTTTGAGGAATACCTTACTAAGTCTCCGAGGGGAAAGCATCGGGGCGAGGCGCAGGAAAATCTGAGTTGGACCAGGGCCGAGGCCAGCAATACGATCCAAGCTTTGCGGGACTATCAGCAGCAATATCCGCAGGGCCCGCATTTCGAATCAGCAGGCAAGAAGATCGAGGATCTCAAGAGAAATGAGGATCTGAAGGAAGCTGAGGATCAGAAGAAAAACGACGATCAGAGGTTCAAAATAGCGCAGAACTCGGAAGACGAGGCGGTCTTGCAGGCTTTTCTCAGGGACTATCCGTCGGGTACGCGTCACGACCAGATTTTCGGCCGTCTGGACGACACGGTTTGGGAGAGAACTAATAAGAGCGAGATAGCGAGCCTACAAGCCTACGTTTCGGGCGTGCCGGGAGGCAAGCATCTCAGCCAAGCTCAAGACGCAATAGAGAAACTGAATGAGGCGGTCAAACCTGCCTCGCCAACAAAGCCAGTCGTTGACGACAAGCCTGCGGTCCTCGCGGTGGTTGCGCAATATAGCCAGGCATACAACGATCGGAACATCGACGCACTGAGAAGGGTTTGGCCGACGATGGACAACAAACAAGCCGCCACTACGCGCGATTTTTTTAGGAGGGCCAGCAGTGTGGCATCAACTTACAAAATTGACCAAGAGCCGCAGATTAGTGGCGATGAGGCGACAGTGAGAGTGACACTTGCCCTCAGCTATGTCATGAGAGACGGCAGACAAGAAAATCCGAAACCCTCCAGCTTCACGATAACTTTGAAGAAGAAGGAATCGCCCGGTTCGGCAGCCAACTGGCAGATACAATCGGTCGGCAAATAGATCAGAGACTAAGCGGGTAAGGAGAGAAAGTCCCCATGTCAAGAATCAAAGCCGCCACTTTGGTCCTGGGGTTATTAGTCGTTGTGACTACCTCGCGTTGCCTGCGGGCTCAAACCAAATGCCCCGCTCCCAACAAGCTGATTTGCGTGATTCCACTGCTTTATGACCCAACCGTGGGTGATGTAGGAGTGAACCTCCCTAACAATGCCCATAGGGCGCACTTCGACAGTGACTTTCAGACAAACGCCGCAGCCCTAAACTCCTCCGTCGGTACTGAGTTGACGTCTCTCAGATTGGCTTCGCCAACCTCCGGCATCACCTTTGTATTTGAAAATGGAGTTTTGAGGCGGACCACGGAAAGTTATGGGCCCATCCTGGGAGAGCGTGCTGAGACAATCGGTCGCCATCGCCTCTTTCTTGCAGGCACCTATCAGTATTTTCCGTTCAGCTCTCTGGACGGAATCGATCTAAAGCATGTCCCGGCAGTGTACAATCATGGCGATACTGTTAATCACGACGGGACCCACCGCGATCCAAACACAGATCCAAAGACGCCGGGAGACCCCGGAGTTGAACTTGAATACATTCAAACCAATAACCGCATCGACTTGAAGGTACACCAGTTCACGTTGTACGCGACGTACGGTCTAACGAACCGCATCGACGTGTCAGTGGCGATTCCCGTCCTCAATGTCCGCCTAGGCATTGTATCGGACGCGACTATTGTCCGGACACCTGACACACAATTCGCTCAGCCGATTTCGTCGCAGGCCTATCAGAATGATCCCAGTAGTTTGGAAGGCCGGCTCTATGCAGGTACGGGCCCGGCGGCCGACTGTGCCACGCAATCGCCTCCCAACTGCTCGGGGTATTTCCACTACTTTGACCCAAACAATCCCGCCACCAGCCTGGCGGCCCGGTTTCCTAACGCCAGGAGCGCAAGCGGCATTGGTGACGTCGTTTTACGCGCTAAGGCTACGGTGTTCAAGCGGGAGCGGACGGCCGTGGCGTTCGGAACGGACGTACGTATTCCCAGCGGGGACGAGAACAACTTTCTAGGCACGGGTGCGGCAGGCGTTAAACCCTTCCTGTCGGCTTCCTATCGCGCCCGCATCTCTCCTCACGCCAACATAGGGTACGAGTTCAATGGCAGCTCGATTCTAGCGGGGAACGCGGTCGAGAAAACGAAAGCCGGCCTTCCCGATCAGCTTTTCTACTCAGCCGGGGTCGACGCTGGCGTCACACACAGGTTGACACTCGCAGTGGACCTTCTGGGTCAACGATTCTACGATGCTCCGGGAGTGAAGATCGGCCCTTGGGAGGATGTGCTCAAGAACTTACATCCCGATGTGGCGCAAACCATATCCATTCACCGTTCGTTCAACACCGACGACCTTGCCCTCGGCGCCAAGTACAGCCCGTTTGGCAACTGGTTGGTGACCGGAAACATCCAGGTTAAGCTCGATGATGGCGGCTTGCGGGCCAAGGTGGTTCCTTTGGTCGGTATCTCATACACGTTCTAATCTGCGACTACTTCGTTCGCTCGAATCGAGGGGCCAGAGAGAAATTCTGATTGCAAGTGATTATTGCCTGCGATTCATTGATCGGACCTTCACCGTTTGGGCGCGACGGCTCGCCCGACTTTGAGGAACGGAAAACTGTCGTACCTGAGGTTAGGGCCGGATTAGAGAGCGTGTACCATGATCCGCTTCGGACAAGAGCTGTGCCGCAACGTGCAGGCGGCTTGCCGCCGCGAATGGCTTGATAGCAACGGAATCGGTGGCTTCGCCTCGTTTGGAGAAGTGTCGAGTCGGGACGGACTCCCCAGGGTTTAGGCACTTGCTTGCAAACTCTTCGCTAATCCAACGCCAAGAAAAACAAGCCCCCCGAAGACACATGCCGCCTTCACAAATTCCTCACGCTGTTTTCGCGATTCTCGAATACTAGCCCATGGTTTTCCGCGCAGCATTTGGAGTCGCTGCCACGGCATGTTACTTGGATCGCAAAAGCATCGTGTCGTCGGCTGCTTCACCGGCTGATCTTCAATACCCACGCCGGCTGGGAACGCAGTTCCTCTGGAAGATCGGGAAGCTCGACCGATACTCCCATCCTGGAAGCCTTAAACTTCAGTGGTATGGTCGACCCGAGAAGACTTACCGAGTTGGCGCCGGCTACGTCTTTCAGAAGAAAACTGTGGCCTGACCAGTGCGGCAGAATCGCGTAGAGGTCGCTGCCCTTGGTGGTGAAGAAGGCTTCGATGCCCGCCTTCCCCGACTCGGATGTTTCCGTCAGCTTAGTGACGTCGTAGGGTGTCGAGTATTCTTTGTTGTATTCGACTTTCGGAACTTCACCGGGGCTCCATTGCTGCGTTGCCTTCCAGGGCTTGGTGCCATAGATGGCATCGCCGTTAATTTTCAGCCAGTCGCCGATCTCCGTGAGCCGCTCCTCCATAATCACCGGGATTGTGCCGTCGGCTTTGGGCCCGATATCAAGCAGCAGGTTTCCGCCTCGGCTGACCGTGTCGACCAGTATCATTACCAGTTCGCGGCCAGTGTGATAAACGCTGAGATTTTCGGCACGGTTGTAGCCGTAGCTGACACCCATGCCGCGGCTTTCTTCCCAGGGATGATCGATGCCGCTCATCCCAGCCGTATATTCCGTAGTCCAATAGCCGCCGTGTTTGTGACGGGTGTCACCGCCCCAGCGATCGTTGATTACGACCTCGTCTTTCACCGGTGATTCATTGAACAGCCACGCGAGCAGTTCAGGACTGTGCCAGTCAGCGGAACCCATCTCCCATTCGCCGTCGCTGAAAATAAAAGACGGCTTATAGTGTGTGACTAGATCCTTGAACTGAGGGAACATGTGCTCCCGCACATAGCGCGGCTTGTCGTACAACCAGAGCGGGTTATACCACTCATAGAGCGAGTAGTAGTAACCCATGCGCAGGCCCCTGCGGCGAACCGCGTCGGTGAGGTCGCCCAGCACATCGCGTTTTGGGCCGACTTCAACTGCGTTCCAGGGCCGGCCCCAGGTCGCCGAGGCCTCCTTGCTGGGCCACAAGGCAAATCCCTCATGGTGTTTCGAGGTCAACACAACATACTTCGCGCCGGATCGCGCAAATACGTCAGCCCAGTGATCTGGATCGAACAACTCGGCGTGAAACTCGGGCGCGAAATTCTGATACGGAAAGTCTGCGCCGTAGCGCTTCTGATGAAACGCCCACGTTCCGGTCTGAATCGCGTCAGCTTTGGGGTCGTCCTTGCCGCGCGTCATCGCATTCCAATACCACTCTGAGTAGGCAAGCTTTCCGGCCAGGACTGGAGCGTATGCCGGCACCGAATAAGTGCCCCAGTGAATAAAGATCCCGAACTTGGCATCGCCAAACCAGGCGGGTGTGGGTCGTTTATCGATCGACTCCCACGTGGGCTGATAGCTTTGAGCGCTCATACTTCCCATTAGGAGCACACTGATGATTAGGCATTTCATTTTATTTTCCGTCCCAGCGTATTGGTTGAGCCGTTGTTTACGTGGTTCTTGATCGCGCGGTGGGCGAGCGGGTGCGCACCGATGAAGACTTCGGCCGCGAATATTCCAGACCGGATCCGTCGAGAGATGCCATGCGGACATCCACCAGGCGGCTACGCTCGCATACCGTCCTGGCAGAGCAGCGGGCAAAATCACTCTGATAATGGTGTGATCACCTGCCCTACTTCCCCCTAATTGCGCGCCGCAATTGGCGCATCATCTCAAGAGAACTCTGCTCAATCGTACCGTCCTGGTAGACTCCGATGTTGATCGTCGTGACGGCTTGGTGTTCCATGTTGGCCTTCACATGTGCGATCAAGTCCTCCGTGGTGAATTGAGGCGGTGGAATCGGACCGGCTTCGCTATGCACCCATGATGGCAGCAGGGATACCATCCCATGGGCCTGAAATCCTGCGCCAGCCCCCATCTGAATGTAACGAGACTCAAAAGGATTTTGAAGAGCGTAGAGCTCGCCTGCCCAGTAATCCTGCCAGGGAGCTAAAACTGGAAAGATCCAGAAGTTAAAGGCAGTAATCCGGCCTGGGTTTCCTACTCTGCAATAACGGTAGATTGCCTCAACCGGAACATTGGGGTAGGCGGCCACCGATTGATACCATGAATCGAACCAATAGCCGGCCAGTTTCTCGCCATACCGAGCTCCGATTTCGCTCAGAACATTCTTGTGAATCTCCGTGAATTGCTCCTCGCTGAAGGTCAGCTCGTAGAGCCCGGTTTCCCCGGTCTTTCCAAAGTTTGTCAACACAGGAGAATTGATATAAAGAATCAATCTGATTCCGCGTTTCTCCAAAGCACCCTCGATATTGCCGATTAGATCGCGTCTCGTTGTCCATCCCGGATGGATGGCTTCCCACGACTGGATGGGAGCGGGACAGTGCGGATGGGCATAGTTCACAGTGAAGATGACGTAAGCCGCTCCTATTTCTCCCATAAGTTGTGCAAAGGCATCAACGTCAAAGGCGTTGACAGCCTCTGGATACGTCTTCTTCCCGCCATCTCGCGGTTGCGTGAGATCTGTCCAATGAAACATGGCCCCATACCCTGCCTTGACAAACCAGTCGGTGCTCGCTCGATGCGCACGGGCACTCTCTTCAGCGGCCATCATTTCAGCGTTGGCCGAAGCAGGGAGAAATTCAAGGCATCGCAAGCGGACCACTTCGTCCGTGTCAGGTCCTGATACTTGAAGTGTGACTGGGTTTATTCCGCGGGTCAGGTGCAATCTCCCATCGAAACGTATCTTTTCGAAATTAATAGACCAGCCGCCATCACTTGAGCGATACACACCCTCGGTGAACTTTAGATCTGATTTAACAGAACTGGGGCCTGAGATAACTTCAAGGTGACAAGAGCGGCCGGGAACAGCACACGAAATGAACAGGTCGTACTCACCTTCTTCCAGAGCGGTAACGTTCCATTTAATCCTGCTTGAATCCTTACAGTTCACAGAGATCTTCAAGTCGTCCAGTTTTGCTTTGCCCTCGATCGCCGCCGCTGTCGCTCCGTAAAGACGGATATATGGCGTGAGTCCACGGATGAGAGGTTCTGTTGCCGGGGGAAGTGCAGCTCGAAGGGATAGTGGGGGGCCAAAGCCTGCTGAAAGGACGCTGGCAGTGCCACTCATCATAACCTTTAAGAAGTTTTTTCTGCTGAGAGTGTGAGGTCGAAAGGACGTTTTCAAATGTTACTCCCCTCACGCAGATCGTGCGAATGCCCAGGTATTGTAGCCACGATCGCTTGACTTGGCGCAGGTAAACCTCAGGCCGCTATGATGCGGACCACCCCCCCCGGTGTGAGAACGGATCAAACCACCACCGTAGAAATGCTGTACGTGCTTCCTGGCGACGGGAGATCATCGTTCCGAATCATTGAACGGAGGACTAGCGGGCCGGTGTGGGCGAGCTAGTCCCACTTCAATGAAGTCAAAGCGTAACTCAGTTAGAAGTAAAGCTTCAATGACAGTTGCAGCTGGCGCTCCGTGCTGCGAGTGCTGGTTATCGATCCGAACTGTGCGTGATTGTTCAGATCGTTGACCGGAATTCCCCATGTTGGCGTATTTGTAACGTTGAACGCCTCCGCCCGGAACTGAAGACTTCTTCTCTCGCCGATGGGGAAATCCTTGAAGAGTGACAGATCTAGATTCTTAAACCAGTCCGCTCGAAGTGAATTCCTGCCAGAATTGCCAAACGTAAAAGGCGCTGGCGGGGCAAAAGCGGCGGTGTTAAACCATTCCTGCGTGCTCGGACTTGACAAGTGAGGATCCCCAACGAGATTCGCCCGAACGTTGCCATTCCCCGCGATGGCGGGGGCGAAATTCCCTATGTTAGGGATATCAGACGAGATGTACACATAGTATGGCACTCCTGAAGTGAGAGTCAGGATGCCATTGAGTTGCCAGTTTCCGATAAGATAGTTAATCAAACCACTGGAATTTGCGAAGCGCTTGCCCTTACCGAACGGCAGGGGGGCGACCGCGCTGGCCGTCAGAACATGCGTCAAATCAAAGCCGGACACGCTGCGGTCACCCCTGATGTTGTAGGGGTTCTGAATTGAGCAGCTTTCGATACCGAAGAACCCAGAACAACCGACGTCAATGGACTTTGACCAAGTGTAAGCAACCAGATAAGTAAGCCCGTTCGAACTATGGTGGTTAGCAGACAACTGCAGACCGTTGTAGGAGCTATTACCGATGCTTCTATCATAAAAGGTCGGGCTGATATACGGATACGGCTGTCGAGCCGTAACCTCGGCGGGCGTCCCTGGTCCCGGGGTTAATGCAACGTTGTACAAGCCACCAACTGTAAGGCGATGGCTTTGGGAACCCACGTAGTTCGCCGTCATCACAGTGTTCGGACCCAACTGCCGCTCGACTCCAAAATTCCATTGCTCCGAATATGGATTCTTGGCCTTCGGATCCCGGTACCACTCAACTTGGCCGAATGGCGTTGGAGCGGGTAAACCCGCCGAACCTAAGCCTGCAAGCGGATCTTGCCAATTTACTGTGGCGACTTCATTTGACGTATTCAGTGCGGGAGTGAGTATTTGTGCTACTGATGGCCAGTCGCCACCAATGCCCTGCACGGTTTGCATGACGCCCGCCCAGAGGTCATTGAACATGCCGAACGAGGCACGCACCACCGTTTTGTCGTTAAGACTATAGGCAATCCCGATCCGGGGTTGGATATTGTCATAAGTGTTGGAATACAAGCGATTATTTCGGGAAACAACCACGTTAGGCTGCGGCAGACCTCCAGGCACGCAGGGAGCTTGGCCGGCACTCGCGCAGTCCGGTGAATTTGTTTGAATGACATAGGTCCCATTGTTGAAATCGATATTCCCAACCTGGCTGGTGGGATCGTGGGGACCGGACCCATACCCAGGCCAAAGCATTAGGTCATACCGAAGCCCGATATTCAGAATTAGCTTGTCTGTCACCTTCCATTTATCCATGAAATAGAAGCCGTAACTGCGTTGCCCGGTCACGGGCGCCACAGTATCTCGACGCGAGGCGCTGGCGGTTGTTCCGATAAGAAACGCTGCCAAGGCATCGCCCGTGCCGGTCGGCGCTTCCGGATTGGCTGTTTGCTCAGCACCAAAAACCTCAGCCGGACCGCCGCCATGTACAAAAAATGAGTTTTTCTCAAAATCGAAACCAGTGGTAAACGAGTGTTTGCGGAGAACTTTCGTAAAATTGGCTCTCCACTGATAAATGTCCGTGAGCTTGGTTCCGCCATGGTTTGTGGCACCAGTGTTCGCGTACGCCGGAATTTGCAGCCCTGGGATCGAGCAACCAGCCGTACCCGTGAAACCACAGACGAAACTGGGTGCTAGGCCGGCGTCATTGACTACCGTTGACGGGTCTAGATTGTCATAGGAGTTGCCAACGTTATTCGTGAGGTCCACATGGCCGAATTGCGCATCCAGGATTGTTGACGGGTTGAACTGGTGGTAGTAGGACAACACGTATTGCTTTCCGAACGTTTCGCCCGTAGCAGTCTCCCCAACAATTCCACCGGTTCCAACCCTCGTCTGGTCCGAACTCGTGTACCGAAAAAAGACAGAGTTAGAGGGGTTGAAATTGTGGTCCACTCTGAAGCTGTATTGGTTCTGAGGAGTTAGATTGGAACGAAGGTCATAGCCATTGAAGCCGTTTACGACTGGCTGCGGAGCGGGAAACACCGCTTGGGCAAGGCTCACGGCGCCTGGATTCAATACGCTCGAGACGTCGTTGTTCGGAAAGGGATCGCGGATAAATGACCCGGGATTAGCAGGGTCGGGCCGCGTCGTGAACGGGTTGTAAAGCTGGATAGGATTAGGACCTTGCAACAGTGCGCTGAAGTCGCCTGAGAGTTGCGCCGGTGTAGGCACATTGTAAAACGCACCCGTTGAAGGCTGCGCACGGCGAAACCCTTCATAGCTTCCAAAGAAGAAGGTCTTATTACGGCCGTTGTAAAACGGGAGAATCACCGGACCGCCAAAATTCGCGCCGAACTGGTTCTGTTCTAATTTCGAAGCAACGCCTTTAAGCGGGTCCTTAGCATCCAGGACCGTGTTGCGGAAGAACTCCCACGCAGTCCCGTGGAAATTGTTCGTGCCAGACTTGCTGACCACGTTGACGATCCCACCCAATACCCCGCCGAATTGCGCCTCATCACTGTGGGATTGGACCTTGAACTCCTGAATATCTTCAAGGATGGGCGCTACCGCGTAGGTAGTGAAGACCTGATCGGTATTGTCGATCCCATCCAGCAGGAAGTAGTTGCTGCGATTCGACTGCCCGCTCACAGCGGGAAAAACAAATGAGCCGAGCGGCGCAGCCTGTGCGCCACCCGAGTTTTGCGCCACGCTGACCGGACTCACGCCCGGCGTGAGGGACAGGAGTTGCGTAAAATTTCGTCCGTTGAGCGGCAGGTCCCTGACTTGCTTGGACTCTATCACTGAGCCTAGCGTCGCATTCCCGGTTTCGAGGGTGACCGCGGAGGCCTCGACCGTGACGGATTGCTGGGTCGATCCCACTCGTAGTGTAAAGTCCTGAGTGCTGGCCTGATTGACGAGAACGTGAAGTCCCGCCTGTGTCGCGGTTGTAAATCCGTCTTTTGTTACTTTCAGAGCGTATTCACCTGGTGGCACGCTCACGAACACATACAGCCCAGAATCGTTGGTGAGACTCGCTCTCTCCGTGCTGGTGTCAATATTGCGGAGAGTTACCGTCGCCTGCGGGATTACCGCACCGCTCGAATCCCGAACAACTCCGTTGAGAGTGGCTGTGGCTTGCGCAGAAGCGCTGTGCGGAATCAGAAACATCAATACAAGCGCCACTAAAAGCAGTGACATGCGGCGGCCGAATCCGATTTCACGCAAGCCAGATGAATCCTTGCATCCTTGAACCAGGCATCCTTGAACCAGCGCAAAACGACTAGAAGCACGGTTATCCATAAACGCCCCCCCACCCCAGTTAGTTTGCGATCAATAGCCTCACAACACTTCTGTGCGGTCGCTGGAAAATCGGCCCTTGCTGTTCAAAATCATTGATACTTTTATATATGAAATTAACAGTTCGCATATCAAACGGCTAACTTATAGGCTCGGTGAATAACGCTTGTCAAGTATTTTTTGGTTGACTCAAAAAGACTGTGCTCCAGGCGGTCTCTGCCACGAATTCTGGACCACAAACCGCCTGATCAAAAGGACCCCTGAACTGATTTTGGGACGGATTTGCCCATCCAGCGGCGTCCAATCGGTTCAGTTGGTTGTCGATGTGACAGAGCGTGGCCGAAAGGTCTTCACCCTTAAGCGGTGCGGCGTCCCAAGGGTTCCCGGCGTTGTGGTCGCACGGCCTACAGCGGATCGGAGGAAAGAAGCAGCATGGCAAGGGTCACGAAGGCCATGCGGAGCACGGCAGCAATCCAGTTCATCGAGTCAGCGTTGTTTTTGCAAGCGAATTTCCTGAGAAGGAAGACGTTTTCATGGTGCCCATCGAGATGGTTTCTACGTTACAACTGAAATCCGTTGTTCATGCCACACGGGTCCATCCGGGTACTGGTACGCAATCAAAGTCTCCGGAAGTATCTCGGTGCTGTATCCGGGTTTTTCAGGCAGCAGATAGTGGCCGTTCGCTATGCGAGCGGGATCAGCAAAATGTTCATGCAGATGGTCTACAAATTCAGTGACACGGTTTTCGAGCGAAGCTGATACACGCAGAAAGTCAAAGATCGCAAGGTGCTGTACGCATTCGCACAAACCGACTCCGCCCGCGTGAGGGCAAACCGGAATGTTGAATTTAGCGGCCATCAAGAGCACCGCAAGATTCTCGTTCACGCCGGCAACCCTGCAACTGTCAATCTGACAGACATCCATTGCGCCGGCCTGCATGAATTGCTTGAACATGACTCGATTATGGCAATGCTCACCCGTCGCGATGCGAACGGGAGAAGCCTCTCGGCGAATGCGAGCGTGGCCCAAAATGTCGTCGGGGCTGGTAGGCTCCTCCATCCACCAAGGGTCGACTTCAGCCAGTTCTCTGGTGCGTTGAATGGCCTCGATGACCCCCCACTTCTGATTTGCATCCATCATCAGCTTGTTGTGCGGGCCAATTTCTGCGCGAACCAACCGCGCACGGCGAAGATCATCGGCTGGGTTGCCACCGACTTTTAACTTGAAATGCGTCCATCCCTGGCTGAGAGATTCACGGCAGAGGCCACGGATCTTTTCATCATTGAAGCCAAACCAGCCAGCGGATGTCGTGTACGCAGGATACCCATGCTGCTTAAGCTTCTCTAAACGTCCAGCTTGAGATGCGGTGCGCGACCTCAGTAAATCTAGAGCTTCATCTGGAGTAATGGCATCTTCGATATATTTAAAATCGATCGAACGGACAATCTGCTCAGGTTCAAAATCTGCCAATAGCTTCCAAAGTGGCTTGCCTTCCGTTCGCGCATAAAGGTCCCAGACCGCATTGATCAGGGCCGCGGCAGCCAGGTGGATTACACCTTTTTCAGGCCCGAGCCAGCGGAATTGACTGTCTTCCGTGAGCTGCCTGGAAAAGGCGACGGTGTCCGCTGTCACAGAACATAAATTGCGACCCTTGAGAAATCGCGAAAGATACTCCAGCGCAAGCACGCATAGTTCTGTTCCGTGGCCCAAGGTGAAGGCGAGGCCGTATCCTTCGACACCCACATCCGTTTCCAGAATGCAATATGCCGCTGAGTAATCGGGGTCTGTATTGACCGCATCCGAACCAATCTGGTGACGTGAAGTCGGAAATCGCAGATCGAGGACGCGAACATTAGTGATTTTAGGGTCGTTCAAACAGATCAACTCTCCTTCCGAGGGCTTTCCGGTCGTGGCCAACCCTCGACAACGAAATCAAGATGTTCCTCCGCTAACGCAATCTCCAAAGCAGACTGTGGTGCCCACGAGGCCAGCCAGCCGCGGACGTCATTTCTATTCCTGAAACACTAAATTTGTCAATAAAAATCACTGGCCGCGGCGCTAACGCTAATATTTATGCGATCCACCAACGCCGGCGCGACTAACGGGCTTAAGTGTCCGATTTCGGGCGCTCTCGCACAATTCCACCGATCTCCTGGGAAAGCTGAAAACTCGCTCGTTTCAAGGTCTGGCGAACGATCGTGGTCGTGGTGTTATCTCCAATTCGGCGGATGTAGGGAACAGTTAGAGCGGCAACCGCATACCCATGCTCGTCCAGAACGGGATAAGTAACGTTGATGACTCCCTCGACTTCGTAACTTTCCTTCTCTTCGTAGCCTCGCTCCTTAATGACGGAAAGATGCGAAGTCAAATCACGCGGAGCCTCGGTTTTGTTGCGCTTGCACCAGGTCTGTATAGCACGCGTCCGAGCTTCTTGCGTTTGGTGCGCTAGGATGACGTGACCTGTGGCAGCATGCATGAGATCCACAACTGCACCGGCCCTGACATAGAAGCCCGGGCCCACGGGAGAATCCACCTGCGCGATAATCACGACCTGGCCCCCGTTGAGCACCCCCAAATGACAAGACTGACTAAGTTCGTGAGCAACTTGCTGCATAATCGGCAAGGCTTGCACAGTCATGCGTTTGATTGGCGGATGCTCTTGCGCCAGCCTAAACAGGTGTAAGGTGAGATGGTAACGATCGCTGTCCGGGCTCTGCGCAATGTAGCCGCGTTCTTCGAGACATACCAACATCCGAAAGACCTCTGAAATCGTGCGACCGAGCCTGCGCGCCACGTCGCTTTTTGTGAGTCCCGACGGCTCGCTGGCAAACAGCTCCAATATATCCAAGCCTTTCTCAAGAGCCGGAGTCGGGTACCGGCTGGAAGCTTTAGGTGTCTTTGTCTTCTTCATAAATTGTCGAAACCAACCACTGGATCAGGGTGAACAAAAAAAGGCGAGGACCTGATAGGTTCACCGAATCTTCTTGCAGCACTGCTCTGTTGCCGCCGACCGTCGGGTCGCTGAAATACTATCGCACTTAAAAAAATCTTGACAAAGTGCAAACCCTGGCTTAATGTGCGTTCCTATTTTCGTGGGTGCATGTACATTTTTATATATGAAATTAGCAGAGACAGCAAACTAATGGAGGGTAGTCAACGCCTGGAGAGGACCGTGCGACCCGGCCCCGCGCTAGGGAGACTCCTTCGATCGAGATTTGTCCCAGCGGCTCTCGTCTGGACGACGAGAACCGTTTTTTCTTTCTTTCTCGGATTGGCACGTTTCACGCGCACACAATACGTCCCGACGATCTAACGGTACTGATGGCTGCTGATGCCGTTCGCAAAGGATCTGTCAAAACCAGTGATATCCGTCCAGGAAAGGTCGACTGGGTCGAATCGCGGGATTCGTCGGCTTCACTCAGCGTGATGGTGCACTGGACAAGCCAAAGCAAGACTGAGCAGGGCAGTCCATCGGCGTACGGTCAGGCCGTACGTGACTTTGACGTTCACAAGTTTGCCGCATTGCACTGGAACAGCAATCTCTAATCTCTGCTGAGAATGACCGACGACTTCAACATGGGAACAAGAGAGAATGAACGAGATTACTCAAAGTGAGACGATAGCCTCACAAAGGCTGCCGGGTCTGGAGTCGCCCGCGCGTCGCTTACTTATGAAAGGGATGGCAGGCCTTGGCGCGACGCTTGCCTCTTCCTCGCTCGCTCCGGCTGTCACTGCTCAGACTCAGAGTCATGAGGCGGGGGTTGCTGGCAGTCAGCTACCTCCAGACCAAAGTCGGTGGGGACCTTTTATTCCATCGAGCGGTGAAGGGCGATATCTCCAACTTGCTTACCCGCCGTCCACAACCAAAGGGGAACTGCAGATTGGTGTCGTATACACCCTCTGGATTCCTGACAATATCAAAACCCTGAGGGCGGTGATCGTTCACCAGCACGGCGCAAGCATTCCAGCCGCCCAGGCGGGCGCGACATCTGCTTACGATCTGCACTGGCAAGCTCTGGCAAAGAAATGGAACTGCGCCCTTCTTGGGCCTTCCTATCATGTTCGGAACGATGCGATTGACTTAACTCCAGGAGGTGCAGAGCTGTGGTTCGACCCGAGACTGGGCTCTGACCGTGTTTTCCTTCGGGCCCTGGACGAGTTTGCGACAAAGTCGGGCCATGCGGAAATCACTACGGTCCCTTGGTGTCTCTGGGGACACTCTGGTGGCGGGATATGGGCCAATGTTATGAGCATTCTCCACCCCGACCGAGTGCTCGCTGCTTTTCTTCGTTCGGGTACTGCGGCGATGTTTCGTTCGAGGCACGAGTTTACCCAGCCTGAAGTTCCGCCTGCAATCTATGAGATTCCCACCATTGTTAACTTTGGCATAGGAGAAAGAGGAAACCGTCCCTGGGACGGCTCCATGGCCACTTTCCAGGAGTACCGAGCCCAGGGCGCTCCTATTGGGTTCGCTCCCGATCCGCGTACAGGACACTTCTGTGGGGATTCCCGGTATCTCGCGATCCCGTTCTTCGATGCTTGCCTTCAAATGCGCTTAACGGAGTGGAACAAGATCTTAA
>Ga0307471_100000075_pt1 | contig 44550 bp, 42 predicted proteins | sample atmos_gasesAM3C__2_FD_204566 | JGI IMG/M metagenome (GOLD analysis project Ga0307471, IMG submission 204566) | Hardwood forest soil microbial communities from Morgan-Monroe State Forest, Indiana, United States - atmos_gasesAM3C_515 | ecosystem: Environmental > Terrestrial > Soil > Temperate... | reverse complement strand
GTGCGCCGCTGCTTCGACAAGGCGGCGTAGCTTGGCGACCTTGTCGTTCACAGCCCCGTGATAAGCGCAAAAGATCAGGCGAATGCGTGTCTGAGGAAAATCGCGCATCAGTTTCTGCACCACGGGCACGCAGGGATCGCTCTCATCTCCGGTGCAAAACACGAGTTCGTAATTCGGGTAATCCTGGCGGCAGTAGCTGGCGAAGTTGTCATAAGCGCCAGGATCCACGCCGCGCACCGGTTTCAAGTTGCTGACGGGTGGAGCGTAATCCGGCCGAGCGGCTTTCTGCGACCGGGCGAGAAGGAAAAAACGCCCAGCGCTATAAAGCGCGATCAGGTAATAAATGAAAGAGATGGCAGCAACCGCAAGAAGAAAGTACTGGATTGGAGTCAAACGCGAACTTCCTCCCTCCACAACACCTTAGTGGCAACGCCAAAAGACAGCGTCCCAGAAGTCGTCAAGTATAGCGACACACGCTTCTTAGCTCAGCTTTAAAGCTCGTGACAACGTATCTTTAATTAGGTTACCAGCATCGAGCGATGCATGGGTCAGAATTTAGAAAGCAGCAATCGGAGAACTCGCGGCGGTTTGGGACTCGCAGGGGTTTCGCGTAAAATTGAAAGGATACCGAGAGTGAGAGCGGCGCGCTGCGCGTGCCAGAAGCGGATTCAGAGGGGGAAACGAGCGAATCGTCCGCATGCCTAACCGAGCCAAAAGATTCCACTTGAAGACCGCTTTCTTTATTCTGGTGATCGTAATTTTTGCGCCGCTTGGAAATGTCCTGCTCGGCAAGGGGATGAAAACGATCGGGGCGGCGACCAATTGGAATCTGGGCGGATTGTTCCATGTTTTGCTGCAGATTTTGACGTCGCCCTACATTGCCTTGGGAATTGTCTCACTTTTGATATTTTTCATCGCCCACATGCTGGTGCTGACGTGGGCGGACTACAGCTACGTCCAACCGGCTTCCTCGTTTTCCTACCTGTCGGTTGCGCTGTTGAGCTACCTGATTCTGGGTGAGAAGATCTCGGTGCTGCGCTGCCTGGGGATCGCGGTGATTTGCGCCGGCGTTATCGTCGTCGGACGAACACATCCGAAGACGACGGGGGCGCACTAGAGATGCTCGAGCTCGTGTTTCTCTTATTTGTGGTTGTCGCCGGAACAGGCGGCGAACTGTGTGTGAGCCGGGCGATGAAGAGTTTGGGAGAGATGCATGATTTCCGGCCAGCTTCACTTGTGGATTTCATCGTCAGGGCGCTGCGAGTTCCGTGGATGTGGCTGGGAGTAGGAATGATGGGGTTGGCTTTTTTCTCGCTGCTAGCCATATTGTCAATCCAGGAAGTGAGTTTTGTCGTGCCGGTGACGGCGTTGAGTTATACCGCAGGGGCCATCGGCGCAAAGCTATTTCTCGGCGAGCGCATCAACCGGCAGAGATGGATCGGTTTGGCGCTGGTCTGCGTCGGGGTGACGATCGTGTGGTTCAGCAAGCGATAGATGACCTGCTGAAATCGTATGAATCTGCAACTAGCCGGCGAGTGCAGTAATGTGTTTCAGGTGCCGGCAATCCCCTTGTTCTGAAGAATCTTGACGACGACACGGCGGTTCTCGGCCTGCCCTTCCGCTGTTTTGTCGGAAGCGACCTGCTGGCTGGTGCCCATAGCGCCGGGAGCGAGCATGCTGGTCAGCGGGATCTGGCACTGTTGTTCAAGAAAGTTTGTGACATTTTCGGCACGTTCTGAACTGAGTTTCTGGTTAAGCGCGGCGCTGCCAACCTTGGAAGCATAACCCTGCACCATGAGCATATAAGCTGTGACGCCCTGGGCCTGCTTGGCCAATTGTTGCAACTGGTCCTTGTACTTTTGTTCGACCGTAACGCTGCCGTTAGCAAAGTAGACAGTCGTCTCGCCCAGGATGTTGTAGTCGCCAAGTTCGCCAAAGCGCTTGTTGGCCTCAGCAATAGCAGCTTTGTTGGCGGCAATCTTTGCAGCATTGGCTGCGCTCGCTGCCTGTTCTGCCTGTATCTGAGACTCCTGTTTTTGGAGCGCTTGCTTCTCAGCCGCAATTTGCTGCTGGCTCTTTTGGACTTGCTGCTCGGTAGGCTGCAGGCCGGCCTGGATGTCTTCGGCCGTATTCAGACTCGAGCCACTGAACTCCACGGTGTCAGCGACCAACTGGTTTTGCGCGTTGTAAGTTCCCTTGACCTTAACCGCGAGGCCAGGGATAAGCGCGGTAACCGCCAAATGCTTCTTGCGAAACACCCCTTCCGGCTCTACGACCTGAGTGTTTGGGGTTAAGACTACCGTGATGTTTCCAGCTTCTTGGGATTGAACGGTCATGTTGGAGCCACTGCGAGCGGTGATGTGGCCTTGAATCTGAGTAGTCTGGGCGAAAGCGACGACACTGAGGAACAAGAGTGAACTCAGCACCAGTGTCACAAGCAGAGCGGTTCTTCCGGTTCTTATTCGATCGAATTTCATTGGCGTTCTCCTCATCTCAGGTAACGAAACTTACGAAAAGCCCACCCACTAGCCGGGAAGCGTCCAATCGTGAGGGCTTACAGCCGAGGACTCTTCTGAAATGTACCGCGAGCTCAGGAGAGCCACAACGCTGGCGGCGAAAATCAAGCTTGGACGGTTCAATTCGGGCAAAAGTCCGGACGGCGTCCGCAACGGGAAAACACTGCTTACGCAGATTGCGGACGCCACCCGGTACCGTCCGAAGACTACTGTGTCAATTTCGGGAGCACCGCGGAACTGTCACTTTGAACAGTAGGGGAAGGAAGGTCGTGTAGGAGCGCAAGGGCTAATTCAAATTTCGTTGAAAGACGAAGGCAACGACCAACTTCCCAGTGACAGGTTTTCCTTTCACGGTTGCCGGGTTGTAAGCCCAAGACTTCACCGCAGAAATGGCGGATTGGGTGAGGGCACCAACACCACGAACAGCGATGACTGTGACCACCTGCCCCGATTTGCCGATCGTTACATCCAAGACGACCGTACCTTGCGCGAGCGTGTTGGGAGGATAAGTCGCGTAAGCCGCGGAAGTAATCTGGGGAGGTGTGTATTGGGCAGCGCCGGTTGGCGAGGCCGGTGGAACGGGAGCGACGGAGAGCGGATTGGTTTCTGTGTCGCCGGGATTGAAGGGGCTGAAAACTACGTTCACGGGAATAGCTGATGCCACAGTATGGCCATTGTAGGTCGCGGGTTTGAAGGCCCAGTTGGCGACGGCGGCTTGCGCGGCACTTGTCAATGGTGGGATATCTCTGAGCACTTGGACATTCTGGACCTGGGCACTGCTGCTCAGGCTTAAGAGCAAAGTAACCAGGCCGGTCGCGGTGGTATCGACCGGATACGAAATGTCGCCGGCCGTAACGATGTCCGGAGAAACAAACGTGGAAGTTTTGCCTTGGCCAAACCCGCAGGCCGGAAGGAAGAGACCGGCGATCGCGGCCGCCGGAATCGCAAATGTCAGGAGTCGTTTCATGTTCGCTCTTCGCCTTTCTTTGTGATGATTCTAATTCGAAGAGCACACAAAAGAACACAACTCCTTAAGTAGGGATGACTTTGCGTTACCCCCTAACGGTCCCGATACGGCGACTTCGGAAAAGATTTCGAACCCGAACACCGGGCCATTCAAGACATGCTGGAATTCGTCAGATTGATCGAATACTTGCCTTGGAAAAACCTCTGGATCGCCGGACCGTTGGGGGAACCGGGATGGATACTCCCGGCCAGGCTATGTTTTGCACACAGGAGGCTGCGCGGCTGGCCGACAAGAGCAAGGGTAGATGCTGCGGAAGAGAGCGCAAGGCCTATTTCTTCAGAGTTGGAAAGGGAGAGATGAAAATTTGCCCCGCAAGAGCAGCCTCGATGGCAGGTAGGAGATCTGTGGCCAAGCGGGCCTTCAAGACGTAGCCAAAGGCGCCGGCGGTGAGCGCCGCCCGCAGAAAGTCCGAATCGGCGTGAACGGTAAGGAACACGACAACGGGGTCGAAGCTGGATTTTTTCAGCTTCTCGACAGCCTCAATTCCGCTCATCCCAGGCATGCTGATATCAAGGACGAGGAGTTCTGGGCCGAGCCGCTGGACGCCGTCGATCACTGTCTGGCCGTCGGAAGCCAGACCGACAATGTCATATGGCTGGCCCAGCAAGCTAGCCAGCTTTTCCAGTACGTCGGGATGGTCGTCCGCCAAAAAGGTTCGAATGGGCTTCATACGTAAATCATTCGGGAAACCGGGGACGGTGGAAACGGTCGCGCTTCCAGTCAAGAGTGCATAAAACATGGCGAAGGTTGCACCACGAACCTGGAGCAAGATCGAGGAGAGGATTCCCTAAAAAAACAGAGGGGGATACTGGCAATAAAGACAGGGGGGCGAAATTCAGTTGACGAGCATGTGATTATGGATAGCGAATTGAACCAAGTCCGCAGTGTTCTTGATCCCCAGATGCTCCATAACCCGGTATTTGTGGAATGCGATGGTCCTGCGGCTTACCTTCAAGATGTAGGCAGCCTCTTTCATGGTTTTCCCTTCCGCCAGTAGTTGAATGACCTCGCGTTCCCGAGGCGTGATCTCGCGCGGTCGGCGGTTGGGCCGGGGATCCCGGATGAACATCTCCTCTAAACCATGGGCAATAGTAGCAGTTACGTACGTGCGTCCCTTGAGGGCTTGTTTGATGGCCAGAAACAGTTCCGAGGCAGCCGAGCTTTTGAGCAGATAACCGGAGGCCCCGGCGTTCAAGGCACGGCCGGCCAGGTCCAGATCGGGACTCATAGTTATGAAGATCAGCTTCACGTCGGGCATCTTCTCTTTCAACTGTCGGCCAGCATCCAGGCCATTCAGAAGGGGCATGGCCACATCCAGCACGATCACATCAGGCTTCAGCTTCGGGGCGGATTCCAGCAAGGCGCGGCCGTCGGCCACGGTGGCGACCACATCGCAATGGCGCTGAAGGAGAGAGCACAGGGCTTCGACGATGAGGACGTGGTCGTCGGCAATTATCACCCTGGGGAGCTTCATCCTAATCCTCGATTCTGCAAGCGCCCGAGTTCAGGCACTCACCGCGCAGATCTTTTCCTCACCCGGATCACCAGCCGTAGCGAGCCGAATTCTCCATTGCTGCTGCGCCGATCGAACGCCTTCCCCATGGCCGGGATCGGCCAAATCGAAAGCAGGCAGAGAAAGGGCAACAAAGCAAGCCGAGAACAAGTTCCAAAGGAAACACGGTGATAGGGGAGATTTAAGAAGCAATTGCCCCTCGCAAAGCACGGAAACGGACCTACTCGTCCCTTCCGGCACTAACTGATGCAACGTTGACCGTGGGCTTGCGACCGAAGAAGATCGTCGTGTGCGGCGGCGAGTGAAAGGACTTGACCGAGGTCGAGCTCTCTCACGTGGTGCTGGTTGCAAGTCCGGGAGACTGAGAATAGTGCAGCACTCCTAGAATGTCAACTCTAAGCTATGGTTGGACTTACACTGCGGCGATAGCACCTATAGTTGATTTGGGGGTGCGCTCTTGAAAGCGATGCAGTGCTCCGGGTCGCACTGGCCAACAAGAGTCGACGAGGAACCGTCGAAGCAAACGATCGGCCCGAAACAAAGTGAAATACTGTAAATCGTAAACGGCGGCAGCCGCCGATTGTCGAGCGACGGCTACTTGCTGCTCGTGATGATCATCTCGAAGTCCGCATTTCCACACATGCCGTAAATGGTGCCGGGAGTGCATGCGCCGACGGAGTACTTGAAGCAGCCTGCGGTCTTTGCGACGACGGTCACGGGGCGATCGGACCCACCCATGATCGGTCCTGCAGGATCAAAGGGAGAAGTACCGCCAAAGTCCACCATAATGCCGGTGTTTTTGCCGGCTCCCTGCCACGTCACGGTCGTACCGGTATTGATGCAAATCGGCGAGTCCTTCGGAAAGTTTGAAATGTTGGGAGTTACCGATGCATCGGTTCCGCCACCCGTGCGCTTGATCTCCAGAACGCAGGGAGAACCACTGGATCCGCACGTATTGGCCGCGGAACAGAGCTGTTCAGGATGGGGATTGGTGCAAAACTTCGACTTGCTTTTCTTGTCTTTGGCCGCGATGAGACCAGTCATAAGCAAGAGCGGAATCAACATCAAACAACAGACAATCATTGGGAACGGCCTGCTTTTCATTTCACACCTCAACTGAATTTAGAGTTTCGGTTGATTGAGCCCTAAAACGCCCTCCAAAGAAAAACAGGAGGGGCAGTGCCAAATTCATGAAGGACCCGTCGAGGATCTGGGAGGCACCGGTAGCCTTAGTTGACGCCCGGCGTGCCCTTCCAATCGATCACATCGACCAGTTTCCAAGCATTTTGATTGAGTTCGATCTGCAACTGGCCTTGCTTGTCGATAGCAAGCTGGCATGCGGGAAACAATACGCCAGTGCTTTTGCTCTTGTCGGTGTCATCAAGGTTGAACTCGCCGCCCGTCAAATTGAAGGCCGTCGACTGAGTGTCCGCCCAGACTTCCCCAAATCTCAAAAGACGGTTGGTTACGAAACGAATTTGGCGCCCAGTCGGAGTGGGGATCATGCGCACGAAAGCAAGGTCATAGCCGAGCGTGCCGGTAATGGAGATATGACCAACAGCGCGCATTTTGGTGAGTGCGTTAACGAGACCCTGGTTCTGTCCCTTTGTAAACGCATCCACCAGGAGTTGCCGGTCTTCGGGTGTCGAGTACTCATAGATTTCGACGGAAATGCCGATCACCTGGCCCAGTTGCGTGCCTGTACCCATGGCGCTTGCTTCAATCGTTTCAGCCTTCGGCCTCTTTTCGGAAAAGGCCGGAAAAACAGCCAAGACGAGCAACCCGGCCACCATTAATCCCATGAGGACCCACTTGTGGGAATTACTGCTAGTCTTCTTCATCTGCAGCATACGATTCTCTCTCCTTAACGACTGTCGAGGACCACACCTGACTCATGCGTTGCAATGTTGCACAAAGGGATAAGCGAGGGCACTGTCAAAAGGGACAGGGGTGCCCAAAATTCGTAGGGGAGCACACTTCAATGTTGAGAGCATTGATTTGCTAAGACTCGTCCGGGCCGGACCTCTGGTAGCCGCTTACCAAGCGGGCCACGGTAATGGCAATGTAAAGAACCCCTGTTGCAGCCTCCAGGCCTGCAAACATCCGAGCCACGTGGCGCACCGGCAGGATATCGCCATATCCTAAGGTGGTAAGAGTCTCGAGACTAAGATACAGAAGGGTCGTTTGCTTCAACCCTTCGGACCCGTAACCGGCGGGCACGATGAACGACCCTGGATAAACAGTTTCAATGACCCTGTAAATCGCGAACCATAAGATCGCAATGATGAAGTAAAGACTGACCGAAGCGTAAAGCCGTCCATTGGTGACGGGACCAGGTGAACCCAGGTAGCGAAAGAGGCTAACTGCAGCAAATCCAAAAAAGAGAGCAAGCAGGCCCCAACCGAGGAGCGCGAGCCAAAATCCGCCGTAAAAATAATTCGACAGGAGGGCAATCATGGAGGATCCGGCTAGCAGGATAGCCGGGAGTCGCAGAGCCTGCTTTTGGGATAGTTCCAGGGAGGCGGCGGCGACAGTAAAGTAAATCAGAACCATCGGGATCAGTTCGCCGAGTTTACCTCGATGAAAGAAAGCACTCATCACCAGAACTGTCAGGATGGAGAGCAGGAGGAAGAGCGAATACCGTTCCCGGTCCATGCCCTTTGGGATCTTGAAATGAAATCTGTCAGGAGACATTGGCGTCATCTTCGCCCTAAATCCCAGCGGTTGCCACTGTCATTTTGACCAGTTGCCGACCGGCGGAGACGACCGTAGGCTTAGGATGCTCGAAGGTGACCCCACCGCCCGCACCAAGAAGGAAGAGTTCAAGGAATGAGGGGTCACAGAAGAAGTGCCACGCGAGACAGCGGCCCCTACAGTGTTGCGGAATACAGGCCAGACCCAGAAGAGTCGCGCCCGCAGAGCGTGAATCCTTTGCGGGCGCAGCAAGCTTTCCTCCGATTCCCCGGTGAGTGCGAAGTGAATCCTACTCGAAGAAGTGCGCGATCTTTTTTCCGGCATTCTCAGTGTAAAGAACGGTAACCTTGGCGCCCTTGGCGGTACCCTTGCCGATGGCCTGCGCGGAAACTTCCGCGCCCTTGCCAACAACTTCGAAAGTTTTCTCGGTACCATCCGCGGTCTTGATGGTCACCGTTTTACCGTCCTTGCTAACCTTCTCCACAGTGCCGTCGACCGTTTTGACGCTGTCCTTTGTAAGTTTGTCGACTTCGTGGGCAGTGTCTTCGGTACCTTTCTTGCTGTACTGGACGACAACGTCAGAGCCCACTTTGATTCCTTTGTAAGAGTCCTTGGCGGCGGCTTCGGTGGCATCGACGCCTGTCACCGTGGTCTTATCCACATAGTGAAAAGTGTGCTCGGTACCGTCTTTGGTTTTCACAACGATGGTTTTGGAGGCCGAATCTACTTTCGTGACCGTCCCATGCACGACCGAGACAACGTCATCTGCCGCGTATACAGCGAACACCAGCAGGATCGCAATCGTTAATACCCTCAGAAAAATTTTCATCTCAGAAATCCTCCCGATCCATTTCCGCAGTATTGAAACAAGCCAGGCAACTTCTTCCGTGCGCTTTCTTTGTGCACCACGTAACTCTACCGAAAACTTCTTCCTGTCACAAGAGACAGTACCGCGGCTCCCCGCGTAGCGAAAGAGAATAATATGCGGGAAGCCTTGCGGTGTTGCTGCGTCTGCTAAAGACTGGCGAGCGCAGGGCGATCGAGATATATTTACGGCGCCCACCAAAGCACAATGCTTGGAGAAAAGAGGTCGCATGAAAATAAAAGTGTTGTTGCTGCTGTTGATTTGCCTGGGAATGGCGTGGACCGCCCCGGCAGATACGCTCAAGCTGAAAAATGGACAGGTCGTTTATGGAACATTCTACGGCCGCAGTTCACAGGGCATTCAATTCGCAGGAACGGATGGGAGAACGCAAATCTATCCGTACCAGGAAGTGGAATCACTGAACTTCGGACCCATTCCACCTCCTCCGCAACCGGCAACGCCGCCGCGACGAATTGTCGTGCCTCCGGGCACAGTACTGCTGGTGCGAATGTCGGAGACTTTGGATACGAGTTCGGCGTATACGGGCCAAGTGTTTACGGCGACGCTAGCAACAGATCTGGCGGCAGAGGGCTATGTAGTCGCGCGAATGGGCACAACTGTGTATGGGCAAGTCCTGGAGGCAAACTCGGCCGGGCGCGCTTCGGGAGAATCGCAACTGAAACTGCAATTGACACAGATTGTGATAGGAGGCACGGCCGTTCCCATCGTCACCGACGTGTTTGACTCCAAGGGAAAAAGCTCCACGAGGCGATCGTTCCGCCGGCTGTTTGGGGGAGCGGGGCTCGGAGCCGCGATTGGCGCAATCGCTGGGAACGCCGGGATGGGCGCAGCTATTGGCGCGATATCCGGTGCGGCGCTTTCCGTAGTGCAAAAAGGCAACCAAGTGCAAATTCCCGCCGAAGCACAGTTGCAGTTCAACCTGGAGCAACCTGTGACGCTGCCTGTCCTGCCGTAGGCTGGAGCCGCTCATCAGGAATTGAAGATTTTGAAATCGTGGAGGATCTCATGAGGATTCAAATGGCAGTTGCGGTCCCAGTTCTGTTGCTGGCCGCAGTGGTTTCTGGGCAAGAAAATCACACTCAAGTGAAAGATCGCGGAGACACTAAAGAGCTGAATACACAGGCGTATGTCGAACTGCTGCGCTCGGACCTGAAAAGGCAGAAGGAGCAAATCGTCAAAGAGACGATGCAGTTGGATGAGAAACAGGCGACTCTATTTTGGCCCCTCTACAGGGAATATGACGCTGCGCTGACAAAGCTCGGGGACGAAAAGCTGGCGATTATCCAGGACTATGCAAATAATTTCACGACGATGACCAACGAGAAGGCGGATCAACTGGCGCAACGCGTCATGGCCCTGGACGACCAGCGGCTTGCGGTCAGAAAGAAATACTATGACCTGATGAAGAAATCGCTTCCAGCTACGCTGGCGGTCCGTTTTTTCCAAGTGGAAAACCAGATCCAGATGCTGGTGGACCTGCAAATAGCATCGAATCTGCCGATTGTTGAAGAAGCCCCGGGTAAATAGGTAGATCGCCAGGACAATTGCTACATAGTGATGAGAAGTGGAGCGCTGGGCGTGTTACAAGCACGTCATGGGAAAATCTAGGACTGTAGGTGGCCTGCAGCATGACGTTGAGGCAGGTTAACACGATAGAGTCGCCTGTCGTTTCCGTGTATAAGAGAGAAGGTGCTCTAAGGACCCCTGAATGAAACGACCGGCTTTGCTGGTTTTCCTCGCATTAATTCTAGGCGGTTGTCTTGCCCTGGTTTTTCTCTATTCATCGCTGCGCCGGGCAGAAACAAAGTTGGGACACGCGGGGCCAAGTGGCCCGGCGGCGGGAAATCCCGCCAGCTACGTGGGCGCGAATAGTTGCAAGAGTTGCCACGAAAAGGAATATCAGGCCTGGATAGGTTCAGATCACCAATTAGCGATGCAGGAAGCCACAACCGGGACTGTATTGGGCGATTTTCACGACGCACGGTTTACCTATTACGGCGTGACATCGCGTTTCTTCGTGAAGGACGGGAAATTCTTCGTAAACACGGACGGGCCGGACGGGAAACTGCACGACTATGAAATCAAATACACCTTCGGGCTGCACCCGCTGCAACAGTATCTAATTCTCTTCCCGGACGGGCGCTTGCAGGCGCTCTCCATCGCATGGGACGCCCGTCCGAAAGAGCAAGGCGGGCAACGCTGGTTCCACCTCTACCCGAAAGAAAAGATCCGCGCGGGCGATGAACTGCACTGGACCAACATTCAGCAGAACTGGAACTTCATGTGCGCTGAATGCCACTCGACGGACTTAAGGAAGAATTACGACGAGGCGACGAACACGTTTAAGACTACGTGGTCGGAGATCAATGTTTCCTGTGAAGCGTGTCACGGCGCGGGCTCGACCCATGTGGCTTGGGGCAAGAAGCAGCCGCTGGGCTACACTAGCGCCAACCCGGCCGACGACGGATTGCCAGTGCACTTCAACGACCGCAAGGATGTCTATTGGAAGATGAATTACATTACCGGGAACTCGCAGCGCTCGCGCTCGCGGGGGAATACCGACGAGATCGAAATGTGCGGGCGGTGCCACGCCCGGCGAAGCCAACTAGCCGAGCATGATGTTCCCGGCAAATCTCTGCTGGACACGCACTACGTTTCGCTGCTGGTTCCCGGACTGTTTACCGCTGACGGACAGATGCAGGACGAGGTTTATAACTACGCATCGTTTCTGCAGAGCAAGATGTTTCACGAGGGCGTCACCTGCAGCGATTGCCATGATCCGCACACGCAAAGACTTCGCCAGGAGGGACAGAAGGCTTGCGGGATTTGCCACGACTGGCGGAAATACGCAGCCACTTCGCACCACAACCACAAAGCGGGTTCGCCCGAGGCCAGTTGCATCGCCTGCCACATGGCCGTGCGAACGTATATGATCGTGGACCCGCGCCATGACCACAGCTTCCGTATCCCACGCCCCGACGAATCTGTAAAATTCGGCACGCCCAATACCTGCAACGACTGCCACAAGGAGAAATCCGCGGCATGGGCTGCGGCAGCAATAGACAAGTGGTACGGCCCGAACCACAAGGGCTACCAGCAATACACGCAAACGTTCACGGAAGCCCGGCGTGAATCAGCGTCGGCCGCCTCCCTCCTCGTCTCCCTCGCAAGAGATGACCAGGCTCCGGATATCGCCCGAGCGACAGCACTCACGGAATTGCCGCCATATCTCGATGCCGAGGCTTACGCCGCTGGGCGCGAGAACCTGCATTCTTCCGATCCTCTGTTGCGTCTGGCGGCGGTGGAACTGATCAGTTCGGCGGATGTGGCCACGCGCTGGCGGTTACTCTCCCCGCTGTTGCATGACCTCGTACTCGGTGTGCGGATCGCCGCAGCCGACGGCGTCGTGGACGCTCTTCCCCCGAATATCGAGCCAGCTGAGAAGGTTTCCTTTGATCATGCGCTGGCGGAATATTTGGCCGTCCAGAAATTCAATGCCGATCGCCCTGAAGCTCACCTGAATCTGGGAAATGTATATGGACGGCAGGGCCAGATGGAAAAAGCTGAAGCAGAATATCGCGAGGCCTTGAAACTTCTTCCCAGCTTCATTCCTGCTTACATTAACTTGGCGGATTTGAGCCGCGCCGAAGGGCATGACCAGAATAGCGAACGCTGGCTGCTCGAAGCAGAAAAGAAAGCGCCAAACAACGCAGCAATCCTGCATTCCTTGGGACTATTACGGGTGCGGCAGCATCGCACCGAGGAAGCGCTCGCGCTGCTCGGGAGAGCAACGACACTGGCGCCTGATCAGCCTCGCTATGCCTACGTATTCGGAGTTGGGCTCTATTCTTCAGGGCAACGGGCACAAGGCCTCGGAGTACTTCGCAAAGCCAACGAGCGCTTTCCCGCCAACCGCGAAATCCTGATGGGCCTGGCAACAATGAGTGCGGAAGCGGGAGATTTTGGGAACGCCAAACTCTACGCGGAAAAACTCGCTGAAGTGGCCCCATCCGACCCACGTCCTGCGGCCTTGATGCAGCAGTGGGAGAAATCGCGCCCGCAGAATTAACCGCGGTGTCAAGAAGCGTTTGCATTGACGAAGCAAACTGCGGCAAGTCAAGCTCCGCAGACTTACGGGAGGAGGAACGGCAGAATGCTCACACCGTTGTTCGGCGAGTTTATGGGGACGATGGTCTTGATCCTGCTGGGGGACGGCGTCGTTGCCGGCGTTCTGCTGCGTAAATCGAAAGCGGAGGGCAGTGGGTGGATCGTCATCACGGCGGGATGGGGCTTCGCCGTGATGTGCGGCGTGTTCACGGCGATCGCCTGCGGCAGTCCCGGAGCGCACTTGAATCCCGCGTTCACGCTGGCGTTAGCGATCAGGTTTGGGGACTATTCGCAAGTTCTGCCTTTTGCTCTCGCGCAAATGCTGGGTGCCCTGGCCGGGGCCATGCTGGTGTGGCTTAACTACCTTCCGCACTGGGGCGAGACGCCGGATCCAGGGCTAAAGCTGGGCGTATTTTGCACCGCGCCTGCGATTCGGAAGTTACCGGCAAATTTCATGAGCGAGGTGATCGCAACGTTTGTGTTAGTGTTCGTCATCGGTGCGATTTTTTCGAAAAAAGTTGCGGCCACCGGGCCTGCGCTCGGGTTAGGACCGTACCTGGTCGGCAGTCTTGTGTGGGGCATCGGGCTTTCATTGGGCGGCACAACGGGCTACGCCATCAACCCGGCACGCGATCTCGGCCCACGCATCGCCCACGCCATTCTGCCGATCGCCGGGAAAGGCCCTTCAGACTGGAATTACGCCTCCATCCCTGTGTTTGGGTCACTCGTCGGCGGAGCGCTCGCCGGCCTTCTGGCCAAGATTCTTTTTCTTTAGGGAGCGCGCATGCCCGCCTATCTGGGAGCAATCGATCAAGGTACAACCAGCACGCGCTTTATCGTATTCGATCGCATGGGACGCATCGTTACGTCGGCGCAGGAAGAGCATGAGCAGATTTATCCTTCGCCCGGCTGGGTCGAACACGATCCCGACGAAATTTGGCGCCGGACCCAGGACGTAATCCGCAAGGCAATGGAGCAGAAAATCCTGCAGCCGAAGGACCTGGCCGCAATTGGCATAACCAACCAGCGCGAGACCACCATTGTTTGGGAGAAAAATACCGGCCGCGCTGTTTGCAACGCCATCGTGTGGCAGGATACGCGCGTTGCCGACATGGTCACCGAATTCGCCAGGCAAGGCGGCATCGACCGCTTCCGCGAAAAAACCGGATTGCCTCTCTCCACATATTTCAGTGCGTTGAAAATCCGCTGGATTCTGGAGAATGTGCGGAACGCGCGCAAGCGAGCCGAGGCGCAGGAACTCCTCTATGGCACGGTCGACACCTATTTGCTGTGGCGACTCACGGGTGGCGGCGACGGAGGATTGCATCTAACCGATGTAAGCAACGCCAGTCGGACGCAATTAATGAATCTTGCGACGCTCGATTGGGACGAAGAAATCCTAGCCACGTTTGATATCCCCCGCGTCATCCTTCCACGCATTATGTCTAGCAGCGAAATCTATGGCGAAGCCAGGCTCGGTTGCATCGCGGGCGTAAAAATATCCGGCGTGCTTGGCGATCAACAGGCCGCGCTCTTTGGTCAAACGTGCTTCAAGCCAGGCGAAGCAAAAAATACCTACGGAACCGGATGTTTTCTGCTTATGAATACTGGGGAAAAGGCGGTTCGATCCACGAGCGGCCTCCTCACTACCGTGGGCTACAAGCTTGGCGCCGAGCCCGCCGTGTTCGCTCTGGAAGGAAGTGTCGCCATCACTGGGGCGCTCGTTCAATGGATGCGCGACAATTTCGGCCTCATTGAAACAAGCGCGGAAATCGAAGCACTTGCACGCTCCGTCCACGACAACGGCGGCGTGTATTTTGTTCCTGCGTTTTCCGGCCTCTATGCCCCTTACTGGCGCAGCGACGCTCGCGGCGTGATTGCTGGGCTGACGCGCTTCGCCAACAAGGGCCATCTGGCGCGGGCCGTTCTCGAAGCCACCGCCTTCCAGACTCGCGAAGTGTTTGACGCCATGGAAAAAGACTCCGCAATTCACCTCTTCTCCTTGCGCACCGATGGCGGCATGGTGGGCAACGACCTGCTCATGCAGTTCCAGGCGGACATTCTGAATATTCCGGTGCTGCGGCCCGTGATTCGCGAAACCACGGCGCTGGGGGCCGCGTACGCAGCCGGGCTCACCGTGAAGTACTTCGCCGGCCTGGAGGAATTGCGGCAGAACTGGGCGGCGGACCAGACCTGGAAGCCGCGCATGGAGGAATCGCAACGCGAAGAATTGTACCGGCAGTGGAAGAAAGCAGTTACGCGTTCGTTTGGCTGGGTCGAGTAAGATCAAACAAATTCGCACGAATGTAAATGTGACGATAACCTAGGTCGCAGTACGCTATTGCGATGATGAGGACAGGTGAAGGATGCTACGCAAAGTAAAATGGGGAATCTTGAGTACGGCGGCGATTGCCACGCGCCGCGTGATTCCTGCGATGCAGCAGTGCAAATGCGCCGAAGTGACGGCCATTGCCTCACGGGCGCTCGAAAAGGCGAAACTGGCGGCGGGACAATTATCTATTCCGAAAGCGTACGGGTCTTATGAAGAGCTACTCGCCGATCCGGAGATCGAAGCGATTTACAATCCGTTGCCGAATCACCTCCATGTGCAATGGTCGGCGCTAGCCGCAAGCCGCGGCAAGCATGTTCTCTGCGAAAAGCCGTTGAGCCGCACCGTTGCGGAGGCACGGCGCTTGCTCGAAGCCCGTGAGGAGTACGGCGTCAAGATCGGCGAAGCCTTCATGGTTGTCACACATCCTCAGTGGGTGCGCACACGCGAACTCGTTCGCACGGGGCGTATCGGCAAACTCCATTCGGCCTTTGGTTTCTTCAGCTTTTTCAACATCGATCCCGCCGACATCGTGAACACCGCGGCTTATGCGGGTGGAGCGCTCCTGGACGTCGGTTGCTACCCAGTGCGGACCTCGCGCTTCGTCTTTGAGGATGAACCCGCGCGCGTGATCGGCTGTGTTGAGCGTGATCCCAGCTTTAAAACCGACCGCCTTACCTCTGCGATCCTTGAATACCCCACTGGCCAGTGCATCTTCAACGCCTGCACGCAGATGGTTTACTACCAGAAGATGCAATTCCTCGGCAGCCAGGGGCGCATTGACGTCGAGATCCCTTTCAACCCTCCCACCGACAAACCTTCGCGTATTTTTATTGACGACGGCAAAGAACTCTACAACGGTGGCAGTCTTGTAACCGAATCCTTCCCTACATGCAACCAGTTCGCTATCCAGGCAGAACTTTTTTCCAAAGCGATCTTGGAGGATGGCCAAGTGCCGAACCCACTCGAGGATTCCATCTGCAATATGGCCGTGATTGAAGCCATTTTCCGCTCCACCGAATCGGGCAAGTGGGAAACGCCAGAACGCCTCTGAACGCATCTGCCAACTGATAAATAATGGGATTTTCCTGAAAAGGAAAAGACTCTCAGGCATTCAAAGCGCCCTTTGGCAACTGCCGAATCTCTCAACGGTGAGTCTTACTCGTTAGTCGTAATACTCCTGCCCGAGGTGGGTAATCAGATCTTCGCCCATCATCCAGCGCAGCGTATTTTTCAGTTTCATCAACTGGATGAAGAGGTCATGCTCCGGATAAAGTTCCGGGGCAGTCATGGGCGACTTGAAATAGAAGCTCAGCCACTCCTGAATGCCGCGCATACCTGCGCGTTGCGCTAAATCCAGGAACAAGACTAAATCGAGGACGATGGGCGCAGCCAGGATGGAATCGCGGCAGAGAAAGTCCACCTTGATCTGCATGGGATATCCGAGCCAGCCAAAGATATCGATATTGTCCCAACCCTCTTTGTTGTCGCCCCGGGGCGGGTAATAGTTAATGCGCACCTTGTGGTGAATCTTCTTATACAGCTCGGGATAGAGGTGCGGCTGGAGGATGAATTCCAACGCGCCGAGCTTCGATTCCTCCTTGGTCTTGAACGAACCTGGATCTTCGAGCACTTCACCGTCACGATTCCCGAGAATGTTGGTGGAGAACCACCCGTTCAGGCCAAGCATGCGGGCCTTGAACGCCGGGGCCAACACGGTCTTGAGGAGGGTTTGACCCGTCTTAAAGTCTTTCCCTCCGATGGCGACTTTGTGTTCGTGAGCAAGTTCCTGCAACGCAGGCACGTCGACAGTCAGGTTCGGCGCACCGTTGCCAAAGGGCACACCACTGGTGATAGCCGCCCAGGCATACAACATGGAGGGGGCAATCGCAGGATGATTGTCCTTCATCGCTTGCTCGAACTTTTCCGGTGTGGTGTGGACTTCGTGTTGGGTAAGAAATACTTCGGTGGAGCCGCACCACAACATTACGAGACGTGAACATCCATGCTTCTTCTTGAAATCGGCAATATCTTTTTTCAACTGCAGGGCGATGTCATACTTGGTCTTGCCCTTTTTCACATGCTTGCCGTCGAGCATCTTCACGTACTCGCGGTCGAAGGCTGCCGGCATTGGCTTAATCTTCGAGAGGAACGACTTCACGGCCGCAAGGTGATGTGGTTCGAGCACCCCTGCTTTCGCCGCGGCATCATAAGAACTCTCCGGGAAAATATCCCAGCCGCCGAACACCAGGTCGTCCAACTTTGCGAGCTTCACAAAATCCTTAATCCGTGGCGACCGCCCTTCCGTCCGCTTTCCCAAGCGAATCGTGGCCATCTGGGTCAGGGATCCCACCGGCTGCGACCTCTTCGTGCGCACCAGTTCGACTCCGGCCATGAAGGTCGTCGCGACTGCCCCCATGCCCGGCAACAGGACGCCGAGTTTTCCTCTTGGCGCAGCAATACTCGATGGCTTTTCCATTTAGTTCCTCAGTTAGTTTTTCGAAGACGGACTTGAACGGGACTCAGCTGGTTGGAACCTGAGCTGCGGCCCAAACGAATCATTTTGAGGGATGCGCGAGCGATATGCAAACAAAAACCACTTTTGGGGGAAATGCCGAAGGGCCTCGTGGCGCTTGAGTGGCGAGATTTTCCGCCTAGGCTACTGATTGTGGCTCACGCAGCGGCAACACAACCAGGCGTGATCTCCTGCGCTGCCACCTGACTAATTGTTTGTTTTCGACGTACCTGTCATTTCAAGTTCCACTGATACCAATGGTTTCACCTTGAGAAGGAAATTGCTAGGGTCCTTCAAACCCCACTGAGTGTACGGCACATCGAATTTTGCTGTTCCCGACCACTGGTTTCCCTTCAGCTCCGTATGCACTGGGACGACTAAGTCGTGGTCAGTTCCATGAAGGGTAAAGATGCCGTGGAGTTTCACGTCGGAATTCCCCGGACTAGCCACCTTGCCTTCGATCTGGGTCGGCCGAAACACGACATCGGGGTATTTGGCGCTTTCCAGCACCACTTTGTGCATCTTTTCATCGCGCGCACTATTTCCACTCTGACCGCTCGTTGCAAAAATGATGATCTCACCCCCGGCTTTGCCGCTTTCCGGATCGAAATGCATGGTGCCGCTCTTCACCGCAAACGTGCCATGAACGGTGTGCAGCGTGCTATCGACTGTCCAATGTAGCTTCGTGTTTGCGGGATCAAGGGTCAGCAGAATCTCCTGGGAGACAGGCGGCGACGATTGAAGGCGCGGAGGCGCTGCGGTGGCGGAAAGAAACACGGCCAATCCAAACAGCGTGGCCAGTGTGACGCCCAATGATTTCCAGTTCCGGGGAAGCATGGATTTCCCTTCCAATTTTTCAGGCTATCAGAAACTGCCACCCCAACATCGCGCCCGTCTTCACCATCTCTGCAACCGTCGCGTGCCCTTGATGAATAGCCATCAAACGGCCAAACAAATCTCGCCGGGCAGCCATCGCTTGAACGACGCGCGCTCGCAGCTTGTCCTTGTGGCCGAGCAAAAGTAACAAAGCTCCCATTTGACTAGGCCGCTTCTCCAACCGCCGGTGAGCGCGTACGTAACCTTCCAATTTCCCTGATGCCATCGCCTCGGCAACCGTGAGCGCGTGCCTGAAAGCAAGCCGGAGGCCTTCACCTGTAATGGCATCCACGCCGCCTGAGGCGTCACCTACCAGCGCGACATTTTCGTTGCACACCTTTCGTAACTTGCTTCTAAACGTAATCGCCCCGCGCTCGTGACTATTGAGTTCTGCATGCGCTAACCGTTCTCCAAGGTTGGGCATTCCACGCAGCGCTTCGTCAAAGGAGGCGTCTGCAGGACTCTCTCCCATCATCACGACGCAGATTTCTTCTTCCGCTGTTGGCGTGACGTACGCCTGCGCATACCCGCTCCAGTAAACTTCCAGGAAATCTGACCACGGCCGAACCCGATAATGCCTGCGGCTGGTGTAGCGTTGCGATTTCCTCGCTGCAGCCTCCAGGCCGCTCCATTTCCGCACTCGCGAACCGCTTCCATCCGCGCCAATGATCCAGCGCGCTTCGATTCTCTTTCCTGATAACCGTACGCCAGCGTCTTCGATTCCCACCACGGCCGTTTTCCAGAGCAATTGCACGCCACATTCTTTGGCTTTCGCCACTAGTTTTTCATGGAGTAAGGGGCGCCGGATTCCGAGACCCTGCCCCCGAGAAAACTCCGCCGAAACTTGCACGCCCTTTTGGATAAACCGGATGCCACGAAAACGAACGCCTCCACCTTCGTGAATCTGAATCCCCAATTCGGCCAATGCGATTAACGTCTCTGGCATCAGTCCTTCGCCACAAGGTTTATCGATTGGCGGCTCCGCACCGTCGGCCAAAATTACAGACAGCCCTTGTTGGCGCGCGGCAATGGCCGCAGCAAGGCCCGCTGGTCCTCCTCCCACTACAAACACATCCGTCCTCTCAGGCATTGCGTCCGTCGCCCTCAGCTCTCTGATGTTCAGATTCAATATCTGTGCGATCGCTACATTGTTATATCTGGCGGCCTAGTTCCGGATCGGTTTGGCCCATCCCTCGTGCCGTGTCTCCCTTAGAATCAGAAAGCATTCACCATCCTTCGGACTGCTGGACGTATGATGCGACCATCGCTGCCGTGGATATCCATCTTTCGAGCAGAATTTTGTCGTCCTTTTGTGCCCTTCCACTGAGATCGCTCCTAGAGCGCCTGCTGCGCCCGCGGCCAATCGGACCGAGGCCTCGTTATTACTATTATTTATGTTCTATAGCATTGCTATTAATTTGACTGATTGACTTAGGCTTGTCACTCTAGTACTCTCAACGGCGATCGTGATGAATTCCTTCGCCTCCCAGAACCCGCGCGTCGCCGCACCGGCGGTATCGGTGCTTCGGACGATTCGCGTGGTCGTACAAAATTGCCCTTTCAATCTTAGGGGCGACACAAGTGGATGATGGCGGACCGATAATGGAATTCAAGACAGCTTTCGGGGCCATCACTCAAACAAGTGATGGCCCAACTTGTTTTTGGCGGTGGAGTCTTTTGCGGGGGATTGGTCAGTGAGTGACAACCAACTGAAGCGGCGGAGCAGTGCTTTAACGGACGGGCCGCATCGGGCGCCTGCGCGCGCTATGCTCCGCGCTGCCGGTTTGCAGGATGAAGACTTCTCGAAACCGCTCATTGGCATCGCCAACACCTGGACCGAGATCGGCCCATGCAATTACCATTTGCGGGAACTGGCCACGCATGTCCGCGACGGCATCCGGGCCGCCGGCGGTGCACCCCTCGAGTTCAACACCATTTCGATTTCCGATGGGATCACTATGGGTACCGAGGGAATGCGCGCTTCCCTCGTGAGCCGCGAAGTGATCGCCGACTCCATCGAGCTCGTTACCCGAGGCAATCTGTTCGATGGCCTCATTGTGCTTGTCGGCTGCGACAAAACGATCCCTGGCGGTGCCATGGCTCTCGCCCGGCTCGACATCCCGGGCCTCATTCTGTACGGCGGCTCGATTGCCCCCGGACAGTATGAAGGTCACTCGGTGACCATTCAGGATGTTTTTGAAGCGGTTGGAGCACACGCGCGTGGCAAGATGACGGACCAGCAACTGAAGGAGTTGGAGTGTTCTGCCTGTCCGGGCTCGGGCGCTTGCGGCGGCCAGTTCACTGCCAACACGATGGCCCTGGTCTGTGAGTTTCTGGGGCTGGCTCCCATGGGCATCTCCAGTATTCCCGCGACGAACGCCGGAAAGGCGCGAGCCGGTGAACTGGCCGGCAAATTGACGCTCGAACTTTTGCGCCGCGATCTCAAGCCGTCGAAAATCATCACTAAATCGTCCATCGAAAACGCAATAGCCGGTGTTGCGGCTACGGGCGGTTCGACCAACGCCGTGCTTCACCTTCTGGCGATTGCGCGCGAAGCGGGCATTTCCCTTTCCATCGATGATTTCGACCGTATCAGCGCGAAGACGCCGATTCTAGTTGACCTCAAACCGGGAGGACGATTTGTTGCAAACGATCTATACGAAGCAGGCGGCACTTCGCTCGTCGCCAAGCGTATGCTTGAAGCTGGATTGCTTCGGGGAGAATGCCTCACCGTGACCGGCCGCACGCTCGGTGAAGAAGCCGCGGAAGCGAAAGAAACTCCTGGCCAGGAAGTCGTGCGCGCCAAGAACAATGCGCTCAAGCCGACGGGCGGATTAGTGATTTTAAAAGGCAATCTGGCGCCAGAAGGTTGCGTGGTGAAAGTTGCCGGCCACAACGTTCAGAATTTTCGCGGTCCGGCAAGGGTGTTTGACGATGAAGAGGCTGCATTTGCCGCGGTGGATAAGGGCGAAATCAGGGCCGGGGACGTGGTCGTGATTCGCTACGAAGGTCCGCGAGGTGGGCCCGGCATGCGTGAAATGCTGGCAGTCACTGCGGCGTTGGTAGGCGCAGGCCTTGGCGATTCGGTTGCTCTATTGACGGACGGGCGATTTTCGGGTGCAACACACGGCTTGATGGCCGGGCACGTCGCGCCTGAGGCGGTGAACGGCGGCCCGATTGCCGCCGTCCAGAACGGCGACACGATCGTGATTGACATTCCTAAACGCAAGCTAACGCTGGACGTGACAGAAGCGGAATTGCAGAAGCGCCTGGCGATGTGGCGAGCACCGAAGCCACGCTTCTCTCACGGCGTAATGGCCAAATACGCCCTGCTGGTGTCGTCGTCTTCGCTTGGGGCCATCACCACGGTGCCCACGACTTTTTCTTCCGGCAACATGCCGGCATCTTCGGGGATAACGCTATGAAGCTGACTGGTGCGGAAATCCTTTGCGAAACATTAACGCGCCTCGGCGTACGCCACATTTTTGGATATCCCGGAGGGGCCATTCTGCCCGTGTACGACGCGCTCGGCAAATCCAAGTTGCACCATATTCTCGTGCGTCACGAGCAGGGCGCGACACACATGGCCGATGGTTACGCGCGCGCGACAGGCGGGATTGGCGTCGCGATGGCTACTTCTGGCCCGGGGGCAACCAACATGGTTACCGGCATCGCCACGGCCATGCTCGATTCCTCCCCGGTTGTCTGCATCACCGGACAAGTAAGCAGCAAGCTTCTGGGCTCCGACGCTTTTCAGGAAGTGGATATTACTGGCATCACCATGCCGATCACGAAATACAACGTAGTCGTCAGCAAAGTCGAAGACATCGCACGCATCGTCCGCGAGGCATTTGTCATTGCCAATTGCGGCCGGCCCGGCCCTGTTTTAGTAGATATCACGAAGGACGCGCAGCAGGCTTCCACAGAGTTTGATTGGGACGCGTCGGCGCCTAAATTGCCACCCAAGCGCGTTCGCAACAATCACAACCAAGCGGAGTTTGATCGTGCCGTTGAGCTTCTCAACACCGCTAAGCGTCCCATCATCCTTGCCGGACGCGGCATCATGCTTTCCGGCGCCATGCGGAAGTTCGAGGAATTCGTTCACACCAGCAACATTCCCGTCGCCATGACTCTCCTGGGCATCGGCTGCTTCCCTGCGCGCGACCCGATGAACCTAGGCATGATGGGAATGCACGGTGAAGCCTGGGTCAATACGGCGATTCAAGAAGCCGACCTGCTCCTCGCAGTGGGCATGCGCTTCGATGACCGAGTCACGGGCGATTTGCGGACCTATGCGCGGAATGCGCGCAAGATTCATATCGAAGTGGATCGCGCGGAAATCAACAAGAACGTCAAGGTAGATGCGGCAATTATCGGCGATGCCGGCGAGACTCTGGCCACATTGTTGCCGCTTATCCACGAGCGCGACCACAGTGCGTGGCTCAGCCACATCAAAGAGCTCAAGGGCGATTCCGCAGTGCGCGATATCCAGAGCCTGCCTGATAGCGGTCATCTTTACGCTGCGCATGTGATCAACGACCTCTGGAAAGTAACTAAGGGGGGCGCCATCGTCGTGACCGATGTCGGCCAACACCAGATGTGGGAGGCGCAGTATTACCACCACGACGAGCCGCGCACCTTAATCACTTCCGGCGGACTCGGCACCATGGGGTTTGCTTTGCCCGCGGCCATCGGCGCGAAATTTGCGCGGCCTGACGCCGAAGTGTGGGTGGTTGTGGGCGATGGCGGATTCCAAATGACGTCCTGCGAGCTGGCCACGATCGTGCAAGAGAAAATCAACGTGAAGATCGCTATCATTAACAACGGATATCTGGGCATGGTTCGGCAGTGGCAGGAATTTTTCTATGATAAGCGCTACGTAGCTACGCCGCTCGTGGCGCCGGATTTTGTGGCCTTGGCCAAAGCTTTTGGAATTCGTGGCGAACGGGTCACCACCCGCAAGGAGGTGGTACCCTCGATTGAATCCGCACGCAGCACCGACGCGCCGGTGCTGCTCGATTTCCGCGTCGAACAGGAAGATTCCGTTTATCCCATGGTTCCTGCTGGTGCAGCGCTTCACGACATGATTCGGCGGCCCAACAACCCGTTGGTGGAGACCGCCACGGAGCCCTAAGGGATTTGTTGAGATTGAGGAGACAATGCAAACCATAGTTGCGTATGTGGAAAATAAACCGGGGGTGTTGAACCGCGTGGCTTCGTTGACCCGGCGCCTGGCTATCAACATCGATTCGCTCACCGTCGGGCCGACGGAAAATGAAGAAATTGCGCGCATGACCATCTGTGCGCATACCGATGAGCGCGGCGCCATTCGATTGGAAGCCAGCCTCGAAAAGCTCGTGGATGTTCTTCTTGCAGAGAATATTTCGGATCGCTCCATGCTGGAACGCGACTTGGCGCTCATTAAGGTTGCCGCCGACCAGCAAAACCGGCCGCACCTCATGGAACTCATCAAGGTATTCCGCGGGCGCGTCGTGGACGTTGCTCCTGAATCGCTCATCGTGGAAGTATCGGGAACGGTTGACAAGATTGACGGGTTACTCGAAGTGCTCCGCCCGTTTGGAGTGCTCGAAATGGCGCGAACCGGTCGTATCGCGATGACGCGCGGAAGTGACCTGCTCCGTCCCCCTGCGGAAGCCAGCGCTCGTTCCAAGGAGCCCGCTCCTCCTGCAAAGTGAAAATGTCTTAAAGGAGCCGGCGCTCTGGCTTCCGGTTTTCCACGGTCTTAAAGAGCAAAGGCAATTCTGGCCGCCGCGCGGCCCACGAAAGGGACAACGAACACAATGGCAAATCTTTATTACGACAAAGACGCTGACCTCTCTTTGGTCCAGGCGAAGAAAGTGGCAATCCTCGGCTATGGCTCACAGGGCCACGCCCACGCGCTGAATCTTCGCGATTCCGGCGTCTCCGTGGTAGTCGGCCTGCCGGAAAACAGCAGTTCCCGCGCCAAGGCACAAAAGGACGGCCTCACGGTAAAGACCCCTGCAGAAGCGGCTGCGTGGGCTGATGTCATCATGATCCTCGCACCCGATACGCGGCAGCCTAAGCTCTACAAGGAAGCGATCGAGCCGCATCTGACTCCTGGCAAGACGCTCATGTTCGCTCACGGCTTCAACATCCGTTTCGGCGCCATTACGCCTCCGAAAACAGTGGATGTGAGTATGATCGCGCCCAAGGCACCTGGCCATCGCGTTCGCGAGGTTTTTACTGAAGGCGCGGGCACACCAGCGCTTTTGGCCGTGCATCAGGACGCCTCGGGTAAGGCAAAGGCGTTTGCTCTTTCCTACGCAAAAGGAATCGGCACGACGCGAGCCGGCGTTCTCGAGACCACCTTTACGGAAGAAACGGAGACCGATCTATTCGGCGAGCAGGCCGTGCTATGTGGCGGTGTGAGCGAACTGATCAAAGCGGGCTTCGAAACACTGGTGAACGCCGGGTATCAGCCGGAAGTTGCCTACTTTGAGTGCCTGCACGAACTGAAACTGATTGTGGATCTGATTTATCGCGGTGGCCTGAGCTATATGAGATATTCGGTCAGCGACACAGCGGAGCAAGGCGATTACCAAGCCGGACAGCGCATCGTCACGCAGCAAACCCGGGAAGAGATGAAGAAGCTTCTCGCAGGTATTCGCGATGGCAGTTTTGCCAAAGCCTGGATTGAGGAAAACGAAAAAGGGTGTCCTAATTTTCTGGCCAGGCGCAAGGCGGAACAGCAACATGTGATCGAGCAACTCGGACCGAAGTTGCGCGCCATGATGCCATTCCTGAATCCCATCGTTGCACCCGGGGTAGCCGAAGCCGCGGCCTCCGCGAAAAAGTAGGCGCGGCTTTTTTCATCGAAGGGGTGCGGCATCAATGCATCCCATGGACACAGCCACTCTGCCGGTGTGAAGAGTCGTACCAGTGCACAGCTGGCTTTTTGGAATCTTGCCGCGGGCAGCGTCGTGCGAATTCCGCTTTCTCCTTCGTTTATTCCACACCATAGTTGTTGACACTCTAAAGATTTTCGTAAACTATTCGTCGGATGACAAAAGCCATACGTTCCCCCGTAGATACCATCAACCTTGCCGAGCGCATCGATCACTTAAGCACCAAGCGCCAGGAGATCATCCGACCGATCCTGGAGCATCCGCGCGAATATGTGCTTCTGAGCGTGCGCGCCCTTGCCAAACGGCTCAAAACTGATCCGGCGACAATTATCAGAATCGTTCATGGGTTGGGATTCGACAATTACAAACAGTTCCAGCGGCACCTGCACGAACTCTCCCTGGCATTCGCCACTTCGCTCGATACCATGCAGCAAAGCGAGCAAGCCGGCAGCACGGGCTCTCGGGCGCGCGATTCTTTGTTTAACGACATCAAGAACCTGCACGGCCTTAAGAACTCGCTCGATCCACAACGCTTTACTGCACTCGCCAAGCGTTTCTATTCAGCTCGCAGGGTGGTTATCATGGGCGGAGATCTCGCAGCCGTTCTCGCCGAGTACCTGGGCTACCAACTGAGAATTCTCGGGCTACCGGTATTTATGGCGACTTCTCCGGGCGTAATTTCTCACACAGTGCGGGCACTCACGGGCCAGGATTTGGTCATCGCTATCAGTTTCCGCCGGGGCCTGAGGCAGACCGTCGAAGGGATGCAGTTGGCGCGGAATACGGGTGCGCATTGCGTCGGAATCGCAGATACTTACCTTTCGCCCCTGGCACGGTCTTGCCATGAAGTTTTTCTGGCTTCCATCGATTCTATTTCCTTCATCGATTCCTACGCTGCGCCCATCGGCCTCCTCAACGCTTTGCTGACGGCCATTGGAGAATCCCGCCGGCCGCGCACGGTCGAAATCGTTCGCCAGCTCGCCGAAGAAGAGCGCAAAGGATCGCGCTGGTTCAATCTGTAAACTGAGCAGGGAACTGGTTCGTTTTTTTCTCGTTGTCCTTCCTTAGCTCGGCTAAGCTGTCCTCGTGAACAAGATTCGTTCCCTCAGGCTTGTTGCCGGGCTGATTTGCCTGTTACCAATCTCCTTCTACGCCACGCCGCTGAGCGCACAAACTGCGGCGGGGCCTCCTTCTTCCCTCGCTCCAGGCCCGAAGCCTCCCGAAGCGCCGATCGCGTGGAAACAGCTGGTGGGCATATACGAGTACACCAGCTACAACAGCCCCAAGCAGACCATGATCTTTCTCGAGAAAAATCAGCACCTGTTTATGCAACCCAAAGACTCGGTCGAAAAACGGGAACCGATTGATGAGAAGGACGGGAGGGTCTTAGTCACTGATCCGGACGGGCGTACATACCTCTATGACGAACATCGCGATGAGAGCGGGAATGTGGCCAGCTTTTCCTACCTCGCCGAATATTTTATTCGGGCCGACGCCGGTTCCAATCCCGCGAAGTTCTACCACGTGACGCCTTCGAAGCCGGTCGCGGAATTGCGCGCGGAAGCGTTGCGCGAATCGCCACCGAAGGAAGCCGGGACATTCAGGAAGCCAGACCTTGTCGAGGTCGTCAAGCTCGATCCTTCGGTTCGTCTGGACATTCGATACGCCAACTCCAACAACTTCCTGAGCACACCGGTTTACTCGCAGGCTCGCGCGCTTTTGCAACGGCCTGCCGCTGAAGCACTGGTTCGTGTGCAGAGAAAACTTCAGCCGCTCGGCTACGGTCTGCTCATTCATGACGCTTATCGCCCCTGGTACGTAACCGAGATCTTTTGGGAAGCCACTCCCAGCGAGGGGAAAATCTTCGTTGCCGATCCGAAAAAAGGCTCGAAGCACAATAGAGGCTGCGCGGTCGACCTAACGCTGTTCGACCTATCCACTGGTCAGCCCGTGGAAATGCCCGGGCTGTACGATGAAATGTCCCCCCGATCCTTCCCCACGTTTCCTGGCGGCACTTCACTGCAGCGATGGAATCGCGAACTGCTACGCCGCGCCATGGAGGCCGAAGGGTTCACGGTAAACGAGGATGAGTGGTGGCACTTCGACTACAAAGACTGGAAGCGCTATCCAATACTGAATATTCCGTTTGAAAATCTAGGGGAGCTTTGGCCACCAAGTGCGAGAGAGGGAACAAGGGATGGTCCAGCGAGCAGGCATGAGTATTAGTACTAGAGGGAGGAAGCGAGGGTCGTGTGACGAACTACCATTGATGCGTGACCCACGTCACATCGTTCCGCCCATCTCCAGGTTAGCCTCTCACGACATCTCGCCTCATTGTTTCTGTCCTTGGATGGGGATCAGGTCCCCCATCCAAGGACAGACTAGCCTGGAAGTTTGCTCCACATTGATGCTGGGAAAGACGGAGAACCAAGGACAGGTGGTGAGCGCTGTTCCCTTGGCTTTTTTCTAGTTTCATTTGCAAGAACCATGGCGGCGGTAAATCGATCACCTGCAAGGGGCGAATATGGCAAACGAACAAGAACGGTATCAGGCTTCGCAAACCATTTGGGACCAGATTGCGGCCAGTCACGAGTTCAGGGACTTGATGGCCACGAAAAAAATCTTCATTGTGCCGGCGTTCATTTTCTTCATCGTGTATTACTTCGCGCTCCCCATTCTAGTCGGCTACGCGCCGCAGTTCATGTCGACGAAGGTGATTGGGGTGGTGAATCTAGCTTATCTCTTCGCATTGTCGCAATTCTTCGTGGCCTGGCTGATTGCGGGTTTGTACGTGAAGGCTGCGGACGACTTCGATGAACTCTCGAAAGACATCATCGCGCAAGCCGAAAAAGCGCAGCAATCGAAGGGAGGCAACTAGACCATGTCTGTTCCCCTCATCATGTTCCTGGTGTTTATCGCCATCACGTTGGGAATTACGTATTGGGCCTCGAAGCGGTCCACGGGCGCCAGCGCCTACTTCGCCGCTGGCCGGCAGATCAAGAGCTGGCAAAACAGGATAGCGGTAGCAGGCGATTACATGAGTGCGGCTTCCTTTCTGGGCATCGCGGGAATCATCGCCTTTCAAGGGTATGACGGATTCTTGTTTTCGGTTGGCTGGTTGGTAGCCTACCTTACGGTGCTCCTGGTGATCGCTGAACCGTTGCGCAATGCCGGCAAGTACACCATGGCGGATGTACTAGCCTACCGGCTCAAGCGCGCCCTGTGCGTGCCTTGGCTTCGATCAGCACGCTCACCGTCAGCACGTTTTACATGATCGCCCAGATGGTCGGCGCGGGCGCGCTCGTGGCGCTGCTACTGAAGGACTCCGGCATCAGCTACCGCAGCGCGGTCGTCGGTGTCGGCATTCTGATGATTGTCTACGTTGTGTTCGGCGGCATGCTTGCGACCACGTGGGTGCAAATCATCAAAGCCATTCTGCTCATGGCCGGAACCTTTTTGTTGAGCATCCTGGTCATGGCCCACTTTGGATTCAGCTTCTCGGCGTTTTTTAACGCTATCGGCCACGTTACTTATCACGAGAAAGGGCAGGAAGTGGTCAAAGACTTTCTGCAGCCCGGATTGCGTTACAAGCCGCCCTATGGACCGTTGGACCTCATCTCGCTTGGCCTTGCGCTGATCTTCGGCACCGCGGGCCTCCCCCACATCCTCGTGCGGTTCTACACCGTGCCTGACGCCAAGACGGCACGGCACAGCGTCGTCTGGGCCATGGCCCTGATCGGCAGCTTCTACATCATGACCACGTTCCTTGGGTTCGGGGCCGCCACCATCGTCGGGCGCGACTACATCTCCACGCACGGTGGCACAAATATGAGCGCACCCCTGCTGGCGCAGAGCCTGGCGGGAAATATTTTCTTTGCGTTTATCTGCGCGATTGCATTTGCAACCATCCTGGCAGTCGTCGCAGGACTGACCATAAGCGCGTCGACTTCGTTTGCGCACGACTTCAAGACCAACGTGATTCACAGAGGGGTGGAGCGCAAGCCGGGTGAAGAAGTGCGCGTGGCACGCATCTCCGCATTCGTGGTCGGCGCCGTGGCAATAACCATCGCGATCTTGCTGGGCCCCACCGCCAACGTGGCGTTCCTGGTGGCGCTGGCGTTCGCCGTGGCCGCTTCGGCAAACTTACCGGTGATCGTACTATCCATCTTCTGGAGAAGGTTTAACACCGCGGGTGCAGTCGCAGGTCTCGCAGTCGGCTTGCTGGCCTCGATCGGGCTCATTCTCATAAGCCCGAGCCTGATGGGGATAGATCCACCAACTGTCGTGGGTGCCGCTCGTCACTGATCCAGGCCAAAGCGCTCTTTCCCCTGGAGAATCCGGGGATTTTGAGTATTCCGCTCGGCTTCCTGGGGGCAATCCTGGGAACTCTACTCACCGACGAGCCATCGTCGCAAATCAAGTTCAACGAACTCCTGGTCCGCTCGAACACAGGGCTCGGTTCGGAGAGGGCCACCGCCCTCCACTAGCCGTTGCTGCGGCTATTACGGATCGGCAAGTGGGGAGCCTGGCCAGAGAGAGTCTATTACCCATGGCTACTCGGAAACCGCGCTCTCAGATATTTGCAGACTTGGCCCTATGGTGTGACAATACAGTTATGCGAAAAGTGCAAATCGTAGCTCTTACAATCCTCGCCTCTGGCTTGCTGCTAGTGGGGTCCACCCATGCGCAGCAAACTCCGGCGGCTCCTACTTCACAAACACCGCCGGCGAAGGCCTCCGCGGCCACCGCCCCGAAAACCCCCGCGGCGAAGACGCCAGCGACTTCGACTTCAAAAACGGCAGCGCCTCTGGTTCTGAAGACCGAGAAGGACAAAGCCAGCTATGCCATTGGAATGAACATGGGCAAGGGCATGCAAAAGCAGGGCGTGGAAATCGACCCAGCGATCCTGGCTCGCGGCCTGAAGGACGCCCTCGCGGGCGGGAAGACGCTCATGACGGATGAAGAAGCAAAGGCAGCGCTGACCGCTTTGCAGGGCAGCGTGCAGAAGAAACAGGAGGTGGCTGCGAAAGTTCAGGGAGAGGCCAACAAGAAGCAAGGCGAAGAATTCCTTGCGGCGAACAAAGCAAAAGACGGGATAATCACGCTTCCCAGCGGCCTGCAGTATAAAATTCTACAAACTGGCACCGGCCCCAAGCCGACGGCGGCTGACACGGTCGTCTGCAACTACAAGGGCACGTTGATTGACAACACGGAATTCGACAGCTCCTACAAGCACGGGCAACCAGCAACGTTTCCCGTCAATCAGGTTATCAAAGGCTGGACGGAAGCCCTGCAACTCATGCCTGTCGGATCCAAATGGGAACTGTTCATTCCAGCGGATCTGGCCTACGGGGACCGCGGCACTCCGGGTGGCCCAATTGGCCCGGACGCGACCTTGATTTTCGAGGTCGAATTGCTCTCTATCCAGGAGAAGGGCAAGTAACAAGCAATTGCTTTTAAAAGAACTTACTGGGGTGGGTGGACTTGGTTCCCTGCGCCCTTTGTGATTTTCTGGCGTTCTCGACGGGCGTGAAGAACGCCGAAGTGCTGGTGTTCCATCTCGCGTAAGTTTGTGGCGGCCGCTTTCTGAAGCGGGCGCCTTTTCTCGAGGCCAGTAGTTATTGCTTATCCGTCGCCACCCGAAAGTACCCATCCCGGGTCTGGACGTTCATCCCAGGTTTTGTCGTCTGCACTTGTATTCTGTGAAAAGCCGAGAGCTGATTATTTCCCCGCGGCACGTAAGCAAGAGCGTATTCGTGGCGGGCTTGCTCGGTAATGCGGGAATAGAGAGACTCCATGGTATTTCCTTTCGCTGCGTAATAGACATCTCCACCCGAATTTCTCGCATACTGTTCGAGGCGCGCGAATTGCTTCTTAGTTCCATCGCTTCCCACGGCTATGCTGTAGAGCGAAATATTTTCCAAAAGCAAGGTCTTGCGAACTTCTTCCTGCTTATGGTGATTGAAACGCTCCCCATTCAAGCCGTCGGAGATCACCAGAATGATTTTCCGCCGGTCGGAGCCGCGAGCTTTCAATAATTCCGCCGAAGCAAATATGGCATCGTGAAGTGCTTTAGTGGGTTGACCCCCCATATTCACAGACGCGGCCGGAGGTACCTCGCCCACTCCCATCGGATGGGTCGAGGGCGGAGTCACCCAAGGAACGGGTCCGGCCTGCGAAGGCTTGCTATGCTCCCGGGCGTCCCTGAGGTCGGCGATCAATTCATCTTCGTCTCGCGTGAATTTCCGCCCCGGATAAAACAGGATGTCGAAGCGGCACACCATGACTTCGTCGCTGGCGCTAAGCCCAGCCAGAATTGCCCGTAACGTCGGCGCCATTTGGGCGGCATCGGCGGACTTCAGGTCATCGTCAACCAGCACGACCAACGAAAGGGGCAGGCCTTCCGCCGTGAACGCGTCAATCGACTGTTCCACGCCATCATCAAAAATCCGGAAATCTCCCTCTGACAAATCGACCACTAGATTTCCTGTTCGATTTTTCACTGTCACAGATAGAACCACGAGGTCCGAATGCACGCGAATCAGCGCTTGCACCTCATTTTGTGGATCTTGTGGTGGGCCGGCCAAGGGCACTTTGCTTTGTGCATTTTGTGCACCCTGGGAATGCAGTTCCTGTGCCGGGCTCCTATGCGGAACGAGGACTGCGGAGCAGATCAAAGAGAAGGCCGCGCACACGAACCCAAATACGACATTTCTGACCATTGGCGAATTCTCCCGACGGCCCTTGCTGTTAGCATCGGATGCGTCTCTATGCGGTACGGTCGCCTGTGGACGCGCCAGTTTCCCATCCAATGGAGCGACGAGGCGTCCCGGCAATACCCATTTTCCAGGATTATCCGAGGAGTGTGGCGCTTAAAGTTTTAAGTTGCGACATGCCGGGCTAAAAACTCACCTTCAGGAAGGCGTCGCCGGGGCTGAAGAATTACTTACCTCATCCCGATTCGGATGGAAGAACCCTAAGGAGGAGACCAGCGGGCGGTGGTTTTACCCGAGCTTTGTTTTGCCCAGTTCGGCGACTCGGCGCTCGAAAATCATTTCGCAGAGGCCCTTTTTGTTGTAAAAGCGGAAAACAATTTTGTGACCTGCTTCAATCTTCGCTCGGGATTTCAATACTTCACCGTTCAATTCCACCCAAGTACCGCTCACCAGGTATTCGCCTTCGCGGCCTTGGACTTCAAAGTGGCCGTCTGCCTTTAAAAGGAGCGGAGCGGCCTTGCAGGGCACGGTTTTCCCGGCAACCTTGGCCTGGGTGCACTGATACTGCCCAGCGATTTCCTTCCCTTGCCCTTCGGCTCGAGCGATATCCGCTGCAGTCAGCACGATTGCTCCTGCTGCGAGCGCGACAGCGAGGGTATTCCCGATTCGCAACCGCTTCATGACTGCCTCCACCAAGAACACAAGGCCCGTAACCACTTCCGAACATCCTACGTAATGCAACTGACCAACCATGGCCTGCCATCCACATCTCAGTGATAATAAACATGTTATAGTGTGGAAATGGGTGAAGCCGGTATCTTACCGGAACTTCGCTGGTCAATCCGCTCAGCAAAACGGAAAATTTTTGCGGTACTATCCAGCGCGTACCAATTCCACAAGTACTGCGTATAATTATCGAGTTGTGTCTTTGTCTACAGGTAATTCAGGAATGGCTTCGCCGTCTTTTCGTGGGTCTGAGGCACCGTAGTTGATGCCCGAAACAGAATCGCGCATGACCGCCTGGCCGCCGCCGACGGCAGCCGAGTAGGTGCCCAGCAGTTCGATTTTGTGGCCTTTGGCGGCCAGTTCTTCCCGAGCCTTCTGGGCAAAACGATTTTCCATCTGCACATCGCAGCCGGCGAATGTGAGCTTTGTAAAGCGTGGCACTTCCAGCGCCGCCTGGATGTTCATGTTGAAGTCCGCAATAGCCGCCATGAACTGTGCGTGCGCCTGCGACTGGTTCCAGCCGCCCATGATGCCGAAAGCAATCCGGGTATCGCCCTTCTGGGCAAACGCCGGGATGATGGTATGGCGCGGGCGTTTCCTTCCGGCCAAGGCGTTTGGCGAAGCCTTGTCCAGTGTGAAGAGCGCTCCACGATTTTGCAGCGCGAAGCCGGTCCCCGGCGCGACGATTCCCGAGCCGAATTCCGAGTAATTGCTCTGGATCAGCGAAACCATGTTTCCGTCGCGATCCACAACCGTCAGATAGGTGGTGTCGTTCCCTGCAGGCAATTCTCCGGCCTGGACCGAGCAATTCGCCCGGTCGGGGTCGATCAGTTTCGCGCGCTCGGCGGCCCACTCTTTGGAGAGCAGCGTCTGAATGGGCAATTTCTGTCCTCGCGGGTCACCGATATACCTGATCAGATCCGCATACGCCAGTTTTTTCGCTTCTATCATGGCGTGCAAAGCTTTCGCGGAACCGAACCCAAAATCTTTCTGTCCCAGCGGAAAGGTTGCCATGATATTCAGCATTTCGAGGGCGGCAATTCCCTGCCCGTTTGGAGGCATTTCATAAACCGTCCAATCGCGATACGTTGTTGAAATCGGTTCCACCCACTCACTGGAGAATTCCGCGAGGTCCTGTGCGGTCATCGTGCCGCCATGCCGCTGCTCTGCTTCCAGGATGCGCCGGGAAATTTCGCCATTATAAAATGCGTCGCGGCCGTGTTCCGCAATTTGCCGGAGGGACCAGGCGAGATCCGGATTCTTGAAGACTTCCCCCACCTTCGGCGAACGCTCCTGCGGCAAGTACAATTTCGCCGCAGCCACGTCCCCTCGCAGGAAGTCGGTCGCGGCGGACCAGTACATCGCCACCCATTCGGTAACCGGCGCGCCAACTTGAGCCGTCTGAATTGCCGCGCTGAGGTCTTCCGACAATTTCTTGCGCCCAAACTTATCCGCCAATTTCTGCCAACCGTCCACGACACCGGGCACCGTGATCGCGTGCACGCCCGATTGAGGCATTTCTCGCATTCCAAGTTTTTGAAGCGCCTCAATCGTCAACCCCCTGGGCGCCCAACCGCTGGCGTTCAATCCGTAAAGTTTGTTGGCCTTAGCGTCATAGACAATCGCGAACAGATCGCCGCCGATGCCATTCATCATTGGCGACACCACGCCCATCACGGCGTTTGTGGCAATCGCCGCGTCCACTGCATTTCCGCCTCCTTCAAGGATCCGGGCTCCCGCTTGGGCCGCCAAAGGCGACTCCGCCGCGACGATCCCATTGCGCGAAATCACCATTGACCGCGATTGGGAACGATTCTGGGCTTGCAAAGTTTTTGGGATCATGACGCACACAAAATACAGTATTGCGGCGGCAGTTGCGAAAAAACGTGACAAGGGTCGGCTCCCTGTTCCCAGTTCTCAAAGATTACAGCGCTCCCGAAACTCTTTATCGTCTCCGCACTTTATAGCGGGAATAGCCCTCTGGCAAGCGGGTTCGCAGCCGATGCGTGCGACAATCCCCACTTGCGATGCAGGCCGGTGCCAAAGATGGCGAACCTGCAGCGACTCTTTCCATTGGTGGCACACCCGGTTTCCGCTAGAATGCTCCCGTGCCCGAACCAAACTCCGCTCCGAAGAAATCTTCGCCCGCTCAGCAATTTACTGCAAAGCTGAACGCACTGCTGGCGGGAAGAAACGCCGACCCGTTCGGCATTCTCGGGCCGCAACCCATCGAATCGCCGGAGGGGCGCCGCTGGGTGGTGCGCGTGTTTCAGCCGCGCGCGGTGGAGGCCAAACTCCTGTTGCGCGATAACCCCGAACCTCTGCCGATGAGCAAAGTGGGAAACGCCAGTTTGTTTGAGGCACAACTCCCCGTGGTGAGTGAAGTCGCGCCTGCTCCGTCAAGTTACCGCATCCGCTATCAGACCGAATATGTCGAAGTGCTCGAACACCACGATGCGTACGCGTTTCCCTACTTATTGAGCGAATTTGATCTTTACCTGATGGGTGAAGGCCGGCACTACGACACATACGAAAAACTCGGTGCGCATCTCAAGACGGTCGATGGCGTCGCGGGTGTGCACTTTGCGGTTTGGGCGCCCAGCGCGCGCCGCGTCAGCGTCGTGGGGGATTTTAATCGCTGGGATGGGCGCGTTCATCCGATGCGCGCGCGCGGTTCTTCCGGAATCTGGGAACTTTTTGTGCCCGACCTCGGCGAAGGAGCGATCTACAAGTACGAACTCATTGGCCCAAGCGGCCAGATGCTCCCGTTGAAGGCCGATCCGTACGGCTTCTCGTCCGAGTTGCGCCCGAACACTGGCTCGGCGGTCGCGCGTCTCGACAAACATTCTTGGAATGATGCGGAATGGGTGAGCCAACGTGCAGAGCGACGCTGGCTCGAACAACCCATGACCGTCTACGAGGTCCATCTGGGCTCCTGGCGACGCATTCCCGAAGAAAACAATCGATGGCTCAGCTACTGCGAGCTGGCCGACCAGCTCATTCCCTACGTCAAGGATCTCGGCTACACACACATTGAACTCCTTCCGGTGATGGAACATCCCTACGATGGCTCCTGGGGCTATCAGACCCTCGGCTATTTTGCCGCCACCAGTCGTTTCGGCTCACCCGCCGATTTCATGGAGTTCGTGGATCGTAGCCACCAGGCGGGCCTCGGCGTCCTCCTCGACTGGACGCCCGCCCATTTTCCACGTGACAACCACGGGCTGGCTCTATTCGACGGAACGCACCTCTACGAACACAGCGATCCGCGCCAGGGCTCGCATCCCGACTGGGGCACGCTGGTCTACAATTACGGGCGCAACGAAGTTCAGAATTTCCTGATCTCCAATGCCCTTTTCTGGCTCGATAAGTATCATATCGACGGCCTGCGTGTGGACGCGGTCGCTTCCATGCTGTATCTCGACTATTCCCGTAAGGAAGGCCAATGGATACCGAACCGCTTTGGCGGGCGAGAGAATCTTGAAGCCATCGACTTCTTCAAGCGGCTCAATGAGGTAGCACACCTGCGTTTCCCGGGCGTGCTGACCATTGCCGAAGAGTCCACGTCGTGGCCCAGTGTTTCTCGACCTACCTACCTCGGCGGACTCGGGTTCAGCCTCAAATGGAACATGGGGTGGATGAACGACACGCTCAAGTATTTTTCGAAAGACCCGATCCATCGCCGTTACGAGCACAACAAGCTTACCTTCTCGCTACTCTACGCCTTCACTGAAAATTTCATGCTTCCCTTCTCCCACGATGAAGTTGTCCATGGAAAAAATTCACTCTTGCACAAAATGCCGGGTGACATGTGGCAGCAGTTCGCCAACCTGCGGCTGCTGCTCGCCTATCAATACGCCCACCCGGGGAAGAAGCTTCTCTTCATGGGCCAGGAATTCGGTCAGCGCAATGAGTGGTACGAAGCGCATAGTCTCGATTGGTATCTCCTGCAGCATGACCCGCATCGCGGCATCCAACGCCTAGTCAAGGACCTGAATCATCTGCTCTCCCAAGAGCCAGCGCTCCACCAGGTTGACTTCGAGTGGCAGGGTTTCGAGTGGATTGATGCGAACGATTCCGACAATAGCGTGTACTCGTTTCTAAGGCGCGGCAAAAATGCGGACGATGTGATTCTGGCCGTGCTCAACGCCACTCCGGTGGTGCGCTACGGCTATCGTCTCGGCGTACCCCGCCCGGGACATTACGAAGAGGTACTGAACACGGATGCTGCGATCTACGGCGGGTCCAACGTCGGCAATCTGGGTGGGATGAACGCCGAAGAACATGCGCACCAGGGTCGCCGCCACTCCCTGGCTCTTACCTTGCCACCTCTCGCGGCCGTCTTCTTGAAGTGGCGGCAGTCCTGAATCTAGCCAGGGACGCTCGGAGATCGTGCTGACGGCCGCAGCAAAAGGCTCAAGTCTCTCGGGAATTGTATTTTGCCTTGCGGCAAGCCCTGATAGCCTAGCGTTCGCGCTTGGGCTTGCGCTTTGGCCGTGCCGGTCAATATTGAGCCCAGCCGCAACTCCTCTGAGAAAGATCGCCATGAACGACGCGAACGAAGTTTCCGCACCACAATCCGAGAAAGATACGCTGGAAATCCGCCCCCGATTGAAATGGCTCAACTGGTCGAGCTTTTTCTTTGCATTCGTTCAGAGCGTCTGTACCGCATTCATTGCCCTTAGCAGCCTCAGGCTGGTGGTCGGCGCTGTCGCCTTCGCCGGGGCTCTCGGGATCCTACGATTCGCCGACAAGCTGCATGTCGATGCGATCCGGATCCCGATGATGCTGCTTGCGCTCGCGGGTGCTCTGGCAAACTCATTGGCTTGGTGGCAAGTGCGACGCTTGCGTGGGCGTTCCGCATCGGCGTGGAGACAACAACCCCTCTCCGCCAGCAAACGACGCTCGGAACGAATACAACTGGCCTTGTCCGTGCTCACGATTGCCCTTCTAGTTGCCGAAGAGCTGTTCCACTGGAAATTGCATGGCCGCGGCTAGCTTGCTATGAACCAATTCGTTCGGGAATAATTCCGCTTGCGAGAATCGTTCCCTGCGTGCTGCCATGGTTACTGTTCATTTTGCCTATGCAACCCCCGGCGCAATGGTAAAATCATAAAGGTTATCGGCAATCTAGATTGGGGAGGTACTTTGGCGAAACTCTGGCCCTCTTTGAACCCAGGCGTCTGGCGTGTCGGACTGGTAGCGCTATCGGCGCTATGCCTAATCTCGCTACCTGCAGCCGCTCAGCAACCCACGGGACCCATCAAGCCACCTCCAGCCCCCAAAGGCCGGTCTGTACCCGATGCCCCCGAACGCGTGGGGCCGGCTCCGGCCCAGCGCATCCATTCCGCAGGCGACAACCCGATCACCAACGAGCCACCCAGTCTGCCCGTCGACGAAATCATCAAGCGCTTTGCCGAACGCGAGGCTGAGTTCAAGCGCGAGCGCGACAATTACACCTACACCCAAACCTTTTCCATCCAGACCGTTGACGACGATGCCGGCCGCGTTGACGGCGAATATCGCATGACCAGCGACATCGTCTTCACGCCCGAAGGCAAGCGCTTCGAAAAGGTGACGTTTGCTCCGCCCGACACCCTCAGACGCATCCAGATCAGCCAACAGGACCTCGAGGACCTCCGCAATGTGCAACCTTTCGTTTTGAACACCACGGAACTTCCCAAATACTACGTGAATTACGTGGGCCGGCAACAGGTGGATGAACTTTCGACCTACGTATTCGATGTCGGGCCCAAAGTGATCGAAAAGAAACAGCGGTATTTTCAAGGCCGCGTGTGGGTGGACGACAAGGACCTGCAGATCGTCATGACCGATGGAAAGGCCGTCCCGGATATCATCACCAAGAACAACGAAAACGTTTTTCCACGATTCCGCACCTATCGCCAAAATATCGAAGAGGGTTTCTGGTTCCCTGTCCATACCCGCGCCGACGACTACCTGCACTTCCACAGTGGCGATGTGCACATCCGCATGACCGTGAAATATACGAATTACAAGCGCTACGGGAGCACGGTCAAAATGGGCAAGGCCACGGAAATCAAGAATCCATAGTTCAAGGGGCGGAATGCAATTAAATCAGGCAAAGTTTATCTGCGATTGCCCGCCTGTCCGCCTTACCAGGTGAGCTTTAAGAAAAGCTGAACAAAACCAGCAGTATGTCTCAGGCAAACCCTGGACAATAAAAGAGTGGGGCGCGGGAGGGTTGGGTGTTGCCAATAGATCGCGAAAAATGTTTCAACCTAAAGGGTCAATCGAAGGGCACCCTGATTGCTCACCCGGCTTTGCGTCGCGTCGCAATGACCATGGTCTGCCTCGGACTCGGCCTGGTCCTAGGCCGGCCCGCCTCTGGCAATTGCGAGCATATTCTCGCTGGAAAATCTTTCTGGGTCCGTCTGATCGATCCCGTAGCCAGTTACAGTTCCAAGCCGGGTGCGACCGTCCGCGCCATGCTGATCCAGTCGCCTGAATGCGACGGCTGGCCCGTGTTTCCAGTGGGCCTCGAAGTGGATGGGCAAATCGCAAAGGTTCGCAAAGTGGGCCTCGGCTTTTACCACGAAACCGCTTCGGTGGAGGTACAATTCGATCGCCTGGTTGCCGCTGACGGCACAATTCTTCCGATCGCTTCACAGGTAGTGGAAATTGACAACGCACGCGAGAAAGTAAGCCGCGGCGTAATTCATGGCATCCGTGCCACCGACACCCCGCAAGGCCGTATTACCAGCCGCTTGATTCACATGCCCACGTTCAATCCTTACACGGACTGGGGGCTGATCGTTTACCGCGCAGCGTTTACCGTCCTGCCTGAGCCGGAGATCTATCTGCCGCCGGGTACTGACCTGCGGTTGCAACTCAATGTGCCGCTCTACGTGGGAGATCAGCCCGGGGTCCCGCGAACTAGCTTCCAGATGGACGAATACGAACGTGGCGATATTGAGATGGTCATGGAGCACTCTCAAGACCGTACCACGACTGGTACCGGCAAACTGGCCGATCTCGTCAATCTCCTATTTGTGGGATCGCGTGAACAAGTGCAGGAAGCATTCACCTTCGCGGGTTGGACCGGCAGCGACACTAATTCGAAAAAATCCTTCCTCAAGGAATTCCGCGCGTTTCTTACCATGTCCAACTACCCGACCGAACCCATGTCAATGCAGTATTTGAACGGCCAGCCCCAAGACCTGACCTGGCAAAAGAGCTTTGACAGCTACGCCAAGCGCGAACACCTGCGCTTGTGGCACCAACCGGAGCAAGTCGAGGGGCAAACTGCTTGGCTTGGGGCCTACACCCGCGAAACCAGTGCGGTACTTTCCTTGAAATTCCACGCATTCATCCACCACATTGACCGCCATGTCGATGAAGGCATGCTCATGTTAGTGCGCGACCTCGCGCTCGCCGGCTGCGTTGAATCCGTGCGCCAATTTTCCCGGCCCGAGATTCCCGGCTTGATGATGAATGCCACGGGCGACGAAATCCAATCCGACGGAACGCTCACCGTCGTGCATCTGAAAAATTGCGAAGCGCCTCATATTGAGTACACCAACAAGAATCCCCTCGTTCCCATCCACCCGCGTTCCAAGGCCGCGCGCTATCTGCGCACGCAGATCCTGATCTATAAGAGCGACGTTATCCGCGGCAACCTGATCTATAGCGCCTTCACCCTCACACGGATGAGTTACCGCCGCCTGCACCATCATCGCTCCGATGGCGAAGAGGACGAAGGCATGCCGCTGTCGCCGATCTCGCCTGAAACCCTTTTCCCGCAGGCGCTTGTCGGTGAATTGCCACTTGGTAAGTAATTTCTATTGGACGTGGGCCGACGCTTCCTGCCCGTAACCTGCAAAGAGCCTGCTGGACCACCCCTCTCCGAGCGTGAGTCTAAGAGCCCTACAAGTTCAAGCGTTTCGCAAGTTACTCCGCATTTCATTAGGCCGCGTCCCGGGCTATAATTCCATGCCGCGGAGGAATTCCTCAGATGAGACCCTTGCAACCAGAACAAGCCACCCTTCTGCTCGAATTGGCTCTTCCCATCGTGAAGAACGAGCATCGAGCGACCAGGGCCGTAATCGAAGCGATTCCCATCGACAAGGGCGATTATCGCCCCGAGCCTATTGCCAAGACCGCCCTCGAACTCGCGTGGCACATCGCGGCCGCCGAGCATCGTTTTTACGGCGGCATCGCCTCAGGCGAATTCAACTTCAGCCCTATCCATCGACCGGACAGCGTGCGCAATTCGGCGGAGCTGGCACGCTGGTTTGGCGACTCATTCACGAAGAATTTCGAAAGCATGAGTGCGTTGAACGGTGAGCAACTAAGCAAGATGCTCGATTTCCGGGGTATTTTCCAGCAGCCGGCTGTAGCCTATCTTGATTTATCGATGAGGCACTCCGCTCATCATCGCGGACAGTTGTCGACCTACCTGCGACCGATGGGAAGTAAGGTTCCGTCGATCTACGGCGAGAGCTACGATTCCGCCGAAGCCAAGAAGTCCGCCCAAGCGTGATTTTGGGGACCAGGCAAACCTGGAAGAACCTCTCAGGACACTCCATTTCCTCATCTCATGTAGGCGTAATAGGCGACATAAAACCAGCTGAGAATCCCCTGCCCGATCATCCATAGAATCGAGTGGTGCACGCTCCAGGACAGGGTAATGGCGATCATGCTGCCGAAACCCCACAGTCCGATACCGGCGGAGCGGCCGCCGCGTGCGGTGTCTTCTTCTTCCTTATCCATAAACAGTGTTCCTCCGTGTAAGTGGTCCTGTTACTTGGCCTGAAGTCTGACCCGGGGTTGAGCACGGTCCTTGTCCTTACCACAGATACGGTTGGCTGTTCCTGCGAGTTTCAAAGGGTGTGGAGTTTCACCCCCGTTTGTGCCTGTACTCCCCCGGACCGACGTAAGTCCAAGGATTTCAGCACCTAAACCAGGTTGCCATGAAGCATGACAAAATCGCGTATCAGGCTCCGACTGAAGAAAGTACCTTCCGGAGGGAGCCTAAGGAAGGGGAGAGAAAATTAGTTCGTGGCTTTTCGGCGCCTAAAGGCTCAAGCCGATTGTTTTGGAACCTTTCGCACACCGCTTCCGTATTTCCTTGCAAGGAGATTCACCATGAACCTTGCAACTCGGGGATTCCTCGGTTTTGCGCTCAAATCAGCGGCTTCACTCACCTTCGTCTGTATGGCGCTAGCCCCGGCGGCCACGTTGGCTCAATCAGCGTCGCGCACCAAGACAGAGCAGTGGATCCACGTTCGCGTGGAGAGCAAAGAAGCCAAGGGCGAGACTGTGCGCGTTAACGTGCCCATCGAGATGGCAGAAAAAGTTCTGCCGGCCATCAATAAGGACAAGCTGCACAACGGGAAAGTGCGAATGGAATGCGCGCACATGGATGATGTGGATCTGAAAGCCCTGTTGGACGCCGTGCGCACGTCGCGTGACGGTGAATACGTAACGGTCCAGAGCAAGGAAAACGATGTGCGCGTGGCCAAGAGCAACGGCTACCTGTACATTCACGTGACGGATCGCTTGTGGTCCAAGAAAGCACACGCCCAGCAGGAAGGCGCAAACACCGACTCCAGCAGAGCTGCGGGAAATGAAGAAAAGGTTGAGGTCAAGATCCCCATGAAGGTCGTGGATGCCCTCTTCTCTGCCGGCAAGGATGAACTGGATGTTGTGGCGGCGCTGCGAGCCCTTTCCGGCACTGGCGACACGGAACTGGTGAGCGTGAAGGATTCTGAAAACACGGTGCGCGTCTGGATCGATTCCAAGAACGTTGTGGACTGAAGGATAGAAGAGACGAGGAGATGAGCCCATGTCGATGATCGCGAAAGTTGCGTTAGGATTGGGCGCTACACTGGCGATGACGACGGCCTACGTCTTCCATGAAGGGGTAATCCGTGTGGATGTAGACGAAAACCGGCCAGGCGGCAACCACGTTCACCTTTGGGTCCCAGCGACGACAGTATCTGCGGGGATGCGCGTGGCGCGATTCGCGCCACATTATCCGCTTGAGCAGGCCGGGCGTGAAGTGCAGCCTTATATCCCGCTGCTCAGGAAGCTCTCGAAAGAATTACAGAAATATCCCAATGCCGAGTTTGTTAAAGTAACCGGGGAAGGACAACATGTGCACGTGGCCACTGCGCACGGAAGGCTGCAAATAGACGCGGTGGATGTGGGCAACAAGGTCCACGTGAGCGTACCGGTCGAGACGCTGCAAGATGTTGTCGATCGCCTGGAAGAAGCCGCACCGCGCTCGTGGGACGAATGGCGCAGCAAGAACGAGCAGGTCGAAACAGAGAACTGGCGTTCCGCGCCCCACAAATGAGGACTGCCGCCGTTCACGGGCGGAGCTAAGCGGCTGAAGTACCTTTCCCGGGCACAAAGTACACTTCGTCCTGCATGGCTTCTTTAGTCCAGCCGGCCCGCTGCAGGATCCCCCGGCCATTTTCGACCATGCTGGGATGCCCGCACAAATAGACAGTGGTGTCGCCCGGCATGAGCCCCCACAGGTGGGTATACTTGCGGATCAAGTCGTCTACTCGCCCGCGCTCGCCATACCAGTCCGGGGATTCCCAGGGGCGGCTGACCGTCGGGACATACTTCAGCCACGAAGCCTCTGCCGCGTATTTTTCGAGTTCATCGCGATAGCCGAACTCGTGCGCCCGGCTCGCTCCTTGCAGGCAGAAGAGCCGATGGTTGCCCGGCATCGGGGTGCCACCTTTCTTCCAATCCTCACGCAGCGTGCGAATGTAGCTAACATACGGCGCGACGCCTGTCACGGTCGAAAGGAGCAGATGGTTCTTCCTGCCACTGCGGAGATCGAGCGTAAACCGGCCCTTGGCGAAGCGCCGAAGGAGCAACGGGGCGCCTTTATCCATGGAGTACAGCAGAGGGGTCAACTCGCCGTTGTGAACGCGTTCGACAAAAAATTCCAGAGCTTTTTGATAGGGAGAAGAACAAATCGAATAAGGACGTTCAATGCGTTTCCCCTCTACTTCTACACCAAGCGTTGCGTATTGCCCCGCCAAATAGTCGAAAGGTCCTCCCGGATCGACGTGCAGGAGGAACAAATCGTCGGCCACGGCGCGACGGTCAACGATTTGGGCGGGCAGGAACTTTTCCGACGTCATAGACAGGCAACCTCGAGAATTGGGATGCGCTGGGCGCGAGAAAAGGCGCAGGCGAAGCCAGAGGAGGCTCCGCCAGAGAATTAGGCTGAATGATCAGCAAGAGTGCTCTCATGGCTTCGATGGGTTCTGTTGCTGCATCTGCGGCATCATCTGTTCCCGAAAAGCCTGGGGATCAAACTGTTTAACGGGGCCGGCGATGCGTTCGGGGAAGTCCGAGAGGAGCTTGGTGAGAACCATGGTGCTGTGAGCGCTCGCCTGCTTGACCATGCCGAGAGGAGCGACCGCGACGCTGGTCCAAGCATCGGAATTGTTCTTGTCGTTGCGCCAATGTTCACAAGAAAACGTGCCGGCGGGGACGGTGATGGTTTCGTTTCCAACCGAGCGCCACTCATTCATACTCTCTTCTACTTTCCCGCGAGCTTCAGCTGTAGGCTTGAAAGGCATTTCCGTGGCCGGCTGACCCGCCATCTGGATGATCATGCGATGAAATTGAAAGTTGTCTTTCGTTAGCAGAGTCTTGCCAATGACAGTCTGCCCCTTGGACTCCGTAGTCACGAACTCCATCCAATAAGCCTCCTGACCGTCCACTGATTCTTTGCCCACGATGCCCACTT
>Ga0307471_100000074_pt1 | contig 44736 bp, 43 predicted proteins | sample atmos_gasesAM3C__2_FD_204566 | JGI IMG/M metagenome (GOLD analysis project Ga0307471, IMG submission 204566) | Hardwood forest soil microbial communities from Morgan-Monroe State Forest, Indiana, United States - atmos_gasesAM3C_515 | ecosystem: Environmental > Terrestrial > Soil > Temperate... | reverse complement strand
GGCAAATGCTGGGAGCGGCTTTCGGCGATTATCCGCGAATAATTGCCGCCCCGTTGGACATAGCCGATTGCTTCAAGCTGATTCCCGAGATGTTCAACCTCGTGGATCGCTTCCAATGTCCCGGGCTGGTGCTCTGCGATTTGCTTCTTTCCGAAGGCCGGCTTGGAGTTGACCCTAAAGATCTGGACTTCAGCCCAGCAATCAATCGCGGCGAACTCATCCTTCCCCTCAATGGAAATGGAGCCAACGGTAACGGCGCAGGCGCTGCCGTTGCCACAAATGGCGGCTACAAGCGCTACAAGTTCACCGAAAGCGGGATCTCGCCGCGTGCGGTTCCCGGAGTGCCGGGCCACATCCACACGGTGGCCACGGACGAACACATGGAAGACGGCGTGCTCATCAGCGACGAGTTCACGAATCCCATCAAGCGCCGCGCCATGATGGAAAAACGCATGCGCAAGGTTGCGGGCATCGAAGCTGCTGTTCCGCGGCCAACCCTGTGGGGTCCCCGAGAAGCCGACGTGACGTTGATTGGTTGGGGCTCCACAAAGGGCGTCATCGAGGAAGCCTGCGAGATGCTCAATGAGGAAGGCATCTCCGCCAATCAATTGCAAATTCGCTGGCTGGTGCCGCTACATGGGGAAGCGATTCTCGACCTTCTAAAAGGTGCGCGGCACACCATCATCGTGGAAAACAATTATAGCGGGCAGTTTGCGCGCTATTTGCGCAGCGAAACGAGTTTCGTTCCGGATGGGAATATTCGCAAGTACGACGGCGAACCCTTCATGCCGCACCACATCGTGGAAGCGGTGAAAGAACAGCTCGCCGGGAAGACGCATCTTTCCGTTCCCATGCACGAGATTATGGTCTGAGCCAAGACCGGAGGCCTCTGTGAAGAAGGAGGAAGTTAACATGAAAAGAGTGGTGCTGCTGTTGGCAGCAAGTGCGGTGGCAGCAAGTGCCGTGGCAGTCTCGTATTCTCATGCCGCAGACGACCTCGCGTCAGTTGCACCTGAGCATTGCAAACTTTTGAAGGAGGATGCCAAAGTTCGCGTTACTCATTGCATCCTCAAGAAAGGCGACAAAGTCGGGATGCACTCTCATCCTCCGTTCGTTGTGTACTTTATCCGGGGAGGGAAATCGAGGTATACCTTGGCTGACGGGACCACACGAGATGTGGAAACGAAGAACGATGAAGCGCAGATCCTTCCACCAGTCACCCACTCCGGGGAACAATTAGACGACGTAGACGAAATTCTCGTGGAATTGAAACAATAAAGAAAAATACGCTGAGGGGGAGACGCACATGGCTACAAGCGTACAACGCAGCACTCAACAACTCACCATGGCTGACATGAAAGGGAGAGTGGACCCCGATTGGTGTCCCGGGTGTGGCGATTTTGGTGTGCTGGCGGCGGTCCAAAAAGCGCTGGTCGAGTTGCAGATACCGACGCACAATGTCGTAACCATCAGCGGCATCGGCTGTTCCTCCAACTTTCCCGGGTACATGAACACGTATGGGATGCACACCTTGCATGGGCGTGCGCTTGCAGTGGCTACGGGCGTGAAGCTGGCCAACCACGAGCTAACTGTGCTGGTGACCGGTGGCGACGGCGATGGCTTCGGCATTGGTGGAAATCACTTTGTTCACACCATGCGCCGCAACGTGGACCTGCTGTACATCGTGATGGACAACCAGATCTACGGCTTGACGACCGGCCAGACTTCTCCGACGAGCCGCATTGGCATGAAGACGAAAAGCATGCCGTTCGGGAATATTGAGGCGCCGGTGAATCCCATTTCGTTGGCACTTGCTGCGGGTGCTACGTTTGTGGCGCGCGGCTTCAGCGGCGATCAGAAGCATCTCACTGAGCTCATCAAGCAGGGCATCGAGCACAAAGGCTTTTCGTTCCTCGACGTGTTCAGCCCCTGCGTGACCTACAACCACGACAATACTTATCAGTGGTACCGTCCGCGCATCAAGAAACTTGAGGACGACTCCGCATTTGATGCATCGGAATGGACCATGGCCATGGAGAAGTCGCTGCTCTGGGGTGACGAAATCCCCATCGGCAAATTCTTCGAGCGCACGGATGTGCCCAGCCTGCATGCGGCCGAGCCTGTTTTGAACGAAGGCCCTCTACTACATCTCGAACCGCGCGTGCCTGCGGACGTGGCGCGGGGCTTCATCGAAGAACTGATGTAGCAGCTGGCCGGGACGGTTACATTCAAGAGGCAGGCACAGTTTTTGGCCGTCCCGCCGATTTGTCTTCCCCTTAGAATCCCTGTGTGTTCAGGCCCGAACCGCATTCAGGAGGTTCGCTCATGAAAGCCGTGGCTTCGTTGTTTGTATTGCTCGGTGTATGCGCTGTCTTAGGGGGAGCTCAACAACCAACAAGACCGAACGGGGAAGAGGGAAGAATCATCGCGCTCGAATCGGCGTGGGACCAGGCCGAGCAAAACAAGGATGCAAGCGCGCTGGCGAACCTGCTTGCGGACAACATCGTTTACGTCGACTATGACGGCTCGATAAGCACCAAACAGCAGTTGCTGGCGGACGTGAAGAGCGCGAACGTTACCGGGGAGCAGATCAATAACGAGGGCGTGACCGTCCATATGCACGGCAACAATGTGGCGGTGAGCACGGGCATCTACCGGGACAAGGGAATCGAAAAAGGGAAGCCTTTCTTACGGCGCGGGCGCTTTACCAACGTCTGGCTGAACCAGAGCGGCAAATGGGAATGCATCGCCAGCCAATCAACCCTCATCGCGCACTAAGAGAGTCATAACAAGGATAAGGGAGAGACCTGTGATTCAAGCAGCGGATAGCGATTGGCAGGATTTAGATTACGGTTTGGAGGCGCTTTCCCAAGCTTCGTGCACCACAATAAACGTCACACCCGCAGTGATTGCGACCGCGTACCAAATAAACCTGCTCTTGGCAGCTTTGATGGGAGGTCCCCCCATGCCTTTCGTACCGGCACCGCGTGGACCTTGTGGATCAGCATTCGGATCGAGAACAACGTGGTAGGCTTCCCCTTCCGGAATCTCGCGGACGTCATCTTCGACGGCAATCTGCAGTGAGCCACGGATACTCTTGACGACGAGTTCCTTGGGGTTCAATAACGTTACTTTCCCGATCATCGGTTGGTCTGTATTGGGGCGAATAATTGCAGTAGCGACGTGAAGGACGAATGCTTTCGAGTTCGCGGTGGAAAAAGTGGCCGTGCCGGCGGTAAGGGTGGCCGCAGGGCTTGCTTCATCTTGCGACAATGTTGCGGAGCTCGCGCTTGCCAGCAGGAAACGCGCCGCTCCCGCGCGTACCTGTACGCTACCCACCTCGTCTGTGGTGAGGCGATCGCCGCTAAAAACGGTTGCACCGACGGAAGCGCTGGCACTTCCCACACGGGCGCGGTTCGCAAACACCAAGGTTCCAAATGCTGCGGAGGGAGTGGCCCAGAGAGGCGAAATCAAAAGGGTGAGCGAAAGCAAGGCCGCGACAAAGGCGCGGGTTTTCGAAAAGCTGTCGAGCACGCGCGAGCGCGCCATCAACGCCTCCAAGAGGAACAGAGAAAGCATACTTAGCGGAAAAGGCAAGGTCAATCAAAAACCGAAAGAACGTGACGTAGCGCCCAATTCCGGCGGCACCATCGCCGGGGAGTTTCTTGGCCGTTACGGTCATCCGCTGATACAATGCCGCTTGGAATATGGCTGATTGGAAACAGATTACCGCGCGCATTCGCCGTGCACGGTCCGGCAAGGATCCCGCCGGACAACTCGCCAATTTGTATCAAAAGACGAGTGACGCGATGGTGGCGTTCGAGCTTGCGAAGCTGTTTGAGAGTTCGGGACAAAATTCCGATGCCGCCAAGTGGTATTCCACAGCCGCGGCAAAATTCCGGCGCGCGGAATGGAAAACCAAGGCACAAGAAGCCGCGGTGCGGCTGGGCGGGAGTTCCGCAGAGGGTGCAGCGGAAGAGTCTGCGCCGTCTGACGGGGAATTTCACTTGGTCCCGCCGGAACCCGCTCCAGAGGAGAAAGAATTGCCGTTTGACAAGAACCCCGAAGCGCTGGAATCGGCGGTGGCCATCACCAGCGAGATTCAAGAAGCCACGAAGCGCGACGCAAGTAATTCCCTGGAAAGAGGGAAAAGCCCCAGGCGGCGAGGGCGCCGCGGCGGAAAAAACCGAAGAAAAGGTCCAGCCGCAAGCGAATCAGCAGGCCAGCCGCCAAGCCGCTCGACAAGGGCGGGAGAGCGAACGGAATCAGCGCCTCCCGTTATTGGGGCTGAAGCTCCGGATGGATCCGCTGCTGAAGGGGGAATGCAGAGCCGCGCCGTTCCCATCCTGCCGGTGGAGCCTTTGGGAGAACCAGGGCCAAGCCCCAAAGGACGCTACGGGGACCCCGGTCTCTCTTCGCGAATCTCCTTGCTCGAAATGCAATTTCGCCGCTTGCTCGCTTGTCCTCCCACAAAGCTGAACGAGGCGGACCGCGCTCCCGCAGGACCCGGCGTATTCGTGCTAACGGATTCCGATCTGACCACCTATTACTATGTGGAAGCTTGCCAGACGCTGCGAATTGCTGCAGGCAATTTAATACGCGGGGGCAGTCGCCGCGGCGCGGATCCCATTAAACCCCGGCTCGCCGAGCATTTGGGAATCCCGGAAACTCGCGTAGGAAAATATCTCGCCGATCATTGTGTGGTTCGCTGGCTGCAGCTTGACGAGGGCGCCTCCAATTTTGCCCATTTCGCCATTGCGGTCCTTCGCCCCATCCTCAACGAGTAGGAATTCTCCGCACAAATCTGGAACAGAACTGTCTTTCACGGGAAAAACTTGCCATTACTTGCGCTAGGAATAACCCTTTTCGAGAAGAGGGGAAATAACCGTTCGCGGGCCCTATTTACCATTCGGCCCCCGATTTCTACCATTCGGCGCAACCTACTAGCCTTCCCTCCCGGCAACCCTCAAACTATAGGTGTCCAAAGACTTATTGGACGTACCTGGAGTCCGTGGTACTGTTTTTAGGCACGCAAGACTGAGCCCGGGGGCAATCGTTTGGGCACGGCTCCAACGATTGAGTGGGCTCAAAATCCCCGAGGTCTAGTTCTGGGCAACTTTTGAAAGAGAGGGATAGAGGTTTATGCCGAACCGCATAGGCACGCAACTTTTGAGGACGATTGATTGGACGGTCTGCAAAGCAGCAACCGCCACCTTCAACACGATTCAGTTCTTCAACAAGTACAACCCGAATCCGTCTTTTACTCCGAAATGGTCAGACAAGCCGCTCTTGAAGTCTTGGGAAAAGACCAAGCCGACTCTTGGCTGGCCGCGGCAGACTGACTCGCTTTGTCCGGATTGCGTCAAAGAGGCTCGCGAAGCCATCATCCACGGCAAAAAAGATTGGCGCGACCTGATGAACGAAAAGGTCGGCGAGATCAAAGCCCAAATCATCGAGCGCGACGGCCAAATCTGGATGGTCAAAGACTGCCCCATTCACGGCCACTACGAAGACATGATGGCCGTGGACTCCAAGTTCCTCCAGTGGATTGAGGCGCAGTTCCCAGGCCGCGACATTCCCGCGCACAACGACGAAGATCTCCACAAGCACGGCTCCTCGACCGTGCGTTACGGCCGCGGCTCCGTTCTCACCGTGGACCTCACCAACCGCTGCAACATGATGTGCGACCCCTGCTTCATGGACGCCAACCAGGTTGGCTACGTCCATGAGTTGGGCTGGGATGAAATCAAGGAAATCCTGGACAACGCGCTCCGCATTAAGCCGCGCCGCCAGATGTCTGTGCAGTTCTCGGGCGGCGAACCGACCATGAGCCCGCACTTCCTGGAGGCCGTTTCCTACGCGCGCAAGGTTGGCTACAACAGCGTGCAGGCCGCCACCAACGGCATCGAGTTCGCCAAGAGCAAGGAATTCTGCAAGAAGGCCTTCGAAGCCGGCATGCGCTATGCCTACCTGCAGTTTGACGGCATCGGTAACGACGCCAACAGCCATCGCCAGGTCGGCAACCTCTTTGACGTGAAGTTGCGCGCCATCGAGAACATGCACGCCGCGGGTATCGAGATCGTGCTGGTCGTGACCATCGTCAACAACGTGAACAATGATCAGGTCGGCACCATCGTGAAGTTCGCGATGGAGAACCCCAAGAAAATCGCGTTCGTCAGCTTCCAGCCTGTTTCCTTTACCGGCCGCGACGAGGACATCACCCCGGAGCGCCGGCACCGCCAGCGCTACACCCTTTCGCACCTGGCGAGCGACGTCAGCAAGCAGGTGGGCAAGGTCGAGCCGACTCGCGACTGGTTCCCCATTTCGTTTGTCAGCACCTTTGCCGGCTTCTCCGACCTTGTACACGGGCCCGATGAGAAGTGGGGCGCGCTGTCCTGTGGTTGCCACCCGAACTGCGGCGTGGGCACCGCCCTGATGATCAACAAGGAGACCAAGGAGTGGGCGCCTGTGCCGCGCTTCCTGGATGCTCCGCAACTCGTCAAGGACGTCACCTCCATCACCGACGCGGCGCGCGGCAAGAGCCTCTCGAACTTCATGATGGCCCTCGCGCTGCTCAAGAACTATCACCCGTTCGAAGGACCGAAGGGTCTGACGCTCTACGATCTGTTCAAGAAGTTCGACAAGACCTGGGCACTCACGAAGAAGGCCACGACGAAGTACGGCCGTACTTCACCGGACCGCACTTACGAAGACGCCATGAAGCGCCGCCAGACGGATCCTTGGAATTTCCTGTTCATCGCGGGAATGTGGTTCCAGGATTTGTTCAACTACGACTTCCGCCGCACCGAAATGTGCATCATTCCGTACGCCACGCAGCAGGGTGAAATTTCCTTCTGCGCGTACAATACCGGCATCGGCTGGCGCAAGATTATCGAGAACATGCACAAGAACGCGACCGTCGCCGAATGGTACCGGACGCACGGCAAGCACGAAATCTACGCCAAAGGGAAGAGCGTCAATCTCGCATCATACGAGCACTCACTCAAGATTGACGCGGAAGACGCGGCTCGCGTGCGCCATCTCGAGCACGACGTTCCGCTGACCGCCGCCGAAGAAGACCGCGCGCGCCGCAAGAAGGCTTACGAAGAGCAGGCCAAGGTTCGCGCTATCTACGAAGAGCTGGTGCTGAAGAAGGCCCAGCCCTCCGTCGTGCAGATCGGCACCGTGCAAGACATCGCCAAGGCGGTACCGGCGAACTTTGCAAACGCTGGCCTGCCCGCTGCTTCTGGAGGCAAGCCTGTAACGATTGCTCCTGCCAACGGAAACGGCAATGGCCATTCCAATGGCAATGGAAATGGCACCGCGGCCAAGACCGACGAGAAAGCCGCCGAAGCCGTCGCCGGCGACTAAGCCACAATTAGACTTAGATCATGTTTGAAAAATGGGGGCACCTTGAAACGTGCTCCCTTTTTATATTAATGTGTTCTTCCCCGCAGATCTTTTCCCGGGAGATCAAGAATGAACAATCCCGGAATTCTCGGCGCTTTCGTGATCGTGAGCTTTGGCATGGCCATTCCTTTCCTCTGCCTTTTGCTTGGGTGGCTCACGCCAAGCAAGCAGGAGGGGCCTCACAGTCTAAGGGCATCCCTGCTCCGCTTGGCTCTGTGGCTTGCCTCATTAAGCTTGGTTTCTGTATCGGTTTCTCTCATGCGCGTACAAATGCTTGCTCCGAGATTACCTAGCATTCCGTGGATCACGGTTAATTGGATAAGCGGCGCATGTTGGCTGCTTGTGCTCCTCTTGACTTTATTCGGAAAAGGAAAGCCCCGAATCGCGCTCCTCGGCTGGGCTATCGCCTTCCCAATTTTTTCCGCACTCCTATTCATAACCGCGTATACCTATTGATCTTACCGACCATCGTTCCGGCTAACTTCTGCTTACTGGATTTCGTACGATTCACGATATAATGACTTGTCAAGAGAATTTCGGGAATTGCTCATGCCCATTTACGAATACATTTGTGAGGATTGCCAGACGCACTTCGAGAAAATTGTGCTGAACAAGCAGCAGGAGATTGCCTGCCCGAAGTGCGCGAGCAAGCGAAACGCGATACAGCTCTCCGTTTTCAGCGCCGGAAACGGCTCCGCGAACGGAGCATCAGCGAAATCATCCAACGGCTTTTCGGGCGGAGGCGGGGGTTGCTGCGGCGGCGGTTGCGCCTGCCACTGAGTCAATTGCCGCTCCTGCGGCCGATTTGGCGGCTTCCTGCTCGTGAAGGCTCACCAAACTTCCTCTCTGTCCGTCTATTAACTATCCTGGGGGCCGCTTATGCTGGTCAGCCATTCTTCGCTTCTGTTGTTCGTTACAGGCGCCGCCGTCTTGTTGGTGATTCCCGGTCCGGCGGTGACTTACGTTGTCAGCCGCAGCATTGGGCACGGCCGCGCTGCTGGTCTCGTTTCCGTTTTGGGCATCGTGGTTGGAACGCTGTGCCACGTCGTCGCGGCCGCTCTGGGCATTTCCGCGGTGTTGGCCTCTTCCGCACTGGCCTTTCAGTTTGTGAAGTATCTGGGAGCAGGCTATCTGATTTATTTGGGAATCAAAACACTGCGCACCAAGGATCAGCAATTACTGGCCGCGACAGACGGCGAAACGCGCCTGGCGCGGATTTTTGGGCAAGGCTTTCTCGTGAATCTGCTCAATCCGAAGACTGCGCTCTTTTTTCTGGCCTTTTTGCCGCAATTCGTGGATCCGGCGCGCGGACACGTCACCCTGCAAATCCTGCAACTGGGAATCTTGTTCGCGCTGATGGGCTGGTGCAGCGATTCCGTCTATGCTCTGATTGCCGGAACTGTGGCCGAACGGATTCGCGGGAGCCTGCGTCTGCGCCGCATCCAGCGCAATGTCTCCGGCGGCGGATTGATTGCGCTCGGTTTGGCGTCCGCGTTCTCCGGCGCAAGATCGAAGTAAGAAACGGGCAGGACCAAGCCGCAAGCTACTTTGCCGCGCAAAGTTTAAAGTATTACTTTAAGTGCGGCTGTAACCTATTGCAGGGAAACAGGTTGGAAGTATTCGTCTTGTATATTCTTCTCCCGATGACCTGCCAACGACGGTAGACTGTCAGTTGCCTGCTTTTCGCATGACGACGCCTTCCAATCCGCTTCCTTCCGCTTTTGACCCCCATCATCCGCCGGCCACAGCGATCATCGATAAGTGCGTCCACTGCGGCTTTTGTCTGCCCGTCTGTCCCACCTACGTTCTCTGGGGCCAGGAAATGGACTCGCCGCGCGGCCGCATCTATTTGATGAAGCTTGCCGCCGAAGGCGCCGCGCCGATGACTCCCAAATGGGTGAGCCACTTCGACACCTGCCTCGGCTGCATGGCCTGCATGACCGCATGCCCTTCCGGCGTGGATTACGGCAAGCTTATCGAAGCCACACGCGCGCAAATCGAACGCAATTTCGCGCGGCCGCGCTCCGAGAAGCGTAATCGCCGTTTTCTGTTTGAAATTTTCACGCGGCCGGATCGCTTGCGCCATTTGCGAGCGCCACTCCTCGCCTATCAAAAATCCGGATTGCAAGCCCTGGTTCGGGCTCTGGGGCTTCTCAAGTTGCTTCCAAAAAAATGGCAGGCCATGGAGGCGCTACTCCCCAAACTCGCTACACAGGAAGTCGTCCTGGAAGTCACTCCAGCCGTCGGCGTGAAACGCCGCCGCGTTGGGCTGCTCCTTGGCTGCGTGCAGCGCGAGTTTTTCTCGCAAGTGAATGCAGCCACAGTGCGCGTTCTCGCGGCCGAAGGCTGTGAAGTCGTCGCTCCCCAGATGCAGACCTGTTGCGGCGCGTTGCTCGTGCACGCGGGAGAGGAAGTTGGCGCCATCGATCTCGCAAAGAAAACCATCGACGTGTTCGAGCAAGCCGACGTGGAAACGATTGTGACCAACGCCGCTGGATGCGGCTCCAACGTGAAAGATTACGGCCACTTGCTTCGCGATGATCCCGAATACGCCGAACGGGCCCGAAATTGTTCGGCAAAGTGTAAAGAGGTCAGCGAAGTTCTCACGGAACTCGAGCCTCGCAGCCAGCGCCATCCGCTAAAACTGCGCGTGGCCTTTCACGATTCCTGCCATCTGCAGAATGCGCAAGGCGTGCGCGAGCAACCGCGCGCGTTGCTCGCGAGCATTCCCGGAATCGAGCTCGCCGAAATTCCCGAGTCCGCCATCTGCTGTGGATCTGCCGGAATCTACAATCTTGTCCAGCCCGACGCCGCCCAATCGCTCGGCGAGCGCAAAGCAGAACTCATTTCGCCGCTCAACGCCGACGTTGTCGCCACCGGCAACCCTGGCTGCATCTTGCAGCTCCAGTCTTCGCTCGCGCGCCGTCATCAGAAAACTCCCGTAGTCCACACGATCCAAATCCTGGATGCCTCTCTGCGCGGCCAGTCGCCCGACTTCTTGCGAGGGTGATGCTCATGCCCGACCAGAACGATACTTGGCGGCGGGCGTTCTCAATTGTCTGTCATCCTGCGCGAAGCGAAGGATCTCAACCGCAGCAACGGTAAGGCTCATTCCGGTCGCAAAGCCGGTAAACCGTCCTCATTCGAACGGAATGCCCGTTTTCTGCGAAATATCCCTCAAATCCTCGATCACCGGCAGGATTAGCGGCACACCGTTCTTGCGTCGGACTTGTTCCGCTTCGCGCTCCGGATCGCCCGGAATCAGCGGACCGTTCGTGCCCGGCGCCGGCTTCGTCGCGCGAAATACCCGAATGTACTCGTCGATCTGCCGCTTGAATTCCTCCGCGTCAAGAAAACCGTCAATGCGCATAGCTCCAAAGAAATGCCCGATGCCTTTTCCCACACTGCGGTTCGGAACTTCCTGCCGCAGCGCAAACGGTGGTGCAAACGGCCCCCAGTTCGCCCCGCTCAGTGCTCCGCACAAAATGTCCACCATCATCGCCAGCGCGTATCCTTTGTGCCCGCCACGCTCGCGCTCCGAACCGAGCGGCAACATCGCGCCGCCATTGATGAGCTCATCCGGGTTTGTCGTGTTGCGTCCTTCGCGATTGATCGCCCAGCCTGTTGGAATCGCCTCGCCTTTGCGCCGCGCAATTTCGATTTTTCCGTAGGCCGCGGCGCTGGTCGCCAAATCAATCACAATGGGATGTTCTTTCTTTCCAGGAAACGCGATGGCAATCGGGTTCGTGCCAAGCATGCGCTCCGCGCCCCACAGCGGCGCCACAAGCTTCGTGGAGTTAGTCATCGCCCAACCAATCAAATCGCGCTCGAGCCCTTTCAGAACGTAATAGCCCGCGATGCCAAAATGATTCGTATTGCACACCGCGACCCAGCCTGAACCTGCCTTTTCCGCCATATCCATGGCGATGCGGTTCGCCTGCGGGCCCACCACCAGGCCCAGGCCGTTGTCGCCGTCCACGGTCGCAGTGCTCGCCGTGGAGCGCACAATTTTGATTTTGGCCCTGGGATTAATGTGACCTTCGCTGAGCATGCCGAAATAGCTGTACATGCGCGCAACACCATGCGAATCGATCCCGCGCAAGTCCGCACAAGCCAGCACGTCGGCGGCTTGTTCGGCGTCCTTTTTCGGCACGCCAAAATGCAGGAACACGCGCGTGCAAAATTCGTGCAGCTTTTCTATGGGGAAAATCCTGGATTCTATTTCCGTCATGATTCTCCAGCCGCAAGGCGCTACGCGGGCAGGCATTCTCCGCGGGTTTCTAGGCCAAATGGAACCAGCAGCAAACCAATCGCAAACGCAATCGAAGTCAGCGCGACGGGAATTCCCAGCGAGCCATGACGCTGGACGCCGGCACCGACAAGAAAAGTGATGCCCGCGCCGGCGAAGCGGGCTAGGGAAGTGGAAAACGCAAACGCGCTCGCACGGCACTCCGTAGGATACTGCTCCGGCAGCCAAAGCGTGTACACCGCAAAATTTGCTCCGCCAAATCCCAAAAAGAAAAGGCACACGAAAAACCATGGCAACGCCGCCGCGCCGAGATAAAAGATTTTGCCAAAGGTAACCGCGATGAATGCGAGCATCAGCGCAAAATAGAATCCCAGCGCGCCGCGCCGCCCGAATTTTTCAGCGAGCCACGGCATCGCGAGACAGCCGAGAATCGTGGCAAACGAAACCAGCATCGCTGCGCGCGAAGCAAGCTGCGCCGCTTGCGGGCCGATTTTTCCGGCTGCTTCTGCAAGCGTCATCACTGCCGCGGGCACGTAAACCGTTCCCGCCCACAATCCGCAAATGGATGCCAGCATGTACAACGAATTCAGAATCGTTCTGCGCCGCAGGGTCTTCGAAAAAAGCACCGCAAAGGGTTGCCATACGCGCCAGGAACTGAGAATGTCCGCTTTCTTCTTCCAGCGCACCGGTTCGGTCACCCCGTGGCGAACCCAAGCCAGCAAAAGAGCTGGCAATCCTCCCACCGCGAACATCACGCGCCAGGCGTACCCGCCAAAATAGGTGCCGATCCCATAGTTGAGAATCGCTGCCAGAAAAGTTCCAACGTAGTAGCCTGTGTGCATGTAACCCGCACCGGCGCGCCGCCGCTCTTCCGGCCACTCTTCGGCGACAAACGTTCCGCCCATGGCCCACTCCCCGCCAATGCCGATTCCCGCAAGCAGCCGCAGAGCCGCCAGTTGCCAAATGTTGGTGACGGCTGCGCTGAGGAAAGTGAATACGGAATACCACACGATGGTCAGCATGAGCGTTCGCACACGCCCGAATTTGTCTCCGATCGGCCCCCACAAAAACGCTAATCCCCAGCCGAACAAAAAAAGCGCGAACAGCAATCCGCCGTAATAGCCGATGTTGCCTTTCGTCGCGGCAATTCCCGAGCGCGGCAGAAGTTCGCGTAGCGAAGGAACCAGCACCAGCGCGTAGATGAACGAATCCATCCCATCGAGGGCCCAGCCTCCCCACGAAGCCCAGAACCCACGAATCTGATTCTTGGTCAGGGGAATCGCCGACGACGGTTGTGCGCTCGAGAGAGGCTCGGCAACATTCATGACTGCGGGACTATATCACGCGTGACGAAATTTCATCGGTAGCCGCGCCAGAAGAAAACGATCGTCATGGCGAAGCCGACAAGAATGACGAAGCCTTTGACCAAGGACTGCGGCAATTTCTGCGCATAGTGTGCCGTGGAATAGCCGCCAAGGACCGAGCCGCAGGTCATCACCATGGCCTGCGGCCAAACGATGGCCTTTGTCACAATGAACGTGATAGTAGCAACTCCGTTGATCACGCCGCCGAGCCGCACCTTCAGCTTGTTCATGGCGTGAATGTCGGTCATGCCCAGCGCGGCCAGCATGGCGAGATTCATAATCCCGATGCCGCCGCCGAAATACCCACCGTACACGGCAACCAGTAGTTCGAAGACCGAAGCGCCCAAAACGGCGGAGCTGCTCGCGTCTTGCGAAATCCCCGCGGAAATGCGGCCGGTCAAATGCTTGCCAAACGCAAAAAGGAGAGTCGCGCCCAGCAGCAGCCAGGGAATCACGCGAAGAAAAGTCCTTGCCGGCGTGTGAATCAAGAGAATTGCGCCTGTAAGGCCGCCAACGAGACTGGTCAGCAGCAAAGGAGTCAAGATGCGAAGGGGAAGATTCAGCTTTTGCGGATAAGCGTTGCCGCTTGCCGTGGTTCCAACCCACAAAGCCAGCGTGTTCGTCGCATTGGCCGGAATCGCCGGAACGCCGGTAAACAAAAGCGCCGGGAACGCGACGAAGCTGCCGCCCCCAGCTACGGCATTGATGCCGCCTCCCAAGGCCCCGGCAAAAAACAGAAAAATGGCGGTCTGTAGATTCAAGTAGCGGTTGTATCACGATTCACAAGTCAGCCGTTGCGAAAATCAGTTATCTCACTTCATCTGTGAAAGCGCGCTTCCACTCATGTCCGCGCAGTTCAAAGGCTTTTGAAGGCGCTTCTGTGGCTGGAGAAATGTCGTTGATGTGAATTATCATCGCCAGTTTGCCGTTTCCCAGCACGCTGATCTCCTGGGCGATCTGAGTTACTCCAAAGTCGCGGAAATTCGAGCGTCGAGTCACAATCCCCGAAAAGTAGGTCTTTACGAGTTTCCCTCCTTCGTCAAACCAATAGCCGCGTGCGTGCTCTGGATCCAACTCCCCTTCGGGGCTTTCGTATCCCGTCAGCACGCGAATCGTCTTCACGCCATCGACCGTCTCGCGCTTCATTCGCCAATCGGATTCGACGAAAGTATCGATCGCGGGAATTGGCTCGAGGAGCCTCATCACAATCGCAAGGAGTCCCATGTCGGGACCTTCGGCTAGCCGATAGCGCTTCTCTCCGTCTTGTGACCGCACAAAGCGGCTCTGGCCAATGGTTGCTTCTCTGCGCCATTGGTCGGGACGCTCCCAGGTATCCACGTATTGGCCTTGCTCGACGGTTCCTGCCTTCACCTTTGCCTGAAACACGGCATTCAGCACATATGGGGTTCCACTCCCGGCCGCCGGAAAGCCAGTTCGGCGGCCACGCTCAAAATACGACTTTGCGGTTTCGAAGGTATCAAGGCCAGCCGGCCGAACCGTCTTGAAAGGGATGGTGATGCGAGAAACAACTTGAACGGAGACGCCATTTTCCAGATACGGGCGGAACTTCATTGCGCCAATCAACTTTGTAGCAGTCTCACTCACGCCCGGGTTATCGGTGACGATCGTTCCGACTTCGCGCACTTTGCCTGTCCGATCTACAACAATCTCCGTCGTCAACGCGCCTTCAAGAGGGCCATCCTGAAGCGAAGGCCACGTTACAGCATCCGCGCTTACCAGATTCTTGCGCAGTGCGATTTCTTCCACGATAGCGGTCTGCAGCAGGGAATCACCGCCGCTGGCTTGTGCGTCAAAGAACCCGGGCGGCATCTTCGGAAGATCTTCCAGAATGATTACTTTCGCGGTGACTTCAGGCGTTCCCGCTTTGACAATTCGTGGGACGATGCGCTTGTGAAAGTTCTTGTAATCTTCGAACAATCCGCCCCATCCGAAACCGCCGCCGTAGAAAAGCAGCCCCGTGCTGTCCTTAATTGCCACTTGCGCGCCGAGCCCCTTCGTGACCGTCCCGTCGGTGCTCATGATCATCCAAGCTAAAGTAAGTGGAGCCCATCAGCGTCTTTACTTCAGCTGATTTCAATTGGTTCAACACATCCGCGGAGGCAGGAATGGGGTCTATCAATGCCACCGCAATCTCTCGAAGCCATTCCGGAAAATAGTCCCCCTCGTTCTTCTGCCATTCCTGGGAACCGTTCCGGATCGCAACTTGATGGAACTCGGGCGACCGGACTTCTCGTTTCCATTGTGTGGGAGACGCCCACCAAATCTCGACTTCGCCCGTACGGTTCGAGCCGTTGTCCGCGTCCCGCGTCGGCGCGAGTACTGCTTTCAGGCGGAACGGGTTTGTTCCAGGCTGATCGAGCGTGCTCTTTTCGACAGCCTTCTTAACCGTGGAGGTTAGGTCTTTGTAGAGGCTAAGCGCTGGCAATCCCAGCGTAACGAGAAGGGCAGCAGTCGCACGGCATACGCGCATGCGGGAGATTGTACACGCTAAACGAACTGCTGATCGAACTCAGGTGTGGTCGCGAGGCGGCGCAAGGGACTGGTCGCTCGACTTCAGCCGCGCATCGATCTCATCCAAAACGGAATCGAGGTCGGCAAGCGTGTCGACAACGTAGTGCGCGCCTGCCCGCTGTAGCTCCGCACGCGCATTCGCAACGCGCGACTCGCGTTCCTTTGCGGACAGCGACTGAAACTCCAGGTGGGAAAGCCCAATCGCGTTTCCCGTAGCGGCCACGCCAATGGACCATGCGCCCGCATTGAGTCCCTCCTGGATATCCGCAGGCGTATCTCCTATTTTTGCAATAGAAGCCATGGGATAGACCTGCAACCGGACCGCGTTCTCATAGATCATGAACGGACCGGGCCGCCCTGATCCCGCGTCTTCCGGCGAGATGCTGCAATCGGGCTTGTAGCCTGCTTTCGCGCTGGCTTCCATCAGCAAGTCGAGCATGGCCCGCGTGTATCCGGTCGTCGAACCGATTTTCAGGCCGCGCTTGCGAAAGCGTTGTACGCTCTCCACGACGCCGGGAATGAGCGTCGAGTACTCCGCCAAACACGAAAGCTGTAGCGGAATGAACATTTCGTATAAAGTGCCTGCTTCGTCCGCCGTCGGAAGTCTCCCGCGGATTGCCCGCCACGTGTCGCGAACTCTGGGCATGGAAAGAATACGATTAATGTGCTCCCTCTTTGCCAAGCCCATGTCGCGGCGTACCTCGTCTTCGCCCAGAGAAATACCCACGCCTTCAAACACCCTATGAATCGTCCGCGCGGGGGCCAGGCTTCCGAAGTCCACCGTGGTGCCCGCCCAATCCAAAACCAGCGCTTTCAGCCTGTTCGCTGGAGTCGTGTGCGGCGGGAGGTTCGGATTCAGAAGCTTCACGCGGCCGCGCTTTTTTCCTGAAGAGTTTGCTCGGCGATGCCAAACGACATAGTCATGCCAAGACCGCTAGTCACGACGACAAGGCGAACTCCGTCGACAGGCGTCAGGCTAACGTATGCATGCTCGGGGTGCTTCGCATAAACGCCGTGCCAGCTTTCTCCCAACTCGAGCGTGGGCACTCTCAGATATTGCCGCGCATAGTCGAGAACCAACCGATTCACTGCGGGTTTGTCAAAGATGTCCACGGCAAGCCCGTATTCATGGCTGTCGCCAAGGGTCAGTTCTCCGCGGGCAGTCTGGGAGACCATCACGTGAATTCCCCATTTCTCGAATTCGGGAGTTTCGCGCGCGATTCGCTCCTTCAGTGCCTGCAGACTGGCGCACATTTGGAAAGTTGCATAGTGCTTAAAGGTCAGGCCAAAGGCCAAAGAGGGGCCGAGCGCCCATCCTTGCGGCTGCGCTACGGTTCGCATCATTTGCAGCTTGCAGCGCGTTATGCCGCTCTGGCGAAAGTATTCAGGAAATAGCGTCTGAAGGTCATCGCCGCCCGCCACAATAATCGCATCCGCTTTCCATGTTTGGCCTCCGGCATCCAGGCGGGACGTCTCAACTCTTTGCACCGCCGTGTTGAAGAAAAACTGCACTCCGTATCGCTCCGTCAAAAACTTGGGCAGGCTGCTGGCGACCTGCCGCGGATCAACGGTCATTTCGGTGGGGCTCCAAAGCGCTCCGGCAAGACCTTCGGCTCGAACGGCGCGGCTCCGCTGGAGCGTTTCCTGAGCGGACAACCACGCGCAGTCGTAGCCAAGCGATGGCGCCCGCTCGCTGAACTCGCGCCCTACCGCTGCTTCATCTTCCCGATACGCCACGTGGAGGGAGCCAGTCGCCAGGAAAGGAAGCCCGGCTTCCTGCAAAACCTCAAGCCAAATCTCGCGGCTCCGAAGCGCCGTCTGGCGCAGAGGCCCCACGGGTTGGCCTATGGGCCAAATCATGCCGAAGTTGCGAATGGAAGCGCCCATGGCGGCCGGGTTGCGCTCGAAGACCGCTACTTTGCGACCCGACCGCGCCGCAACATAGGCGTGTGCCAGTCCGATGATACCCGCTCCCACAATGGCGACATCGACCTTTTCGTGGCTCACAACTTTATCCCTCGCCGTGAATCATTCTTGCTCCCCAAGGGAGCCAGCCTCGAAAGTTACTCCGGGCAATCTCTATCCCACGATGGAAGGTAACCAGCTCGTCCGGCGCGTCGAAGAGAGTATCACAGCGCCCCGCGGCAGTAATTACGGCCGAACTACGTGTTTCACCCGTCGCCGTCGGCGGCGATTGACGAGCCCGCCCGCGCGGTAGCATCATTTTCGAGCGGAAGGTTCTGCTAACCTTCTAAGCCTGCGCATCCGCGCTGGATCGTCGCTCGTCGTGCGTTTGAAATTCAAGGATGTTTCAAGGGAGCCGCCGTGGCCACACCGCGTCACAAACTGAGCACGAAAGACATTAAGAGCAGCCAGAAACTCAGCGAAGCTCAAATCGCCGTGCACTGGAAGGAAGAGCAATACTATCGCCCTGCCAAGAAATTCATTGCTCAAGCAAATCTTGTCGACCCCGCTTTCGTCAAAAAGTTTAGCGAGAAGCATTTCCCGGAATGCTTCAATCACTACGCTTCTCTCCTCGATTGGGACAAGCCCTGGCGCAAGACGCTGGACACAAGCAATCCTCCCTTCTGGAAATGGTTTGTCGGCGGAAAGCTCAACGCCTGCTATAACTGCGTGGATCGCCACCTCGCCAAATACAAAAACAAAGCTGCCATCATTTTTGTTCCCGAACCCGAAGGTGAAGCGCACGTGGTCATCACTTATCAGGAGCTTTACAAGCGCGTGAATGAAACCGCGGCTCTTTTCCGCGATTTCGCCGGGCTCAAAACCGGCGACCGCGTGACCATTCACATGCCGATGATCCCCGAGCTGCCCATCACCATGCTGGCCTGCACGCGGCTTGGCGTGGTGCATTCCGTCGTTTTTGGGGGTTTCAGCGGCGAGGCTTGCGGCTTGCGCGCCGCCGATTCCGGCAGTCGCGTCCTGATTTATGCCGATGGCTACTGGCGCAACGGCAAGTGGGTGGACCACAAAGCCGCCGCAGACATTGCAGTAAAAACCGCGGAAAAAGAAGGCCAGCACATCGACAAAGTTCTGGTCTGGAAGCGCTACTCCGGCAAATACACATCAGAATCGCCGATGGTCGCAAGCCGCGACTTTTTCATCGACGACATTCTCAAAGACTATCGCGGCAAAACGGTCCAACCCGTTTCTCAGGATGCTGAAGCCGCACTCTTCCTGATGTACACCAGCGGCACCACCGGCAAGCCCAAAGGCTGCCAGCATCGCACGGGCGGCTATCTCGCTTACGTGACCGGCACGGCGAAGTATTATCAGGACATTCATCCCGAAGACGTTTACTGGTGCATGGCCGACATCGGCTGGATCACCGGCCATTCCTACATTGTCTATGGCCCGCTTTCACTGGCGGCAACCAGCGTCCTCTACGAAGGCGTGCCGCAATTTCCCGATGTCGGCCGTCCGTGGCGCATCGCGGAAAGGCTCAATGTCAATATCTTCCACACTTCTCCCACGGCGATTCGAATGCTCCGCAAAGCTGGCGCTGACGAACCCAAAAAATACAACTACCACTTCAAGCACATGACCACCGTCGGCGAGCCCATCGAGCCGGAAGTCTGGCAGTGGTATTACGACGTTGTCGGCAAGCGTGAAGCGGTCATCGTGGACACTTGGTGGCAGACCGAAACCGGCGGATTCCTGTGCAGCACTAAGCCTGCCCTCGACAAGATGAAGCCCGGTAGCGCCGGGCCGGCGGTCCTGGGAATTTATCCGGTGATCTGGGACGAGGAAGGAAAGGAAGTCAAAGCTGGCTCGAATACCGCCGGAAACATCTGCATCCGCAATCCCTGGCCGGGCATTATGCAAACCATCTGGGGCGACCCCGAGCGTTTCACCCGTCAGTATTACTCTAAGTATTGCAGGAACACGAAAAGCAAGGACTGGCGCGACTGGCCGTATTACGCAGCGGACGGCGCCGTGCTTCCTGCCGACGGTTACTATCGCATTCTGGGCCGCGTGGACGACGTCATCAACGTGGCCGGCCACCGCCTCGGAACAAAAGAAGTCGAGTCGGCCTGCCTCACCGTCCCGGAAGTTGCGGAAGCCGCCGTCGTTCCCGCAGTGGACGAAGTGAAGGGCCGCGTTCCGGTCGTTTACGTTTCCCTGAAACCTGGTTTTTCGCCGAACAAGGCGGTCCAGGAAAAAGTCACCATTACCATCGAAACCATGATCGGCAAAATCGCACGGCCAAAAAATATCCACGTCGTGCCGGACATGCCGAAGACGCGCTCCGGAAAAATCATGCGCCGCGTGCTCGCTGCCATCGAGAACCGCATGGACACCGGCGACATCACCACGCTCGCAAATCCGGATATCGTCGAGCAGATTCGCGTCCAGGTGCAGGGCCGCGACGCAGGGAAGCTCCAGGAAGGCCCCGAAGACATAAAGCGCTTCGGCCAGGAAAGCTAGGCTAAAAAGGGCGAGATTTTAGCATTGGGTATGTCTTCAATGGATACCTGTCCTTCCATAAGCCATTTTGTTTCATTGGCTTACATTCAGGCGCATGGCCAAGCGTTCCGGAATTGTGCCCGAACTCCTTACCGCCGCCCCTATCGCCGAGTCCTAAAATGTCCTAGTACATCGGTACCTCTTAGATTTGAATCGATTTTGTACCGGGAGTCCTATTGTGGCCTAGCCCCACCCCGGATACACTTTGGCTTCGCTCAGGAGGACTGTCTTGACGGGTTCTGAACGCCGCACCACACAACGTTTCACCATGCGGCTGCCACTCACGGTTCGCTGGACGACAGGTGCCGCCGTCGGCGAAACCAGCACCGAATCGCGCGACGTCAGCTCCCGCGGCGTCTATTTCTTTCTTTCCAAGGACGTCAAAGAAGGCTCGCCGGTCGAGATTCTTTTGACCTTGCCCAACGAAATTACCATGGCTGGCCCCGTGCGTGTCCGTTGCTTAGGCCGCGTGCAGCGTACCGAGCCGCGCGACGAAGGCACCGTGGGCGTCGTTGCCGCGATCGAGCGCTACGAGTTTCTTCGCGGCGAGCAGGATTGATAAGTTTTCCCGGCTGCGCAGGCTGACCAGGTCCCCCGGTTCACCGCGCAGTGTCAGTTCCCAAAGTCCGCAGGGTTCCTTTGCTGAGTTTTTCGTCCGGCCTGCGGCGCAAAAATTTCTCCCGGGTTTCTTGCTCGCACACTGCGGAGGCGGGCAGGATCAAGCCGGGGTGCCTTGGCCCCTCAGCGAAGCGCCCCGGCTCAGATTTTTCGTTTAACAGCTTTTTGTAAAACCCCACTGCCGATCACCCTTCCCGCTCTCCCTGATTGCGAAGCCCTGTGCTTACAACGAAGCAAAGAATTTCCCACCCTTTGCACAAAACAAGGTCGCAAAGGGTAGGCCATCCAAGAGTTAAAGCGCGGCCACCCGCCAATGACGAGCGGGATTGGCGCGTACGCCATCTCGGTAGGTTCTGGCGCATTGAAGCAGATATAATTCGCTAATTAGTGCTATGCCCGATACCCCCGATAGCTTCCGACTTGCGCGCTAAGGAAAAACGTGATGGCACGACGCAGCGTCATCGCAGTGCCCAATCCCGACTTGTTGGTCTGGGCGCGGGAGAGCATAGGGCTGGACCATGACAATGTCGCCGACAAGCTGAAGATTCAATCAGAAACAATTCAAATGTGGGAAGGCGGAACTGAGAAACCCACGCTCGCGCAACTTCGTCGGCTTGCGGACATTTATAATCGTCCTCTTGCCGTCTTCTACCTGCCCGAGCGCCCCAAGGACTTCCAGCCATTAAAAGACTTTCGTCGCGCCAGAAAGGGTACCCACTCCCATCGACTTTCGTCGGACCTCCTCCTGGCGGTAAGAAAAGCCGAAGATCGCCGGGAATGGGCTTTGGAACTGTACGAAACGCTCGAGGAAAAACCGCCCAAGTTTGTTGGAAGCCTGCGGCAGGAGGAGGGAATCGAGGACGCGGGCGAGAAAGTGCGAAGAGCCATCGGGATGCGGTTAGAGGCGCAGTCGCGGTGGCGTTTGGAGTATGAGGCACTTAGAAATTGGAGAGCCGCCATTGAGTCCGCGGGAATTCTAACCTTTCAAGCCTCAGATTTAGAAACGAATGACGCCAGAGGATTTTCGATCAGCGAACGGCCCTTACCTGTGGCCGTTGCAAACGTGAAGGATGCGCCGCGGGGTCGGATTTTCACCTTCCTGCATGAAGTTGTTCACGTGATGCTGAATCAGAGTGGCCTTTGTGACATTGGGGATGATCGCCGGGCGAATTCGTTAACATCGCGAGTTGAAATGTTTTGTAATCGGGTGGCCGGCGCCACCCTTTTTCCAAGGCGAGAATTCCTCTCGACCAATATCGTCCGCCAGCACACGAAGGGCGATCCGAAGTGGACAGATCTCGAGTTACAGGAACTGTCCCGAGAATTCGGTGGGAGCAGGGAAGCGGCTCTAGTGCGTCTCCTCGGTCTCGAGTTAACCACATGGGACTACTACCTCGCAAAGCGGGAGGAGTTCTACAGGAAGTACCAAGAAGCGCAAAAAAAGGTCAAGGGCTTCGCGGCTCCGCACGCTGTGGCAATCAGCAACGCAGGTCCATCATTTACACGACTCGTGCTTGAGGGCTTGAATCGCAACAAAATTACCACGAGCGATTTTTCAGACTACCTCCAAATTCGCGTTAAGCACCTCCCGGAAGTGAAGCAGGAAGTTTCGCTCGCGGGCGGCGGGAGGTAGCTGCTGAGTGTATAGTCTGGACACCAGCGGGTTCCTGGATGCTTGGACGCGTCATTATCCTCCCGACACTTTTCCTGCGTTTTGGGATCGCATGGATGCCGCGGCTCGCGCCGGCAAGATAAAGGTTTCTGAAGAGGTGGTGCGAGAACTTGAGAAGAAGGACGATGGGGCTGCCGATTGGATTAAGGATCGACCCCGGATGATCGTGGACACTGACGAGCCGATTCAAGAAAAAGTGAAGGAAATCCTCAAGGCGCATCCGCGATTGGTGAACGCAGGTAAGAGCCGGTCTGGTGGCGACCCCTTTGTAATTGCGGTGGCCGTCGTTGAGGGGTACTCCGTCGTCACCGGGGAATTGCCCAGCGGAAATCCTAACAAACCCCACATACCCGATGTCTGTGCCGGTCTGACAATTCCCTATTGTAGTCTCTTGGAATTTGTCCGGTCCCAGGGCTGGAAATTCTGAGACCACGTGTGAAACTCAGTGTGAAACTCAGGAAACAGGGACAGTCCCCCTTCCCCATCGATGACGATAAGGAATATGCAGTGATCAGAGGCAAAACGGGGTTGTAAGGACTGATGCACCGTTACTTTTGATCATGCACGAGTTGCTCCTTGACTAATGCTGTATCCGCGTCGCAGAATTCGTGCGTTCCTTTCCTTCACGGTACTTGTGTTGGACAACGAGGATTGCGAGGAAGTCTGACGGTGTTCACGCTCGACGATGAGATTCGGGCGGCTCGCTTCCAAAGAGATATAGCCGCCGGTAACCCGCTCGCGCAAGGGCACGGGCTTCATGCATTCGTGTTCTTTTCCTTCATTCTTGCAGAGGCTCTGAAGTTAATTATCGAGACGTGGACGGATGTACATGAATGGCGGCCAGAAGTTGTTTTTCTTGTCGTCATCACGGTCCTCAGTGCCCAATATTGGTGGGTCGTATATGAATCCGCATTCTTTTACGGAAGGAACCTGTTCAGTTTTGCTTGCGGAGCCCTTGAGACGGCGCTGTTCTACGCCATTGCTTACCTGCTTCGCAACTTTCAAAGCCTCCGCTGGCCTTTTTTCTTGCTCGGCGCCATGGTGACCCTGTTCGTCTTGGTCGATCTTTTGAAGTACATCGAGAATGTAAAGAAAAATGAAAGAACTTATGAGCACATTTCTCCGAGGCAGCTATTACGCCTTATTGCCATTGTTTTGGCGTTTCTTGGGGGATTTGCATGCATAAGCGAATGGGTCGCTGCATCGGTGTTGCTGATGCTTGTTCTTGTTTTTACGGGGTTGACGGGGTTCGCCCGGTGGAAAGCAGCATAGCAAGAGCAATTGGTGCCTCCTGAGTGGAGCGCTATACGATTTTCTTGTCACTCGCCCAAAACTTATTTGAACACTTGCCTAGAATCCGCGAATTTGAAAGAACATTGCAGGGCATTTTACCAATCAAATATGGAAGTAGTCCGGATAATTGGCGGGAGGCCGCGGCTTAATTCCGAAAAACGCCTCTGGGTGGCCCTTCCTGCGTTCAGGGTTATCAAGACCCGTTCCACGAAGAGAGACCACGGGTCTAAAGACCCGCCACTACAAAGAGCGAAGATGGCGGCATAGAGCCGCCGCTACAAGAACCGGGCGTGGCGGGGGATTCACCCTGGCAGGGCGCAGCAAGCCGCAGCGGGCGCCCCTACAATCGGTGAAGAAGAGAGACGCGCTGAAGCGCGCCCCTACAAAGCTCTAAGGCAAGGTCGGGCGGAGGTTGCCGGAGGCGAGCTGCTTCAGGGCGCGGAGACGTCCGCGAAGTTCGGCGGAGGTCAAACGGCCGTCGCGGAAGAGCCAGCGGAGAAAATCTTCGGCGCGCAGGTCTCTTTTCAGGGAGTTGCATTCCGTGCAACAGGAAACCAGGTTGCGATAAGAGTTGCCACCCATGCGGACCTGTGGAACCACATGGTCAAGGCAGCGCGTTCTCGGGCTGAGCCGCCGGGAGCAGTAAAAGCAGCGCCCGCTCTCGCGGCTGTGGATGGCCTCGCGCAGTTCCCGGGTCTGCAGAAAATCTGCTTCCTCGAGGCTGGCCTCGCTGACCGGACGAGCGGCACGCCCGGCTGCCATTTGGCCCGCTCGAATCGAGGGAATCTCCTCGGGCAAGCGCACGTCCACCAAGTGGCCTGCTGTGCCGCGTTCGACCAAGCGCAGAGCGCCTTTGGCAATGAGGCTGCGGACGACGCGGCGCGAGATCCAGGTGGATATGTGGGCGCTGCGGGCCAACCAGGGGATGGAAAAGCGCAGCCGCACCTTCCCCTCTATGCGGCTATGCCGCAGCAGATGAGAATAGACCGAGCGCTCGACTGCGGAGAGGCGCAGTTGCGACACCGCCAAATCTTCCATTTGTTTCCACACTTGCGCGGCGTCGAGCTTTTGGTTTTTCATTGCGGTGCCCGACGCATCGCGCGGGCGCGCCTGGGCTTGCCTCCGAAGGCAAGCGCGTTTCTTTTCCGATGATTCACACACGTGTACCGCGCTGAGTTTCTTATTTATCATGATTGGGAATCCTGTAAGTGAGGTGTGCTGCGAGAGATTCGAGAAAAATGCGTAGCAAGGAGGGAACTGCCCCAGAAACAAAAAAGCCCCGGCCAAAGAATGGTCAGGGCGCCAAAATGTACCTGCAAAAACAAAACGCCCCGGCCAAAGTCGGGGCGCACTTTTCTACATCAATAATCATACCAAACCCGTAATCCTCTTGTCAAGTCCAAAATGTATAAAAATGCATAAAAAATAAGTCCAACGGAAACAACAACATAGAAGAAGGCGTGGTATCGCTCAGTGACGAAAAAGTCAAAAAAATCCAAACTGAAGCGCCACGGAAGACGGCGCTAGCACAACGCGGCCCTGTGCTTTTCTCTTTTTATGATTCTCGCCGCTCGGCGATCCACCCAGGATCGGACCTGCTGTTTCCCAGTCAGAATTCAGCTGGTCTTCGGTGTGAGCCATGCCGCCGCAGTCAAACACACCGTAATCAGGATTGAGAAAACGATAGGGATGGTGAAGGCGTATCTCCAGCTCACAGCCGTGATGGCTACAAAGCAAATGGCGAGTGCCCACGCAATGCTTCGCACGCGTGCCAAAGTCTCTGCCGGAAGCCGGCCCAGCTGCCACGCTAATACCGCGGCGAACGAAAGAAACACGGAGAAAAAAAGCCCGAACGCGCTGAAGAAGTCCCAATATGTCCGGGTAAACCCTAGCGCGTCAAAGTGGACGGAGCGCATTAAACCAAGAACCGCGTCCGCTCCCCATTCCGGATTATTCTGGCGAAACCCGAACGTGTGTCCGGCGGCATAAAGCAACAGAAGAACTGAGGAAATTCGGTAAAGAATCCGCGCTTTCACGTATTGCCTCCTGAACATTTCGCGGAGGTAGTTTACCGCCCCATCCCTGCCCGCGCGGCCGCCTTGCTTTCACTTAATCCTTCAAACATCCACCCAATTCAAAGCCTGCCCAACCCAGCCGTCCTTAGAAACTTGCAACCGCCGCCGTTTCACTCGGACACGTTTCGAAGATGGGCAGCAGTCGGGCCATTTCCAACGCTTGCTGCAACTTCGGGCCAAGATGACAAAGCTTCAGGCTTCCGCCTTTGGCTTTGGTCTTCCGATGCATTTCAATAAGTGCGCCGAGGCCCGCGCTGTCCACGTAATGGACTTGCTCCAGGTTCACGACAATCCGTGTGGCGCCGGATGCCAGCAGATTGTCGATCGTGGTAAGCAACCCAATACTCTCGTCTCCGAGCACCAGACGCCCTTTGAGCGCCAGAAGGTAGATTCCACTCGTCTCACGCTGCGTTATTTCCAAAGGCATCGTTGGCCTCCCCCAGGAACGATTCAAGGACCATTCCGCGCATTCGCGATCCATCCATAATAGCCTGGGGATTCCCGATAGTGAAAGAAAGAGTCCAGGCCGCTCTCGCCGCTCTTCGGTTTCTAGCCATTGCCACTTCTTTATAAGCCGCCCCATCCCGCCCCGGGCGCAGCCGCCTCGCCTTCGTTTAAGAGTCAAAGACCGCACCCACTCGCCGAGACCCCCAAGCAACATCTGTGTATTTGCGGACTCACTTCATCAAGCTCCCCGCCCGTACCCACGAGTCGCGCGTGATACATTCGAATGCGCTCTGAGGTGCAACATGAAAATGAAAATCCCATACGGATATTTCGCGCCGCTCTTGCTATCCGCTTTGGGAGCGGCTGCACAAGGTCAACCCACCGCGACGGACGTCCCCGCCTTTACAGCACAAGGCGCATTTGTCGCTATCGTGGTAACCGACCTCGATGCGAGCGTGCATTGGTACGAATCCAATCTTGGCCTTCATTTGGTGAAGCGCGGAAAATCGCCGCGGGTTCCTGCCGAGACTGTGGTCTTGGGTGGTCACAACCTGTTTGTTGAGCTGATCCACCATGAGGGCAAGGCGCTGCCTAGAGTTGGTAACGAAGCCTCCGTGCCTCGCCTGCTCAAGGCGGGAGTGATCGTCAGTCAAAAGGATTTCGATGCGGTAGCCACTTACCTGGAGAAACGCGGCATCGAGGCAGGAATATTTGAAGATAAAGAAATGGGAGTGCGCAGTTTTATATTCAGGGACAACGACGGGAACCTCATTCAATTCTTTACTCAAAACCAGTGATTGAAACGAATTAGGCTTCGCCGGGAAGAAGCAAATCTATGATAGCCACACTTGCTGGAGATGATTTATGTATCGTCATATCTCCGAGTGATGGACCATGTGACGACGTGGTCCGGGAAGGTCACTCCGATACTGTAGCGGTCGTCCGGCATTCCCTGACAGTAAACCACCTTCCCGCAGGCCGAATATCCGTTCAGCGGAGTAACCCGTAAAGCGTCGCCAGGTTGCCAAGCGTGTTTAGAGAATATGCGGGCACCGCGTGGACTGATGTTATCCGTGTAGGTCTTCTCTTCTTCATCGGGACCCGCAGGCGCACAGTGTGCGAGGCGCACAACCACAATGATCGGCAGCCGCCTTTCCATTCTGCCATTGAGCCATTGGTCCAAAGGCATTTCGCTCAGACCTCAATTGGGCAAACCTGAGGCGTTGTGGCGCGCCGATTCGGCTAGGAACGTACAACCTGATCTTCGGCTGGGAGGGATTTGATCTGGTGTACCGGTAGTTCCTCTGTTTGCTTTCCGACGATCGGCCCCTGAGTCAGTCTCCTGAAAACGTGATGAACTGCTCCACGTATCCGTTTTGGATATCATTCGCCCGGGCCTAGGGCAATCGAGTCAAGACCTGAATACTTCATCGGCTGACTGCCTTAGTACTTCGGTACTTAGTTTCATGGATTCCCTAATTAGGCTTCCATCTGAAGAAGCGCTCAGGTCATTTCCGGAGACCTATATTTGTCCCCGCGCATTCTCTCCTTCTTCTATGGGTAGCATTGAATCGACCCATCTGATGCCAAAGTGAAAGACAACCACAAGAAGTAATGAATGGGGGACCCTAGATGATGCATTTTGAAGTTGTGGAATGGATTGATTTTGCTCCCGACAATTGGCAAAAGGCGATGCAGAAGCACTTTGGCAGGGGTTCCAAACGTTGCCTGGAGACAATAGCAGGATGGCAGAAAGTAGCGAACGCGGCGGCCGTCGATGCAAGCTACCAACCGCCCGCGGAAACAGTTCGCGCGGTCAAGGAAGCGTTCGCAACGTCAGGTTTTGCGGCCAGACCGCAAGAAACAGGCGGTTTGATCGACCTGCTGTTCGACAGCTTTTCCCACGCGGCCCTGGCTGGCATACGCTCGGCTGCCATGAGCATCCGACAGATGCTCTACCGGGCTGAGCCCTATCAGATTGATATCCAGCTAGAAGCGCAGCCGGAGGGCAATCGCATCGTCGTCACAGGACAATTTTTGGATGTGAGCCAGCCGGAGGGCGTTGGTCGCGAAGTGCAAGTCACGGTCTCGGATGGCCGGGGAAGTGTTGTCAAAACAATGACAAATCAGTTTGGCGAGTTTCGTGGCGAGGTCGAAAACTCCGGAGATTTGGAGCTTTCCTTCCTTGGCCTCAGTGGAAAACCCATCGTCATTCTGCTCCGACCAGCGCTGGGTTGATTGTCCAGAGCGAAATGTCTCGCCGGCGAATGGCCGCGGCTTGATTCCGAAAAACGCCTTCGGGCGCCCCATCCGGTTTGTTTTTTGCAAGGGTGGGGTTTCTCTTCTGCTTTTCTATTTTCTGGTTGGCGTGGTGAAAACCTTTACAGCCGGATCCTGTCGGCCTTATGGCCGCGGAATTTCCAGTTGTTTGCAGATGGCCCGCACCGTTCCCTCTTTGATCTCACGATGGCGCGGGACGCTGGCGATCTTGTGCAAGGCAGGGTTCAACCAAATACTGTGTGCCGCACCCTAACGATACAAAACGCAACCATGGAGCCGCAGATGGCGTTCCAATTCCGCGAGTTTCATGCTTCCGTAATTTCGAAAACCTCGCGCACGGCTTGCGGGGAAAGGCCTTTTTCTGCAAGCTCGCGCTGGCACAGCAGGACCAGCTTCAGAGCGTCCGCAAGATTCGCCTTGGCTTCTTCGATGGTGTCGCCTTGCGAAATCGCTGCAGGAATCTCTTCCACAAAGCAGGTGTAGCCCCCCTCTTTGGCGGGTTCAAAAACGGCTGTCAATTTCATGCCCCTAGATTATCACACGCGCCCGTAGCAGGTCCCCGTGGCGGGATGACTTCGTAATCCGCGCCTATCCGCGTTGATCCGCGGCCAATCTCTCATCTTGCGTGAGTGGTTCCACCACAGGCCCGCCGTTACCCCTGGCGCAACCTGTACTCTCGGTCAGGCGATTTTCACAGCCGGATTGCGAGACGATTGGGGAGCCCAGCGGGGTGGACTTCACGAAAGCAAAAGTGGAGGGCTGGCGTTTGCGGATTCGCATCACGGAATCCGCGGCCCAGGCACACGTATGGGCGAAAGTAATCCGTCGGGGGAAAGCGCTCGAATGGCTTTGGACATCCATGCAATCAAAGAAGTGGAAGAACTGAAAACCGAAATCGCGATCGAACCCAAGGTCAAAGAAAAATCTTCGGCCAGCGAAAAAATCTCTGCGATCGATAAACCTGCGTCCGCCGAGGAACCTTCCAGCGGCGATGGTTCAATCGGAATTTCTCTCATTGATCTCGCGGAAATGCTGGATCAGCACAAACAGTGGGTGGAATCCGGCGGAGAATCCGGCGCGCGCGCCGATCTCACCGGCGTAAATTTGGCCAAAGCCGATCTGACCGGCGTTAACTTGCAGGGTAGTATTTTACACAGAGTTAATATGGCGGGGGCGGACCTCTCCATGGCCAATCTCCGAGGAGCCAGTCTCGTTCGCGCGAATTTACAAAACAGCAACCTATTAGGAACTGAGTTACGGGGCGCCAATCTCATGGGCGCCAATGTTTACGGCGCGGATGGCTTGTGGTTCGGCCGTCTGGGCGGAACGAACCTCTTCGACGCAGTGCTTCCCGAATCCATTTCCGCGGTGGACAGCTCCAAAGCGATTGGCGACGCCACGAAGGTAGCGCGCTGGTTTTATTTCTTGACCGTGGGCCTGAGTTTCCTCTGCTGCTTGCTGATTATTTACACCACCGACGTTCGGCTCCTCTTGAACTCGTCGGCGATTCCTTTTCCCAAGCTCGGCAATCTGTTGCCGACCACCGGGCTCTATCTTGGCGGGCCCATTGTTCTTCTGATCCTCTCGCTGCGCTTTCATTTTTTGCTGCTGCGGTTGTGGGGCAGCATGGCGGCGTTGCCTGCGGTGTTTCCTGACGGGCAGACGCTCGAAAAGGATGGCCCCTGGTATTTGATGGGACTCGTGCGGCGGCATTTCCGCTGGCAGGGAGAGTCGCGCGCGGCCATGACCGCGTTCGAATCGGTGCTGTCCACTGTGCTGGCCTACTGGATCGTTCCGGCCACGCTGTTTTTCTTCTGGCTGCGCTACTTGACTGTGCAGGATTTTCGCGGAACGCTGCTCCACGTTTTTCTGGTGACGCTTGCGGTGGCGACCGCCACCAGCGTTCCTTTCGTCGTGTCGCGCGTGTTGCGCCCCGGCGACATCCGTCTGCCGAAATCCAAAAACGTTTTGCGCATGATTCTGGGAACCACGCGCGCAGCGCTCGCCGTCGGATGCGTCCTCTTCGTCATTTCTTTGGGCGTGAATCGCGGTCTCCCCTCGGACCGCACGGGCGTAGCAGCCTCGGCCGCGGATCCACGCCGCTGGGCCGCCACCGTTTTCCAGTCCGTAGGCTACCGGCCGTACGCGGATCTGACCGAAGCTTCGCTTTCCACGCCGCTTCCCAAAGGAACGCCTTGGACCGACGAAAATGTTGCGAAAATTTCCGGCGCGCACTTGAACGAAATGAATTTACGTTATGCCCGCGCCTACCGCGCGTTTCTGGTGAACGCCAAACTCTGGCGCGCCAATCTCGAAGGCGGTTATTTTTCCGAAGGGGACCTAAGAGGAGCCAATTTAAGAGAAACTTTGCTGCGCTTCGGAATTTTTGACCGCGCCCGGCTCGATCATGCCGTGCTGGTTTCGGCCAACGCGACCGGCGCAAATTTTGCGGCTGCGGACCTGCGCTTTTCGGATCTTTCCTACGGCACGTTCGAAAGCGCGGTGCTTTCGAACGCCCGCGCCTCCGGCGCTTCGTTTTATGCCGCGGATTTGCGCGACGCTCAGCTTTTGCGCGCGGATCTTTCGCGAACGGACATGAGAGACACCCGCCTCGATCGAGCCGTTTTGTCCTTTGCCAATCTGGAGCAAACGGATCTTTCCTCAGCTAGGCTCGAAGAAGCCAACCTGACCGGGGCGTTGAGCAAAGGAACGATTTACCTTGACGCGGACTTAAAAAATGCGGATTTAAGAGGAGCGAATCTGACCGGCGCCGTTTTTCGGGGGGCTGCCCTCGATGGCGCGAACCTGACCGGCGCGGACTTACGCGGAGCTTTGGGAGTGACCTCGCTGCAAGTTTGTTCCGCGCTGAATGGGCGAACCGCGCTGATGGATGCCGATCTCGCCGGGGAAGTACAAGCGCGCTGCGGATCTCGCTAATTAGAGACGAAGCCGGCTTGAGCCAGTGCGGTGCTCATCGCGGGAGATTTGCTTCAGCCAACTTGCCCACATGGAGTTGCTCCAATCGACTATCTTGGGCGCTCCAAGTTCATTTCTCATGATGTCTTTCATCCTTCTCTCCCTTGTTAATCTCGGTCATGCTTTCGCCTGGGCATCGCGCTTTCGGAAGGTGGCTTCTCCAACATCGGACACCTGGACCCACTTCGGGTCAGGCGAGGCCTCGGCGTCGTAGTTGTCGTGCCAGTTCCACCACTTGTACGGTGCGGTCTGGGGGTAACCCTCTGGCGAATCCTCCCAAGTTTCCTGACGGCCGAGCGGCGTGATATCGAGGTAGCTCCAGGTGGTCCCCATCGCCTCGTCGCCACGGTTGTTAATGAAGTAGGTGCGGAACACCCGCTTGCCATCGCGGAAGAACACGTTGTGCCCGTGCCATTGGTCCACGCCGAAGTCGGCGTCGAAGCTGTCTGTGATGGTGTACCACGGCATCTTCCAGCCCATCCGTGCTTTCAGGCGCGCAATGTCCGCCTGCGGCGCGCGTGAAGCGTAGGCGAGGGTGGTGTCGCGGGCATTCAGATGGGCCAGGTGGGCAACCTGATCGGCGCCCAAGGAGCAGCCGCGGCAGGCATGCTCGGGCCAGCCGAATACCCCGGGCTCGAAGAACGCGCGATAGACAATCAACTGAGGGCGGCCCTCGAACAGGTCGAGCAGGCCAACCTTGCCCTTGGGCCCGTCGAACTCGTACTTCTTCTCCACCGCCATCCAAGGCATCCGCCGGCGCTCGGCGGCCAGCGCGTCACGGGAGCGGGTGAAGGCCTTCTCCTTCACGAGGAGCTGCTGGCTCACTGCCTCCCATTCCTGCTGCGAAACGATCGGGGGCGTGTTCACTAGGAGAGGTCCTTTCCGGTTATCGAATGTTCTGGCTGACATTTTGATTGCTCCTTTCGTTTGAGTTCGGGTTGGGAATCTCTTTCGCGTTGCTTTTCTTGCGAGACAATTTCACGGCCAGCGCCGTCAGTCCTCCGGCGGAAACCACCCCAGCTACGATTTGCCCAATGGCCGCCACGCAGAATGGGCACATTGTTTTTACCTCCCGGGTGGCGAAGCGTGACCGCTAAGCCGCCTCTATATGGGTGACGAGTGAGGTTGGGCGATTTCTACATCGCTCGAAAAAAGGGAAAACTGAGGCTTCCGCGGCTGAAGCCGACTGATAATGCAGAACTTACCTTCCTACAGCCCAGGTAAAATGTAGCCGTCAGGATTCACAACGATTGACAGAGTGGGCGATGAAAGACGCAACTCCATATCCCGCGATCAATACAATGCTGACCGAGTGGGTAAAGGGAGCGAAACACTTACTCGGCAAAAATATTGTCGGGCTGTATCTATCCGGCTCGCTGGCCTTTGGAGATTTCGTGCCGGAAAGAAGCGACATAGATTTGCAGGCGGTCGTTCGCAGCCCACTGACGCCTGAGGAACTCAGATCGGTTGAATATTTGCACAGAGAGATAGAGCGGCGCTGTCCGCAATGGGCAGGCCGGGTTGAGTGCTCCTACGTTCCTCTTGAACTCGTGCGCGAATTGAACCCCCCTGTGACACCTCGACCGTGGTGGGGATTTGGCACGTTGTATGCCGAGGCGCCAGCGGGCAACGAATGGATCATCAATCATTACCTTCTGTCTCAGCATGGCATTGCGCTTGAGGGGCCTGCGTTCAACGAGCTGATACCACCGATTGACATCCTTGACGTGCGGCAAGCCAGCGCGAGAGATTTGTTCAAAGAATGGGTGCCGAAGATTTATGACAGCGCGTGGCTCTCGAACAGCCATTATCAGTCGTACCTGGTTTTGAATTTGTGCCGCATTCTGCACACAGTTATTCAGGGCGAGCCGTGCTCCAAAAAGGCCGCCGGTCTGTGGGCCAAAGCAGCGTATCCGCAGTGGCAAAACTTGATTGAAGAAGCTGAGAAATGGGCGCGTGGCGACGAGATGAAGCGGCAAGCTGATACGGTGGCGTTCTTACAGTTTGCGGTCGACCGTGTGAATGAAACGAAATTGTTGCTGTAATTAGCCGCGCTTGTGGAGGAGGAATTCTCTGACGGCGGGGTCTTCAGCCAGGCCGATGGCCCGGTCGTAGGCCTCTGTGGCCTGACGAGTTTTCCCGAGGCGCTGCAGGAGATGCGCACGGACAGCCCAGTAGGGCTGGTAATGCGAAACTTCCCCTGGGTCAATGGAATCCAGAGCGGCGAGGCCTGCTTCCGGTCCGTGCGCTTCGGCGACGGCGGCGGCGTATCCAGTTCGCGTGCCTATGGCTGGCGAAATGCGGAGCAGTTGTTCGTAGAACAGCACGATCGCCGACCAATCGGTCCGGTCAGTGCGCGCGCGTTCGGCATGTACCGACTGAATGGCCGCTTCGAGTTGAAATCGGCCGACGCGGCCTTGTTGGAAAGCCCCGGCCAAATGACGTTCCGCTTCTTCTATTAAAGGAAGCGACCATTGCGTTGGATCCTGCTCGGAAAGGGGAACGTAGCGCCCGCTCGCGTCTCTTCGTGCGCTGCGACGCGCTTCGCAATGGAGCATGAGAGCCAGCAGGCCCTGAACTTCGGCTTCGCCGGGCATTAGCTGCGAGAGGACGCGTGCGAGCCACATCGCTTCCTCGGCCAGATCGCGCCCGCGCGCGTCGGCGCCCGCCATGTCGTCCCAGCCGATGCCGAAGGCTGCGTAAATCGCTTCCAGTATGGCGTCGAGCCGCTCTGGCAGATCACGCTCTTGCGGAATTTCGAATGGGATACCGCCGCTGCGGATTCTTATCTTCGCGCGGAACAGGCGCTGCCCCATGGTCTTCGGCGCGATAAGGAAGGCCTGGGCAATGCGCGCGGCATCGAGGCCCAAGACCGTTTGCAGCATGAGCGGTGTGTGTATTGCCGGATCGATCGCCGGATGAGCGCAGACGAAGAGCAATTTCAGGCGTTCATCGGGAAATTGCGTCGACAAGGTCGTCTCCGTGGAATTCTCTGTCAGGAACTTCAGTGTCGGCTCGCTGTCCAATACCACTTTCTGATGGCGAATCGTGTCAATGAGCGAATGGCGCGCCGCAGTCAGCAGCCACGCCTCCGGGTTTTTTGGCACGCCTTCCTGCGGCCAATGGTTTAGCGCCGACACTAAGGCGTTGCTGAGAGCGTCCTCCGCGCTCGCCAAGTCGCGCGTGTGCACGGCAAGATAGGCCACTAGGCGGCCGTAGGATTCCCGGGCCACGCGCTCGATGATCTTATGTGTGTCTTCTTGCTTGATTTCATTCACCCGTGAACCCTCGCCGCATGGCCTCCGGTGCCAGCGGCCGGACTTCCACGGCGCCGATGGATGCTCCCGGGCATCGCGCAGCCCATTCGAGGGCGGCGTCAAGGGAAGGGAGCTCCAGGATGATGAATCCTGCGAGTTGCTCCTTCGAGTCGGCGTAGGGGCCATCTTGCACGCGGCGTTTTCCTTCTTTGACGCGCACCGTTGTTCCGGTCTCGGGTAGTTCCAGTGCGTTAGCGCCGACGTAGACGCCAGCCCCGACGAGCGCCTTGTAGTAAGCGCGCCAGGCGCCGAGATAAGGATGGCTATAGTCGTTTTTTCGCATGTCGAACTCTTCCGGTGAGTGGTAGATCATCAGAGCAAACTGCATCCGTTTCTCCTTCGGCGCTTTCGTTGGCTTTATCGGCGCCTATTTGTATGACGGACGGGAAGCGGTCAATTCTACAGACTTTAAGGAATATGCGAAGTTTCAGGCGGGATCAAAGAGCATCACAAAAACTTCTCGACTGAATTACAAATTCCGGCCATCTCGCGCCGATTTTCAAATTTCAAATTGAAGCGAACGGAACTTTGCGTTTGCCCTGACGTGAACGAGAGTGCCAGCATGACTCCACCAGTTGAATAGCGTCTAACCCCTGCTTTTTGGGTGGTGGTGATGGAAGGTTCTGGGATTTCACTGACAGCAAGTGCAACATGCGCGGCGGGCGAATTGACCAATCCCACCAATTCTGTGGAGGGATATAAAGCGTCCATGGGAGGCGATGGTCTGCGCATCCGCGAACATCTGCCGCAAATCATCGAGCGCGGCGCGGATTCGCTAACTCCTGCAGAAAAGGAATTGTTGAAGTGGGTGGGAGTTTTTTACCGGCGGCCGACGCCGGGCAAACTCATGATGCGCATTCGAATGCAGAACGGTTTCGCGCGGAGTGAGCAACTCCGGGCCATTGCGGAACTCTCCCGGCGGCTGGGCAATCAAGTGGTGGACATCACCACGCGGCAGCAAATCGAGTTGCGCGGATTTACGCTCGGCAGCGTGCCGGAAATCTGGGAGAACCTGCGCGGCGTGGATCTGCGCTCGCTGCAAACGGGCCAGGACAACGTTAGAAACATCAACGGCTGCCCGCTCGCGGGATTGAATCCGCACGAGTTGCTGGATGCTTCTCTCGTCGTGCAAGACTTGGACCGCATCCTTGTCGGCGACCGCGGCAATCCTGAATTCACCAACCTGCCGCGCAAGTTCAACATCACCGTGACGGGCTGCCTGGACAATTGCGCTCACGCCGAGTCGCAGGACATCGCTCTGGTTCCCGCGAAGAAGGCGGGACGCGTCGGCTTCAACGTGCTAGTCGGCGGAAAGATGGGTTCGGGCGGGTTCACCGTTGCTTCGCCCCTGAATGTATTTGTAGAGGCTTTTCAGGCCGCGCCCGTTGTAGTCGAGCTAATCAAAATTTATCGCGATTACGGGCCGCGCGAGGCACGGTCGAAATGCCGTTTTGCTTTTTTGGTTGAAGAATGGGGCTTATCGCGTTTGCGCGCGAAACTCATCGAGCGCCTGGGGCACGAATTAGCGTTTCAAGGAAGAGACATGCGCGGCTCCGCGCATGCCGACCATCTCGGCGTGACACGGCAAAAGCAGGAGGGGTCGCGCGCCGTGGGGCTTTGTATTCCCACGGGCCGCGTCAATCCCGAGCAATTGGACGAGCTCGCGCGGCTTGCTGAAATTTATGGTAATGGCGAGATTCGCCTCACCACGGCGCAGAACGCGATTATTCCTAATGTTAGTGCGGATTCTGTCGGCGGCTTGCTGGCAGAGCCTCTGCTCAAGCAGCTTTCGCCTCGTCCTTCTCCTTTTTTGCGCAGCATGGTGGCTTGTGTTGGAACGGATTATTGCAATCTTGCACTGATCGAAACGAAAAGCCGCGCCGTCGCGCTCTCCGAAGCTCTTCACGAAAAACTTGGGGCGAGCGGGAATCCGCTGACAATTCATTGGTCCGGGTGCCCTGCAGGTTGCGGCAATCACCAGGCAGCAGACATCGGCTTTCGCGGATTCAAGGCCAGGGTCGACGGAAAACTGGTGGACGCCGTGGCCATTTACACGGGCGGCCAAACGGGTCCGCAAGCGGTTGCCGGCGAGGAAATCCTGGAAACCGTGCCGTGCGATGAAAACTTGCCGGAGGTGGTGGCTGGCGTCATCGAGTCTTACCGATTTGAGAAGGAAGCGAGAGAGCACGCAGCGTTGAGTGATCCTCTGTTTGCGGCGGCGGCGACGGCGGGGCTGGCTTCGTGGCATTCGCCGAGAAAGGTTGTGTCGTCGGAGCGGGCGAATTGAGAAATAGCGATCGATTGAGCGCCGATAGAGGGGAGTAAATCGAGCACGGAAGAAAAGCGGGAGCAAGCCTGCCTGCGTAGGCAGGCTCCCGCACTCCAAAGGGTTGGGTGCCAGTATTCTGGACTCAATAGAGAGTGGGCGCGATGACGGACCATGTAACTCCTGCGGAACTGATTCAAGAAGCGGTGCAGTTGGCGAAGAAGAAGGCCGAGCTTTCCGTGACGGACATGCTGATTCGCGGCGCGCTTTCGGGAGCTTTTCTGGGATACGCGACTTCGCTGGCATTTCTCGTGACGTCACAGGGGCTTCCTCCCATTATAGGCGCGATTCTTTTTCCCGTTGGCTTTGTGATTCTTGCGCTGCTCGGGCTCGAGCTGGTTACCGGGAATTTTGCATTGCTTCCCGCGGGAGCGCTCGCAGGGACCGTGCGCTTTACCAAACTACTTCGCAATTGGGGCTGGGTGTACCTGGGCAATCTGCTTGGCAGCTTGCTGTATGCAGGACTTTTTTATCTGGCGATTACGAATTGGCGCACCGGAAATGGCGGGGCCGTCGCGGATCTTTTGAAGCAGGCTGCGCAGAAAAAAACGCTGGGCTTTGCGGCGCTGGGCGGGAGCGGCTGGGCTTTGGCGCTCGTGAAAGGGATCCTCTGCAATTGGATGGTAACGATTGGCGCGATGCTGGCGCTGGTTTCACGATCCACTGTTGGAAAAATCGCCGCAATGTGGCTGCCGATCATGACCTTTTTTGCGCTCGGATTCGAGCATTCCGTGGTCAACATGTACGTCTTGCCGTCCGGAATGATGCTCGGCGCGGTCATTTCCGTGAGGCAGATTCTCTTCTGGAACCTTCTTCCCGTCACGCTCGGCAATATTATTGGCGGCGCGCTTTTCACCGGCATGGCCTTGCACGCCACATACGCCGCCAGGCCCGCACCAATTGCTAGCTCTACGGAACTGCCTGTTGCGATACCTCCCAAGCAAGCGGTGGCACTCGCCGCCGCGGCTGGCGCGCCGCGCATGTAGTTTCAATCTTCTGATGAGAAGCCCGTTCCTCTCGACCGCAGTACCTCTGCACACCTAGCTATTTAAAAGTTGCCACCTGTATTCTGTTTTTCGCCGACAGAATAGAAGTTTGTGCGCATGAAGAGGCATAATAGGTGCGACAGAACAGAGCAGTCGTGTGAGAGGCAAGCCATGAACAACGGACATAGTGAGCGTTTAAGAACGCCGTTGATTCGCGAGAACGGGAAGCACCGGCCCGCGACGTGGGATGAGGCGCTGGATCGCGTCGCGGCGGGATTCCGCGCGCAAGTCGAGAATCACGGCCCGCGCACGTTTGGCATGTTCAGTTGCTCGAAAACCACCAACGAGCTGAACTACGTCGCGCAAAAATTTGTGCGTTCGGTGATCGGCACGAACAACATTGATAGCTGCAACCGCACTTGACACGCTCCGAGCGTCGTCGGTCTGGCGACGGTTTTCGGAGCGGGCGGCGGAACGAGTTCGTACCGGGAAGTTGAAGAGACAGACGTTATCCTGCTTTGGGGCTCGAACGCGCGCGAGACTCATCCAATTTTCTTTCATCACGTTCTGAAGGGGATTCGCAACGGTGCGAAGTTCCATGTGATTGATCCGCGCCGGACGAGTTCGGCGCAGTGGGCGGACACGTGGCTGGGGCTCGACGTGGGCAGCGACATTTCGCTGGCCAACGCCATGGCGCGTGAGATTATTCATGCGGGCCTGGTCAACGAGAAGTTCATTCAACACGCGACGAGCGGATTCGACACTTACCGCGCTTGTGTGGAGAAATACACGCTGGAGCGGGCAGAACGCGAGACCGGCGTGCCTGCGGAAGTGATTCGCCAGACCGCGCACGCTTATGCCAAGGCCAAGCGGGCGCAGATTTGCTGGACGCTCGGCATCACCGAGCACCACAACGCCGTGGACAATGTGCTGGCGTTGATCAATCTGGCGCTGCTGACGGGACACGTCGGGCGCTACGGCAGCGGGCTCAATCCGCTGCGCGGACAGAATAACGTGCAGGGCGGCGGCGACTTGGGCGCGATTCCCGATCGCTTGCCCGGATTTCAGCACGTCGAGAACACGGAGCTGCGCGCGAAATTCGAGCGCACGTATGGAGCAAAACTTGATCCGAAGCGCGGCTGGCATTTGAGCGCGATGTTCGAGGCGATGGAACGCGGCGAACTGACGACGTTGTATGTGCTCGGTGAAAACCCGATTGATTCGGAAGCAGACCGCCACCGCGCTGTGAAGCTGATGACCGGTCTGAAATTCCTTGTCGTGCAGGATCTTTTTTATACGAAGACGGCAGACCTTGCTCACGTCATTTTGCCTGGCTCAGCCGGATGGTGCGAAACCGAAGGCACAGTGACGAGCAGCGAGCGCCGCGTGCAGCGCGTGCGCGCCGCTGTGCCGCTGCCCGAAGGCGTGCGCGATGACATGGAAATTATTTACGAACTCGCGAGGCGGTTTGGCCGCGACTGGGGCAAGGCGGACGCAGAGACCATTTGGAACGAGTTGCGCTCGCTGAGTCCCATGCATGCGGGCATGAGTTACAAACGGCTCGAAGAACTCGATGGCATTCAGTGGCCCTGCTATGACGAATCGCATCCTGGCGAAATGTACTTGCACAGCCGCTTGTGGCGTGAGCCGTTGATTGGGCCGCGCGCGCCGCTTAGCGTCGTGGAATTTGAGCCACCGGTGGACGAATTGAACTCAGAGTATCCGATTCGGTTGACGACCGGGCGGCATCTGGATTCGTACAACACGGGAGAGCAGAGCCGGCGCTTTCCTTCTCCTTTGCGCCGCGCGGCCACGCTCGATCTTTCGCCGGAAGACGGCGAGCGCTACCGCGTGAGCGAAGGCGAGCGAGTGCGCGTCAGTTCGCGCCGCGGCTCGGTGCTCGCGCCGGTGCGGTTTGATCCCGGCTTGCGGGCGGGCTTGGCGTTTCTTGCGGTCCATTTTCACGAACAGATTTCGACGAACGATCTCACGATTGACGCGGTGGATCCGAAATCAGGAACTTCGGAGTTCAAGGCAACCGCGATTCGCATCGAGAAGTGCGCGGAGAATTGAGTGGACCTTCACCTGACGGCGGCCCAAGCAAGTGCGGAAGAGCAGGCTGCCGTCGACGCGTTGCTGGATAAATTCGAGAACGGCGCGAGTGAGGGCTCGCCGCCGATCGGGAGCGAAGGCCGTGCTGCTTCCAACGCCATGCCCGGGCATTCGAAACGTCACCTGCTCCTTCCCGTTTTGCATGCGATTCAAGAACACGTCGGTTGGATCAGCCCTGGAGCGCTGAATTATGCATCGCTGCGTTTGGGTGTGCCTCCCGCGGAGGCGCACGGCGTCGCGTCGTTCTATGAAATGTTTTCACTGACGCCGAAGCCGCCTGTGGTTGCGCACGTGTGCGACGACATTGCGTGCATAACGCGCGGTGCCGAGGCGCTGTGCGCGACACTTGAGAAGGCGTTGGGGCCCGCAGGAAAATCATGCGCTGGAGGAAAAGCTGCTTGGCAGCGCAGTTCGTGCCTGGGGCTTTGCGATCGCGCGCCCGCAGCGCTGATCACCGCGGCAGGGAAAACGCCGCACGGGCGCGTGCTTGCCCCGGCGAGGGCTGAAGACGTTTCTTCTGTGATTGCCGAAGCGGCGAGCGGAAAATTGTCCGGCGCGATTGACACATTGAACTCGAAAGTTTCTGTTCCGCAAGCTGGCCAGCCGCAGTTGAAGTTACTGTGGCGCGTGGGACAGGTGGACCCCACGAGCCTCGAAGGCTACCGGCGACTGGGCGGCTACGAAGCGTTGCGCAAGGCGTTCGAACTTGGTCCCGAGCGCGTGATCCAGGAAGTCATTGATGCGAAGCTTCTCGGGCGAGGCGGCGCAGCTTTTCCCACGGGAAAGAAATGGGAAGCAGTAGCTCAACAGCGAGACTCGAATCGCCCGAAGTATGTGGTTTGCAACGCGGATGAATCCGAGCCGGGCACGTTCAAGGATCGCGTCCTGATGGAAGGCGATCCATTCGCGGTTCTTGAAGGCATGACCATTGCTGCGTTCGCCACCGGCGCGAAGAAAGGATTCATTTACATTCGCGGCGAGTATCCGCTTGCACTGGAGCGAATCGAGGACGCAATCAACGCTGCAAGAGCGCAGCACTTCCTTGGCAACAACATTCTGGGGCGCGAATTTTCTTTCGACATCGAAATCCGGCGCGGAGCGGGCGCGTACATTTGCGGCGAGGAAACCGCGCTGTTCAATTCCATCGAAGGCTACCGCGGCGAACCGCGCAATAAGCCTCCGTTTCCCACGCAGAGCGGATTGTTCCGCCAGCCAACGGTCGTGAACAACGTCGAGACGCTGGTCAATGTGTCGGGAATTATTTTGAATGGCGGCGCGGCGTATTCACGCATCGGCACGGCGAATTCTTCCGGGTATCGGTTGTTTTGCGTTTCGGGGCACGTGGTTCGTCCCGGAGTGTACGAAGTTCCGTTTGGGCCCACGATTCGCAACGTCATTGAAATGGCTGACGGCGTGGGTGGAACGGGGCGGCTGCAAGCGGTTTTGCTTGGTGGCGCGGCGGGCAGCTTTGTTTCGCCGAAGGAACTCGATACGCCGCTGACGTTTGAAGGCACGCGCGCGATTGGCGCAACGTTGGGCTCCGGCGTGGTGATGCTGTTCGATGACTCTGTCGATTTGGGGCAGATCTTGCTGCGCATTGCTGCGTTTTTCCGCAGCGAAACGTGCGGGCAATGCGTGCCGTGCCGTGTGGGCACGATTCGGCAGGAAGAAGCGTTGCAGCGATTGGCAGAGCGCAAGCCGCTCGGCTCCAACGAACAAGAAAGCGCTTTGCTGAAAGAAATGGCGCAGGCCATGCGCGACGCTTCGATTTGCGGGCTGGGGCAAACGGCTTCCGGCGCGATTCTCTCGGCGATGGAGCGATGGAGCCTATTTTCATGAGCGAGCAACTCCAGGCGCCCTCGGCACTGATTCCAATTCCGCGCGCGCCAGCGCCAGAAATTCCAGCCGCAGCGGCGCGGCTCGAAATCGAGATCACCATTGATGAAAAGCGCGTGAAGGTTTCCGAAGGCGCGACGATTCTCGATGCGGCGCGGAAACTCGGAATCGAAACGCCGACGCTGTGTTTTCTCGAGACGCTGACTCCGGTGAATGTGTGCCGCGTGTGCGTCGTGGAACTCGAAGGCTCGCGGACGCTGGTGCCGGCGTGTTCGCGCAAAGCGGAATCCGGCATGGTGATTCGCACCGACTCCGAGCGCGTGCGCTTGAGCCGGCGCGTCGTGCTGGAGTTTCTCGCGTCGTCCGTGGACGTATCGACCGCGCCGGAGTTGCGGAATTACCTGAAACGCTACGCGGCGCGACTGGACAAATTCGGGCCGCGCGCAGCCACAGTTGCGCAGCCGCCGAAGATCGACAACGAACTTTACGTGCGCGATTACTCAAAATGTATCCTTTGCTACAAATGCGTGGAGGCTTGCGGCGTGGACGCGCAGAATACGTTCGCGATTGGCGTCGCGGGGCGCGGGTTCCAAGCGCATATTGCCACGGAATTTGAAGTTCCGCTGACGGATTCGGCGTGCGTGTACTGTGGGAACTGTATCGCCGTGTGCCCAACAGGCGCGTTGATGGGAAAAATCGAGTACGACATGCGCGCGGCGGGAGCCTGGGCCGAATCGCGGCAGACGCGCACGGAGACGATCTGCGCGTACTGCGGAGTGGGCTGCGAACTGACGGTGCACGCGCAGGCCGGGCAAATTGTGAAAGTGAGCTCTCCGCTCGACCATTCCGTGACGCAAGGGAATCTCTGCATCAAGGGCCGCTTCGGCTGGCAGTTTACGCAGGGAACCAAGTAATGCGGGTGTAGTCCTCCCAGTCCTCCTTTCTTGGTCATGGCGGGGCCCGGATCTTCGACCGCAGGCGCCTGCGCCATGCCAATAACCCGGCCGGGATTCAAAAAGCGACGACGCGGGGTGCTGGGGTGGGGAGCTAAAGTAATACTTGAAGCAACCTACGGTTGTACCCCTACCCCCACCCCCGGCAATTTGCATCGTTATCAAAACAAATGGGTTATAGACTGGGCAGTTCGTATTTGCATGAAAAAAAACGAGATAGCGAAGGGCAAAAGGGGCAAAACAGCGGTAAGCAGCTAGCGACAAGGCAGGAGAGGGCACCCACCCCCGGGCAACTATGCAAAAGCTTGAAAAGAAAGCAGTTGCGGGGGAGGCATCGTGGAAATCGTTGAAAACAAACGTGCAAATTTGCAAGGGGATCGCGGGGCGCATTGGTCGCTTAGGATTGTAAGTGACTGCGAGACGGCGGGACATGGTGGCAGACCTGTACGCTTCGAGGCTCAGGGTAAAACAAATCCCTACACCCTTATATCATAAAGTAAAGTCTCTGTCCAGGAAAATTAAGTTGAGCGGAATCTATGGGATAGCGGGATGAAAGTTGAGCGAAGAAGAGTCAACATTCGCGAATTTGTCGAAAGGAAAGCAAGCCGTGCGTTTGCTCGGGATAGAGGGAGGAGAGGCTAGCGAAGATCAGCCCCACCCTTTCATAAACCAACTGGAAAAGGTGGGCCGCTCAGGGATCCTTCGCGGATCGATGGTCGGCTGCGTTCGTTAAGGAACTGCCACCCGCGAGTCCGGAGGTTCTGGCGCGGGCGTTATCCGGAAACTGCGAAATTCAGTTCACAGTCAGCGTCAGAGTGGCGGTATGCGTCAAGTTTCCGGAGGTGCCGGTGACAGTAATCGTGTAGGTACCGACGGGGTGCCCGTGGGTGGGGGAGGCGGAGGAGGCATTGAAGCTGCCGCCGCCGCAGCCAATGGGTCGGAAAAGAATAATCAGAACCAGCATCCCTAGATTACTGGATCGTGACCCAGATAGTCGAATTGTGAGACACGGGACCATTCCCAGCCTGTACACCCATGTACGTTGTGCCGGTGGCGACGACGTTAAGCGTCTGGGATTGCGAGCCTTGATTCTGGCTGTCCCCGCTGTACTGCACATAAATCTGATGCGTTCCCAAGAGCGGCAGGGCCACCTGACTTGACACCGAATCGGCCACGATGGTTAGCGGCGGCGTGAGGGCTCCGTTGTTGCCCTTCTCCCAGAATGTAATCGTGCCTGTGACGGGTTTCGTGGACGTCACAGTTGCATTCAAAGCCAGATTGGGAGAAGTCCCCCAAGGAACCTTTGTTGCAGAGACGGTGATTGCAACGGAAGTAGGCACGGGTCGACCACCTCCACCCCCACCCGCTGATCCGCCTCCACAGCCAAGTGCGTATATCAGGGCAAACCCGGCCGCCAGACCGAAACTGACACGTAAGACGCGACGCTGGCTTAGACGAAGGACCAGAAGCAATGCGAAGAGGCACAGCAGGTTAAGTCCCAGCTGCCAATCTCTTCTGCCAGGCCAACGACGCCACTTCACCAGCAGTGGGGCCGGAAGCGCCGCCGTCAAAGTTGGCGACGGAGGAAGAGTTGTTAGCGTTACGGTCGCTGTGGTTGCCGTGGTGTTCGTAAGGTTTACAGAAGGTGGGGTGAACGAACACGCGATTCCGATTGTCGCGTCCGTGCTGCATGAGAACGTGACTGTGCTGCCAAGGCTATTCACAGGGGTTATTGTCAGCTGCTGAGAACCCGTCTGCCCAGCGGTGATTGTTACATAGGCAGGGTCCGGGGCCATCGAAAA
>Ga0307471_100000073_pt1 | contig 44740 bp, 39 predicted proteins | sample atmos_gasesAM3C__2_FD_204566 | JGI IMG/M metagenome (GOLD analysis project Ga0307471, IMG submission 204566) | Hardwood forest soil microbial communities from Morgan-Monroe State Forest, Indiana, United States - atmos_gasesAM3C_515 | ecosystem: Environmental > Terrestrial > Soil > Temperate... | reverse complement strand
GCCTTGCCGTTCCACGGCACGGTGCCGATGTACCACGGTGGCGCACCGGTCATCTCGGACGGTGTCTGGAAGCCGATCACTTCCGCGACGCACGAGCGTGGGATGATCAGGCGCCCCTCGGTGAGCGGCACGAGCAGGCTATAGATCTCCGCGACGCGCTCGGCCATGAATCAGCTTCCGTAGGCCTGGTTGCGACCGGTCGCGGCGCGGCGCCGCTCGACGAGCGGGGCGATCGCATCGAGGAGCTGCGCCTCCTGGTAGGGCTTGCCGAGGTAGTCATCGACGCCGAGCTCGATGGCACGCGCGCGGTGCTTCTCGCCGACGCGTGAGGTGACCATGATGATCGGCACTTCCTTCAGGCGCGGGTCGTTGCGCACGTGCGCGGCGACCTCGTAACCGTCCATGCGCGGCATCTCGATGTCGAGCAGGATGACGTCCGGCACGTTGTCCTGCAGCAGCGCCACGGCGTCCATGCCGTCGCGCGCCGTCAGCACCCGCATGCCGTTGCGCTCGAGCAGCCGCTGCGTCACGCGGCGGACGGTGATCGAGTCATCCACCACCATGGCGAAGACGCGGCGGTCGCCGCGGTCCTTCGGCACCGGTGGCGGCGCCTGGGCGCGCGTGCGCCACTCGGCACGCACCAGTGCGCCGATGTCGAGAATGATGACGATGCGGCCGTCGCCGAGGATGGTCGCGCCGGAAATGCCGCGGATGCTCGAGATCTGCGGGCCGACCGACTTCACCACGATCTCGCGGCTGCCGACCAGCTCGTCGGCCACTATGCCGGTGGAATGCTCGCCCGCGCGCACCAGCACCACCGGGATGGTGACGTCCTGTCCCGGAAGATCCGACGGGCTCAAGCCGACGAAGGACGCGAGGTGCTGGAAGCGGTACTTCTGGCCCGCGTAGTCGAAAGCAGCCGCATCGCGGCCGAGATGCGCGGCGACTTCCCCCTTCGAGAGCCGCAGCACGCCCTCGACGGTCGGTAGCGGCAGCGCGTAATACTCCTCCCCGGTACGCACGACGAGCGCGTGACTGATCGCGAGCGTGAGCGGCAGACGAATGGTGAATACCGTGCCCTCGCCGGCCTTGGTCTCCATGTGCAGCGCGCCGCCGAGCCGCTTGATCTCGGTCGCGACCACGTCCATGCCGACGCCGCGCCCGGCCTGCTGCGTGATCGCGCCCGCGGTGGAGAAGCCCGGCTCGAGAATGAGCTGCATCGCTTCCTCATCGCTGAGAGTGTGCCCCTCGCCGATCAGCCCGAGCGCCTGTGCCTTGTCGCGGATCGCCTTGAGGTTCATGCCGCCGCCATCGTCGGTGAGGCGCACCATGACCTCCGCGCCTTCGCGATGCAGCTCGAGCACGATGCGGCCGGTATCCGGCTTGCCGCGGTTGATACGCTCCTCGGGCTTCTCGATGCCGTGCACCACCGCGTTGCGCAGCATGTGCTCGAAGGGCGGCAGCATGCGCTCGAGTACCTGCCGGTCGAGCTCGCCCGAGGCTCCCTCGACGGTGAGCTCGGCGCGCTTGCCGGTGTCGGCACCCGCCTGCCGCACGATGCGCGCGAGGCGCTGCACGTGCCGCTGGAACGGCACCATGCGCGTACGCATCAGGCCGTTCTGCAGCTCGGTGATGGTGCGCGCCTGCTGCTGCAGCAGGTTCTGCGTGTCCTTGGCGAGATTCTCGAGCAGCTGCTGAATGCTCGCGACGTCGTTGGCCGTCTCGGCGAGCGCACGCGAGTACTGCTGAATGGAGGAGTAGCGGTCGAGCTCGAGCGGATCGAACTCGCTGCGGTGCGCACCCTCGTCCTCGTGCTTGTGCAGGATCTGCGCCTCGGTCTCGATCTCGAGGCTGCGCAGCTGCTCCTTGAGACGCGTCACCGTCCGCGAAAGCTCGCCCAGGTTGAAGTCGAAGGATCCGAGCTGCTGCTCGAGGCGCGCGCGTGCGATGCTGGCCTCGCCCGAGATGTTCAGCAGCTGATCGAGAAGCTCCGCATCGACGCGCGCCATCTCCTGGCGCTCGCCGCCGCTCACCGGCTCGCGCCCGGGCGGCACCGGCTGCGGTGCGGCGAGCCCTTCTTCGGCCTGCGCGTCCGCGCGCGCGCGGGAGAGTGGCGAAGCGCTCGCGAGCGCGGCAGCGGAAGTCCAGGCCGAATCCGGAACCGCGCGCACGGGAGCCGCGGCAGGCGCCGGAGCCGGGGCAACCGGTGCCGCACGCGGCGCCGCAGCCGCTACGGCAGTGGCCGCCGGTGCCGCCTCAGCAGGCGCGGGCACCTCCGCTTCACCCCCGTTCGCGAGCAGCAGCTCCGCATTGAACTTCGCAAGTCCCGTGTCGGTGCCCGTGCCGAAGGGCTCCGACAATCCGAGTTCGGTCTCGCCCGGTGGGGCGGGAGGAGCCTGCGGCGCGGCGATCGCGGGCGCTGGCTGCGGCGGTGGCGGAGCGGGCTCGCGTAGCGCAGCCGCCGGCGCGGCGGCCGAGGCCGGCGCGGCAGCGGCGGGGGTCTCAGCGGGGCCGCCGCCCGGGTGCGCCAGGCCCTGCAGTCGCGCGATCATGGCGCGTGCCGGCGCCACGCGCTGTCCCGTCGCGACCTGCTCGCGCATGCGCGCGAGCTCATCGAGGCTCGCCTGGATGGCATCGAAGATCGCGTCGTCGGCGCCGAGCTTGCCGGTGTCGACCAGCATCACGAGCGACTCGAGCTCGTGGCTCAGATCGCCCATGGGCGTGATGCCCGCCATGCGCGCACCCCCCTTGAGCGTGTGCAGCGGTCGCTTCAGTGCGAGCCGGTAATCGGAGCTCTCCGGCTGCGAGCGCCAATCCGAGAGAGCATGCTCGGAGGCATCGATGAGCTCGGTCGCTTCGTCGGTGAAGATGGCTGCGACCTCGGGGTCGAAGTCGACCGCCTCATCGGTGGGCTCGGCTCCCGCGGCCGTTTCACCGGCGGGTGCCGCGGCGGCCGCGGCCGCGATGCGCTGATCGAGATTCCTGTCCGCGTGCTCGATGCGCTCGAGCAGCTGCCAGTGATTGACGAAGAAGCCCGTGGGCTCGTCCAGGTGCGTCGCGACCGACTCCATCGCCACCATGCAATCCTGCAACAGCGTCAGCTCCTCCCCCCCGAGGCCCGCCCCGCTCGCGAAGGCGCGGCGCAGCCAGCGATCGAGCGGCTCGGCGAGACGGATGCCGTGGCGCGCCTGAGCCATCTTCGAGCTGCCCGAGAGCGTGTGACAGGCACGGTAGACCTCTTCCGGAAGAACATGCGGTTCGGGGAGGCTCACCTCGCGCTTGAGGAAAGCGCTCACCGTCGCGATATGCGCCGCAGTCTCGCGGGCGTAGATGTCGCGCAGCGTCTCATCCGGCAGTGAGCGCGCCCCCGGGTCGCCGGAAGGCGTGGGCGCCGCTCGCGCCGCAGCGGCGCGCGGCGCCTGCCCGGCGGGCTGCGCGGATTCCGCGGGTGCCGTGCCGGCGCGCGCTGCGGCCACATCCGCCGCCGGCTTCACGAGGCGCCCGACCGTGCTCGCCGAAAGGGTGTAGGTCGCGGCCAGCGCTGCCTCGCCCGCGCCCTCTTCCTCCGCCTCGGCCGCACGCGTGCTGCCGCGGCCCGCGGCGAGCGCGTGCGCGCGCGCGGAGATGGCGGCGATGTCCGAGCGGACCGCCGTGCCGCTCTCGAGCTGTGCGATGAGCTCGGGGAGCGCGGCGATGGCAGCGCGCAGCGCTTCGAGAATCGCGGGCGAGCGCGTCAAGGTGTTGTCGAGCAGGCGGTTGAGGAGGTTCTCGATCGACCAGGCGAACTCGCCGAGCTCGCGCGCCCCGACCATGCGGCCGCTACCCTTGAGCGTGTGGAACGAGCGGCGCACGGTGACCAGCGAATCGCGCTCGAGTGGGTTCTGGTCCCACACCGGGAAGCCTTGCTGGATCTTGCCGAGCTCCTCGTTTGCTTCCTCGATGAAGAGCTTCATCAGCTCCGGGTCGGCGTACTCGACCTTCGGCGGCTTCGGCGGTGAGGCGGCGAGCGTCGGCGCCGACGCACCGACCGCGCGCGCATCGGGCTGCGCCGCGCCCGGTGCCGCGGCGACGCCCGGGATCTGTACGGTCTTGGCGTACGCGCCCTCCTCGAGCGCGGGCACCGTGGGCGGGGTGGGCGTCGGCTGCTGCTCGAGCGCCTGCACGCAGGCCTGCGCGTTGTCGAGCATGTACCAGGGATCGGCGCGCCCGGCCTGCAGCGTCTCCATGTAGTACTCGACACTGACGATGGCATCCGCCAGGCGATCGACGAAGCCCGGCGGCAGCACGTGCACGCCCGGCTGCATCACCCGCCGCAGCTGGTTGGTGATCGCCTCGATGATCTCCACGGCGCGCGCCTTGCCTAGCAGCAGCAGTCCCGCCTTCATGCCGCGCATCAGGTCCTGCCAGCTGTCGAGGCCAGCGGCATCGAGCGTGCCGCCGACACTCTGCACGACCGCTTCCTTGATGCGCTGAAGATTGACGATGCACTCGCGCAGCACCGCCGCCTGCACCTGCTGGAACTCGGTGTCCGCTTCGGGCTGCGGCAGCCCGGCATCCTTCGGCGGCAGGATCATGCCGACCAGGCGATCATCGAGCTTGTCCTCGACGCCGATGAGCGTCGCGGCGATATCGACCAGCGTCGCCTCATCCGCGCGTAGCGTACCGGCGACGATCTTGCCCAACCGCTCGGTCTCCGACTGCACCTGCGTGCGCAGCTCACCGAGACCGAGCACGCCGAGGGTGTCGCCGATCTTGCGCAGCAGCTCCACCTGCGAGGCGAGCTCCTGCGGCTGCCCGGCGCCGCGGCGCACGAAGATATCGAGCACGTCCTTGACCTTGCCGAGATCCTCGCGGATCGCGGCGGCGACCGTCTGCATGAGCTTCACGGAGGGCGCCGAGAGGTTCTCGCGCTCCTGCTCGATGCTCTCATCGACCGGCAGCAGCTCCGCGAGGCGGAACGAGGCGCGCACCGCGCTCACGCGCCCGCCGGAGGACTCGGAGCGGCCGACGTAATAGAGGAGATTGTTGAGCAGCTCCACCGGCGGTGACTGTGCGTAGCGCGCCTCGCCCTGCTCATAGAGGCGGCGGATCTCGCGGTCGGCGAGGCCGAGCAGGCGCTTGACGGACTGCCCGCTGTCGAGCCCGTTCTCGTGCAGCGCTTCGATGATCGCACCGACCACCCACCACAGCTGGAACACCGGCTGACGGGTAGCGATCTGCTCGAGCTTGCGCGCCACGGCCGAGAGGATCTCCAGGTTCTGCTCGATGCGCTCGCCGCGGATCCAGCCGATGAGCCCGGTCTGGTAACGCGCGCGCAGCCGCCGCGCCCACTGCTCCACGGTGAGCGGTGGCTCGCCGGCGGTTGCCGTGACCGGCTGGGGCTGCTTGTCCGACTTCAGGTTCAGCAGCAGGAGCGTTCCCTCGCTGAGGAGGGCGTGTCCGCGCACCGCGCGCAGATCGTTCAGCAGCGGCAGCAGCACCAGCGCCAGATCGCGTCCCCCCGCGAGCACGCGCTCGAGATAGGAGGGCAGCTGCACCATGGCGCGCATCAGCGCGTCGAGGCTCTCCGCCTGGCTCTTGCGCTCGGAGTGGGTCGCAAGCAGGTACTGCGCGACGTGCTCCATCTCCTCGGCGAGCAGCGCTGCGCCGTAGATCTCCAGCATCCGCAGCACCCCCTGCACCTGGTGCAGGTCCTGCGCGCACTGCTCGAGCAAGGCGTCGTTGTCGGGCTGCTCGACGTAGCTCTCGAGCGCGCCGCGGGCCGCGGCGAGCGTGACGTTGACCTCACGGCCGACGAGCTCGAATGTCTGGGATGCGACTTCAGGCATGCCGTGCTTTCGCTGCGAACTCTAGGAGCCGCCGAGGGAGGCGATCTGCCGCACTTTGGCGGTATTGAGCGTGGCGTCCTCGAGGCGGCGTACCATGCCGCTCGAGCCGGCGCGATCCGCGGCGGCGCCGCCGGGCAGGCGGAAGCCGGCGGCGGACTTGCGCAGCCCGGCCGAGAGCTCCGCGAGCTTGGCGATGGCAATCGAGGTCGCCTGGGTGGACTCGGCGGTCTGTGCGCTGATCTCCTTGAGCACTTTCATGTTGCGCGCGATGTTCTGTGCGCCTCCGGTCTGCTGGCGCGCACTGCCGGAGATGTTCTGCACCAGGCTCGCGATCTGGTTGGAGACCTGCTCGATCTCCCCGAGCGCGGCGCCGGCATTCTCGGCGAGCAGCGCGCCACCGACCACGTCCGTGGTGCTGCGTTCCATCGAAACCACCGCCTCGTTGGTGTCGGTCTGGATGGTGCGCACCAGCACCTCGATCTGCTTGGTGGCGTTCGCCGCACGCTCGGCGAGCCGCTGCACCTCGTCGGCCACCACCGCGAAGCCGCGGCCGGCTTCGCCTGCCATCGAGGACTGGATCGAGGCGTTCAACGCCAGGATGTTGGTCTGCTCCGCGATGTCGTTGATCAGCTCGACGATGTTGCCGATCTCCTGCGAGCTCTCGCCGAGGCGCTTGATACGCTTGCTGGTCTCCTGGATGGTCTCGCGGATGGTGTTCATGCCATCGATGGTACGGCGCACCGCATCGCCGCCCTTGTGCGCCACCTCCACCGAATGACGCGCGACATCGGCCGCGCGTTCGGCGTTGCCCGAAACTTCCTCCACCGAGGCGGCCATGCTGGCGGCGGACTCGGTGGCGGAGGCGATCTGCTTCGACTGCGCGCCGGAGGCCTTGGCGAGGTGCTGCGACAGAGCCTGCGTCTGGCGGGTGGCGGAATCGAGCTGGATCGCGGATGCATTGATGGTAGTGACGAGGCCACGCAGCGCATCGACCGCGTAGTTGATCGAGTCGGCGATCGCGCCGGTGATGTCCTCGGTCACCGTCGCCTGCACGGTGAGATCGCCGTCGGCGAGGCTCGAGAGCTCATCGAGCAGGCGCAGGATCGCCTGCTGGTTGCGGTCACTCTCGCGGCGCTGCGTTTCGGCCGAGCTGCGTTGCCGCTCGAGCGTGCGATGCACGCGCAGCGCGGCGAACAGTGCGGCGACCAGCAGCACGAGGCCCACCGCGCACAGCGCGAGCGGCAGCCACTCGAGCGCACGCGCGTAGGGGCCGGGAGCCGCCGCCGGCGCCGCGCCCGCGGCCAGATCGCGCGCGTCCGCGAGGATGGCGTGCGCGGCCGTCTGTGCGGCCGGCAATGCGGGAGCGGCGGCGACCGCGCGCTTCACGGCTGCGGCGAGCTCGCTGTATATCGAATCGAGATTCTTGAGGTGCTTGGCGGACTCCGGCGCGGTGAGGCGCGGCAGCGCAAGCGCCGAGGAGCCGCCGGCGAATCCGGAGATCACCTGACCGAGGTACTCGGAGCTCTCCGCGATACGCTGCGCAGCCTGCGCGGGGTCGGTGCTGCCCTGGGTGAGTGCGGTCACATCCAGCTGCAGACGCTGCGCGCGTGCCTCGAACCGCTCGAGCGTGCCGGCGGCCGCGGTCGCCGCGGGGGGCGGCAGGCTCGCCGCGAGTGCGCGCGACTCGGCGGTGAGACGCGGCACGAGCGCCGCAGTATCGCGTGCGGCGGCGGCGGCGTCGCTGAGCGCGGCGCGCGCGCGCAGCACGGCGGTGGTGTTGCTCATGAGCCGTGTGAAGCGCGCATCGCTCGCAAAGGGCGCGTTGGCATCGTGCGCAGCGACCTCCTCGAGAGTCTTCTGGCTCTGCTGGAAGCGCGCAATCGCCTGCGGCTCGCCGGCCGCGGCGGCGCTGGCGTCGAGAGCGGTCGCGTAGAGCGCCGCGACGGGCACCGCATGCGCGGCGGGGGCCGCCCGCATCTGCTGCAGGTAATAGGCGGCGCCGCTGCCCACGAGCAGCAGCGCGGCGAGCGAGAGCAGCAGCATCAGCCGCCCGGGTGCACTCCCGGCGCTCATGCCGCCGCCTCCGCGAACGCCGGACTCTCGAGCACCGCGCGCAGGGAAAGCACCGGCCACTGCTCCTGCCCGCGACGGAAAGCGCCCGCCAGGTACCGCTCGCAGCGCGCTACGGTCGGCGGCGCTTCACCGGTGAACTCGCTTTCGGCAAAACGGCGGAAACCGAGTACCTCATCCACCAGCAGCCCCGCGGGGATCTCGCGGTGATGCACCACGACGATGCGGGTGTTGCGCGTGATCGGCGTGATGCCGCTGCCGAGGAAGTGGCGCAGGTCGATGATCGGCAGCAGTTGTCCGCGCACGTTGGCGAGACCCTTGATCCAGGGCTTGGCGCCCGGCACCCGCGTGCTGGTCGTGGGCACGCCGAGCACTTCGCGGGTCTCTTCGCGCGCCACCAGGTAAAGATCGCCCGCCATGCGCAGCGCGACGCCCACCCACTCGCGCCCCGCATCCGCCTGCTCGCTGAGCTGGGCAGAGACCGCGCGGCCACGGCGCTCGAGCTCCGCGAGCAGCTCGAACGGGCGGTCGCGCAGTGATTTCAGGTCGAGTTCAGCGACTGTGGTTGGCTCGCTCATGGCGTCGATGCGCACAATCGCGACAAACGGGCGGATCTCACGCGGACAGCGTCGCCTGCGCCTTGGCGACCAGTTGATCGGGCGATACCGGTTTCACCATGTAGTCGATGGCCCCCTGCCGCAGCCCCCAGATCTTATCGGTCTCCTGCCCCTTGGAGGTGACCATGACGATCGGGATGGTGCGGGTACGCGGATCGTTGGCGAGCGCGCGCGTCGCCTGGTAACCGTTCATTCCGGGCATGACGATGTCCATGAAGATGAGGTCGGGGCTCATCTCGCGCGCGAGGCGCACGCCCTCGGCACCGTCGGCCGCGGCTGCCGTGCGGTAGCCGTGCTTCTCGAGCGCCTTCTGCATCACGTGCAGCTCGGTGGGCGAATCGTCAACGATCAGGATCAGGGGCATGACCATCATCTCCCGATATGGGTCTCGATCGCAGAGAGCAGTTCGTCCTTGGTGAAGGGCTTGGTGAGATAGTGCTCGGAGCCGACGATGCGGCCGCGTGCCCGGTCGAACAGCCCGTCCTTGGACGAGAGCATGATCACCGGAATGGAGCGGAATACTTTGTTGTGCTTGATGAGCGAGCAGGTCTGGTAGCCATCGAGACGCGGCATCATGATGTCGACGAAAACGATGTCGGGCTGGTGGTCGGCGATCTTGGCGAGTGCATCGAAGCCATCGATCGCGGTGAAGACTTCGCACCCCTCCTTGGCGAGCAGCGTCTCGGCGGTGCGGCGGATGGTCTTGCTGTCGTCTATGACGAGTACCTTCAGGCCCTGGAGCTTCGCGTTGCTGCCGTTCACAGTCAGGGGACTCCTTCCTTCAAGTCTCAGCGGCGTGTGCAGCCGCAGGGCTGCCGTGGTGCCACGCGCACAGCGCGGCGGACGGGTAAGGCTTCGCGAAACAACGCAATGACGCACCGAGGCCGGCGCGCGGTCCACACAACTTGCGTAGTTTCACGGGCCCCCTGCCCACCGGCAAGCGCAGCCCGGTTTTAACATATCGGTACACCCCCTGCTATGCCATGCACGTCACGTTTTTCGAAGGTCGCCGCACGGGCGTTTCGCCGCCCCTGCGGCCGGCAGACATATTGGCGTTGCCGACGAGCATAATCGCGCCCGATGACCGCCACGAAACGACTGGGCGTGGTGATGGATCCGATCGGCGCCATCGGCTACGCGAAGGATTCGACGCTCGCGATGCTGCTCGCCGCCCAGGCGCGCGGCTTCGAGCTCGCCTACCTCGAGCAGCGCGACCTGCTACTGCGCGACGGCGTGGCGCTCGGCAGGCTGCGTGCACTCACGGTGCGGGCCGACCCGGATGGCTGGTTCACCCTCGGTGAGCCCGCCCTCGCCCCGCTCTCGAGTCTCGACTGTGTGCTGATGCGCAAGGATCCGCCCTTCGACACCGAATACATTTACACCACCTACATTCTCGAGCGTGCGGAGGCTGCGGGTCTGCTGGTCGTGAATCGTCCCCAGGGCCTGCGCGACATGAACGAGAAGGTCTATACGGCGGCCTTCCCGCAATGCTGCGCTCCGACCCTGGTCACCCGCGACATGGGAGCGATGGCCGACTTCCTGAGCGAGCACGGCAAGATCGTCGTGAAACCCCTGCATACCATGGGTGGGCGCTCGATTTTCGTGCTGAGCGTCGGTGACCTCAACGCGCGCGTGGTGTTCGAGACTCTCACCGAATACGGCGAGCGTTTCGCCATAGCACAGCGCTACATTCCCGATATCGTGCAAACTGGGGACTCACGGGTGCTGCTGGTCGATGGAGAGCCGGTGCCGTACGCGCTCGCGCGCATCCCCTCGGGCGGGGACCACCGTGGCAACCTCGCCGCGGGAGCGCGCGGGGTAGCCCGGCCCCTGAACGAGCGCGACCGCTGGCTCGCCGGCCAGATCGGCCCGACGCTTGCGGCGAGCGGGATGCTGTTCGTGGGGCTCGATGTAATCGGTGGCTTCGTCACCGAGATCAACGTGACGAGCCCGACCGGCATCCGCGAGATCGATAAACAATGTGGCACCTCGATCGGCGATGAGCTGATGGCCGCCATCGAGCGGCGCCTCGCCGCGGCGTCTCGCGCGCAGCGCTCCGGCGGCCGCACCGCCGCCTCGCCCGCCACCGGCTCGGGCGGCTGAGGAGGATACCGGGTGGCGCGCCGGGCACTCATGCTGCGGGAGGGCAAGGCTCCGGTGTGGGAGCGGCTCCTCACCATGCTTTTCCTGGCGGGGCTCTTCCACGGGCTGATTATTCTCGGGCTGACGTTCAATGCCGCCGCCAGCGACAAGGACAGTGCACCGGGCCTCGAGGTGCTGCTCGTGTCGGACGAGGTCCCCGAAGCCGACCGGAATCCGACGGCCACTTACCTCGCCCAGCGAACCCAGACCGGCTCCGGCAACACCCGCAGGCCGGTAAAGCCCCATAATCGCGCCTCCACGCTGCCGGCCATCCATCACCCGGGCACCACCGAGGGCAACTCGATCACGCCCGGCGGCGATCAGGCGGGGAATGCCGAGGAGCGGGTGGTCGTAACGACCGGCTGGAGCACCCGGGTTCGCTACCTCGCCGACCTCGGTACCGACGGCAGCGTGCGTGACCGGCCGCTGCTCCTCGATGCACCGCAGTCGATTCAGCCGGGCCCACAGGATGATCCGGGGCCGGCGGAGCTGCGCGGTCCGAACCGCGATGAGCTGTGGATCACCCCCGACACGCGCATGGCACTGCTCGCGCCGTACCTCGATGCCTGGCGGCGCAAGGTCGAGCGGATCGGCACGCTCAACTTTCCCACGGTGGCCCGCACCACCAGCGCAGCCGCGAGCCCGCTCGTGGCGGTCGCAATTGCGGCGGACGGCAAGATCGAGTCGGCGGTCATCCGGCGCAGCAGCGGAGACGCCGAACTCGACCAGGCGGCGCTCGCTACGCTGAAGCTGGCGAGCCCGTTCGACCCGTTCCCGCCGGAGCTCGCCGCCCAGTACCGCGTGTTGCACTTTGCCTACGAATGGCAGTTCACCGGGGGCCGCGCCGGGCGCGGCACACTGTCAACACTTCCTTGAGACTCGGGGGCGGCATGCCCATACTGAAGCCATGGCCGGCAAGCACAGCACCTTGAGCGGCGAGGCAAGTTCCGCGGCGCCGCGCTTCGCCGACTCCCAGGGCGGCAGTCTCACCAACCACCTGCTGATCGCCATGCCGCAGCTGCTGGATCCGAACTTCGCCCAGACCGTGGCGATCATCTGCGAGCACACCGACAAGGGCGCGCTCGGCATCGTGCTCAACAAGCCGCTGCCGATGAAACTCTCGGACGTGCTCTCGCAGATGAAGCTCGATCCCGCCACCGCGCACATCGCCGCACAGCCGGTGCTGCGCGGGGGCCCGGTGCACACCGACCGCGGCTTCGTGCTGCATCGACCGGGCGGGCAGTGGGATCACACTCACCGGGTATCCGACACCATCCAGGTCACCACCTCGCGCGATGTGCTCGCCGCGATGGCGCGCGGCGAGGGGCCGGGAGACGCCTTCATCGCGCTCGGCTACGCGGGCTGGGAGTCCGGGCAGCTCGAGCGCGAGATGAAGGACAACGCCTGGGCGTCGATGCCGGTCGATCCGCGCGTGGTGTTCGAGCTGCCGTTCGAGGAGCGCTGGGCAGGGGCGTGGCGGCTGATGGGCGTGGATGTCGATCGCCTGAGCCCCGAGGCCGGCCATGCGTAGCCGCGCCGTTAGGGAATGACCCGCCCGTATACCGTCCTCGCCTTCGACTTCGGACTCAAACGTATTGGCATCGCGTGCGGCGACACCGTCACGCGCCAGGCCGCGCCGCGCCGTGCGGTGAGGGTGCGCCACGGCGACCCCGACTGGGAGGCGATCGTACGGGAAGTGCGCGCACTCAGCCCCGCAGTGCTGGTGGTGGGCGCCCCGTATAATGTCGAGGGCGGCGAGGGGACGCTGCTCGCTGCCGCGCGGCGATTCGCCGCAGAGCTCGAAAGCCGCTTCGCCCTACCCGTGCAGCTCGTCGATGAGCGCTTCTCCTCGCTCGAGGCGAGCGAGGCGCTGAAGATGCGCCGTGCGAGCGGCGAGCGGCGCCGGCGCGTGGAGCGCGAGGACATCGACAGTGCGGCCGCGGCGGTGATCCTCGGACGCTGGTTTCAGGGTGAGGGGAGCATCAACCGATGACCGAGCAGCAGCGCCCCGATGGATCCCTCCGGCACCTGCTCACGCTCGAGACGCTCACGCGCCGGAAGATCGAGCGCCTGCTCGAGCGCTCGCAGAGCTTCGTACGCCCGCTCGGCGAGCGCCCGCCGCGCAGCACCGCGCTCAGCGGGATGACGGTGGCGAATCTCTTCACCGAGCCCTCGACGCGCACGCGCGTGAGCTTCGAGCTCGCCGCCCGGCGTCTCGGTGCGACGGCCGTGAACCTCGAGGTGCAGCTCTCCTCGCGCGTCAAGGGCGAGAGCATGCTCGACACCGTGTTCACGCTGCAGTCGCTGCACGTGGATGCATTCGTGATCCGCGATGCGCAGGAGGGTGTTCCGGGCCTGGTGGCCGCGCACGTGGCGCCGCACGTGAGCGTGCTGTCGGGCGGTGAAGCGCACGTGTCGCACCCGACGCAGGGGCTGCTCGATGCCCTCACCGTGTATCAGCGCAAGCAACGCTTCGCCGGGCTCACCGTGGCCATCGCCGGCGACATACGTCACTCCCGCGTCGCACGCTCCGCCTGGCACGCATTCTCGAAGCTCGGCGTGAGCGATGTGCGCCTCGCCGCACCGCCGGCCCTGATGCCGGAGCACGACGAGTTCGCCGGGTGCAGCCGTCACACACGGCTCGAGAGTGCTCTCACGGGCGCCGACGTCGTGATGATGCTGCGCATCCAGAGAGAGCGCATGGGCGCCGCCGATCTGCCCGAGGACGAGCAGTACTTCGCCGCCTGGGGACTGACGCGCGAGCGCCTGGCTCTCGCGCGGCCGGAGGCCATCGTCATGCATCCGCAGCCCATGAATCGCGGCATCGAGATCGCCTCCGACGTCGCGGACGGCCCGCAGTCGGTCATTCGCGACCAGGTGCGCAACGGCGTAGCCGTGCGCATGGCGGTGCTGGCGGAAGTGCTGGGCGCGCGCCCGGACTGACCATGGGATTGCGTGCCACATGAGCGCGGCCCGGGGCACGATCTTCCTCGAGCAGGCACGGGTACTCTCGCAGCTGGCCTACGACGCCGAGCAGTTCGTGCTGCGCCTGGCGGCGCCGAAGTGCGCCGCGCGTGCCGAGCCCGGCAGCTTCGTGGCTCTCACCTGCGATGCCTCGATCCCGATGCGTCGGCCGCTTTCCATAATGCGCGCGCATTCCGGCGCCGGCTGGATCGAGCTGCTGTACAAGGTGGTGGGTGCCGGGCTCCACGCCCTCGCGGCCCGCAAAACGGGTGAGGAGCTGAGCGTGCTCGGACCGATCGGGCGGCCGTTCGTGCCGCATGCCGAGCGGCCGCGGACGCTGCTGCTCGGTGGCGGCGTAGGAATCCCGCCGATGGTGTTCCTTGCCGAGCGGCTGAGCGTGCGCAACCGCGAAGCCGGCAGCGCGGGCCATGCGCCGACGTGGAAGCCGCTCGTGCTCATGGGCTCGGAGGTGCCCTTCCCGTTTCGTACCCGTCCCTCGAGGATCATCCTGCCCGGCATGCCGCCCAGCACGCTCGCCTGTATGCCGCTGCTCGAGGAGTGGGGCGTCCCGAGCCGCCTCGCTAGCTGCAACGACTTTCCCGGCTGCTTCGCGGGCTTCGTGACGGAGCTTGCCGATGTGTGGCTCGCCTCGCTCACCCGTAACGAGCTCGCCGAGGTCGAGATTTTCGCCTGCGGACCGACACCGATGCTCGAGGCGGGCGCAGCGCTGGCGCGACGCTACGCGGTGCCGTGCCAGGTGTCGCTCGAGGAGTTCATGGCGTGCGCGGTCGGCGGCTGCGCCGGCTGCACCGTGCAGGTGCGTACCCCGGAGGGACCGGCGATGAAACGGGTTTGCGTCGACGGCCCGGTGTTCGACGCCTACACCGTGTTCTGAAATGATCGCCCGTCTCGCGGCGGCGCTCGCCGCCGGTGTCTTTGCCGCTGCAGGTTGCACGAAAAAGCCGAGCGAGCCTGCAACCGCCCCTCCGCCTCCGCCCCTCACCGCGTGGCCCGAGGGCCGCACGGCGCCGCAGAAGATCACCGCTACCCTGGTGCTCGCGATACCACTGCAATACGAGCGATCGGCAGTGGGGGACGACAAGGCGCCACGCTCACCCTTCGCCGGTGCCGCCGGACGCACCGAGGTGCGGTTCGATTTTTTTCTCCCGGATTTCCACGGCTATACGCTGCAGAACTACCGCAATGAGTTCGATGAGAACAAGGTCGAGATCGTGTACCTGCACGCGGGCGACAGCCACGAGGCCGATCCGGACGCGCCGGGCGAATACCCGCCCAACATGCTCAAGCGCCTGCTCCGGGAATTTCTGAATCCCTCGCAGTACAAAGACATGTATGGACTGCGTTGTTACCAGGGCCGCGTCCTCACCGATCGGCTCACCTGTTACGGCCCGCGCGATCAGGCGCTCAAGGAAGACATCCTGTTGTACGTCCCCGTGGCGCCCGAGCCCTCACCGAACAGCTTCCCGATGCTGAAGGCCAACTACTTCTCACAGAGCTACGGCGGGGTGCGCATTGCCTGGCGCACGCACGTGCGTAATCTGCCCCGCTGGCACGACATCGACGCGCAGATCTGGAAGCTCGTCGAAGCCTGGAAGGTCGCGCCGCCAGCCCCCGACAGCCCGACGATCGAACCGCCGACGCCGGAGGGCAAACTCGGGCGGCGGACCACCGCGCGAGGCCAGCGGGAAATTGCAGGGGCCGGTCAGCCGAAGTTGATCTTGGCTTCGAGGTTGGCGCGCGAGTCGGCGTTGGCGAGCGCTTCCTCGAGGCCGATGCGGCCGCCCTTGTAGAGCTCGTGGAGCGAGCTGTCGAAGCTCTGGATGCTCTTGTCGCTCGAGCCGTGGATGGCTTCCTTGATCGACACCACGTCGCCCTTCTTGATGAGGGTGGCGATGTGCGGGGTGTTGATCATGATCTCCACGGCCGCCACGCGACGGTTGTCGCGGCCCATCACCAGGCGCTGCGCCATGATGGCGCGCAGGTACTGCGACAGGTCGAGGAAGATCTGGTTGTGCTGCTCGCGCGGGAACATGTTGATGATGCGATCGAGCGACTCTGCGCAGTTGTTGGCGTGCAGCGTGGCGAGCACCAGGTGCCCGGTGCCGGCGAGATTGATGGCCGCCTCCATGCCATCCTTGTCGCGGATCTCGCCTATCAGGATGACATCAGGCGCCGCGCGCACCACCCCGCGCAGCGCGCGCGCATAGCTCTTGGTGTCGAGGCCCACCTCGCGCTGGTTGACGAGCGAGCGCTTGTTGGTGTGCAGGAACTCGATCGGATCCTCGATGGTGACGATGTGGTCCGAGGCATTCTCATTGCGGTAATTGATCATCGCCGCGAGCGTGGTCGACTTGCCCGAGCCGGTCGCGCCCACCATGAGCAGCAAGCCGCGCTTGAGGAGGGTCAGCTCGGTCACCACCTGTGGGAGGCCGAGGGAATCGATGCGCGGCATGTCGGCGGTGATGTAGCGCATCACCATGGCCGGGAAGCCGCGCTGCATGAAGACGTTGACGCGGAAGCGCCCGAGGCCCGGCTCCGAAACCGCGAAATCGAGCTCCCACTCGTTGACGAAGTGCTCGCGCTGCTCGGGGGACATGATCGCGAAGGCGGTCTGGCGCACCGTCTCGGGGCTCAGCACCTGCTTGTTCACCGGCAGGATCTGGCCCTCGATCTTGATCTTGATGGGCGCGTTGGAGGTGAAGAACAGGTCCGAGGCCTTCTTCTCCACCATCAGCTTGAACAGCGGCTTGGTGTTGAGCGTGGGGTGGCGCGCGCCCGCCGCCGTGGTCATCGCCTCGCCGAGCAGCGCCGGATTCGGACCGGTGGTCCCGAGGTCCGAGTGCTCCTTCATCTCTTTCGCCGGCTTCACAGACTGCGGCCTTGCTCTTCCTCGACTATCTTCAGTGCGCCACCGTCGTCGATGTTCTTCGCCTCGCGCTTGCTGTCGAGCTTGATGCGCAGGCGCAGCTCATTCTTCGAGTCGGCGTTGCGCAGCGCGTCCTCGTAGGAGATGAAGCCGGTCTCGTACAGCTCGAACAGCGCCTGGTCGAAGGTCTTCATCCCGAGGCGCGTCGAGCGCGACATGACTTCCTTGATCTTCGCCACGTCGCCCTTGAAGATCAGGTCCTGGATCAGGGGCGATGCGAGCATGATCTCCATCGCCGCGATGCGCCCGGCGCCGGACTCGCGCGGAACGAGCCGCTGCGAGATGAGCGCGCGGATGTTCAGCGACAGGTCCATGAGCAGCTGATCGCGCCGCTCGTCCGGGAAGAAGTTGATGATGCGGTCGAGCGCCTGGTTGGCGCTGTTGGCGTGCAGCGTGGCGAGCACCAGGTGTCCGGTCTCGGAAAACTGGATGCCGTACTCCATGGTGTCGCGATCGCGGATCTCGCCTATCAGGATGACATCCGGCGCCTGGCGCAGCGTGTTCTTGAGCGCCGCCGCCCACGACTCGGTGTCCACCCCGACCTCGCGGTGCGTGATGACGCAGCCCTTGTGGGTGTGCACGTACTCGACCGGGTCCTCGATGGTGACGATGTGGCCGCGGGTCTTCTCGTTGCGGTAGCCGACCATGGCGGCAAGTGTGGTCGACTTGCCCGAGCCGGTGCCGCCAACGATGATCACCAGTCCACGCTTCGACAGCACGACCTCCTTGAGGATCGGCGGCAGCTCGAGCTCCTCGAAGGTCGGGATCTTGGCGTTGATCAGGCGGATGACGCAGCCGATCGCCGCCTGCTGCACGAAGGCGCTGACGCGGAAGCGGCCGATGCCCGGGGGCGCGATGGCGAAGTTGCACTCCTTGGTGGCGTCGAATTCCTTGGTCTGACGGTCATTCATGATGGCGCGCACGAGGGTCGCCGACTGCTCGGCGGTGAGCGCGCGCTCGGACTGCGGGCGGATCTCGCCGTCGATCTTGATCGCCGGCGGGAAGCCCGCGGTGATGAACAGGTCCGAGGCTTTCTTCTCGGTGACCCGCCGCAGCAGGTCCTGCATCAGCTTGATGGCCTGGTCACGGTCCATGGTGCTGCCCTTGTGTGCCTTCGACCGGCGCGCGCCGCTGCGTCACAGACTGTCCTTGTTCTGCGCCTTGTAGCGCGCCTCTTCCTTGCTGACCTGGCCCTTGGCCACCAGCTCCGTGAGGCACTGGTCGAGGGTCTGCATGCCCTGCGCGCCGCCGGTCTGGATGGACGAATACATCTGTGCGATCTTGCCTTCGCGAATGAGGTTACGGATCGCGGGAGTCCCGATCATGATCTCGTGCGCCGCAACGCGTCCGCCGCCGTTCTTCTTCATCAGCGTCTGGGAGATCACCGCGCGCAGCGACTCCGACAGCATCGAGCGCACCATGTCCTTCTCCTCGCCGGGGAACACATCGACGATGCGGTCGATGGTCTTGGCCGCCGAGGAGGTGTGCAGCGTGCCGAACACCAGGTGGCCGGTCTCGGCGGCGGTGAGCGCCAGGCGGATCGTCTCCAGGTCGCGCATTTCGCCGACCAGGATCACGTCCGGGTCCTCGCGCAGCGCCGAGCGCAGCGCCTCCGAGAAGCCGAGCGTATCGCGGTGCACCTCGCGCTGGTTGACGAGGCAGCGCTTCGACTCGTGCACGAACTCGATCGGATCCTCGATGGTGATGATGTGGTCGGGACGGTTGTCGTTGCAGTGATTGACCATGCCTGCGAGGGTGGTCGACTTGCCGGAACCGGTGGGGCCGGTGACCAGCACCAGTCCGCGCGGCAGCATGCACAGGTCGCGGAAGATCTTCGGCGCGTTCAGGTCATCGAGCGAGAGGATGGTCGAGGGGATGTTGCGGAACACCGCCCCGGCACCGCGATTCTGGTTGAAGGCGTTGACGCGGAAGCGCGCCAGCTTCGGGATCTCGAACGAGAAGTCGGTCTCGAAGAACTCCTCGTAGGCCTTGCGCTGCTTGTCGTTCATGATGTCGTACACCATGGAGTGCACTTCCTTGTGCGACAGCGCCGGCATGTTGATGCGCTTCATATCGCCGTCGACGCGGATCATCGGCGGCACCCCCGAAGACAAATGCAGGTCCGAAGCATTGTTCTTGACGGCGAATGCCAGGAGTTGCGCGATATCGACGGCCATGGATGCTCCGGAGACCTAAAGCCCGCAGGGCGCAGGAAGAGCGACGTGCAAGGGCCGCGCTTCAGGCGCTCCGGCAGTATAGCGGAGGGGTCACACGTCCAATATGTTAATGAATCCGCAGAATTTGCCCGCCGTGCTGCGCGAGGTGCGCACTCGCATGGCGCGGGCCGCCGCCGTCGCGGGCCGTAGTGCGCAGTCGGTCACACTCCTGGCGGTCGGCAAGGCGCAGCCGGTGGAGCTGCTGGCCGCCGCCGCCGACTGCGGCGTCACGGATTTCGGCGAGAGCTACCTGCAGGAAGCGCTCACGAAGGTCGCGGTGTTGCGCAGCCGGGCGCTCACCTGGCACTTCGTCGGTCGCATCCAGGCCAACAAGACACGCCCGATCGCGGAGACCTTCGCCTGGGTGCACGCGCTCGACCGGCTGAAGGTGGCGCAGCGGCTCGCCGCGCAGCGCCCGCACCACGCGCCGCCTCTCAACGTGTGCCTGCAGGTCAATATCGCCCTTGAGGCCACCAAGGGCGGTGTTGCGCCGGAGGAGCTGCCGGCGCTCGCCGCTGCGGTGGCGCGCCTGCCGCATCTCACGCTGCGGGGCCTCATGTGCATCCCACCCGAGGACACCGAGCCGCCGCGGCAGCGCGCCTGGTTCGCGCGGCTGCGAGTGCTCAAGGACGAGCTCAATGCCGCCGGGCACTCGCTCGATACGCTCTCCATGGGCATGAGCGCCGACTTCGAGGCGGCGATCGAGGAAGGCGCGACCATCGTGCGGCTCGGCACGGTCCTGTTTGGTGCGCGGCCGCCGTAGCCTACAATCGCCGCCGATGACAACTACGCAAGTGTGCATTCTCGGAGCCGGCAACATGGGCCGTGCGCTCATCGCCGGACTGTTGCGCGGCGGCTGGCGCCCGGAACAGCTGAGCGCCGGTGAAAGCGCAGCCGCCGCCCGCGCGGCGGTGCTGCGAGAGTTCGGAGTGACCGCGTCGGACGATAACGGCACGGCGCTCGCCGGTGCCTCGATCGTGGTGCTGGCGGTGAAGCCGCAGGATGCCGCGGCCGTGCTGCAGCCGCTCGCCTCCGCGCTCGCCGTCACCCGCCCGCTGCTCATCTCGGTGGCTGCCGGCGTACGTATCGCGGCGCTCGAGTCCTGGTGTGGCCCGGGTGTGCCGGTGATGCGCGCGATGCCCAACCGGCCGGCGTGGGTCGGCGCAGGCGCCACCGGGGTTTACGCGCCGCCCACGGTCAGCCGGCAGCAGCGCGCGGCAGCCGAGCGCGTGCTGCAGGCGGTGGGCGAGGTGTTCTGGGTGGAGGCGGAAGAGTTGCTCGATGTCGTGACGGCGCTCTCCGGCAGCGGGCCGGCCTATTTCTTCCTGCTCGCCGAACTCATGGCCGAAGCGGGTACGCAGCTCGGGCTCGAGAGCGGCGTAGCGCACCGGCTGGCGGCGGCAACGCTCTATGGCTCGGGGTTGCTCGCCCGCAGCGGCGATGGCGATCTCGCCCGGCTGCGGCAGGAGGTCACTTCCAGCGGCGGCACGACCGAAGCGGCGTTGCGCACGCTCGAGGCGGCGGACCTGCGCGCCACGGTGCGCGCGGCGCTCGCCGCCGCCACGCAGCGCGGGCGCGAGCTCGCCGCAGTGCGCGCGGGCTGATCTTACCCTGCGTCAAGCACATGAGCGCCGCATTCACCTTCATCATCGAGACGCTGCTGTCGCTCGCGCTGTTCGTCGTCATGGCGCGGCTGCTGCTGCAGTGGACGCGTGCCGACTTCCGCAATCCTCTCTGCCAGGCGGTGGTGCGCATCACCAATCCCCTCATTCTCCCGCTGCGGCGGGTGTTGCCCCCGATCGGCAAGCTCGACACGGCATCGGTGGTTGCGGTGCTGCTGGTGGCGACGGTGGACGTCGCCTGCATCTTCGCGCTCAGTGGCAGCGGGATTCCCGGACCGATTACCTGGATACACGTGGTGCTCACGGAGATCGCGCGCACGCTGCTATGGACCTATCTGTACGCCATTTTCCTGTATGCGATCCTCGGTCTCATCGCTCCGGGCGGCTATTCGCCGCTCCAGTCGTTGCTGGCGACCCTGTGCGAGCCGGTGCTGCGACCGATCCGCCGCCTGATACCGGCGATCGCCGGGCTCGATCTTTCGCCCATGTGGGCCATCATCGCGATCTACGCCATTCTCATCCTGATTCGCGCGGTGTGAACCGCGCGCCCGCGGCGCCGCGGCGGAGTCCCCGTTGCTCGCGTCGCCGGGCCGACTCGCTGTGGGAACACACGCTTAGCGCCGACTTCGCAACGAAAATCGCAGCATTCGCACGGCACGCTTGAGCGTGGGCCTTGGGTCACGCGGTGGCCCGGAATGCCGGGCACTGCGCGGGAAACCCTGAAAAAAAGCCACTTTTGTGAGAGCCCGGCGAGAAAAAGCGCTTGCCAAAGAGCGCGCATGTGCTATTTTCCGCGCCGATTCTCATAAAGCGGCTGCACGCGCACCGCATCTCGCAACGATAATTATCCTGAGGAGTAGCGCAATATGGCGAAAAAGGGTGGCGCACCGACCAAGTCGGAAGTCCTGGCACACATCTGCAAAGACACGGGGCTCTCCCGCAAGCAAGTTGCAAGCGTGTTCGATTCGATGGCGGGCGTGATCAAGAAGAGCCTGCGCGGAAGCGGCCTGTTCACGCTGCCCGGTCTGCTGAAGATGAAGGTCGTCAAGAAGGCGGCCACCAAGGCCCGCGAAGGAGTGAATCCCTTCACCGGCGAGAAGATGATGTTCAAGGCCAAGCCCGCGAGCAAGAAGGTCCGGGTCATGCCCCTTAAGAGCCTCAAGGGCATGGTCAACTCGTAAAGACTCGCTCCGCGATTGCGGACAGAAGCCCGGCAGGGAATGCCTCCCTGCCGGGCTTTTTGCCGTCAGGCGGGCGCGCTCGCGCGCCGCATGAAATCGACGATTGCATCGCGCAGCTCGTTGATGCGGCCGTGGAAGTAGTGCCCGGCGCCGGGCATCACCAGCAGCTCGGGCGGCGGAGCGAGAGCGAGTGCCCAGGCGCTCACGACCCGCTCCGGGACTACATCGTCGGCATCGCCCTGGACGATGAGCCAGGGACAGTCGGGCCGCGGTACGTCACTGACATCGCTCTTGGTGATCCCGGGGGCGACGGTGACGAGAGCTGCGGGCCGCGCGGTTACGGCCGCGCGCAGTGCGACCACGCCGCCAAACGAGAACCCCCCCAGCCACAGCGCCGCGTGCGGCCAGCGCTCGCGTCCTGCGGCAATCACCGCGAGCGCATCGCCGACCTCACCGCGGCCGTCATCGTGAGTGCCCGCGCTCGCGCCGACGCCGCGAAAGTTGAAGCGGATGGTGGGGGCGCCGAGCTGCTGAAAGGCGCGCGACAGCGTCCACACGACCTTGTTGTCCAGTGCGCCGCCATAGAGCGGATGCGGATGGCAGATCACGCCGAAGGCAGCGGGCGGCACCGCTCGCTCTCCCGGCGGAGTCTCGATGAGCGCTTCCAGCGGCCCGGCGGGACCCGGCAGGGCGAGCCGCTCGGCTTGGGGAGGCTTCACCACGGTGGCAGGCGTCAGGACGCAGCGCCCTGTGGCGCTGCGAGTCGCACCAGCAGGCGATTGAGGCGCTGCACGTACTCGGGCGCGTTGGCGAGCGGCGCGCCTTCGGCGAGCGCCGCCTGATCGAAGAGAAGCTGCGCAAGCTCGCTGAACTCGCTTGTATCGCTGCGGCCCTCGAGATATTTCACCAGCGGGTGCGCGACGTTCACCTCGAGCAGCGGCTTTGCCTGCGGCGCCTGCTGCCCGGCGGCCGCCAGGATGCGCCGCATCTGCTCGGATAGATCATGCTCACCGAGCACCAGCACCGCCGGGGAGTCCCTCAGGCGCTCGCTGATACGCACCTCGCTCACGCGCTCCCCGAGGGCGTCCTTGACGCGCTTCAGCAGCCCCTTGCTCTCCTTGAGGTCCTCATCGTGCTGCTTGCGGTCGGCAGCGCTCGCGAGCCCACCGAGCTCGAGGTCGCCGCGCGTCGCGTCCTTGAAGCGCTTGCCCTCGTAGCCCTCGATGTGTCCCATGACCCACTCGTCGATGCGGTCGGCGAGCAGCAGCACTTCGATGCCGCGCTCCTTCAGCCGCTCGATCGCAGGGCTGCCGCGCGCCGCGGCGAGGCTCTCGGCGATGACGTAATAGATGCGCTCCTGGCCGGGCTTCATGCGCGCGACGTAGTCGGCCAGGCTCACCGCCGGGGTTTCATCCTCCCGGAAGGTGCTGGCGAAGCGCAGCAACGGCAGGATCGCGCCGTGGTTGGCGTGATCCTGCGCGATGCCTTCCTTCAACACCGCGCCGAACTCTTTCCAGAAGGTGGCGTATTTCTCGGACTCCTCCTTCGCGAGGCGCGCCAACAGGTCGAGCACGCGCTTGGTGAGGCCGCTGCGGATGGCCTCGACCTCGGAGTCCTGCTGCAGCAGCTCCCGCGAGACATTCAGCGGCAGATCGCTCGAATCCACCACACCCTTGATGAAGCGCAGGTACAGCGGCAGGAACTGCTCGGCGTCGTCCATGATGAAGACGCGGCGCACGTAGAGCTTGAGCCCTCGCGCACCCTCGCGCTGCCACAGGTCGAAGGGCGCACGGCCCGGCACGTACAGCAGGCTGATGTACTCGCGCTTGCCCTCCACTTTGTTGTGGCTCCAGGCGAGCGGGTCGGTGAAGTCGTGGCCCACGTACTGGTAGAACTGCCGATACTCCTGGTCGCTGATCTCGCTGCGCGGCAGCGTCCACAGTGCCTTCGCCTGATTGACCACCTCGTACTCGAGCGACGCCTCGCCTTCCTTGCGCATGCGCACCGGGAAACCGATGTGGTCGGAATAGCGGCGGATCAGGCCGCGCAGCCCCAACGGGTCGGCGAACTCGCGCGCATCGGGCTTCAGGTGCAAAGTCACCGCGGTGCCGCGGGCGGGCAGCGTGACGCTCTCCACCGTGAACTCCCCGTCCGCCGCCGACTCCCAGCGCACCCCGCCCTCGGGCGGCTCGCCGGCCTTGCGGGAGCGCACCTCGACGCGCTCGGCGACGATGAAGGCGGAATAGAAGCCCACTCCGAACTGCCCGATGAGCTGCGACGCCTTCTGCTCATCTCCCGAAAGCCCGCGGAAGAACTCCGCTGTGCCCGAGCGGGCAATGGTTCCGAGGTTGGCGACCGCCTCCTCGCGCGTCATGCCAATGCCGTTGTCGGTGATGGTGACGGTGCCGGCGACAGGGTCGGCGTCGACCCGGATGCCGAGCTCAGGGTCCTCCGCGAGCAGCGAGCTGTTGGCGATGGCGGCGAAACGCAGCCGGTCGCAGGCGTCGGAGGCGTTGGAGATCAGCTCACGCAGGAAGATTTCCCGGTGGCTGTAGAGCGAGTGGATCATGAGCCGCAGCAGCTCGCGCACCTCGGCCTGAAAGCCGTGGGTCTGCCGCTGTGTGCCGGAATCGCTCGACTGCACGGGCTCTGCGGCCCGGGGCTGCTCGGATGGTTGCATGCTGCTCTCGTCCGCGGACGGTTATTGTTTCGCCGATCTTGGGAACCGCGTGACGATTTTCAAGCGCCGCATGCGCCCCAAGGCCCCGGGGAGGCGGCCAGGTGCCCGTGCTGCCAGGCTCACGGCGCGAGGCACCGCCCGCCCTGTGTCAGCGGCGGCTGGGCCGTGGAGCGGGTCGGCGGAACTTAAGCGAGGACGTCGAGGAGCTGGCGATGCGAGAGGAGCAGCGTCGCCGCTCCGGCGAGGAGGGCACCCGAGGTCGCAGCAATCACCGGCGCGGACGCCGCAACGACCTCGGCGGCCGTCACGCTCGCCACGTGGCGACAGACACCGATGACATCATCGATCTCGTCCCACAGATGCAGAAAGAATTCTTCCATCGCGAGAGCACTCTACGGGAGCACCGCCCATGCGGACGTGCGCACGCTCACACTCGCGCTTCTCTCCCGGCGGCTTGCAGCCGCATCGGGGCGTGCGTAGGCTTGGCTGCGACCCGCGTCACGCGGATGGAATAGAACATAAGGACACCATGCAGCGTATCGTCGTCCTGAACCCCAAAGGCGGGTCCGGCAAGACGACCATCGCGACCAATCTGGCGAGCTATCTCGCTTCCCAGGGCCATGTACCCGTTTTGATGGACTTCGATCCGCAGGGTTCCTCGGTCCGCTGGGTCAAGAAGCGCAAGCCCACGCAGCCGCCGATCCACGTAATCGCCGCATTCGAGAAAGACACGCGCACCACGCGTGCCTTCCAGCTGCGCGTGCCGGAAGTCACCACGCACGTCATCATCGATACTCCGGCCGCGCTCGAAGCGCGGCAGATGCCGGAGATGACGCGCGATGCGGACAAGGTTCTCGTGCCCGTGCTGCCCTCGGACATCGACATCCACACCTGCTCGCGCTGCATCCGCGATCTGCTGCTGGTCGGCAAGATCCGCCGCGAGGACGACCGTATCGGTGTTATCGCGAACCGCATACGCCGCAACACCCTCACCTACCAGTCGCTGATCCGCTTCCTGCACACTCTCGGCATCCCGATCGTCGCCACCATTCGTGACTCGCAGAACTACGTGCGAGCTGCGGAGCTCGGCGTCGGGGTTCACGAGATGAAGAGCTACGTGGCGCACGATGACGTCGAGCAATGGGCGCCGCTGGTCGAGTGGCTCGCGCGGCCGCGCGGACCGCAGGCTCCTCCGGGGAGCACCCCACAGGAGGACGCCACAGCCCCCGCCGCGGGTGGCGCTGCGCAGTCCGCGGGCGACGGACTCGAGCCTTCGGCGGGGGGTGAATCGCCTCAGACGATGGAGCTGCCGCCGCCTGTGGCAGTAGCGATCGGCTGAGGGGTGTTCCGCCGCGGCGGCGGGGCGTATGGCAGCGGCGCGCCGCGCGCTTATTTCTTCGATTTGACGCCGGCGTTTCCGGCGTTGCCTTCGGTGCTGGACCAGGAATCGCGCACCTGATCGGCCCAGTTCTTGTAGTTCGTCCAGGTGTACAGGTTGCGGGTGATGGCCGCCTGACGGGCGCGGGCGCGCTGCATCCGATCCAGCCAGTTGGCGTAGGCGTCTGTGCCACTCGGCGGGCTGCCGGCGGGTGCCGGTTCGCGCTGCGTGCCGGGCGCGTTGTCTCGCCCCCTGTCGCTCGAGCTCATGCGAAGCTCCTGAAGATCGTGCGTGTCAGCGTACGGCGTTCGCGCGCACGCCGCAGGAACTGGTTCACAGGCATGTCGCCGGTCGCATACGGTGGGACACCGCTCTCATCGTTCCGATGGAAAGTGTGCGGCGCGCAGAGCGTTATGTAACGGCCTCGGGCAGCGCTGCGGGAAACGGCGCGCGCGCCGCCCGCGGTCACGCGACCAGCCGGTACACCGGACGGTACGCGCTGCCGGGCAAACGCATGCGCCGCTGCGACACGAACGCGGCGAGCAGCTCATCGAGCGGCCGCATCACCGCGGGGTCGCCGGCGAGCTCGTAGGGTCCGTCGCGCTCGATCGCCTGGATCCCGACCTCTTTCACGTTGCCGGTGACGATGCCGGAAAACGCGCGCCGCAGATTCGCGGCCAGCTCGTGCGCCGGCTGCGCGCGGCTCAGGTCGAGGGCGCGCATGGCAGCATGAGTGACTTCGAAAGGCTGCTGGAACACCGGCTGGATCGACAGCAGCCAGTTGAAGTTGTAGGAGTCGCTGAGCCGGCGCCGGAACTCGCGCACCTCGTGCATGCCGCGGACCATGCGTCGCGCGACCTCCGCCGGGTCGTCGATGATGATGGTGAAACGCCGGGTGGCTTCCACCCCGAGCGTTCCGCTGATGAAGCGCCCGATGTGCTCGAAGTACTCTTCGCTGTCACGCGGTCCGGTGAGCACCACGGGGAACGGCTGCTCGCGGTTGGCGGGATCGAGCAGAATGCCGGCGAGATACAGGACCTCCTCGGCCGTGCCGGCCCCGCCCGGGAACACCACGATCCCGTGCGCGACGCGCACGAACGCCTCGAGGCGCTTCTCGATGTCCGGCATGATCGCGAGCTGGGTGACGATCGGGTTCGGCGGCTCGGCGGCGATGATGCCCGGCTCGGTGATACCGATGTAGCGGCTGTGCTCGATGCGCTGCTTGGCATGGCCGATGGTGGCGCCCTTCATGGGGCCCTTCATGGCCCCTGGGCCGCACCCGGTGCAGATGTCGAGCCCACGCAGGCCGAGCTGGTAGCCGACTTTCTTGGTGTAGTCGTACTCCCTGTCCGAGATCGAGTGCCCGCCCCAGCACACCACGAGGTTCGGCCGCGCCTTGTAGTCGAGTAGCCGCGCGTTGCGCAGCACGTGGAACACGGCGTTGGTGATGGAGGCGGAATCGCTGAGGTCGAAGCGGCCGCTTTCGATGATCTCGTTCGAGATGAACACCACATCGCGCAGCACGGCGAACAGGTGCTCCTTGATCCCGCGGATCATCTGGCCGTCGACGAAGGCCGCCGCCGGCGCGTTCTGCATCTCGAGCTTCACCCCCCAGGGGTGACGCACGATGCGGATCTCGAAGTCGCGGTAGCGGTCGAAGACCTCTTTGGAGTTGTCGGTGGGCGCGCCGGAATTGAGCACCGCCAGGGCGCAGCGGCGGAAGAGCGGATACACCCCCCCCTGGCCGCTGTCGAGGAGCTTCTCGATCTCGCTTTGCGACAGATTCTCGAGACTGCCGCGCGGACCGACGCGCGCGTCGACGAATTCTGAAAAATCGCTGCTCACGTGAGCGTCAGGGAAGGATGTCGATTGCCACGTCGTCCGGAGTGAGCATCCAGATCTCGGTCATGTCGGCGTTTGACACCGCGATGCAGCCGTCGGTCCAGTCGTGAGCCAGGTAATACTCCGGCTCGTGCTTCAGGTAGTTCGGCAGCCCGTGGATCATGATCGAGCCGCCGGTATCCCAGTGCCGCGAGTGCGCACGCTTGAGGTCCGCCTCGTTCGGGTACGACACCTTGATGGAGAGAAAGTAGTCGCTGCGGGCGTTGCGGCGCTCGAGACGATAGGTCCCCTCGGGAGTGCGGAAGTCGCCCGAGCGCTCCTTCTGGCCGATGGGGTTGAGCCCGAGCGCCACGTGGTAGGAGCGCACGACGTTGCCCCCGCGCATGAGCATCAGCCGCCGCTCGCCCTTGTGCACCACGACGCGATCGACGAGCGGCAGCGTGTTCAGCGCCGGTTGTGGCAGCATCACCGGCTGTGCCTGAGGCAGGCCGTCGGCGTGGGCGGCACCCACCACGCACCCGAGGAGCAGCCACAGCGCACCTAAGCTTCTGAAATTCATTGCCTTCCGATTCACACCTGCGCCTTGAGCGGGATTATAGGCGCAGCGACTGATCGCAGGCATGTGCGCCGCGTCACAGGGCGCTGTACGTCGGGTCCTACAGGCATCCGGCTCCCGGGAAATCGCCCCGAGCGCGCGCCGTTCAGCCGCCACTGCCGACTTCCTCGACGCGCGGCATGACGATTTGTGTACCGGTGCGCAGCGCCGTCAGATCGAGGTCCGGGTTGTACTGCTGCAGCAGCCACAGGGGCAGCTGCGCCCGGCGCTGCGACAGCGTCCACACCGAGTCGCCGGGCCGCGCGATGCGAATCTCCGTCCCGACGATTCGGTGCGCGGCGAAGTAGGCAGCCTGGAGCTCGCGGTGATACTCGTGGCGCAGCGTCTCGAATACCTCGGGGGTCACGCGCGAGAAGTCGAGCCGGATGCGCTGCCCGATGAGGACCGGGGTGCGGAACTTCATGTGGTTGATCTCGCGCAGACGAGCCGAGGTCACACCGAGCCAGTCGGCATAGTGACCGAGGGTCTCCTCGGCGGCGACGCGGATGGTGCCATCCTGGGCGACGCCGTAATCGAAGGGATCGGCGCTCTGCTCGGCGTCTGCTGCCGGCCCGAGCGCCGGGCCGAGGGCTTCGGCCTGAGCAGCGGACACCGGCTGCGGAGCCGACGCAGTGTGCGGCTTGGCGCTCGCGGCCTCGGCGGCCGCCGCCGCTGCGGCATCCTCGGCACTCTCGCGCACGGCGACTTCGGTCGAGACCGCGCCTCCCGGCGAGGGAGGCGCCACGGCCTCGGCGGCGGGCGCCGAGGGCTCTGCCGGCAGTGCGGGCGCCCGCGAGGCGAGCAGCGCCGATGATGCAGGTGAAGGCGGAGAAGGAGCCGCCGCGGGTGGCGCCGCGGCGGGCTTCGGCGCCGCCACCGCTGCTGGCGCGGGTGCGAGCGGTGTCGATGCGGCCGGCGCCGCGGGCTGCGGCACCGAGGCGGGCGAAGTGGCCGCCGCGAGGCTGATGGAAGTCGTCTCCGGTACGGTCAGCACGCGACCGGGGTGCAGGTGCGCGCTCGTGCGCAGATGGTTCAGCTCCGCGAGCGACTCGATCGATATGCCGTAACGCGTGGCGACCGCCGCCAGCGTGTCGCCACGCTGCACACGATAGTGCGGCGGAGCGCGCTGACCGGTGAACATGTCGCCGGGCGACAGTCGTTGGGCGAGCAGCTGACCGCTCCACTGCGTACCATCGGCCGGCAGCCGCAGGTGATAGGCTTTCGGCACGCGCTGCGCGCCATTCCAGACTGCCGGCAGGAGTGCGGGATTCAGCGCGCGCAGCTTCGCCGCATCGATCTTCAGAGCATGCTCGAGCGAGGTGGCGGACACGTACGCCGGCAGCTCGAGCTCCTGGAAATGCGCCTCACTCTCCTTCTGCAACGAGCCGAAGTACTTCTCCGGATTGCGGTCGATCTCGAGTGCGGCGAGGAACGATACGTAGAAGTTGCGCGAGGCGAACCCGAAGGTGCGGCTGCTGTAGCTGCGGACGATGCGCACGATGTCATCGGTGCCAAGGGTCTCCTTGGCGCGCCGCACTCCGGCGGTGCCGTGGTTATAGGCAGTCAGGGCCAGCGGCCAGGTGCCGAGCACACGGTAGTTGTAGGCGAGGAGCTGAGCTGCGGCCTCGGTCGAGCGGAACGGGTCGAGCCGGTCGTCCACCGCGCCATCGATGCGCATGTAGCGTCGTCCGGTCGAGCGCATGAATTGCCACAGGCCTGCGGCGCCGACCTTGGAGTAGGCGCTCGGGTTGAACGAGGACTCGACGTGCGGCAGCACCGCAAGCTCTGCGGGGAGACCGAGGTTGGCGAGTGTCTCCGCGATGTGCGTTTCCCACGCGCCCGAGCGGATCAGGCCGCTCCTGAAACGGTCCGACTGCCCGAGCTGAAAGCGGATGTCATCGACCGCCTCGCGCAGTCGCGCGGGCGTGCCTTCGGTACCCCAGAGATCGCGGATGCGCTGGTCGTCCGCCGACAGAGAGCCCTCGCCGCTCGCAGCGATCCGGCGCAACGCCGAGGCAATGCGCTCACGCGCCTGGTCGATGAGACGCTGCCGCTCGGACGGTGGCGAGTCGGGCGCGAAATGCAGCGTGTCGTAGACCACGCCGAGGTTCTCCTGGTCGTGCAGGAGGCCGGCATTGGTGTCGATCTGCGTGTAGACGCGAATCCAGAACTGCACGTCCCGCTCGAGCTGCGGCGGGCGCGGCACGGGATCGTCGGCCGCGCGCGCGAGAGAGCAGCCGAATACCGCAGCGAGAGCGAGCAGGCACGTGGCGAGACCCAGCACCGGCGCGCTCGCTCGCGTTCGTGGGCCCGCAGTCCTCCCTGTCGAGTTCATTTACACCCCGAAAAAGCACTGACTTCCACTGTAGGTTCAGGCACTTGCGTCGGGGCCCCTCCCGGCGGAACCTGACAATGCACCTGCAAATGTGTCGAGTATTTTGACACTCGCCTGTCTAGAACGCCGACATAACCACCCCGGCGGCCGGCACCGGGCCGGACGATCCCAGAAGCCGCGGATCCACAACGTGCACTGCGTCACATTTGTGGAGCCGCCTGCGGGTTCGGAAGGCCCTCACCGAGCCGCCGGAGCGAGTTGGCACGGGGGTTGCTCTTCTTACAACCATCATCGGCAAGAGCCGGGAAGGAAGCGACGCTACGGGATAACTGAAAGAAAGCGCGGATCGGGCCAGAGCCTCCCGGCTCGCCGGATACCGCGCACACCGGATAACAACGAGAACGACACTCCTCCACACACAAGCAAGCGACCGACACCCCGCGAAAGCGGGGTTTTTTTTGGCCAGCGGCCGTTGAATATGCCCGCAGGGCTTGAGCGCTGCGGGCAGAAAGCGGGTGGTGGCCGACCGGGAGGGAGCGGCGCGGGGTTGAAAAATGGCGAGGCAGCCTTGCGACCGCCTCGCAAATCGCACCGGTTCTGTCAGTCGTAGTTGGTCATCGCAATCAAAGGGTCGCGGGCTCAGCCACACTTCGAGTCGCCGCAGTTCAGGCACGTCATGCAGCCGTCCATCATGACGACCGCCGCCGTGCTGCAGCGGCCGCACAACTGCGCGCCTTCCGGGAAGTGCGGCTTGGCGAAGGCATCGGTCTGCTTGACGCGCGCCTCGAACTCGGCGCGCTTCTCATCGACCAGCTTCTGCTGGTGAGCGTCGAGCTGGCTCTTGCGGATCAGACCGATGGCCTGCAGATGCTTCTCGATCACGTGGCCGAGCTCGGCGATGATCGAGGGCATGAACTTGCCGCCCGGCTGCCAGTAGCCACCGCGCGGGTCGAACACCGCCTTCAGCTCATCCACGAGGAAGGTCACATCACCGCCTTTCCTGAAGACCGCCGAGATGATGCGCGTGAGCGCCACGATCCACTGGAAGTGATCGAGGTTCTTCGAGTTGATGAAGATCTCGAACGGCCGGCGCTGCTCGTACTCGGTGCCCTCGTTCAGCACGATGTCGTTGATGGTGACGTACATCGCGTGATCGGAGATCGGCGTCTTGATCTTGTAGGTCGAGCCGACCAGCATCTCGGGGCGCTCGAGCTTCTCGTGCATGCGGATGACTTTGGCGGTGCGGCCGTTCTTGTCGCGCACCACCTCGGGCTCGCTCGCCTGAGCGGGCACCTTCGCCTCCGCAGCCTTGTCCTTGGCGGGCTTTTCCTCGGGCTTCTGCACCGAGTATTTGACGATTTTTCGATCGATCTTGGTCATGATATCCGTCCCGTCGGGGGCTTCAGTACTTGCCGAAGTACCCTTCCTTCAAGCTATCGTAGAGATTGGCGGCCGTGTGCAACTCGCCGTCGTACTCGACCTCTTCGTCACCGCGCAACTCGACCACCGTCCCGTCCTCGAGCGTGAACTTGTAAGTCGTGTTCTTCAGATCCTGCTCCTTGACCAGAACGCCCTGGAACGCTTCCGGGTTGAAGCGGAACGTGGTGCAGCCCTTCAGGCCCTGCTCGTGTGCATACACATAGATGTCCTTGAACTTCTCGTAGGGGAAATTCGTAGGCACGTTCGCTGTCTTAGAAATCGATGAATCGACCCACTTCTGGGCCGCAGCCTGCACTTCGACATGCTCTTTGGGCGTGATGTCATCGGACGCGATGAAATAGTCCGGCAGTCTCTCGGCATCATTGGTGGCTCCAGGTTTGGCGTTCGGGTTGACCAGCTCGCGATAGGCCAACAACTCGAATGAATAGACGTCGATCTTCTCCTTTGATTTCTTGCCCTCCCGAATGACGTTGCGGAAATAGTGATGCGCGAACGACGGCTCGATGCCGTTGGACGCATTGTTGGCGAGCGACAGCGAGATGGTGCCGGTCGGCGCAATCGAGCTGTGGTGCGTGAAGCGCGCCCCGGTCTCCGCCAGCTCGTGCACCAGCTGCGGCGCCACCTGCGCGACGCGCTGCATGTAACGGCTGTACTTGGCGTGCAGCAGCCTGCCTGCGATCTTCGCACCGGGCTTCCAGCCATCACGCGCCATCTCCGGACGCTTGCGCAGCATCTCCCTGGTGATGGTGAACTCCTCGTTCATGATCGGCGCCGGGCCCTTCTCGCGCGCGAGCTCCAGTGCCGCCTCCCAGCCCGCCACCGCCATCTCGCGCGCGACGTCCTCGGTGAACTGCACCGATTCCGGCGAGCCGTACTTCATGCGCAGCAGCGCGAGCGTGCTGCCGAGGCCGAGGAACCCCATGCCGTGGCGGCGCTTGCGCAGGATCTCCTCGCGCTGCTTCTCGAGCGGCAGACCGTTGACCTCGACCACGTTGTCGAGCATGCGGGTGAAAACCTTCACGACCTCGCGGTACTCGTGCCAGTCGAACTCGGCGAAGTCGGTGAAGGGATGTTTGACGAAGCGAGTGAGGTTCACTGAACCGAGCAAGCACGCACCATACTCGGGTAAAACTTGCTCACCACAGGGGTTGGTAGCGCGGATGTTCTCGCACCACCAGTTGTTGTTCATCTCGTTCGAGCGGTCGATGAGGATGAATCCGGGCTCGGCGAAGTCGTATGTGGACGTCATGATCACGTCCCACACGCGTCGTGCCGGGACTGCTTTGTAGATCTTGCACGCGACCAGACCTTCGTCGTTGACGACGTATCCCTCGTGCACGGACCACTCGCGCCACAGGAACTTCGTCGCGTCACTCAGATCGGGATTGTCGGCTTCGTACTCCTTGCGTGTAATGGGGAAGGCGAGCCTCCACTCGCGGTCCTCGCGCACCGCCTGCATGAATTCATCGGTGATCAGCAGTGAGAGATTGAACTGTCTCAGCCGGCCGTTTTCGCGCTTGGCGCGGATGAACTCCATGACATCCGGATGCCCGATATCGAACGTACCCATCTGCGCGCCGCGGCGGCCGCCGGCAGAGGAGATGGTGAAGCACATCTTGTCGAAGATATCCATGAAGGACAACGGACCCGACGTATAGGCGCCGGCACCCGACACGTAGGCGCCACGCGGTCGCAGCGTCGAGAACTCATATCCGATGCCGCAGCCCGCCTTCAGCGTAAGTCCCGCCTCGTGGACCTTCTTCAGGATGTCGTCCATCGAGTCGCGAATGGTCCCCGACACCGTGCAGTTGATCGTGGACGTCGCCGGCTTATGCTCGAGCGCCCCGGCGTTGGAAGTCACGCGGCCCGCAGGGATGGCACCTCTGCGCAGCGCCCACAGGAAGCGCTCGTACCACTGCTCGCGCACCTCCTCGGCTTCGACGTCCGCGAGCGAGCGCGCGACGCGCTTGTAGGTATCGTCCATCGTCTTGTCGATGGGCGTGCCGTCCTTCGCACTGAGGCGATACTTCTTGTCCCAGATGTCGAGCGATGCTTCCTGGAAAGGAATCGCATCCAGACTGACGGGGTCGATCTTCATGACGGTGTTCATGTAATCCGCGGCGCTCCGATGTTCTTGACGCCTTTTGTCGGATTGCAGGGAATGTCAGTCAGAGCGATTGAAGGGCCCTCTGCGCCCCCGCGAGCTTGACTGGCACCTGCTGCCTCAAGCGGCAGTCAGGTCCCTGAAACCTCCCCCGACCGCGTGACTGCGTTCGCCTTCGCGCGAACACAAGATCTTGTGTCGGGGTCAAAAGACTAATGACGGGTCCCGGGTGCGTCAAGGCTCGGGACTGCATTTTGTAAGGTCATTTTTACTATTATTTTTCAACAAATTATAACGATAATGGCTGCAACTTTCACCATAATTCTTGCCGAAATTGTGGCCTGGATCTCAGTCGGGGCAACCCCAACATATTGTGCCCAGGGCAAGCACAGGTTCTTCACAGGCTGCCCACAAAAAGATCACCTTGAGCGCTGCTTTGGTGGCCTTTGTCGGGCGGCTTCGGGCGCCTTGATCACTTTTAGACCAGCCGCGGCGCCCAAGCTTTCCGGGCGCAAAACGAACGGAAGGCACTGCGCTCGATCGCGGCCCTCGCCCGCAGCAGCGCTCGTGCGCTCGGCCCGCCCGAACCCAACATGCAAAGAGTGCTTCGCCGGCGCCCGCGCTCTTGAATTCCAAACACCCAACCGCACATCCGGTTGCACAGGCGCAGTGTGCAACCGCGCACTGGCTACCCAGTTTTTGGTTTCAGTTCTGGCCTTATTCAAGAGGAGTTTTCGCATGACCATCGTTCGCTACGAGCCCTGGACGCTCGTGAGCCGCCTGCATCGGCAGCTCGATCGCGCCCTGGGCGAGGTCGCCAACGGCGCGACCGTCAGCTGGATCCCACACGTCGATGTACACGAGGAAGCCGAGCGCTTCGTCGTGGCCGCCGACCTGCCGGGCGTCGAGGGCAAGGACATCGAGATCACGGCCGAGCAGGGCGTGCTCACGATCAAGGGCGAGCGTCGCCCCGAGAAGGAGTCGTCCAAGGACGGCTACGCGAGGGTCGAGCGCGCCACGGGCACCTTCCTGCGCCGCTTCACGCTGCCCGAGAGCGTGGATGCCGAGGCGATCAAGGCTACGCACGTCAACGGAGTGCTCGCGATCAGCATTCCGAAGCGCCCGACGGAGCAGCCGCGCCGCATCGAAGTGCAGGCTGCCTGAGCGTTCCTGCAGCGGGCCGGCGGCGCCGTGGTGCCGCCGGCCACTTTCTTTACATTTGTCCGCCCGGGGGCTGCATAAGCCGCAGGCCAGGCCAGGCCCTGCTCCCCGTCACTTGAATACTCCCCAGTTGCGCCCGGCATAATCCGCGCGCTGCCCGGCCGGGCGCGGCGTCTTGGAGCTAGAATTCGTAGCGATGATGAGCCGCGCGCTTACCCTTTGCCTGCTCATTGCGACCGCCGCTTCCCCGCTGCCGGCCGCGATGCCGCCCGCGGTGAGCGAGTCGGGACTGCCGACGCTCGCGCCCATGATCCGCAAGGTCTCGCCGGCGGTGGTGAACATCGCGACGCGCGGCACCATCCGCGAGCGCGGTGCGCAGAATCCGCTCCTCGACGATCCCTTCTTCCGTCGTTTCTTCGATGTGCCGCCGGACACCGGCCCACGCGCCCGTCCGTTCCAGAGCGCGGGCTCCGGCGTCATCTTCGACGCGCGCGCCGGCTACATCGTCACCAACGCACACGTGGTCGAGAACGCCAGCGAGATCACCGTCACCCTGCAGGATGGCCGGGACCTGAAGGCCGAGATCATCGGCAGCGATACGCCCTCGGATGTCGCGGTGCTGCGGGTAAAGACCGACGGCCTCACGCAGATTCCCCTCGGTGACTCCGCCCGGGTCGAGGTCGGTGATTTCGTGGTGGCCATCGGCAACCCCTTCGGCCTGCAGCACACCGTGACCTCGGGGATCATCAGCGGCCTGTCGCGCTCCGGGATCAATCCCGATGGCTACGAGGATTTCATCCAGACCGACGCCTCCATCAACCCCGGTAACTCCGGGGGCGCACTGGTCAACCTGCGCGGTGAGCTGATCGGCATCAACACCGCCATCCTCTCGCGCAGCGGCGGCAACATCGGCATCGGCTTCGCCATACCCGTGAACATGGCGCGCAGCGTGATGGAGCAGCTCATCCACTTCGGCTCCGTCAAGCGCGGGCAGCTCGGTGTGAGCATGTACACCGTGACACCCGACATCGCGCACTCGCTCGGCCTGCCGAGCGTCGTCGGCGCACTCGTGTCGCAGGTGGTGGACGGCTCGCCCGCCGACCGGGCCGGCATCCGCACCGGCGATGTGATCACCGCGGTAAACGGTCAGCCGGTGAAATCCAACAGCGAGCTGCGCAACACCATCGGCCTGCTGCGGGTCGGCGACAAGGTCGAGATCGGCCTGCTGCGTGACGGTAAGCCGGTGCGCGTCACGGCCGTGATCGCCGACACCACCGCCGAGCTCAGCGGCGGACCGGCCAGCATCCACAAAAGCTTCGAAGGTGCGGTGCTCGCCGACGCTGCCGACGCCGGCGGCGCGCTGGTACGCAGCGTCGAGCCCGGCAGCGCCGCGGCGCAGGCCGGGCTGCGCGCCGAAGACGTCATCGTCGGCGCGAACCGCGGCCGGGTGAGCAGCGTGCGCGACCTGCGCGACCGCGCCCACGGAGCCGCGGTGCTGGTGCTCGAGGTGCGGCGCGGCGCGACCGTGCTGCTCGTGCCGCTGCGCTGAGCGAGCATTTCCGTGCGGCGCCCGGCAGGCGGGCTGGCTCCACGGCGGAAAGGAAGCGCGTGAACATCTGTGTGCTCGGAGGCAGCGGTTTCGTCGGCACCGAGCTGGTGACACGGCTGGTGTACGCGGGGCACTGGGTGCGCGTCGCGACGCGCAATCCCGCGCATGCCGAGCGGCTGCGCGTGCTCGACACCGCAGAGCTGCGCGCGGCGAACGTGCACGACCCGCGGGTTCTCGGTCAGCTGTTCGATGGCTGCGAGGTCGTGGTCAACCTCGTCGGCATTCTCAACGAGCGCCGCCGCGCGACCTTCGACACGGTGCATGCCGCACTGGCCGCCAAGGTGATAAACGCGGCCCGTGGCGCCGGTGTCCGCCGTGTCCTGCACATGAGCTCGCTCGGCGCGGCCGCGGATGCACCGAGCCGTTACCTGCGCTCCAAGGCGGCCGCCGAGGCGGCAGTGCGCGCCGTGCCCCATCCGGAGCAGCCGCATCCGGCGGTGACGATCTTCCGTCCCTCGGTGATCTTCGGCGCAGGCGACTCGCTCACCAACCGGTTCGCCAGCCTGCTGCGCCTGAGCGCCGGGGTGCTGCCGCTGGCACGCGCCAGGGCGCGCTTCGCGCCGATCAGCGTTGTCGATGTCGTCGAGGCGTTCATGCGCGCGCTCAACCGTGCCCCGAGTGCCGGGGCGAGCTACGAGCTTTGCGGCCCCGAGGTGCTCAGCCTCGAGCAGATCGTGCGTCTCACCGCGCGCGTCGCGGGTCTGCCCTGCCACATCGTGCGCCTGCCGGATGCGCTCGCGCGGCTCCAGGGAGCGGTGATGGGACTGCTGCCCGGCAAGCCCTTCTCGCTCGACAACTACCGCTCGCTCACCATCGACAGCGTGTGCCGCGAGAACGGCTGCGCCGCACTCGGCATCGCCCCCCGACCGCTCCTCGCGGAGCTGCCGCGGTACCTCGGCGCGAGCCTGGTGCCGGCCTGACGGCCGCCGAGTCCGGCGGCCCGAACGATCACAGCTGCTCCGATCGCGTGCACAGTCGCGCGTGCCGCTCGGACCGCGGCTGCTCCGCGAGATGGCGTGCGGCGGCGTAGAAGCGCGGCAGGTCGTCGCCCTGCTCGTGCAGCAGCCGTATGAATCCCGGCAGGCACTCGAAATAGGTGGCCACCGAGGCGAGGCGGGCGTTGTTCAGTCCCTGCGCGATCCATTCCTCGTACAGCGGCACGCTCACGCCCTCGCGCCGCTCGAGCGCGCGGATGTCGGCGGTCAGCTGCGTGAACACCGCCGCTTTCTCCAGCACCATCTCGCTGCGCGGCAGCCCGGAAGCGTACAGCCGCTTGAGCCGCGCACGGGTCGCCGTCAAAAGGCTCACCAGCTGCTGCTCGCGCTGCTGCGCCTCGCGAAACGCCTGCATGCGCGCCGGCGCTCCCTGGTGTGCGAGCCAGCGCTCGAGCCCGACATCCTCGACGGTGGTGGCGAACGCCTCGTTGAACTCGGAGTCATCCCGCACATACAGCAGCTGATGCGCGAGCTCGTGGAAGATGGTCGCCGCCAGATCGTCGTCACCGTAGCGCAGCATGCTCGAGAGCACCGGGTCGGCGAACTTGCCGAGCGTCGAATAGGCGGGGACTCCGTCGAGCGCGACGTCGAATCCCTGCGCCTCCAGCGTCAGCGCGAACTCGCGCGCGGATGCCTCGTGAAAGTACCCGCGGTACGCGACACACCCCGCCACCGGGAAGCACCAGCGCTGCGGCACGACCGAGAACTCGGGCGCCGCCACCACATTCCACACCACGAACGGCCGCCCGATGTCCGCGTAGCTCCGATAACTCGCGTTGTCGGGCAGCCCGAGCTCGTGCGAGGCGAACTCGCGTGCTGCGCGCACCTGCTCGAGGTGCTCGCGCACGGCCGGCGTGGTGTGCGGATCGGCGATCACCGTATCGATGGGCACGCGCTCGTGCAGTACGTGCCACTCGCCACTCGCCGCCTGCGCGAGGTAGGTGGTGCCGCAGCCCGAGAGCAGCGCGCAGGCCGCCGCCAGTGTCAGCAGGCGGAAGCGGTTCAACCTCCCCGATGCAACAGCCGTGCTCGCCGCGCTGCCCGGCGGCGGCTCGGTTACCATGCACATCATGCGAGTCTACTTGGTCGGCGGCGCGGTTCGGGACCGCTTGCTCGGTCTGCCGGTCCGCGAGCGCGACTGGGTAGTGGTCGGCGCGACACCCGAGGAGCTGGTGCGGCTCGGCTACCAGCCGGTCGGGCGCGAGTTCCCGGTGTTCCTGCATCCAACGACCCACGAGGAGTACGCACTCGCCCGCCAGGAGCGCAAGGTGGGCCCGGGCTATCGCGGCTTCACCACGCAGTTCGCGCCGACCGTCACGCTCGAGGAGGACCTCCGGCGCCGCGATCTCACCGTCAACGCGATGGCGGAGGATGAAGACGGCACGCTCATCGATCCCTACGGTGGGGAGGCGGATATCGCCGCACGGTCGCTGCGGCACGTGTCGGAAGCGTTCGTGGAGGATCCGGTGCGCATCCTGCGCGTGGCGCGCTTCGCTGCACGTCTTGCGCCGCTCGGATTCCGCGTCGCCGAGGAAACCCTGGCGCTCATGCGCCGCATCGCCGATTCAGGCGAAGCCCGCACGCTCGTCCCCGAGCGTGTCTGGCAGGAAACCGAACGCGCGCTCGCCGAGGCGCACCCGGAAGTATTCTTCGAGACGCTGCGTGCCTGCGGGGCACTCGCGGTGATCTACCCGGAGATCGATGCGCTCTTTGGGGTGCCGCAGCCGCCGCGCTGGCATCCGGAGATCGACACCGGCGTGCACGTGATGCTCGCGCTGCGGTACGCCGCCGCCCACGGCGCGCCCGCGGCGGTGCGTTTTGCAGTGCTGATGCACGATCTCGGCAAGGCGCAGACTCCGAAGGCCGACTGGCCGCGTCACCACGGCCACGAGGAATTCGGCGTGCCGCTCATCAACGACCTGTGCGACCGCCTCAAGGTGCCGAACGCCCAGCGGGAGCTGGCGATCCTCGCCGCGCGCCATCACACGCTGGTGCATCGGGCGCTCGAGCTGACACCGGCGACCGTGCTCACACTGCTGGAGAACTGCGACGCCCTGCGCCGTCCCGAGCGATTTGCGGAGCTGCTGCTCGCCTGCGAGGCCGACGCCCGCGGACGTAGCGGCCGCGAGAATGCACCCTATCCACAGGTTGGATATCTCAGGGAGGCGCTGGCGGCGGCTGCGGGAGCCACGCTCACCGAAAGTGAGCGGCGCGGTCTCGAAGGTGCGGAAATCGGTGCGGAGCTGCGCCGGCGGCGGTTGGCAGCCCTCGGTAACCTGAAAAGGGAGGCGACGGGTTAGCCGTTGCTCGCCACCTCAGCGCATCAGACCTGAGCCGATCAGCGCCAGCAGCACCGATCCCAGCGCGATGCGGTACCAGGCAAAGACCGTGAAGCGGTGCGACTGCACGTAGCGCAGCAGCCATTTTACCGCGACGAAGGCGACGATGAGCGAGACCACGAAGCCGACCGCGAGCGCGTGCCAGTCCTCGCCAGCCGCCTCGCCACGCACCTTCAGCAGCTCGTAGCCCGTCGCGGCAAACATCGTCGGGATGCCGACCAGGAACGCGAATTCGGTGGCCGCGGGACGCAGGGTGAGGCCGGCCAGCATCGCGGCAAATATCGTCGAGGCGGACCTGGAGGACCCGGGAAACACGGCCGCGAGAATCTGACAGGCACCGACCCAGACGGCGACATTCCAGGTGACCACCGAGAGCTGCGGCCGGTGAGCCACGTAGGCTTCGATGATGAGGATAAGGACCCCGCCGATCAGCGTGGCGAGCGCGATCGGCAGGATGCTCTCGGGCAGTTTCCAGCCGAGGCGGGTGGCGATGAACCCGCCGGCCGCGGTAATCAGGAAAGCCGCGGTCAGCTTGGCGAGGTAGTCGCGGTTCGCGGGCTCGTTGAGGCGTGTCGCGAGGGTCCACAGGCGCCGCCAGTAGATCAGCACGATGGCCAGGATCGCACCGGCCTGAATCGCGACGTTGAACAGCTCAGAGCGCTCGCCGAGCCAGCGCTCTGCGATGAGCAGATGACCGGTGCTCGAGATCGGAAGGAACTCGGTGATGCCTTCGATGATGCCAAGGATCACGGTGCTCAGGGTGTCGGACATGAGGTGAGGCTCGGTGGTTGAAGTGCCGCCATCTTAACCGGCCCATGAGACGGCACCGGCCCGGGGCACGCGGCCTGCCGCCGCCACACCCCTACAACAGGTGCCGCAGGTCCTGCAGCTCGAAGCCAGCGAGCGGGATGTCCAGGCCGCGCGTCAGCGCCAACATCTTGAAGGCCTCGCCCATCTCTCCGGGCACGAGCAGCCGGCGCGCCTCGCCCGCGAGGCGCGCCCGTCCGATGCCCTCGCCCGCCTGGCTCACGAGCTGCTCGATCCCGCAGCCGAGGAGAAAGGCGGCCTGCGTCGCAAACCCCTTCACCTCCAACCCCGCCAGGAGCGCCGCGTCCGCCACGCGCGTGAAGTCCACCCAGGCCGTGATGTCCTGCACCCCGAGGTTGATGTACGGGTCCTCGTGTGCCCGCTGTCTGTAATGACAGCGCAGCGTGCCGCTCGCCCGCTGTGGATGATAGTAATGGCGCCGCGGCAGCCCGTAGTCGCAGAGCAGCAGCATCCCGCGGGCGACACACGCGGCGAGTGAGGCGATCCACGGCGCGGCGCGCAGGCACACCTCCGAGGCGTAGCCGGCCGGCAGCCGCTCCGGCAGGCTCGTCAGTATCTCGTCGCAGGCGCGGGCGAGGGACGCGTCTGCCGCAGTGGCAGCCTCGGTGAACGCGATTGGTGCGGTCTCGCGCGCATCGAGCACCACGCCGAGCTCCGCCACGTCGCCTTCGCCGAGCCTGAAGCGCCGGCACGGCAGCGCGTCGGCAACCTCGTTGGCGAGCATCACACCCTGCAGGGGGCGTTGCGGCAGCCGCTCGAGCCATACCACGCGCTCGCGCAGCGCCTCGGGCAGCTGCATGAGACGCTCGCGCTGGCGTGCTGCGAGATCGGCGCTCACCTCCAGAATCGCGTAACGCTCCGGCAGCTGATCGTGCGCGGCGAGCTCGGTCAGCACGGCCGCTGCCATGCGCCCGGTGCCCGCACCGAGCTCGAGAATCTCGCCGCCGGTCTGTGCGAGCACCTGCGCGCACTGCCGGGCGATGCAGCGGGAGAAGAGGTCGGAAACCTCGGGTGCGGTGACGAAGTCCCCGCCCGCCCCGAGCTTGGCGCTTCCGGCGCTGTAATAGCCTAGCCCGGGCGCGTACAGCGCGAGCTCCATGAAGCGCTCGAACGACAGCCAGCCGCCGGCGGCTACGAGCTCCTGCCTGATGAGCTCGGCCAGCCGCCGACCGTGCTCCTCTTCCGCGGCGCTCGGCGGCGGCAGGATTGAGCGTGGCGCCGATGCCGTCATAATCGGAGCCCATGGCGCAGGAGAAACCGGAGGCGGCCGCGGCGGGAGTGCCATCCAGCCTCATGGGTAAAACGGTGCTGGTGACCGGCGCTGCGCGCCGCGTGGGCGCGGTCATCGCACGCACCCTGCATGCAGCGGGGGCAAACCTTGTGCTCCACTATCGCAGCTCGGCCGACGACGCGACGGCGCTGGCGGCGGAGCTGAATACGCTGCGTCCCGCGTCCGCGGCGCTCGCCGAGTGCGACCTGCTGGAAACCGCGAGTCTGCCGGCGCTCGTCGAGACGGCGGTAAAAGAGTTCGGCGGCCTCGACATCCTGGTGAACAACGCCTCGACCTTCTATCCCACCCCGCTCGGAGACATCACCGAGATGGACTGGGACGATCTCATCGGCACCAATCTCAAGGCGCCGCTGTTTCTCGCCCAGGCGGCGGCATCGCGCCTGCACGAGGCGCAGGGCCTCATCGTGAATCTCGCGGACATCCATGGAGTGAAGCCGCTGCGTCGTTACCCGGTGTACAGCATCGCGAAGGCGGGACTGATCATGCTGACCCGCTCGCTCGCACGCGAGCTCGGGCCGCACGTGCGCGTGAATGCGGTGGCTCCCGGTCCGGTCATGTGGCCGGAGGATGGCCTCGATTCCGCGCTGCAGGAAAAAATCACCCAGCGCACGGCGCTCAAACGCGCGGGCTCGGCCGAGGATGTGGCCCGGGCCTGCCTGTTCTTTGCGACCGGAGCGCCGTACGTCACGGGGCAGGTCCTCGCCGTGGACGGAGGTCGCAGCATCGGCTGGTGACGCCATGGCGCCATCAGGGCCGCTGCGGGCTCGCCGGGTGCACCGGCTCGAGCGGGTGTGCCGCCCGGTCGAAGCGCTTCCACAGCTCCCCTATGCTGAGGTGCGCCGTGGGATGCCTCACATCCGGCGCGAGCGCCGCGAGCGGGCCGAGCATGTACGCGCGGCGAAGCAGATCGGGGCGCGGCAGCTTCAGCCCCGGCTCATCACAGACGACATCGCCGTACAACAGCACATCGAGATCCATCGAGCGCGCCGCCCATCGCGGAGCATCGCGCGGGCGGCCACAGAGTGCCTCGATGGCGTGCAGCCTCGCGAGCACCGCGCGCACGGGCAATGCCGTCTCGAAGCCGGCGACGAGGTTGATGAAGTCCTCGCCCTCGAAACCGACCGCACGGTTGCGATACCACGGCGAGAGGCGCGCTCCGGGGAACTCGCGCCCGAGCTCCTCCATTGCGCGCGCCAGGTTGCGCTCGGGCGCCACGTTGCTGCCGGCGCCGACGTAGACCGCGGGCACGGGTTCAGCTGCCGCCGCCGGCGAGCGGTGCGCGTGCCGCGGCCGGGGCCGGCAGGTCGGCACGGCTGCGCTCGATCACCACGCCGACGTCGCGGGAGTCGCGGATCGCGCCGGGCTTGTTGAGCGCAACGCGCACCCACTCCACTCCGAATTCCTCGAGAATCAGCAGCGCGACACTGTGCGCCAGCGTCTCGACCAGCTTGAACTCGGAGGCCGCGACGAACGCCAGCACGCGCTTCGCCACCTTCTTGTAGTCGAGCGTGTCGGCTACCTCATCGGTGAGCGCGGCGTGCCGGCAGTCCACCGGCAGCTCGACGTCGAGCTCCACGGTCTGTTTGACGCGGCGCTCCCAGTCGATGAAGCCGATGACGCACTCGGCGGTGAGCCCGTGCAGGAAGATGCGATCGTCGCTGCCTTGGCCGTGGCTCATGCGCTCACCGGCGAGAGCGACTCGAGCGGCCACTGCGCACGGGCCTGGATGGCGAGGTCATCGTGCTGGCCCGCCTCGAGGCGCTTGAGGCCGGCGACGGCAATCATCGCGGCGTTGTCGGTGGAGAATTCGATGCGCGGATAGTACACGCGCGCGGCGCTCCGTACCCCCGCGGCGCTCAGCCGCTCGCGCAGCAAGCGATTTGCGCTCACCCCGCCCGAGACGACGAGTGCGGTGAGCCCGGTGTACTCGAGCGCGCGCATCGACTTGGCCACCAGGGTCTCGACGATCGCCTCCTGCACCGCGCGCGCCACATCGGCGCGCAATCCCGCCGTGAGCTCACGGCCATGGAGCGCATGGCGGACCGCGGTCTTCAGCCCCGAGAAGCTGAACTCGAGACCGGCCCGATCGAGCATCGGCCGCGGAAACGTGAAGGCGCCGGCTTTACCCTCCACGGCGATCTCCGCGAGCTGCGGACCCCCGGGATAGGGAAGTCCCAGGAGCTTGGCGGTCTTGTCGAACGCCTCGCCCGCCGCATCGTCGCGGCTTGCCCCCAACACGCGGTAGCGGCCGATGCCGGCGACCTCGATGAGGAGCGTGTGCCCCCCCGAGACGAGCAGCGCGAGGTGCGGGAAAGGCGGTGGCTCGGGCTCGAGGAGCGGTGCGAGCAGATGCCCCTCCAGGTGATGCACCCCGATTGCCGGCAGTCCCCACGCGTAGGCCAGGCTGCGGGCGAGGGAGGCTCCGGTGAGCAGCGCCCCGATCAACCCGGGTCCGGCGGTGTAGGCCACGCCGTGCAGCTCGCGCGCGGCCGTGTGGGCCCGCTCGAGTGCGCGCTCGATGAGCGGCAGCAGTCGGCGCACGTGATCGCGGGAGGC